>JAEEGJ010001920.1_pt1 | contig 305885 bp, 260 predicted proteins | sample 8958761 | NCBI WGS metagenome assembly JAEEGJ01 (sample SAMN16246546, study PRJNA631951) | gut metagenome | biome: gut microbiome; feature: rumen; material: RS-attached | host: Bos | place: Iran: Karaj | collected 2018-10 | reverse complement strand
ATTCCAATAAAGTTTTTGTTCATTATTGAGGTGATCGTTTAAATAAATTTTATAATCTCTAATACATTCTATTATTTCTTCTTCCGACTGAAATTCTTTTGCATAGCTTGCAAGTGCTAATTCAAAATCCGCCCACTTTTCTATGTTTTTATCAATTATTCCTTTAAACTTCTTTATAGTATTGCTGTCTTTGTTTTTATTATGCTCTATGTAGCCTTCATATGTGTCGGTGAATTTGCTTTTCAAACCGCAATTAAGGTCAAAGCCGTTACCTATCATAAATGTAACTTTTGTCATACTAGTTGCTCCTTTCATTCGAAATATTGTTGCATAAGGCTATCAAAAAGCAACTGTGTCTTATCTAGTGCTTTTTTAATAACAAATTTTGATTTATCGATTTGGTTTGCAAATTCAGTAAACTTTAATTGTTTATCTATTGTTGGACATGGGATTTTTATATTTTCAACAATTGATTTTGAAATTTCTTTAAATGTTGCGCCCCTACCCAATGAAACTAAATATTTTTCATTTAAAAGTAATAGATAATAGAGATATCTAGGTATAATTTTGTTACTACAAATAATACACTTGAATCCTTGATTGCAATAAAATGTGTTTCCGGCAATCGCAACTTTTCCAATAGGAGCTCTTGATGAAAGTATCACGGTTCCTATTGGTAATTCTTGTAATGAACAACTTTTGATGCCTGCCTTTGTGATTTTTTTTATTGAATCATAAATAACACCTGAGTCATTTGATAATTCTGCTGGAGTTATCCATCTAAACTCTCCGTCCCAATAATCACTAATATTTGTTTTAGGAGTAGAGCCACTGACAACGGTACCTATGTTAGAAATTAAAACCCATTCTTTCTTGCACAATGATAAATTTGTTTCTCCAAATATCTCGACAAATCGGGCTTTGATTAAATCGTCAAGCTTTTGTAGTTCAAATTTTCTCTTTGAAATTATTGTATTAACAGTATCTAAAACTTTTACAATTTCTTCTTGTTTTTCTTGATCATATAAAGGTATTTCATATAGTTTAAGCCATTCAGTGCTCATATTTTTTTGAGCAACACCATTAGAAGCGTTTATACATTTGAATTCAAAATGATTGCTGTTTAATATATGATAAAGATATTTTTTAGAGATTGCCTTAGATTTTAGTCTTAAGCATGCAACACGTTGATTTAAAGCTGCCGGAAGAAACTTTTTCTCCAATATTGCAACTCTACCAACATTGCCCGTTAAAGACATTAAGAGATCACCTTCTTGTAATCTGTATCTATCTATGTCATTAGAATTAACTGGATAGAAAGCGGGCGTAATATCTTCAATATAACCTTTTTGGACATTACTAATCCTAATTATTCTGATACCGGATTCAACATATTTCTCGCTTTTAAATGCGAATCCATTAAGTATTTCGCATACATCGCCTATACGAATAGTTTTCATTATTAATCCCTACAAATCCGAATTTATTGTTTTAAAAGTTTTTCTAGCTCATCCATAGAAGCTGAAATTTCTTTTTCTATATTTCTAAGCTCGGCCATTATCTCGCTAGTTGGCGGATATTCTACCGGTTTGTATTCTGTTTGTTTGTACTTGTTTATCGAGAGATCATAGTCATTAGAAACTATTTCTTCTTTTGGGACAAGGAAACTTTTCTCCGTGCGCTTGCGATTTTTCTCGCTGTTTGTTTTTTTAAAGCGGGAGATGATATCCGGAATATCATTTTCTTGTACCGTACTGCGTTTGTCATCGAGAGAGAAACCATCGGCTTCCATGTCATAGAACCAAACATTGTCTGTTCCGCTGTAGCCAGTTTTTGTAAAGATTAAGACGGCTGTTGAAACGCCAGCGTAAGGTTTGAATACGCCGGAAGGCATTGAGATGACAGCTTCAAGGCGGTTGTTTTCGATAAGCTCCTTACGGATGGCTTTGTGAGCTTTTGAGGAGCCGAAGAGAACACCGTCGGGTACGATACAAGCGCATCGACCGCCAATTTTAAGCATTTTGATGAATAGGGCTAAGAACAATAGCTCGGTTTTTTTCGTTTGGCAGAGTTTGAGAAGATCCGGTGAAACAATGTCTGCGTCAAGGCTTCCCTTGAATGGTGGATTGGCCAGGATAAGACTGTACATATCTCTGTCCGTATTCTGGTCGGATAGACTGTCTCTATATTCGATAAAGGGATTGTCCACACCGTGAGTCATCATGTTCATGGCGCCTATTCTCAACATGGTTCGATCCATATCGTAGCCATGGAACATATTGTTCATGTAGTGATCTTTTTTCTTCTTGTCGAAGAAAATTTCTTGTTTACGATTTTCCTTGAGGTAATCGGTGACCGAAACCAAAAATCCTGAAGTGCCGCAAGCAGGGTCGCAAACAATGTCATCGGCTTTTGGCTCCATCATATCGACCATCATTCGAATGATGTGTCTGGGAGTGCGGAATTGGCCATTTACGCCGGCTGTGGATATTTTTGAAAGCAAATACTCGTAGATATCTCCTCGGGTATCCGCATCTGTAATTTGCGCCATCTGCTCGTAGATATCGTCCATGGCGGTGACGATTTTGTCGAGCATTAATGGTGTCGGTATTTTGAAGATAGCATCGCCCATGTATTTTGAATAGGCACTGTCTTTGTTGCCGTGCAGGTTTTTTATGAAAGGGAATACCCATTCCTGAACTAAGGAATACATTTTATCTGCGGGAAAATCGTGAAAGACGCTCCACTTTAATTGGCTACCGTCAATCTTACGTTCTCCTATTTGCAAGTCCTTTGCGAATATACTTTCGTAGGGCAAGCCTAGCATTGAGGCTTCCTTGGAGCGAAGGTTATCGGTATCATCCAGGTCATGGATGAACATTAAATATGTCATTTGCTCAATTACATCGAGCGGATTTGTGAGACCGCCTGTCCAGAAAATCTCCCAAAGACTGTCAATTTTGTTTTTTAATTCGCCAGTAATCATTTTTATTCCTCCGTGTTCCAAATGTAGTATGTATAGCGGCCTCCGCCAATTTTTATTATTTCCTTTTTGATGATCATTTCTTTCAATGCTCGTTCAACCGTTACCTGACTGACATTCGGCAATTGTTTCATGATCTCAACTTTTGTGATCTTTTTTGTGGTTGTTTTCATTATTTCGCGAACTTTATCGGGCTTTGACAAATCACTTGAAGCTAAGATTTCAACTCTAGAAGCAAAATCACGATAAGCAGCAATTACTACGCCGAGCATGTAACGAACAAAAGGCATGTAATTGTTTCGGCCTTTATGCCAGCCTCTGGAGCTGTCTTGTAAGGCATCGTAGTAGTTTTCTTTGCTACTAGCTATGAGTTTCTCTATGCTTATATACTTTCCTACTATATAACCGGATCGATATAGAAGTAGCAGAGTAAGCAATCTGCTCATACGTCCGTTCCCGTCGTTGAAAGGATGTATGCATAAAAAGTCCAAAATAAACATAGGGATCAGAATTAGCGGATCTATTTCTGAATTGTTTATAGCTTTGTTGAATGCATCACAAAGTTTATCCATTGCTTCCGGTGTTTCCCATGCTCTGACTGGTTCAAAGCGAACGACTTCTTGCCCGCCAGGAAGGAATTCAGATATTACGTTATCAGCGTTTTTAAAATGTCCTCCTGAATTAGAGCTGCCGAATTTGCAAAGATCCCTGTGAAATTGAAGAATTGTGCCAGGGCTTAAATTAATAAAATCATAGCTTTCATGGATGGTATTCAACACATCGCGGTAACCGGCGATTTCATTCTCGTCCCGCCCCTTTGGGGTTGTTTTGTTCATCACAAGCATCTTTAAACGTTCTTTGCTTGTGGTTATACCCTCTATAAGGTTAGACGCCTCGGTGCTTTGGATTTTAGCAATCACAAGCAGCTTAGAAAGGACATCCTTTTTGGCCTCTATAAAGAGGTTCTGTTGTCCTTTTTGTTCATGGATCTGAACCAAATAGGATACTATCTCCGGAGAAAGGAGTTTTGCGTATTCGGATTTGTAATTTAATTCCTTCATAGTTTAGCTCAATATCGTCATTTTTTTAATTTTGATGGCATTGAGTTTATCACAAACTTTTTTGAAAGTCAAGCTCAATATCGCCATTTTTGGCTAAAATGACGATATTAAATTTAGAAATGACGATATTGAATTTTAGTTAAGATTGGTTTTAGACGAAACTTAACTAAATTTCTAGTCTATGACGGTGGGGTAGTTGATGGACCTTATGGGTAGTCCAGGTGGCCTTATAGTCCGGTGGCCTTTTTATTCCGTCGCGGTGATCTTTATTTCCACGCGTTCGCTCGACCGGATGCCGTCTATAACGAAGAGATCGATCTTTTTCGTTTCGCCGGCTTTGTCCGGCGCTTTGTAAGTCTGCGTTTGCCCGGTTCTGAGGTCGGTGGAATACCAGTTGCCGCCGTCGTGCCAGCGGTACTCTAAGGGCTGGCCCTCGGGGTCTGTGCTTTCGCCGGCGTCCAAGGTTATCTCCTGGCCTTTCTTGACGGAGAATTCCGTCTTGCCGCCTTTGAGTTTGGCTACAGGCTTCAGGTTCTTTTCGCGGCAGGCTTCCGGAAGCTCTTTGGTTTTCACGCTCTGCCTTTCAGAGTTGATAAGGTTGGTCCTGATCTTGTAGGTGCCGCGGATCTTGTTGCCGCGGAAAAATTCCTCATTGAAGATGGCCATGGAGACGTTGCAGAACTCCACTCCGCTGGAGGCGACGATCTTGATGAGCAATAGGCCTTCTGTGGTCCAGACGTTGGGCGTGAAGGCGGTGTCGACGGTCGCGTTGGATTCCTCGCTGATCATGCCGAAGGGATTCCAGACGGAAGTGCGCCTTTCCGTGCGGTCGGTCGTCGGGCAGTCCCAGGAATCAAGGGTGTCGCCGCCGACGGTGAAGGAGCCCTCCTCGTTGGTATTGCCGGCGAACTTCGGCCAGTCGGAGTAATATTTGTCGGCGAAGGAAGAGGTCTTCGTGTTGGTGATCTGGTAGATGTAGACGGCCGCGTCCTTCAAAGGCTCGTCGTTCCTGTCGAAGAATTGGAAGATGTTCTGTTTTATGGGGAACATCCTGCCTTGCACGCCCCAGAATCTTTCGCCCCTTTGTCCTTTCATGTATTCGACTTTTCCGGCGTTGGAGGGATTGATCCACATGTGGCAGCCGTCCATCAGCGGAGAGTACATTGCGCCGCAGGGAACGTTGATGCCCAAGGCGTTCATGATCGAACCGCCGATGTCGGGCATGGCGGGCGTCCTGGCGTAGAAGCAGCCGTTGTCGTCTTTGACGAGGACGTTCTCGATCCTGACAGGATAGCTGTAAACGTCGGGCAGGGCCAGGCAGGTATGCCCGAGTTCGTGCACAACCGCCGCGGAGATGCCGTCCAATGAGAGGTCGTGAGTGTAGATAGGGAAGCCGCCGTCGAACCATTCGTCGACCTGGTAGTAGGGCTGATTGTCGTTCTTCTCTTTGTAGATGTAGTACATCCTGTCGATACGGTAGGTGTCCGTGATGCCGTCCGGGCAGATGCCGGGATACTTAGTCTCGCGGAGCAAAAGATCGAGGCGGTACTTGTGCGAAGAAGTCCAGTCGAAGAGGTTGAAATTACCCATGCTGTTGATGGTCCTCTCGGTATAGAGGTTCGTCATGGTGTCGGGTTGGAAGCCGAAGCGCAGGGGACGCGAGACATTGCGGTCCCTTATGACGTTGTTTTGGGGATCTAAGTCGCCTTCTTTGTCCGCTTCCACTTTCGACTCCATCCAGACGGGCTCCTTTGGCCACTGCCAGACGAACTGGAATTCCGCTTTGCCCATGCCCTGAAGAGCGGGAACTTTCGCTTTCTTCTGATAGAGCACTTCCGCTTTGGGATCGAAGTCGAGCCCCGCGTTCTTGTAGAGCGTGAAAGTCACAACAGTACCAGGTGTGCTGTCCTTGTAGCCGTAGTTGGCGACGTGCACGATAGAGGTCACGGTGTCGCCGGGCGCGTGGAACCACTTCACGGAGTTACTTGAGAGACGGGGCAAAACGGAAGTGTAGAGGACGCAGAGGTCGGGTTGATCGATGGGAGTGACCTCCAGATCATATTTGGCCAATTGCCCCCTGTATTCGGCTGTCAGCGACGTTTTGCCGGGTTTTTTGCCCAGCACGTTGGAAAGTTTTTTGACTTCCGCGATCTCCTGATCCTGGACGGTCCACTTGATGTAGGGCTTGGCGTCAAAATCCGACCAGTTGCCGTAGCGGCGCATCTCATCGGTCACGCGGATCCAATTGCCGTTGAATTTCGCTTCCAGGGCGAAAGTTTTCTCCTTGCCTTCCACGACCAGGGGATTGGCGTCGACGCCGCACATCTTCGAGGTTATCCTGATCTCCTCGGCCGGCAGGCCCTTGAAAAAATCCTTAAAGACCATGCTGAAAAGGTTGTAGACGTCGGCCTGGTTGCCGCTCCAGGCGCCGCTAAAATACTTGACGTCGGAGAATTTCACGTTCTTGGCGAAGATGGGAGGAGTTCCACCCTCTTGGTCAAAGAAAGAGTTTTTGTTGGGAATGGGGCCGTCCTCGCAGATCGTGTCGATGTAGAGGGGAAGGCCTATGGGCATGCCTTCCTTGTTCGAGTACCAGGCGAAGGCGACGTGGTGCCATTCGCCCTTCTTCCAACTGCTGACGTCGGCTCGGGCCACTCTTTCGCCGTCTGAGGAAAAGTTGGAGAGGCGGATCATGTTTTTCGCGCTTTTTATAAGGCAGAAGCCGTTTTCAGAGGTGCCTATGGCCATGATCGCGTGCTGTTTGCCGTCATTGCCGTCCCAGGGGGCCTGCATCCAGAAGCTTATGTAGCCGTTGGCAGGGTCCAAAAAGGCGGTCATGAGCTGCTCTTTTCCGGCGTCCAAGGAGTCGGTGGCGAAAACGCCCATGGTAAACGTAAGCAAAAGCAGGAAGGCTTTTTTCATGTTTTGTCCTTATTGCTTGTTGTTATAAGGGATTCCAACTCATAGTACCAAAATCAAGGGAGGGATAAAATTTTCCTGTGAAACATCGCTATTTGTATAAACCCCTCTTTTAACTGCGACGGATTTGTGCTAGAATATCCTCCATAAAATTTAAAAAAGGAGCACTTCTATGAGTTATTACACTCTTATTACGGGCGCCAATGGGGAATTCGGCCACGGCCTTATTTCCAAGCTCTATGCCCAGGGCACTAAGATCATCACTTTAGACCTCAACGATCTCGATTCCTCGCTCGTCCCCATGGTCGAAAAAGCTTACAGGCTGGACCTCATGGGCAAGGAAGGCGTCGACGATATCTTCGAGAATTACGATTTCGACCAGATCTACCATCTGGCCGCGCTGCTCTCCACCAGCTCGGAACGCATTCCCGCCAAGGCCTGCAACATTAACGTTATGGGCACCGTGGGCGTTCTTGACCGTGCCGTGAAGCAGGCCGAGAAAAACCACATCCGCGTGAAGGTCATGTTCTGCTCGACCATCGCCGTCTACGGTCTTCCGAATCTGGAAGTGAAGGCCGCGAACCCCTTCGTTTCTGAAGACCAGTTCGTGACCCCGACGACCATGTACGGCTGCAACAAGCTGGCCTGCGAACATCTCGGCAGCTACTATACCTTCAACTATATGCAATTGAAGGACGATCCCAGAGAGCGCGACTATGGTCTGGATTTCCGCTGCATCCGCTTCCCGGGCGTCATCTCCGCCTTCACGCTGCCCACGGGCGGCACTTCTGACTACGCTCCCGAAATGATCCACGCGGCCGCCAAGGGTGAAAAGTACAACTGCTTCGTCCGCGAGAGCGCCAAGATCCCCTTCATCACCATGCCGGAAGCCATCGACGCGCTCATGACTCTGAGCCAGGCTCCCGCCGAGAAGCTCACTCGCCGCGTTTACAACATCGGCGGTTTCGCGGCCACGGCCGGCGAGATTTACGCGCTGGTGAGGGAAAGCTTCCCCAACGCGCCGGAAACGACCTTCAATCCCGACGTGGCGCGCCAGGGCATAGTCGATACCTGGCCCGAGGACGTCAACGACGAAGCGGCGAGGAAAGATTGGGGTTACAAGCCGACGCACACGCTGCGCTCCGCCTTTACGGAATATCTCCTCCCGAACATCAAGGCTTTCTACGCCAATAAAAAGTAAGCCTTGCCAATAAAAAAAGAGCCGGCCTTGCGGCCGGCTCTTTTTTTGTCTCCTTTTATTTTTTCAGGAGTTTTAAAGCGGCGGAGGTGAAGGAGCCTTTGTCCTTTGCCTTCACGCTCATCCTCTGTTCGTAGGAGGCGTTTGTGAAGATCCTGTTTTCGTTCCTCAAGGTCAGGAGGAAATCCTGCACGGGAGCGTCGACCACGACCATATGGTAAAGCATCGTGGCGCCTTTGATCTTGATCTTGAAAGATATGGTGCTTTTCTTCGAATTGACCTTGACCTGAGCTTTGCCGACTTCGATCATATCCTGGTCGTAGCAGTAGTAAGCGTGATTGGAGCCGCTCTTGCTCTCCTTTACGATCTCATGGTCTTCCAAAAAGAGGTCGCAATAGTTCAGGAGAAGGTGCAGGTCGTCCGTCAGCGTAAGGCCCGAAGAGGTGGGGAAGGAGAAAGTCAGGTTCATTTTCGTCAGGTTGTCATCCATGTCCTCGTTGTTGACTTTCAGATTGCACTTCATGGCGTCGGCCCTGAATGCGTAAGTTTCTTTGGGCGCGCTGTCGGGGGCGCAGAAAAGCGTGACGTCCACGTTCCTTTTGGGGTTGAAAAACACTCTGTATTTCTCTTTGTTCTGGACGATCTCGCCGAAATTCGCGCCGGGGTTCTCGATGTTCTTGAGATAGGTCTTTTTGGCCAGGTTTTCGTTGCTGATGTAGGGATTCTGAAAGGGCATCGTCCACCAGGCCCAGGCGGCCGCTCTCTCAAAGATCTCGTAAAAGGAGATGAGGCCGTCGTAGTCGAGATCGCTGGAACTCGAATTGGCCGCGGAGTAAAGGCCGAGAGTGAAAAGCGAGAGGCCGAAATAGGTAGTGTAGGAATACTCGTCGGACTGGCAGGCGGTCAGGAAAAGCGCGTCTTCCTTGAGGTCCGGGACCATGTCGCCGTAGAGCCTGCGGTATTTTTCCGCCTTCTTTTCCATCAGTTTCGCTCTCACGCTTTCCGCGAACAATTCGGACTTGTCGACGCCGGGGACCATGCCGCCGGAGAAGCAGGAGTCTAAGATCACGATGATCACGACGCCGTCCTTGAATTGGGAAAGGTCCTCCGCCAGTTCCTCGTCGGTGTAGAAGTCCTCCTCCTCGTAGGTGCAGAGGCAGTAAGAAGGCTCGTCGCTGCCGTGGCTGGAATGGAAATAGACGAAGCGGTCTTCCGGTCCCAGGGAGGCGGCGGCGTTCTGGATGAAGGAGCGGATGGCGTCCTTTTTGGCGAAGGAATTGGTAAGGACGGTCGCCACGGAATAGAAACCTTTGGCGAGCGTATCCGCGGTTGAGGTCGCGTCGTTCACGCAGGTGTCAAGTTCGTTGGCCCATTCGTCCTCGTATTCGTCGATGCCGACGCAAAGGACCTGGCTTTTTTTGCCGGCCTGCTCCGGATCGGACAGGTTGAACTTCACGCCGTCTATGTGATAGCCATTGGGAAGCTGTGCAACGTAGTCGAAAGAATCGGGCTCCGTGACGGACCAGGTGAAATTGGTGGAGTAGTCGCCGGCGCCCGTGAGCGCGAAATTAATTTCATGGGCGAAAGCGGCGCAGGCAAAAGCGAGCGCCCCCAAAATCAAGATAGCTTTTTTCATAACATTCCTCATGAATATTGTTGTTTCAATGCGATTTTACCATATATCTGAGATGGCGGAGAGCCTTTTCTTATTTTTCCCGATAAGGTATAATAAAATATTCAAGAGGTATATTTATGATAAATTTCACGAACACCGAAACCAGAAGAAAAGAAGAGTTCAAGCCGCTGGAAGCCGGCAAGGTGACGATGTACACCTGCGGGCCGACGGTCTATAATTTCGCGCACATCGGCAACTTCAGGGCCATTTTGACCTACGACCTGGCCAAACGCTGGCTGAGGTCAAGGGGTTACGAGGTCAAGCACGTCATGAACATCACCGACGTGGACGACAAGACCATCCGCGACTCGAGGAAAGAGGGGACGGAACTCCGGGCCTTCACGGAAAGGTACGCCAAGTGCTTCTTCGAGGACTGCAAGGCGCTCCGCGTTCAGCCGCCGGAAGTGACGCCTAGGGCCACCGACCACATAAAGGAGATGCTCGAGCTTATCCAGATCCTGATGGACAAGGGCATAGCTTACCAGGGCGAAGACGGCAGCGTTTACTTTTCCATCGAGAAATACGAGCCATACGGCAAGCTCTCGCACCTAAAGGAAAGGGAACTGAAAGTTGGCGCTAGAGTCCAAAGCGACGAGTACGACAAGGAAAGTGTCAGCGACTTCGCGCTCTGGAAAAAGTGGGTGCCGGCGGACGGCCCGGTCAAATGGGACAGCCCCTGGGGCGAAGGACGCCCGGGCTGGCACCTCGAGTGCTCCGTCATGGCGAGAAAGTATTTGGGCGACACCATCGATCTGCACATGGGCGGCGAGGACCTCATCTTCCCGCATCATGAGAACGAGATCGCGCAGAGCGAGGCCGCGACCGGAAAACCCTTCGTGCATTATTGGGTGCACAACGGATACCTGATGGTGGAAGGCAAAAAGATGTCGAAATCCGCCGGCAATTTCTACACGCTTAGGGACATTTTCGAAAAAGGCTACACCGGCCGCGAGGTCAGGTTCCTTCTGCTCTCGACCTATTACCGCCAGGCCTTCAACTTCACCTTCGAGGGACTGCACGCCGCCAGAAGCGCGCTTGCGCGCCTGGACGATCTGAGGGAAGCGCTGGAAAAGGAAAAAGCTAATGGCGGCGACGCTCCCGTTTCCGAAGAATTGAAAGACATACTGTCCGTCTCTTACCAGAAATGGGAAGAAGCGTTGGACGACGACCTCAACACCAGCGCGGCTTTCGCGGCGCTCTTTGAAGCAGTGAAAGCCATCAACAAGATCAGGCTGGAGAATCCTCTGGGCAAAGCCGGCGCCGAGGCGGCTCTCGCGTTCCTTGACAAGACCGACGAAGTTTTGGCTGTCGCGGAAAAGGACGAAGACTTCCCGCAGCGCGCCAAAGAGCTGGCCATAGAGAGAACGGAGGCCAGGAAGGCCAAGAACTGGGCCAGGGCGGACGAGATCAGAAACGAACTGGCCGCCATGGGCCTAACCGTCGAGGACACCAAAGAGGGTCCCCGCCTCAAGAAATTAGGCTGATGGCTAAAGGATTTTTCATAGCGATAGAAGGCCCCGACGGCTGCGGCAAAAGCACGCAGATAAATTACCTGGCGGAAAACCTAAAAAGCCTTGGCTACGACGTCGTGCTGACGAGGGAGCCCGGCGGAACGAAGCTCGGCGAGGAAGTGAGAAAACTCCTGCTTCTCAGTAAAGAGGGGAACGTTTCGCCTTACGCGGAATTGTTGCTTTTCGAGGCGGCGAGAGCCCAGCACGTTGAGGAAGTGCTTAAGCCAGCCCTGGAGGCCGGAAAGATCGTGATAGCCTCGCGCTACGCCGACGCCACGCGCGCCTACCAGGGCGGCGGGCGCAGGCTTCCCATGGCGGAAGTCAAAAGGGCGAACGCTTTGGGCACGCGCGGCCTCTGGCCGGACCTTACGATAATAATCGACATCGACAGCGAGGAAGGCTTAAAGCGCGTGAAAGGCTGCGCTGACGGATCTCCCGGCAAAGACCTTCCTTCCGGCAAACTCGACCGCATAGAATCGGCGGGCTTGGAATTTCACAAGAGAGTGCGCGCGGAATACCTTGTCCTCGCGAAAAGGGAGAGCGACAGGATCTGCCTCGTGGACGGCAGACTGAAAAAGGAAGAGATCGCGGAGATCATAAAAAAGCTCGTGCTGGAGAGACTGAATGCTTGACATTGCCCTTGTGAAAGATTGGCAAAGCTTGGCCTACGCCTCCCTTGAGCAGGCGCTTAAGAGCGACCATCTGCCGCACGCGATCGTTCTCATTTCGCCCGGCGACGTCGGGGAAAAAGAACTGGCGGAAGCTTTGGCGGACCGCCTTGTCTGCGAATCTCCCGGCGAAGGGCTGTCTTGCTGCGGAAAATGCTCCGGCTGCCATCTGCGCTCCCAGGGGACGCACCCGGACGTTTATTACGTCCGTCCGGTCGGCAGGATGCGCGCCATAAGCCCTGAAGCGATGGGCGAAATGATGGTCAGTCTGCAGACGAAATCCCTCAAGGGGCGCGCCAAGGTCGTCATAATCGAGCAGGCGGAAGCGCTGACAAGGGAAAGCGCCAACAAGTTTTTGAAAACGCTGGAGGAGCCCTCCTCCAAAACATACTTCATCCTTCTGACCAGCAGGGGAGAAAGGCTGCTTCCGACCATCAAATCGCGCTGCCAGATCATAAGGCTCGTGCCTTTAAGCGAAAGCGCCATGCGCGATGTCTGCAAGGATGAACTGAAGCTTGGCGAAGCGGAGACAGATTTCGTCGTGAAGCTGAGCAGGGGACGCCGCGCCAAAGCCTTGCAGCTGGCGTCATCGCTTTCCGAATACAAAAAGGACGCCGCCGACCTTCTCGAGATCTACGGTCTGAGAGAAAGGGCGCTCCCGGCCATCAGGGAATTCTCCGTTCAGAAGTACCGCGCCATGCGGGAGATCAGGGACGCCTGGGAACTTGAGATCACGAAGGCCAAGAAGAAACTCAGCGACGACCTCAAGGACGCCGACCCGAGCGTGAAGAAAGTGGAGCTCCAGAAGCTGGAGGACGCCATGGTGATCGAGAACGCCGAGCTTCTGCAGGACATGAGGGCCGACTGCTACGAGCTTCTGACGGATATCTGGCGGGATATCTGGATCGTCAAGAAGGGAGCCGGAGCTGAAAGCGTGCTCCACGCTTTCCTGCTTCCGCAGCTGAAGCGGGTGGCCGACATATACACGGAAGAGGAAATAATCAGGAACATAGACGAGATCAACCTGGTCCGCGGACCCGCGGTCTTCCTGACCATGCAGTTCGACATAGTTTTGCAGGGGCTTCTGTCAAGGCACATAGCGCCGGCCGAGACCAGGGTGTTTTTACGCAACGCCATAAAGGCCACAGGACTATAAAATGGAAAACAAGGAAAACGAAATAAACGCCGCTGCGGTTCCCAAGCAGCTGATCGCGACCGTAAGGCTCAGGCAGTACGGCAACACGGACTATTACAACATCGACGTTCCCGACGCCAAGACGGGAGACTGGGTCATAGTCGGCGCGGAGCGGGGAATAGACTGCGGGCGCATCATGGCCTTGGAGGAAATGGAGAACATCCAGCTCCTGGAGTACCAGAGAGTCGTGAGGGTCTGCACGGAGGAGGATATGGCCGTGATCAGGCAGAATCATCTGGACGCCGTGGCGCAGATGAAGTTCTGTCAGGATTCAGCCAACGCGCTGAATTTGACGATGAAGATCATAAACGCGGAGTACGTTTACGACCGCACCAAGATAATCTTCTATTTCGCCGCGCCGGAAAGAGTGGACTTCCGCCAGCTCGTCCGCGACCTCGCCAAGGAGCTGCACATCAGGATCGAGCTCCATCAGGTCGGTATCAGGGACGAGATGCGCATCTCAGGCTGCATCGGCTGCTGCGGCAGGGAAGCCTGCTGCGCCAACTGGATCCACGAGTTCGTGCCGGTCAACATCAGGATGGCGAAACTCCAGCAGATCCAGCTGCACCCCGCGAAACTTTCAGGCGCCTGCGGCCGTCTCAAATGCTGCCTGGCTTACGAGCAGCGCAATTACCGCGACCTCGAGCAGCAGGTCCCGAGGAAGGGCCAGATCGTCAGGACGGAAAACGGCACAGGCGAAGTTGTCGACAATTCGCTTTTGGCCGGCACCGTCACTCTCAAGATGGACGACGGTTCCATCGTCACGCTGCCTTTCGCCGACGTCACCGTTGTTTCCCGCACCAAGAGCAGAGCCAAAGTTAGAACGCAGAAGCGCCGTCGCAGGGAAGACGAGGAGAACATGAGCGACAAAGATTACGAGCAGGATCTTCTGCGCAAGATAGCCGACCTCGAAGAGGAAGACGAATAAGGCATGCGCAGCGGGTGCGTTTTGACACTGGGTTTTTTCGACGGCGTTCATCTTGGGCACCTGGCCCTTTTGAAGCGCCTGAAGGAACTTTCCTGCAAACTTGGGGCGCCGAGCCTCGTGCTCACTTTCGACGCGCGTCCTGTTTTCCGTTCGGAATTACTGCTGACCAGCATCGAGGAGCGCGTGGCGCTCCTTAAGTCGGCCGGCGTCGACGAAGTGGTGGTGGAACCTTTCACAAAGGAATTCGCCTCGCTTTCCCCGGAGGCGTTCCTTAAGGAAGTGGTGTGCGAAAGATTCAACGCCAAGCTTGTCCTTGCCGGCTACGACTGCCGTTTCGGAAAGGACAGGGCGGGCGACATCGCGCTTTTGAAAGCGCTCGCTCCCAGGCTCGGCTTTTTGTGCGAGGAGGAGGAGCCTTTTCTGCTTGACGGAAAAATCGTGAGCTCGACGCTTTGCCGCGAGCTTTTGAAGGAAGGCAAATTTAGCGAACTTTCCTCGGCGCTCGGACGTCCCTGGGCGCTGAGCGGCGAAATAAGGCCCGGCAAGGGGCTGGGGCGTAAACTTGGATATCCGACCGCCAACATAGGCCTAAACGGGCTCCTGACGCCGCAAAAAGGCGTTTACAGCGCCAAATACGAACTGGAAGGCCGAAGCGGGAAAGCTTTGATGTACCTGGGGGACAGGCCGACCTTTGAGGAGAAGGGGGAAACGCTGGCGGAGATCTATCTTCTCGATCTTTCCGAAGACATTTACGGCGAGAAACTGAAAGTCATGCCGGAAAGATTTCTGGGGCCGGAAAAGCGCTACGGAAGCGCGGAGGAATTGAAAGAGGCCATCGCCAGTTTCGTTAAGCAGGCGGCGCTTTAGTGTTTCGCGCTCTTGCGCTCCATCAGGTTCCCGCACTGCGGGCAGCGCACGAATTTATCCTCTTTGTCGACCGTGAAGTGATAAAGGCAGATGTCGCATTCGCACATCGTTTTCTGCGTGGGCACGACTTTTTTGGGATAGCTCTTTTCGTCGTCGTAGAGCCACAATATCATGATTATGGTCAGAGGGACGCAGAGGAAGTAGGTGATAAGCGATATGAGGGAAACGGAGATCATTTCAGAATTATCACCTGCAGAGGCGGCCTTTCGGGAGGCATCTCGCGCTGGGGTTCCTCGACCTTCAACCCGAGGGCGAGCATGATTATGATAATAAGGGAAACGGCCAGCGAAAGCGCCAGTATTTTTCCCTGCCTTCTCGTCCGGACTTTCGGAATATAAAATTTCAGTTCCCGCATCAGAACGGCTCGCGGTTGAAGAAATTCCAGACGGTCTCGTTGCTCTTGTCGTTCTTGAGCTCCTGCGGCGAGGCCAGGGCCGTCATGGTCTTCTTTTCAACGTCAAGGAAGAGGACGCGCTGCGCCACGGTGAAGATGCTGTCCAGTTCGTGCGTGACGATGATTATGGTCGTGCCAAGGGAAGCGTTGAGGTCCAGTATCGTCTGGTCCAGCGAGGCGGAAGACCTCGGATCCAAGCCGGCGGACGGTTCGTCGAAGAAGAGCACCTCGGGGTCCAGCGCCATGGCGCGCGCCAGGGCCGCCCGTTTTTTCATGCCGCCTGAGATCTCGGAGGGCAGGAAATGCTCGAATCCGGAAAGATTGAAGAGCGCGAGCTTGAAGCGGGCCGAGCGTTCCAAAAGCTCCGGGGAGAAATCGGTGTATTCCTGCATGGGAAGCATGACGTTCTCAAGGAGCGTGTCGGAGCCGAAGAGGGCGCCGCCCTGGAACATCACGCCCATGTCCCTTAACATTTCGGCAACTTCCCCCTCGCTGGAATTCACCATGCTTTTTCCCTTGAAGAGAATGTCGCCGGACATCGGCGCGTAAAGCCCGAAGAGGTGCTTTAAAAGAGTGCTTTTGCCGCAGCCGGAACCGCCGCATATGACGAAGATCTCGCCTTTTTTCACGCTGAAATTAAGGTTTCGCATGACGACCCTTTCGCCATAACCTATCGTGAGATCTTTCACTTCTATGATCGAATTTTCAGCCATGGCGGTCAGAAGGGCGGGTGGAAGAGGATGGTGAAGAGGGCGTCCGTCAAAATCGTGATGAAGATGCCGCTCACGACGGCGGCGGTGGTGTAGCGTCCGACGCTCTCGGCGCCGCCTTTCACCTGCATGCCGCGCATGCAGCTTATGCCGGCTATCAATACGGCGAAGAAGAAGGCTTTGACAAGGCCTTCGGTGAACATTGAGAACGAGACAGCCTTGTACACTTCCCTAACGTAAGCTGGGAGCGTGACGTCGGTGGTCAGAAGGCACATTATGATGGAGCCCACCAAAGCCACGATGTTGCCGAAAATAAGCAGGCAGGGCATCGCGATGCCGGCGGCCAGCATCTTCGGCAAAACAAGGAAATGGCCGGGCTCGAAGCCCATGGAGCGCAGGGCGTCTATTTCTTCCGAGACCTGCATGGTGCCTATTTCGGCGGCGTAGGCCGCGCCGGAACGGCCGGCCAAAACTACCGCGGTGATCAGCGGGCCCAGTTCCTGAGCCAGCGCGATGGCGACCAAGTCCGGGATGAAGGCGGTCGCGCCGTACATGCCGAGAACGCTTTTGCCGAGCACGGTAAGGATAACGCCGATCATGAACTGGATCATGCAGACGATGGGCAGGGCTTCGACGCCCGTGGACTCAAGCGTCGTAAGGACGGCGCGCCAGCGGATCTTGGAGGGGGAGAGGACGGCTTCCCAGATCATGATAGAGCATTCGCCGACGAAGCGGACGATCTCTCTTAAGTCTTCGTAAAGGTCGATGGTCGCCCTGCCGATCTGCTCGAAAAAGCCCTCATGTCTGCGGTAGACGGGAAGCTCCGGCAGAAGCTTGTCGGTGTTGACGAGGCTCAGCATTTTTTCGCAGACCGCGCTTTTTTTGACGATCTCGAAGCCGGCTTTCCTCGCGGCGCAGCGCGCCTTCAGCTCGATCATGACGGCGACGCCCTGGCCGTCGATGTAATTAACTTCGCCGAGGTCAAGCGAAAGCTTCTCTCCGCTCTTGATGAGGGAGGAAAGATCGGAGAGGGCCTTTTCGGCAGTTTGAAGGTTCAAAGCGCCTTGCAATTTCAAAAGAAGGCCCTCGGGAGTTTTCTCCCGGGTAATCACAAAGGAGCTTTCGGACATCAAACGATCAGGGAATGGTGATGACTTGGCCGGGTTTGAGCTTATCGTCGCCGCCGTTGGCCTTCATCAGCTTAAGGTAATTTACGCCGAGCTTCTTGCCGATGGTGTAGTAGGAATCGCCCTTCTTGACGGTGTAGGTGCTGCCGCTGGAAGCGCTCTTAGAGGAGGCGCTGGAGGAGCCGCCGCCGGGTATTTTAAGCTTGGTGCCGATCTGCAGGACGCCGTTGGCGTTGAGGCCGTTGGCGTCAGCCAGAGCCTGGACCGTGCAGCCGTTGGCGCGGGCGATCTTCCAGAGGGAGTCGCCTTTCTTGACGGTGTAGGTGCCGCCGCTGGCTTTCGCGGAGGAGGAGCCGCTCTTCCAGGAAGAGGAGGAGTCAATGTAGCCGGTGCCGCTCGAGTAAGAAGAGCTGCCGCTGTAAGAGAGGGACTGCGAAGTGGAGTACCCGCCTCTCAGAGGAACGAAGCCGTCAGAGCCGGCGCGGTAGGAGTAGGAGGAATCAACAGCCGGCGCGGAGGGATCGATGAAGACGTCGTCGCCGGATCTTCCGCCCAGGACTTCCTGGTCGACTTGCTCACCGAGACCGAAGGCGCTTCCGCCGTTGTCGCTCAGCGCGAAGCTCTCGCTGCTGCTCGACGTGCCGCCGAAAGAATCGTTGGAATAACTGCTGTCCTCGGTGGAAGAGAGTTCCACGTCGGAAGAGAAAGCGGAATCATTTTGTTCCGGAGCGGATTTGCAGCCGGCCAAAGTGATGACAGCCGCCAAAGCGATAAGGAAGAATAGATCGGATTTTTTCATGCTGACCTCGTTAGTTAGATTATATAAGAGATTTTACCACAGAACCCTTGGTTGGTCAAGCATGGCGGAAGCTTTTCCTCCGGCCTTGGTTGACTTTTAGAGGCCGAAATAATAGAATGTTCCCCGTAATTTTGTGCCGAGGTAGCTCAGTTGGTAGAGCAAAGGACTGAAAATCCTTGTGTCGACGGTTCGATTCCGCCCCTCGGCACCACCTATGAAAAAGCCCCGCCTTTTCGGCGGGGCTTTTTGTTTTTTATTCAGCCTTAACTATTTGCGAGCAGGCTTTCAGCATTCCCACGACGTCGGATAGGTTCGCCGGCACGATCATGGTGTTGTTCGTCTTGGCGAGATGCCCGAACTGGTTGAGATAATTCTGGGCCAGCTGCATATTTACGGAGGCGAGACCGCCGGGCTCGTTCAGGGCCTGGGCCACTTTTCTGATGCTCTCCGCCTGGGCTTCCGCCACGAGAAGGATCTCTTTGGCCTGGCCTTCCGCGACGTTTATTCTTCTGGCGCGTTCGCCCTCGGAAAGGGCTATGGCCTGCTGGCGTTCGCCCTCGGCGCGGTTGATCTTAGACTGGCGTTCGCCCTCGGATTCCGCGATCATGGCGCGCTTCTCGCGCTCGGCTCTCATCTGCTTCTCCATGGCGTCGCTGATCGTGCGGGGAGGAGTGATGTTCTTGATCTCGTAGCGCGTGACCTTGATGCCCCAGGGGTCGCTAGCCTTGTCGACGGCCTCGACGATCGCGGCGTTGACGGTCGTCCTTTCCTCGAAGCTGCGGTCAAGGTCGAGTTTGCCCATCTCGCTTCGCATGGTGGTCTGGGCCAGCTGCGTTGTCGCGAACATGTAGTCGTCGATGCCGTAGGCGGCTTTGGTCGGCTCCATCACCTGAAGATACAGAACGCCGTCAACGTCCACCATGATGTTGTCTTTCGTGATGCACTGCTGCGGGGGAACGTCGATGGCCATTTCCTTCATGGAAAGCCTGTAGGCCAGTCTGTCGATGAAGGGGATGATGATGTGGAAGCCGGCTTCCAGGGTCATGCGGTATTTTCCCAAGCGCTCCACGATGTAGGCGCTCTTCTGGGGGACGATCACAAGAGCCTTGCAGATCAAAATGATGACGAAGATGACTAGAATGGCGATTAGTGCGGGATGCATATTATCTCCTCAAAATTTATTTATTGATTGTTTGCTGTAGTAGGTTATTTTTCAAGGGAAAAGACCCACTGGTGTTTTTCCCTGACGTTCAGGTCGGGGATGAAAACGGAATAGCATTTCTTGTTTTCGTCGTAGCTGTCTTTGCAGTTCGGGCTGCCGAAGACCGAGTCGGTGGGTTCGCCGGCGAAGTAGAGGTCTATCCTTATGTTTCTCTTTTCGGGCATTCCCTTGAAGCCGCCTTTTATGGGCTCCTGCGTGACGACGACGGTCTTGCCGTCGTCCTCGAGCCTGATGGGAAGTCTTGAATAGTTCTTGTCGTAATCGAGCGATTCGCCGTCGTCCTCGTAGATCTCAATGTAATCGTTGCCGCCGGGATAGACCGCCAAAACAAGAGGATCCGGAAGCGACGTTCCGACGCTCTCGACGTAGTCCATATTCGGGATGATCGATCCCGCGCGGACGAAGAGGTTGAATTCGTTGAGCGCCACCTGTTTCTTAATGGGCTTTCCGCCCTCGAATTTTTCGCCGGTCGTATAGTGATAATACGTTCCCTTGGGCAGCTTGAATTTCATGAATCCGCCGGGGGTGCCGGCCGGCGCGAAGAAGAGCTTGTCGCCGATGAAATAGGAGTGCGTGAAGGAGTACGCTTCCTCGTCTTCCGGGAAGAGGAAATAGACCGGGCGGTGGATGGGCATGCCGGTTTCGTAGGCGTCCCTGGCCAAATGATAGAAGTAGGGGACGAGCTTAAGGTGGAGCTGGTAGGCGTCCCTTATGATCTTTTCGGTCTCCTCGTTGTAGTTCCAGGCTTCCCTGATGCCGTGGTCGCTGTGCACTCTCATGATGGGGCAGAGCGCGCCCATCTGGACCCAGCGGACGAAAAGCTCGGGGGAGATGTGCCCGGGATGGAAGCCCGTGATCTCACCCTTGAAGCCGCCGAGATCGTGCGAGAAGTAGCTCATGCCTTCGTGGGCGGCCCTTCTGTTCACGTCGAACTCGTAGTTAAGGACCGGCCAGTGCGAGGCGGTGTCTCCGGAGAAGTAGGCTGGGTAGCGCTGGGAGCCAAGACCGGCGTAGCGGTTCAGGGCGATGGGACGCTTGCCCTGCTTCAGATGATGGCGGAACATCAGCTCATCCATCCAGAGATTGAAATTGAAGTGCGGCATGATGCCCTGCCAGTTGTCTTCCCACCAGAGGTCCACGCCTATTTCGTCGTTGGGATCGTAAGTGAATTTTTCAAAGGCTTCCCAAATGTCCTTGTCAAGGTAATCCATGGCGAAGGAATCGCCGCCGTGTCCGCGGTTCCAGATGGAAATGCCCATCTTTTCCCGGAATTCCTTCCAGTCTTTCTGGGCCAGCGGGGGAGGATTCTGGGGATCGATGCCTAAGCTTTGCGCCATCGCTTTGAAGGCTTCGTCGTTTTTCGGTATGCCTTCGGAGTGGACGTTCAGGCCGACCTTCACGCCGTTCTCATGGGCCCATTTGAAGAAGCCTTCGGGATCCGGGAACTTCTCCTTGTTCCATTCCCAGCCGGACCAGCCGTTGATGTGCCAGTCCATGTCCACGATGAGGACGTCCAGGGGCATTTTGCACTCCCTGTGTTTCTTGACGACTTCCTTGATCTCGTCGGCGGTGTAGGGATGGAAGCGGGAGTACCAGGAGCCGTAGGCCCAGCGGGGGAGCATGGGGACCTTTCCGCAGAGCGCGGTAAATTCTTTCAGCGCGTCGCCGTAATTCTTGCCGTAGCAGAAGAAGAAAAGGTTCTTGTAGTTTTCCCTGACGTCGGTGTCGAGCCATTCCTTCTCGCGGTCGTACATGTACATCCAGCTCTCGTCCAGCATGAAGTAGCCGGCCTTGGAGACGGGTCCCGGAGGGGCGGTCTTGGCGACGTCGCAGATCTCCTGCATTTCCTTGGGCAGTTCGTCGTAATCCCTGAACATGCACCAGAGGTCGTTTCCGACGGGCTTATAGTCGATCTTGTTGGCGTTCAGCCAGTCGTGGAGCGTGCTGGAGATGTAGAGCAAAGGCAGCTCGCCATAGCGCTCATATTTCCAGTCGCCGCCGGGGAAGACCTTGCCGTTCCCGACCATGGCGTCGTAAACGTGGTCCATGCCGACGACGGCGCCCAGGTTCTCCTGATCGAGATCGCCGTAGCGCCATTCGCCCTTCATACCGCCTTTTTCCCATTCGATCTTAAGGCTGTCTTTCGTCAGTTCCGGGCCGTCCTTGTAGAAGATCTTGAGGCAGGGAGTCCTGAGGGCCACGCCGCCTTTTATGAACTTCACTTCGTCGAATTTCTTAGGCTCCGGCATGGAAAGCGTTCTAAGGGTCGGGCGGTCGTCGAATTTGCCTTCGGTATCGAATTCGATTCTGACCATGGCGTCGGATAAGCGGGAGAAACGGGCGTTGCCGCAGCGCACGCTTACGTTTTGTTCATTAATGGTTTCGCTGGCGTTCATAAGGCAGGGCGCTATAAAAAGCAAGGGGAGATAACGCAGAAGTTTAAGCTTCATTATTTATCCTGATGGGGGATTAAAGGAACGTTTAGAGTAAACTTTACAGTTATTCAATGATATTGATTTATTGGTAAAAACGCAAGTTGATAAAAGGCGTGAAAATCAAACTCTTCCTTTCCACAGCGCGGCGGTTTTTGTGGTAAAATACCTGAGTGTATGTTCGTGGGTAAGATAAAGGAATTCTTCTTAAATTTCGGCCGGGCCTTCCAGTCCCGCAACTACAGGCTTTTCTTCATTGGGCAACTGGTCTCCTGCACCGGCGGCCAGATCCAGGCGGTGGCCATGGGCTGGCTGGTCTACGATCTTACGAATTCCAAGACGATGCTGGGGACGATCCTTCTGCTTTCCCAGGCGCCAGGTCTCATACTGAGTCCCGTGGCGGGGATACTGATGAGCCGCTTCAACAAGCGCCGCCTTCTCATGACCGTCCTGGTCTTGTCTTCCCTGCACGCTATCACCCTCGCCGTGCTTACCTTGACTGGCGCCATAACGCCCGCTCTGCTTCTTGTCATGGCGGCCTTCATGGGCATTTTGACCTCGATCGAGATGCCGACGCGCCACAGCCTCATCTATTTCATGGTGAAGGAGCCCTCGCATCTTGGCAACGCCATCGCCCTGAACTCCATGATCTTCAATTTGGGGAGATTGGTCGGCCCCGCCATCGGCGGCTTCGCCATCAGTCTCATCAAGGACAATTGGGGGGCCGCCCTTTCCCAGGGGACACTTCCCAGCGACGTTCCTTCTCACATCGGGGAGAGCTTCTGTTTCTTTTTGAATTCGCTTTCCTATTTCGCGGCCGTCATAGCGCTCCATCTTATGGATTTCGTGCTGCCGGTCTACGAGAGAGGCAAGAACGCCGCCCACGATTTCTGGGAGGGCCTGAAGACGGCCTGGACTTTTCCGCCCGTTCGGGTGGTCCTTCTGACGCTGGCGATGCTCGGCTCCACGGCCATCACCGCCAACACTCTGACCCCCGCCATCGCCAGGGACATCCTGCACGGCGATTCGCGTTTTCTGGGCATGCTCCAGAGCTCCCTGGCCCTGGGCGCCATTCTTTCCGCCGGCTACATGGCCAGCCGCTCCACGCTGAAATACTTCAACTACCATTTCATCGTGGCGACGCTCTCATGCGGAACGGCGCTCATGATCTACTCCTACTCCTCCAGCCTCAAGCTTTCCTGTTTCGCAATGTTCCTTATGGGCCTGGGTCAGATCCTTTTGTTTTCCTCCACCAACACGCTCATTCAGCTTATCGCCCCGCACAAGTACCGCGACCGCTTCATCAGCTTCTACGCCGGAATCCTTCTTGGCCTTGTCCCGCTGGGCTGCCAGTTCACCGGTTTCCTGGCCGACCACATCGGGCTTAGGGAAGCGGTCAGAGTTTGCGGCGTCTGCTCTTTTTTAGTCATGATCTGGTATCTTTTCAACCGCCACCACATCAGGGATCACGAGTATCCCGCCACGGAATAAATTATGCCTGAACTCCCCGAAGTACAAACCGTCGTAAACGAAATAAAAAAGCAAAAGCTCGTGGGCGAAAAGATCAAGGACGTCGAGATCCTGGTCCCGAGCCTCGTCGCGCCCATGGACACGGCTGCTTTCGCGAAAGCCTTAAAAGGCAGGAAAATTACCGATCTTTCCCGCCACGCCAAATACATCGTGGCGACGCTGGACGACGGCAATTATTTCATCTCCCACCTGAGGATGTCCGGGCATTTCGTGACCATCGACGCCAAGGAGGAAAGAGGCCGCTTCGAGCGCGCCAGGATAACCTTCGCCAACGGGAAGGCTCTCCGCTACGACGACATCAGGAAATTCGGCCGCTTCAACCTCGTCAATGACAAGGAAGAGATCCTAGGCAAGCTCGGCCCCGAACCCCTGGAAAAAAGCTTCACCCCGAAACTGCTCTTCAGCCTGTTCCCGAAGGACAAAAAGGTCAAGCTCTGCATCAAGGCCTGGCTGCTTGATCAGACGAACGTGGCGGGGCTTGGCAACATCTATGTGGATGAAGCCCTCTGGCTAGCGAAGATCCATCCGGAGCGCCCCGCCGCCAGCATAACCCCAGAAGAAGCCGAAGCTCTCCGGGACGCCATTCAATCCGTACTCAAGAAAGGCATCGCCAATTCCGGCACCTCTCTCGGCCACACCCAGGGCAACTTCATCAGCGCCGACGGCAAGCACGGCAGCAACGCTGAGACATTGAACGTTTTCCACCGCCAGGGCCAGCCCTGCCCAAGATGCGGAACCATCATTACTAAATCCGTCGTCGCCCAGCGCGGCACCCACGTCTGCCCCAACTGTCAGAAAAAGTGAAAACCAAACTTCTCTTAACTCTTCTAGCGCTAATGGGACTTATGGCCTGCGAAAAACAAAACAACAACGACAACTATTACGGCGTGGTGGAAGGCTTCTACGGCCGCCCCTGGGGAACCGAGGGAAGAAAGAGCATGATAACCTTCCTTGGCGACAACGGCCTCGACCTTTACGTTTACGGACCGAAGGACGACCCTTATCACACCGACAAATGGGCTGAACCGTATCCCGAAAAGGAAAGGGAAGACTTCAAGCTGCTTCTCGATACGGCGAAAAAAGCAAAGGTCAAATTCTACTGGGCCATCCACCTCGGCACCGCTTTCAAAAATATCGACGAATACAGAGCCAACAAGGAAAAAGTTTTCGCCAAATTCGAGGACATGTACGCCATGGGCTTCAGGCATCTTGGCGTTTTCTTCGACGACTTCGGGAACGCGGACGCGGAAATGCACACCACTATCTGCAACGAGATAGTTAATGAATTTCTCAATAAGAAAAAAGACTGCGGCCCTCTCATCGTCTGCCCCAACATCTACCACGGCGACGGCGCCAACGACTACGACCGCTATCTTGGCGAGCATATGGATCCCTCCGTCATGCTGGTCTGGACGGGACAGCAAGTCTGCTGCGACATCGCCCCCGAATATTTGAAAAAGGCGACGGGAAACTACAATCGCCCGCCCTTGCTCTGGTGGAACTGGCCTGTCAACGACTATTCGAGGGAGAACCTCATCATAGGCCGCCTTTACGGGATCCCTTGCAAGGCCTTTTCCGGCATCATGCTCAACCCGATGGAGAACTGCGAGGCCAGCAAGATCGCCGTTTATTCCTTCGCCAAATGGGCCAAGGATCCCCAAAACTTTGATTCCCAAAAAGTCTGGGAAGGATCCTTCAAGGCGCTTTATCCGGAACCTATCGCCTCCGCCATGCTGACATTCGCCCGCCACAATTCCGGCACCGGCCCCAACCGCAACTGGTATCAGAAGCTGGAGTCCGAAGGCATAAGCGATTTCAAGCAAGCCTTCAACGACCTTCTGAAAGCCTGCGAGACGCTCAAAGCTGAACTGCCCTCCCAAAACCAGAAACTTTTCTGGGAACTGGAAGGCTGGATCGACGCCTCCTATTACCTCGCGAAGATAGGGCTTCTGGCGGAAGAGCTTCCCACCGCAACCCAAGAGCAGAAGCAAGAACTACTCCAAAAGATTGACGAATTGGAGAAAGAGAAAGCCCAAAAAGGCGAGGAAGCGAAAAAGCGCTTTGCCGACGCCACCTTCGCCTCAGACAAAGACCGCTGCGTTGCCCCCAAGAGCGGAACAGAGATCCTCCGCCCCCGCATCGACAAACTCGTCGAAGAAGCTCGTTGACGCCCCCTTGATTTCAAAGGCGCTCGCAAGCGCTGCCGCCGTACCCCAGCTTGAATAAGTTGGCGATAAGCAAAAGATTAGTGAACGTTGTTAAATAAAGTATGGGAGGCAAAGCCTTTTCAGGCTTAACATCGTTAATTTCAGCTATTTCCGGTAACTTTTTCCAGCCGTTGGCTGGAAAAAGTTTGCCAAATATGCTGCTGCGTAGCATAATTTGTTTCACGAACGAACAAAATTCGGTGCTCGAGTATTTTTCATAGAACGTTGCCATGGCATAAAGGTTGCTCTTTGAGTAGCCGCGTAGAGTTGGATCGTTGCGTTTTATGTAATTTGCAAGTCTCTCAATAATTCCTGAATTCCAACTACCTGCATTAATTCGTGTGGATAGAAATGCGCCAATTTCCCAATTTGTCAAGATCATTTCTTCGTTTATAGACATAAGGGTTCTGGAACGATGTGCGGTTATGATCTTAAATACAGACGCGAAATCCGCTTCTTCCAAAGGCAATTCCGATTTCACAAAGCCTCCTTTTTGATTGTGTACTAGTTAAAATGAGACGCATTAGGACCTCCATATAGTAAGCGGTCGCAAATCAGAAAATATTGCGTGCAGCATAAAAACAGAAATGGTAATAAAGGAGATCAACGCTGAAACCAAGGCGGCAATAAATTAAATGCTATTTGCTATAATTAGGTCATGAAGAAATTTCTGTTCATTATGGTTCTGCTGCTTTTGGGCGCCGGCGCGTATTTTTATTTCACCGCCCCGGAGGAAGTGGAACAGATCATAGCCAAGGTTCCCCTACGCAAAGAGAAAGAGTGGGTCTGCGAAGGCGTTGACCTTCCCTGGTTCCATTCCGTCAAAGGCGAATGGCGCGTCGACATAAGGGAAGCCGAGATCGCCATCATCGGTTCTAAGGACAAGGAATCGCTTAAGACGCTCTCCGCTTACTTCGACATCAAGTCCAAGGAATACCAGGACATGGAGAAAGAGGTCGACGACTGGATCAAGAAGCACACCGTGCACCAGTTCATGGCTTACATTCCGGAACCGCCGGAAGGCACGAACCAATTCTCCACTTACATCTACTACCACAAGACGCAGGACTTGGGCCCGCTGCTCTTGAGAAGCGGCTACGCCGTCATCATGGGCGAACTGAAAAAGAATCCGCCCTTCTACCGTTCCTGCCAGAGGATGGCCGTGGAAAGGAAACTTGGTATGTGGAAGTACGCCAAGATGCGGGACGAGGGCATAGAGGTCTACTGCAACCTGGACGTCACGCCTATCCTCAAAGTGCCGAAAGACGGCGCGAAACCCGAGCCCGGCATTCCTCTTTTCCACCGCCGCGACCTCTACATAACGCCCAGGTATTCCAGCAAGGATCTCTTCGACGTTTCCGAATCTTACTCCTTCCTGGTCGAGGCGAGAGGCACGATCATTATCCACGGCGCGCCGGTTGACCACGACATGACACTGTCCATCTGCCCGAGAGGCAGGCTAGCAAGCTTCGGCACGTTAATGGAATCCTTCCCGCCGCATGACTACAACTGGCACCAGGAGGAGATCCTGATGCGCGGCGGCACGACCAACGAATTCAGGATCACCTACGCGCCTATGGACTTCACGATCGTCTCCCGCCAGGGACTCGACCTGCAGTACCACGGCAACATCATAGAGCAGGTGGATTTCAACCTCGAAAAGGATCACGACAACGTTTACAAGAAGTCCTTCTATATCCCGAGGGATAAGTTCATGGACTTCTTCAGCCTCATGAGCCCCGATCTCTTCTAAGATGACGGTATCTGAAAGGGAAGAGCTTTGGCTTAGGGAATTCGCCGCAAAGAGCGGCGAAGACATTGCCGAACTTTTGAAAAAAAGGGGATCCGGTTATCCTTTGGCTTACCTAATCGGCAGCCAGCCTTTTCACGAGATCGAGCTTAAGATAACGCCGGACGTGCTCGTGCCCAGGCCGGAAACGGAAGAGCTGGTCGAGCGCGTCCTTAAGGAAGCGAAGCCTTGCGGGAAAGGGCTTGACTTGGGCTGCGGCAGCGGAGCGATCGCCCTTGCGCTCGCGCACGCTCTCCCGGACTGGACCTTCACCGCTACCGACATTTCCCAAAACGCTCTGGAACTTGCCAAGGAGAACGCGAAAGATCTCGGCCTTGACTCCAGGGTAACTTTCCGTCTGGGCTCCTGGTTCGAGGCGCTTCCCACCGATGACGCTTATGATCTCATCGTCACCAATCCTCCTTACGTAGGGGAAATGGAGGAGATAGATAAGGGCGCCTCTTTTGAACCGAAGCTCGCTTTGTTCGCGGGACCGGACGGGCTCGACTGCTACCGCGCCATTCTTCCATTAGCCGCGTCCCATCTTAAAGAGGGCGGACTCTTTTTTGGGGAGTGCGGGCCGTATCACGCGGCAGCCTTGCTTGAACTGGCAGAAGAAAGCGGCTTCGCTTCTCCTGAGATACTTAAGGATTACTCCGGAAGAGACCGTTTCATAAGGGCTCTGAAGGCTTGATTTTTTCTTACCACATCTGTGGTAGAATGGGAACTATGAAAAAAGCCATATTTATTGCCATTGTTTTGCTTTGCGCCCTTTGCGCCTGCCGAAAAGACGGCGGGGAAAAACCGGTTGCGCCCTCAAGGACCAACACCAATACCCGCGCGGCTAAAAAAGTTCCCAAGAACGGAAAGACAACTCACGTTAATGTTGCGAAAAGCATAAGCAGCGATTCGCTGGGATCAGTCACCGGTCTCGTTTACAGAAGCGACTACGCCAAATACATCGGGCGCCCCTGCTTTGAGATGACGGCCGTATTGGAAAGGCTGAAAAAGGAACCGAAAAACGCGGACCTTTATTTCGCGGTCGCCCTTGATCTCTCCGCCAACTCGTTGGAAAGGGAAGCGAATCTGAAAAAGGCGATCGAGTGCGCTCCCGACGCTCCGTATCCGTACCTTGAGCTTATGGTCTATTACGGGTCGCTGGGCGATTTTCCAAAAGCGAAGGCAACTGCGCAGGAGCTGACAGCTTTCCTCGACGACAAGGAATGCGCCAGCAGGGTTGTGAAGCGCTGCAAAAGCTGGCTCAAAGGCTACGCCGTTTACGACGATTCCATGTGCAACGAAAGCACGGTAGGCGTTATGGAAGTTCTGGCGCCGTACAGCCAGGAAATAGCCCGCGCGGTCGTCAAGTATCACGTCATAGTAAAAAACAATTCGAAGGCGCTGAAACTGGCCAACGAATTTATGAAGCCGGAAAGCGAAGGCGAAAAACTAGCCTGGATCGAGATCCTTGACTGCGTCGACTCGCCGGAAGCCCAAGCGCTCATCAACGAACTCAATTACGAAGGCGAAAGGGACGACCTTTCCAAAGCCCGCAGCGGCCTTATCAAACTGCAGAGCGGATACCCATACAGCAACGGCGAATGGTTCGGGTCAGAGCTGCAGGATATTCGCCGCAGGATACTGCTCAATTCCACCAACGTTGACGAGAGGCTGGAAATCGCCGGGGAATACGCGAGCGTAGTGTTGATGTCCACCGACAGAAGCCAGCTCGACGAATACATAGCGACTATCAATCCGCCCGACAGCGACGGCAAAAGAGCCGAGATGAACGTCGTTCTGAACTCCATGAGCAATTACGACATGGACGAGGAAGCCTCCCATTACGCCAACATGCTCTATGTCTCCGCTCCGGCTTCCCAGCAGCCAGCCATCATGGCGTCTATATTAGGCTCCGGACTCAGCGTCGATCCCGACATGATAGAAGAGGCCGTCAAACTCTATCCCAACGACATCAAGCTTATCACCGCGGCCGGCAATTATTACAAGAACAAAAATGATTTTGAGAAAGCCGCCGCTTTCCATAAAAAACTCTTGGGCCTTGTCAAGACCGATAGGGAAAAGAGCGACGCCGTGCGCCTTTTGGCGGGGGATCTTGCCGCGGTAGGGAACAAGGAGGAGCTTCTAAATCTCTATTCCGACTGCGAGGAAAATTCCAAACTCAACACCGCCGAGGACAAGGTCACGCTCTTCACGATCCAGATGGGAGTATCCGGAACGAACAGCGTCTGGCAGGAAGCGGCGGAGCTTTTCTTAGAGGAAGCCGATCCCAACAACAAGGCGATCCTTCTCGACTTCCTTGTCAAGCCCAACTGGAACACCTTAAAGAACGCCAGAGCGCTCGCACCGGAAATCGTGGCGAAGGCTATATCCGACCCCGTTTCTCCGGAAATGCAGAAAGTCCTCCTTACGTTATTCGAGCGTCTTCAGGAGCTGGAGTGCAAACCGGAGATGCTCAGCCTTCTGCACTATTTCCTCGTTAACGGCGTCAAGCCCCCTCATTTTTACAACACGGTCGAGCTTTTCCCGAATATAGAGGAAGCTAGAAGAGAGATCGCAATTTGGCTGACGGAGGCAAAACTTGGGCCTTTGGATCTCATGACTTTCTACGTGAACTCGATCGTTTACCAGCTCGGCTTCGATGAACCGGCTCTGCAGGTCTATAGGACCATGTGGGACAGGACATCCGACCTTTCCTTCCGTTTGAGGAGTCCTCTTTTCTACTCCTTCTACAACTTCGCCAACAGCGACAAGATCAGCAAGGAATCGAAGGCCGCGGCGCAGCGCTCACTCTTCGAGGCCTGGTACAAGGATTTCCGGATCTTCTGTGAAAACGACATCCCCTCCAATGTCAGCGACGACCCAGGAAGCAGCATAGAGCAGGCGACGGATCAGGAGAAGCGCGAGATAGTAGAGCTCATAAAAGCCAGGCTCAAGAACGTCGGCACGAACTACACGCTCGTGAACCTTTTCCGCAAACTCGCCAAAGACCTTAAGATGGAGAAGGAATGCGACGACCTTCTGGACAGTCATTTCACGATCGACCATCTTGTCAAGCATCCCGACGAGATCTGGCTCTACGAGAACATTTGCACCGATACCGGAAAAGACTTCGACGTCAAAGCGGTCCTGAGGGCCATAATGGACAACAAGACCAATCTCACCAATCTCGCCCAGTCTGGACTCATCTACATGATGAGGAGCCACGGCATGGCGAAAGAGGCGGATGAGATAGGCGAAAAGCTTCTCGACGAGCCCAACGCACCCTGGTTCATCAAGCACAGCGCGCTCTACAACATCAAGAACCAGGAGAAGCGCCTTGAGAAGACCATAGAGGTCGTGGAAGCGATGCCTCCCGGCGAAGGCAAAAACGAACTGTATTTCCAGATCCTGGACAACTGCAAGGGCGACAAGTTCAAAGAGAACTACAAGGAAGCCTTGGAATATTTGCAAAGTTCTAAGAAAGACTACGTCTGGGACAGGCTGCTTATGGAAGCGAGGAACGCTCCCTACGAAGTGGACATGGACGCGCTTTTCGAGAACTATGAGAAATTCTTAAGCGAAGGCCGGAGCAAAGACGAAGTCGAGAAGATGATGCTTGGCACCAGGATGGAATACTACTCCGACACGGGCGACTATTCGAAGGCCATCAAAGAAGGCGAAGCTTTGGTTGAAAAAGACCCTGGCAAAGGAGGGCAGCTAGCCAACCTCTACCTGCAGAAAGGCCAGTCCGCCAAAGCCGAGGAAGCTTACAAGGATCTCCTCGACGCTTATGAGAAAGCCTGCCTGGAAGGCGACATGACTCACAAGGATTGGGTCAGCACCGCCATCAACGGCCTAAAATCAATGTGCCAGGAAGGGCAAGCGGAGCTTGACGAATACACCCTGAGAAGAGCTTTCCTGCAAGGCGACAACGTCACGCTCAGCGATTACCGCGAATTCATCGACGCGGGTGACGGCATTCTTTCTCTCGAAACGATGAACGAAACTTTCGAAAAAGCCCTGGAACTCGCGGTAGGGGACAACGACAAAGACGATCTTTTGTCCAACTGGATGGGCAGAGCAAGAGACTACGGCGACACCAACACCTATAAGAAAGTTTTGGCCATGAGCGCGGAGAAAAACCTCTACTCCATGGCCGAATACATCCAGTTCCTGTCAAAGACGGGCGACGACAAGGAAGCCTTCGAAAAAGGCATCGAAGCCTGGGAAAAGAACAAGGACTGCGAAGTCTGGAAGAAACGCCAGCTGGAGACCCCGCTCTTCGAGCTCTGCGTGAAGATGGGCAACAACGACAAGGCCTGGGAGATCCTCTCCGACAAGTGGACCACCGATAAAAAAGATCCTTACATGTATCTTGACCCCGTGGGCATCGTAAGGATGGCGGAAAAGCTCGGCAAAGGCAAGGAAGCCATTGAAGGCATGGAGAAATTCCTCTCCGAGACCGGCAACGCCTACTCGAAGCTTTCCAACGCAATGGGAATTTTCAACGCCTACAGGAATCTGAAGGACGAGGAAGGAGCCAAGGCTTTCGTTGACCGCTTCCTTGAGACCGCCCCCAAGACTTCCGGCAACCCCGCCCAGAGGCTCGAACTCATCTTCAACTCCTCCAATCCCGAAAAAGGCCTGGAGCTCGTCAAAGAGGCGATGGAAGACAAAAGCGACTACAATCTCGACTACTTCCTGACCAAAGCCAACATGTACTTTGACAAGAACAACGACAGGGACGGCAAGATCGACTTTTTGAAGTCTCTGCCGGACAGCTACGAGCAGCGCTCCCAGCTCGCCAGCGTCTATCAGAATTCCGGCGACGAAAGAGACCGCGAACAGGCCGTCTCGCTCCTGAAAGAGAACATGAGGGACGAGGACGTCGACTCCTACAAGCGGAACAACGCCAGGGACCAGCTGCTTCAGATCGCCCTGAAAGGCGAAAAAGACCAGTATCTCATCAATGAGATCATAAACGACTACACCTCCGACACTACTCTTTCAAAGACTGAGCTTAACAGGGCGCTCGCGGACATCTACACCAGATCCGAGGACTACGTCAAGGCCGACAACATCTACAACCAGTGGCTCTCGGAGACCAAGAACCCTTACGAAAAGGCCGAGACCAGACGCAATTACGCCGACATGCTCGAAAAGTCCGGCCGCACCCGCGACGCCATCGACCAATACAAAGAGTTGATGGACAGCCAGAAAAACGACGCCTACGGCAGGGAACAGACCGTGAACAAGCTTATCGACCTCTATCAAAAAGAGGGAGACATGCTTAAGGCGGAGAATCTCCGCCGCGAACGCATAACCGAATACGAAAAGATCCTTTCCACCGTACCTTACGGCTCCCGCGCCAGGGAGCTGAAGCAGAAGATCGAAGCCGAAAAGAAAGCCATCGAGGACGCCAAGACACCCAAAGGGTGATTTGCTTTTTCCAATTTGTCTTTGCTATAATAAACACACTTGATAATCTTTAACCAAAATATCCCGATAGGGGGGAATATGAAAAAATTACTAGTTCTTTTAGTTCTTATGAGCGCTGGCTTTGCTCTTGCTGAAAGCGTCACTCTTTGGAGTTGTGATTTTGAAACCAGCGAAGGCTTTTCTTTGGGCAAGCTTGCTGGCCAAAACGATTGGGCCAAATTAGCTTCATGGGCGAACGACAGTGTTTATGTTGAAGAAGGTGACGCCGTTTCCGGAGAACAATATATTCATTGTGAGCCGAACAATGGTGTCAACGTTCAGAACAACAGTATTGACATCTCCAAGGATTATGTGCCAGGCTCAACGCTTGCAATGAGGGTCTACGCCAAGGCAGATTTTGTTGGCACTCAACCTATGAGCCTCAGATTACACTGCCTCGGAACATCTGGCAGACAGCATAGTGTCGAAATCTGTGAAATTAACATCTATCAAGATGGAACTGCCAGAATCGATGTTAATGGCGGCAACTTGAGCGTCAGTGGATTAGTTCAGGGAAAATACTACGAATTCGGCGTCATATTTGAACCTGATCAGAAGAAGGTCAAGAAAATTTTTATAGGCGATAATGAAAAAGAAGGTGACAATCTCTATTATTATAGCGTCGAAACTGCAGGCTGCGGCTCTCTGCCCGATGGCTTCCGTTTTTATGATGGCGGCGGTTGCGTTGATGATATCAAAATCGAGATGGTTCCTGAACCGGCCATCTTCGGCCTCGTCGCTCTTCTTGGCCTTTTCTTCGCCCGCAAGCAGCGCTAAACTGAAAATTAACCAACTGAGATAAGGGTAAATTATGAAAAAACTGTTTCTTCTTCTGACCATCGCCTGCGCGACGGTCGCGTTCGCTGAAAACCAGACGCTTTTCAGCATTGACTTCGAGGAAGGCGAAGGCTTCACCGCCGGCAGCGTCACCGGCCAGGTCGGCTGGACCGATCTTGCCTGGTGGGTTGGCACCCATTCTTTTGTCATCGCTGACGAAAGCGGCGCCCAGAGCGGCAGCCAGTATCTCCATGTCGCCGAAGACGGCGATTCAAACGCCAACCAGCAAAACAACACCATCGACATCTCCGAAGAGTATACCGAAGGCATGAAGCTTCTGCTCCACGGCTGGGCCAAAGCGGATTTCACCGGCGCCGCTCCTTTGAGCATCAGATTCCACTGCCTGGGCACATCCGGCAAGGGTTACGACGTTGAGATCGCTGAATTCAATTTCCAGCAGGACGGCAGCGGCAACGCTTACGTGAGCGGCAAGAACCTGACCTTCGAGGGTCTGACCCAGGGCGTGTACTATGAATTCGGCGTCCAGATCGACCCCTCCACCAAAGCGGTGGAAAAAGTCTTCGTGGGCGAGAATTCCTATGAAGGCGAAGGCATGACTTACAAGAGCGCCACAGCGGAAGGCTGCGGCAGTCTGCCCGACGGCATCCGCGTTTACAACGGCAAAGGCTGCCTCGACAACTTCAAGATCGAAGTGGTTCCGGAACCGGCGTTCCTGGGCCTTTTGGCTCTCGTCGGCCTGTTCTTCGCTCGCAAGCAGAGATAAGTTCCGTTAAGCAACGGCGCTTAGTTTGGAAAGAGACCGCCTTTCGGGGCGGTCTCTTTTTTTCTGTTGTTTTTTTGGGGCCGTTTTTGGTATAGTATGCGACGCTTTTAACCAATTGAGGAAATACTCATGAAAAAACTCTTTGTCCTTTTTACGATCGTCTGCGCGGTCTCCGTTATGGCGGAGAGCAAGACGTTATGGTATTGCGATTTCGAGACCGGTGAAGGCTATCAGACCGGAAAAGTCGTCGGCCAGTGCGGCTGGTATAAGGCAACCGGCACCATAACAACGAGAGACGTGGTCGCGAAAGAACCGGGCGAAGCCGCCTCCGGCGACCAGTATTTGTCTTATGATCCGTCCGTCACCGACAAGGGCAAGATCACGGCCGTGAAATTCGACATTTCCGATGAGTATGTCATCGCTCCTTACAACCAGCTCCGCATCAGCTGGGATCAGGCCAGAATTTCCAGAGACTACAGGGACGACACCTGCTACGTTATTCTTCACAACTCCGGAGAAACCGGAAGATCCTCCGGCATCGAGATCGCTCGTTTCAGGCTTGAAAACAACTATGCTTCCTACACGGGCACCAAGGCCGACAAGTCCGGTCAGCTCAACGTTACCATAAACATGTCCAATCCGGATGATTGGCATCACTGCTGCATCACTCTTGATCCGGATAACAGAATGGTCAAGGAATTCACCGTTGACGACGTTGTGATCGACGCTTGCACCGACACCTACTACAAGAACGAATCCGACAGCACCGGCAGCACCACTCCCCGCGGCGGCGAGCTCATAGACGGCATCGGCGTCATGAACAAGGGCAAATACGACAACTTCAAAGTTGAAATGATCCCGGAACCGGCCAGCCTCGGCCTTCTGGCTCTTCTTGGCCTGTTCTTCGTCAGGAAGGAAAGATAAGCTTGTCAAATTATCTGACGCTTGAGAAAAAGAGACCGTTCGCATGGACGGTCTCTTTTTTTGTCCTTTGATTTGCCAAAAAAACACATTTTTGCTACGATTAACAGAAATTAATCTAAAATCCAGGAGGAACCTTATGTCACGTATCTGTTTGCTTCTTTTGGGGCTTCTATCTTTTTCCCTGGCCGGCTGTTTCGACAAGACCGGCCCGTGCGGCCCTTGTGAGACCGGTTCGGCCGACAAGACGGATTACACCGCCTTTGTCGACACTTCCATCGGCACGTCTTACAACGGTCACACCTTCATCGGCGCCACGATGCCCTTCGGCTTCGTGCAGCCCGGCCCTGAGAGCGGCGACGACGGCTGGGGCTACTGCTCCGGCTATCGTTTCGAGGATAAGGTCTTCTCCGGCTTCGCCCAGACCGCCATTTCCGGAACGGGTGTAGGGGACTTGGGCGACCTTCTGTTCATGCCTTTCATCGGTGAAGCGCAGTCGGCGACGAACTTCTATGAATGCCTCGTCAAGAAGGAAACGGAAAAATACGCTCCCGGCTACTACGCCATCGAGCTTGACCGCTTCAATGTGAAAGTCGAGACCACCTGCTCGGACCACACGGCCATCTACCGCCTAGTCTATCCCAAGGGCGAAGAGCAGAAGATCATGCTCGACTTCGCGAACTGCATCGGCGACGGCGACGAGGAGAGAGTGTACAACCATGAGCTGACTTTCCCGAACGACACCACGATGCTCGGCACGACGGAGAAAGGCGGCTGGGTGCACAGACAATACAGCTTCAAGATCGAATTCAACCGCCCCATCAAGCATCACTTCCCTCTGGAGAAGAGACTCTCCAAGAAGGGTAAGAAGGAACGCAGCGGCAGAGAGATCTTCGTTTTCGAACCGAGCGACGAACCCTTGATGCTCAAGATCGCCCTGTCCACGGCCGATACCGACGGCGCCGCCAAGAATATGGAAGCGGAGATCCCCGGCTGGGATTTCGAAGGGGTTAAGCAGGCCGCGCACGACGCCTGGAACAAGCTTCTCGGCAGGGTGAAGGTGGAAGGTTCTGAGAAGGAAAAGAGAGTCTTCTACACCTGTATGTACCATGCCTTCGTCGCGCCCAGCAACATCGCGGACGTGGACGGCCGCTACAGAGGCCCCAACGGCAAGATCAGTACGGCTCCCAACGGCAAGTATTATTCCACTTTGAGCACCTGGGACACCTTCAGGGCGCTGCATCCCTTGTTCACCGTCGTGGTTCCCGAGATGGTGCCGGATCTGGTGCGGTCCATGGTCGAGCACTACGAGCAGGCCGGATATTTGCCGATCTGGGCTCTGTGGGGCAAGGACAACCAATGCATGATCGGAACGCACTCCATCCCGCCCATGGTGGACGCTTACTTCAAGGGCCAGGTCCCGGAAGGTCTGGACATTTGGACTTCCATAAAAGACACGCTCACCAAAAAGCACGACGGCCGCTGGAGGGAAGAGTGGGAATACCTGGAAGACCCGGGCTATTATCCCTGCGACAAGTGGTCCGAATCCGTTTCCTGCACGCTGGAGTGCGCCTACGACGACTGGTGCGCCTACAAGCTCGCGGAAGCGCTGGAAAAGAAAGGCCTGGTCGGAAAAGAAGACGTTGAGTACTTTAAGAAGCGCAGCCAGAACTGGAAGAACGTGATCGATCCCGAGACCGGTTTCGCCAGGCCTAAAAAACTCGACGGCACCTGGAAGAAAGACTTCGATCCGACCAGAGTCGGCGGCGACTTCACGGAAGGCAACTCCTGGCAGTACACCTGGCACGTCATGCAGGATCCCGAAGGTTTGATCGAGGCTTTGGGCGGCAAGGAGAAGGCGCTGGCCAAGCTGGAAGCCCTTTTCGAGCAGGAAGAGAAGAGCGACCGCCTTGTGGACGTCTCCGGCCTGATCGGCGAATACGCCCATGGCAACGAGCCCAGCCATCACGTCGTCTATATGTTCCCGTATTTCGGACGTCCGGAAAAGACCGCGGAACTCGTCAAGAAGATCTGCGACGAACTGTATGATGACACTCCGGAAGGCGTCTGCGGAAATGAGGACTGCGGTCAGATGAGCGCCTGGTACGTTATGAGCTGCATGGGCTTCTATCCCATGAACCCCTGCGGCGGCGAGTACGTCTTCGGTATTCCGCGCTTCTCTAAGATGACCCTTGCTGTTCCTGGGCAAAAGACGCTTGAAATAGAAGCCAAGGGCATCGAGACCGGAAAGAAAATTAAGAGTGTCACCCTGAACGGAAAGAAAGTGGAAGGCTTCACCATCAACCACTCCGATCTGGTCAAGGGCGGCGAGCTCGTCTACGAATTGGACTAAATTTTTCACTTAATTTTGAGGATTGATCCCATGAAAGGAAAGATCTTTTTTGCGGCCTTCGCCGCTCTGATCACTTGTCTGGCGGTTGCTGATTTCGTAACCGTCTATGAAAACGATTTCGAGAGCTACCAGCTCGGCGAAGTTAGAAAGCCCGTTCAGGACGGCGCCCCGTTTGTGGAGTACAACGCGCCCACGAACCTCATCTACTGCAACGTGGAAAGCGATTGTGGTGTGGAGGAGTCGAAAGGCGTGCACTTCAACGTCCTGAAAGAGGACGGCCAGGCCGTGACCGGCGGCGCCCAGTTCAACACCGGGATCGATCCCGAGTTGTTCAATGAAAGCTGCGAAGTGATCTATGAGATCGCCTGGCGGCCGAAAACGAACCTTTCCAGCGTGGAATTAACGGATGGCACCAACCTTTTCTTCCGCCTCTTCGCCAACGGCGGCACGGCGCGCAGAGTCTGCTGCACGAACCTTGTCTACACGAAGTCGATCGAACTAAGTGGCGGCGACGGCGAGGTGGGATTGTCCAACAGTTCCTTCTGCTTCTATAAGATCCACGTGCTTTTCCCGGACGGCAGGATAACCCTGATCGAAAGGGATACCCACGACGGCAAACATTTCGAATCCGTCCAGCCGGAGATCTACGGCTTCCCGAGCGCTAAGCCGACTCACATCGGCGGCGGCATAAGGGAAAGAAGCTACGGCGTCAACGACCGCGACGGCTACATCGACAACATCAAGGTCAGCTACGAGGTCATCAGCAATCCCAAGATGAGCGTCTACGGGCAGAACAAGGTCCTCATAAACGACAAGGATCCCGTTCTGACCGTCAGCAACATCGGCACGGGATCATTCGTAGCCAGTGTGGAAGTGTTGGAAGGCAGCGGATATTTCTCCTTCGCCGAGGATACGGAGAAGATCGGTTCCTTCAACGTGGAAGTGACGAAGGCCGCGGAACTGCACACCGTCATCGACAGGGAAACTTTGGGCGTGGCGTTTGGCCGGGCGAAAGTTAAGATCAGCGGCGCCGGCAGCGAAGAGATAGTGACCTATTACATCCAGTCCGGCAGCCCCGAGGAAGGGTACATGCTCTACGCCTCCGACTTCGAGGACGTGGTTCTCGGGCCGGTGATCGAGGTGGATCCCAACTGGGTGGCAAGCGGCACCATCGCGGGCTGCGAAGTGGTCCAGGATCCCGAGGCCGGCCAGTGCCTGAAAGTGGAGACCGCGAAGGCTCTGCACCTGAACTGCAACATGCCGGAAGGCATCTCCGACAAGTACGACGTAAGAGTCAGCATGAAAGCCTGCATGCCGAATTATTCCACTTTGAGCCAGGTGGCCTTCGGCACCGACCTCAGCCACAGGCAGGGCGAGTATTCCCTGAGGCCCAAAGCTGAAGGCATCGTATCCTTCACCTGCGACAACTGCGTCAACACCGGCGCCGTCACGAACCAGGCCTCCACTGACGAGTGGTTCGACTTTTCCTACACCTACAATTCCCAGGTGGAAAACAGAATATGCCGCAGCGCAACTTTTGACGGCTGCGAGTACGAGCTTAACATGCCCATCGATCTTGGCGGCGCCAGCGGCAGCGACAAGGATTTCTTCAACCAGTTCAGGGTCTACGCCTTCACAGCCGACACGCTGTTTTACCTGGACGACATCGAGATCGCGCTGGTTCCCAGGGCTCAGGGCAAGCCGCCCGTGATGAGCGTGAGATCCGATTACGACCCCGTGCCATACAATGTGAACACGGTCCCCATCAAGATCTTCAACGTCGGCGGCGGATCCTTTGATTACAAAGTCTCCATCGTTGAAGGCGCGAACTGCGTCAGACTCTCGAAGTCCCAGGGGACGGTGGATGCCGAAGACAGCATCAGCGCCATCGTCAGAAGAAGCAACATCGGCTTCGGCTTCCATACCGCCACGCTGCGCTTCACCTCCACCACGGAGGGCGTGGAGCCTTTCGACCTTAAGCTGCATATCCAAGCCGGAAACAACGACGAAGGATATATGCTCTATGAAAGCGATTTCAACTCTCTCGCTCTGACGGAAGACACGGCCACCGGACTCGTGAACGAACTCAGCGAGCAGGACAGCTGCTGGCTCATTACCAATTCCAAGAACCGCATCGACGTGGTCAAGGATCCGGAGAACGAGGAGAACCAGTGCCTCAAGCTGATGGACCTCAACCACAGCAGCTCCGGCTACCATCTGGCCCTGAACGTGCCGGCCGAGGCGGCGGAAGATTTCGATGTTGTGTACGCTATGCGCCTCCGCATCCCGGACGATTACATCGACGACGAGGAACTGGGCTCGGCCCTGTTCTGCGTTTCCCAGGAGAACTCCAGCCGCAAGTGCGAAGCAAAGCTCTACCTCAACGAGGAGTCCACGGATCTGCCCGTTTACACCCATCTCGAGGACCTGGAGGATCAGGAATGGTGGGACAAGGAGAAGGAGACCGCCGAGCCTGTCATGAACAACGAGTGGTTCAACTTCTACATGCGCTTCAACTGCAAGTTCGTGGATTACGACCACAAGGTGCTTTCCGCTTACAACTTCGGACCCAACGAATACAGTTTCGAGGGCGAGGAAGGCTACCTCACTTATCCCAACGGCGGCATAAAGGATGAAGTGCTGCAGAGGGAGGACCTCACCAAACTGAAACTGTACAGCTATAAGAAGCAGGCGGGCATTCTGCTTGACGACATGAAAGTCTATCTGGTGCCCAAGAGCGCCATTCCTGAGCCTGCTTTCTTCGGATTGCTTCTGCTTGCCGCCGCTTTCGCGATAAGAGCGAAACGATGACGCGAGGGGCCCGCCGGCGGATACTTGACAATGGCGGGCTCTTTTTTGTACACTATGTCTAATAATGATTTCGTGGGCTTATAGCTCAGTTGGTTAGAGCGCGCGCTTGATAAGCGCGAGGTCGTTAGTTCAAGTCTAACTAGGCCCACCATCTTTCTCAGACAATAATTGCCGGGCGCAGACCTTCGAGTGGGGAATTAACTCAGCTGGTAGAGTGCCTGCTTTGCAAGCAGGATGTCACCGGTTCGAGTCCGGTATTCTCCACCAAAGGATCCAAGCTCTCCTGCAATTTTCGCATAGACAATAAAACAATTCATCCATACACGGAGAAAAAACATGAAAAAAAGCATGTTGATGGCCGCTCTGGTTCTCGCGGTCGCTTCAAGCAGCGTCATGGCTGGTTGGCAGGAAGAGAAGTTCACCTCTACCAGCGGTGACACTGTCTACTACCATTACAGCACCAAGGTCGGTCAGGACTTCTTTACCATCATGAAGTCCGTGGGCCCCTCCCGAGTGTACATCACTTTCCAGGGCGTTGGCTACCAGGAATTCAAAGCTTCCGTCGTCAACTGGAAAGCCGGCACCAGGCCCGCTCCCTCTGACTCCTCGGTCGCTGAGGGCGCCATGTCCGCCATCACCTTAACCGACGCCACCATCGGCAACGCTCAGAACGATATTACTTTCTCGGTCTTCCTGGCCGACCGTTTTGTGCGCGGAAAGCTTCCCAAGGTCTCCGTGGTCGTTATGCCGAATCCGGCTTTCAATGCCCACAGCGGCATTTCCCCCAACGTGACCGTGCAGGCTAACAACTGCGACATCGCCGGTGTGCGCGTGGTCTATCCGCCGCGTCCCGCCGACGCCAGCGGCTCCGCTCAGAAGCCCTCCGGTTTGGTCAACGTTCAGGCCGGCACCATCGATTCCAACGTCAACAACTTCCCGGCCCGCAGCTATGGCAACGTGGGAACCATCCACGTGGTGGGCGGCCTCTTCGGCGACTGCAACATCCGCGGCAACTGCGGCACGCTTCTTTCCGAAGCCCGCACCTATAACATCAAGCCCGGCGGAACCAAGACCAAGGTCATCCAGGGCGGCTCCATCGGCGGCAAGCTGATCACCGTCGGCGGCAACCTCGGAACGATCTCCGCTCGCAACGGCCTCGTAGGCGCCGGCGGCGGCACTGCCAACAACCGCATCGTGACCGGTTACGCTGCTACACCCAAGGTCTACGGCCAGAGCGCCAACGTCGGCCAGATCGTTGTGAAGCGCGGCTGGGACAAACCCTGCGTGGTGGCCGGCAGCGAAGTTGGCGGCAACTACAGCTCCACGGCCCCGACCTACTACATCGGCGGCATCAAGCTTTTCCGCGTCAACAACAAAGGCGATGGTGATTACACCGGCCAGACCGGCGCGGTCTTCACCAGCGCCGTGGCTCCCCGCGTGACCGGCAAGATGAAATCTTCCGTCTCCGGTAATACTATCTTTGTACAGAAAAGGGGCAAATGCGACCTCGCCGATTTCGTGAAGTAAAAAACAATAGGTATTTTGGCTGTTGCCCCGTCTAGGCGGGGCAACGCCTTTGTATAAAGGATGTACTGAATGAAAGAAACGCTGAAAAAACTTGTCGAGCTTCAAAAGATCGATAGCGAAAAGTTAGATTTGAAGTATAAAAGACAAGAAGTGCTCGATGGCCTTGTGGCTGACAGGAACGAATACGAGTCCCTGGAACGCCGCGTGGCGGACGAGAAGCAGCGTCAGCAGGAAATCAGGGATGAAGGCCAGCGCCTGAACCGCGAACAGGCGGTATTGGAGGCCAGGGCCAGCGAGCTTAAGAAGAGGCTCGACATCGTAAGGAACACCGCGGAGAGCCAGGCCGTCGGCCGCGAGATCGTCGCGAACGAAAACAAAATGCAGGAGCATTTCGAAAAGGTTGACCGTCAGAATTCCGACCTTGAGGAAAGCCTGCAGAAACTTGCCATGCTGCAGTCTCAGTTCTTTGCCAAGAGGGCGGAACTGGCCGACAAGCTTCCCGGCATAAAAGAGACTTTGGCCGCGATGGACAAAGAGATCAATAAGGTCGACACCAAGCGCAAGGCCCTTTGTTCCGGGATCCCCAGCGTCGTCATGAAACAATACACCGATCTTATAAGGACAAGAGCTCCTTACATGGTCGTTGAAGTCCAGACCACCGACGAGGGCGACTACACCTGCTCCGGCTGCAACATAGGTTTGCCGCCGCAGGTCATCGGCGACATAATCAAAGGGGATCAGCTGGTCTGCTGCGAGAACTGCGGCCGGATCCTTTATCTGGCCGAAAAAGAGGAACAATAAAAAAAGCGGCCCAGGCCGTTTTTTTTTACTTTTGATTTTTGGAGATTCGTCCGGCAGTCGCCCTTCTTCTGAGGGGAGGAAAGTCCGGACTCCTGCATGCGAAACGCCGCGGGAAACCGCGGGACGCCACAAGCGGACGGATAGCGCCACAGAAAATTACCGCCGGGCAACCGGTAAGGGTGAAAAGGCGGTGTAAGAGACCACCGCCGGGAGCGGCAACGCACCGGGCATAGGCAAGCCCCGTTTGGAGCAAGATCGTATAGGGTACGCGGAGGCAACTCCGGGAACGCATGTCTTCCCTGTCGTGCCGGGTAGATCGCGTCAGTTGAATGACTGCCTGCGTCGCAAGACGTAACAGAATCCGGCTTATGGGCGGATCTCCTTTTTTTGGTCCTATGCTTAAACGAATAAAGATCACATTCCTGCTCGTCTTCTGCGCAAGCGCGCTTCTTGCGGCAAGCTACGACGAAAAAGCGGGGGAGGCCTTCAACTCGGGCCTTGCCTGCGTCAGAAGCAATGACTTCCGCTCCGCCATGCGGGCTTTCCGGCAGGCGACGCAGTACGACGCCTCCTTCGCCGCCGCGTATCTGAACATTGCCGCCTGCCACGAGCGCCTTGGAGAATTCGCCAAAGCCAGGCCTTTTTATGAGAAAGCTTTGAAGCTCGACGGCGACAACGCCAATTTCGCCTTTATTTACGCCGGCGCGCTCTTTCGGCACGGCGAAGTTTTCGAGGGTAAAAAGTATCTTGAGAGAGCGGTCTATGCCGACCCCGCGAATCCGGATTACGTTTACGAGCTTGGCGTGATGTGTCTGTGCCTTACGCAGAAAGTGGAGGCGGCCAAATGTTTCAGGGCCGCCGTTGACGTTTCGACGAATTACAGCGCGGCCTGGTTCAGGCTCGGGGCGCTGGAGCTGGAAGGCGGGAAAACAAACGAGTCTCTGAGGCTTCTGGAAAAGGTCGAATTAGACTGCGATCTGGCGCCGCAAGCCTATCTTTTGAAGAGCCGCTTAAGGAAAAAAATGGGGGACCTCGACAAGGCCGAGAGCGACGTCAGGATGGCCCTGAAATTGTCGAAGGGTTACGACGACGCTTACCTTACGCTGGCGCAAATTTTGAGAGAGAAAAAAAATTACCGCGAGGCCTGCGAATTGCTCGAGCGCGTGGAACTGAAATCAAGCCGCGGAAACTGGTCTCTTATGCTCGCGCGCCTCTATGAGGAATGGGGCGACGAAATGCTCGCCGCCGGAGAAGCGGAAACGGCCAAAACCCTTTACAGGCAAGGGCTGCGCTTCCTTCCGGAAGATCCTTCGCTGCTTGGGAAAAGCGGATCGCAAAGCGGCTCGAAATAAGGCCCTTCCTTCCCTTTCCGTCGCCCTTGACAATAAAAGTCGTTTCAAGTAGAATATTCTCAAGTTTTATACGGCGGATTTTAGTTTCTTTTCGCCGTGTAAATTCGCATAAACCCTTCCCGGGAGACCGGGGCTAACTCAAAACGAAGGAAAACCGTGGCAGACAAAAAGGTTGTAAGTATTGACCTGGGTCGCGAAGTCGTGAAGTTCGCGTTCGCTGAGGTCAGTAAGGGCAGCGCCAAGCTGACAGGCTGTCAGAGCGTCACTCTCGAGATCGCTCATGACGCCGACGACAGCGCGTGGCGCGCCGCTGTTTTGGAAGTGCTCAAGCAGCAGAAAGCTGCTGGTTCTCTGGACAAAAAATCCGAAATATACGTTACTCTTCCCAGCGCTCAGGTTCTTGCCAGAGCCCTGAAAGTTCCCACCGCGGAACTTCAGACCCAGATCGAGGAAGAGGCTAAGAAAAACCTGCCTCTGCCCATCGAGGAAGCCGAGTGGGGCTACAACGTCGTCGGCGAAGCCGGTGACCAGAGCCACGTCTCCCTCCTTGCCGTGAAGAGTTCCGTCGTCGAAGATATCAACGCGATCTTTGAGGAAGCCGGTCTTTCCCTTGCCGGCGCCACGAGCGGCGCCCTTAACCTCGCCGATCTTCTGATCGCCGAAGACAAAGGCAGCGTGGAACCTCCCACGGCCGTCCTCTCTATCGGCGCTTCTTCCGCGAATCTCGTCATCGCCGAGGGAACGAAAGTCTGGATGCGCGCTCTGCCCGTTTTCGGCTCCACTCTCGTTTCCGCTCTGACCGCCGGCGGCGCTTCCTACGACGAAGCCCGCAAGACTCTCCTTGAGCAGGTCGACCTCGGCAACGCGGAATCCGAAAGCACCAAGGCCGTCGGCCAGGCGCTCTCCCGCCTCGTGATGGAAATCACGCGTTCCATCGTGAACTACCGCACGAGCCTTTCCGGCGAGAAGCCGGCGAAGCTGCTCCTTACCGGCGGATACGCCAAGATCAAAGGCCTCGACGCTTACCTCCAGGACAAGCTTAAAACCGACACCGCCTACCTCGACGCCTTCTCTTCCTTCGAAGGCGAATCTGGCGATTCCTTCGCTTTCGCTGAAGCTCTTGGCGCGCTCATCTCCGTTTCCGGAAAGAGCCCTTACAGCGTCAATCTCGTTCCTTCCAATCTGCAGTGGCAGCGTTCCTTCGACGGCAAGAAGCCTTTGATCATCGCCGCCGTCGCTTTGCTGGCCGTGCTTTTTGGAGCGCTCTTCCTCATCAACCAGGGCAAGATCAGCGAGGAATCCAAGCAGGCTCAGCAGGCTCAGGAAACTCTTGAGGAAGCCCAGAAGTACGACAAGGCGATCAAGGAAGTCCAGAAGAACATCAAGACGCAGCTGGCTGAAAACGAAGTTTACGGCCGCCTGCTCTGGGAAAGAGACGCCTACGTTTACACGATCTCTCAGCTTGCTTCCAAGATGCCGACCAACATGTGGCTCTACGGCGTCAGAAGCTATACTCTCGGCGATATCTCCGAAGAAACCGCCCTCTCCGGCAACTCCAGCGACGTCCTTGTCATCAACAACGACGAAGACGCCAAGACGCTGGTCAGGATCGGCATCGACTGCGGTTACTACGGCAACTGGGCCGAAGCCATGGGCGATATCCAGAAGCTCGTGGCCGAGACCGTCGGCAACGCCGGCTTCACAGTCGGCCGCGACCTCCCCTGGCTCAAGTACACCGAACTTCAGATGGTGGTCGATCTTGACTGGAACAACAACGGGAAAGACGACTTCTCCGAGTATAAAGAAAAATTCAGCCTCAAATCCGGCCGTTAACAGATGTCAAGGATAGAACAATGAAATTTGATTTACAGAAAAACAAATTGTTCCTCGTAACTCTGGGCATCGTGGTTGTCATCGTAGTGGTGGCTCTCGTGCTCTGGCGCGGATCGGTCAACAACCTGGACGAAGCCACCGCGGATTACTCAACAGCCAACAGCGATTACGAAACGCTGTGCAAGAACTACAACGGCGCCCCCTGCGAAGCTCTGCAAAAGGCTTACGAGGCTGATCTGGAAGCCCTGAAGAAACAGGCTGTGGATTTCGTCGACGCGGTGAAAGCCGACCAGCTTACCATCCTCGATCCCTCCAACTTCAAGATCGAGCTCCGCAAATACGACAATCAGATCAAAGAAGAGCGCGAAAAACGCAACATCAGCATCTATCCCGGCGAGGGCTTCTCTGAATTCCTGGGCGACGTCGTCGCCAAAGAATCCGATATGCCGAAGCTTTCCGCCCAGTTCCAGACCGTGAAGGATGTGCTCGGAGTTCTTCTGGACAACGACGTTTTGGAAGTTGTCACCATCGAAAGAAACCAGGGCGAACAGATGAGCGATTATGAAGACGAAGAGGAATTTTTCGGAGGCGCCGCCGCCGCCAAGACCGAGACAGCGGTCTCGAAGTACGAAGGCATCCCCGTTTCCTTCCAGTTCGCCATCCGTCCGGATAAAATCTACAACGTACTTTCCCAGCTGCGCGACAAGCCCTTCTTCTATATAGTAAGAAGCATAAGGACCGACCTTCAGCCCGAGCCCGTTGGAACGATCGAAGATCCTTCCGACATCTTGGAGCGCGTTACGGTCGACATGACTGTGGAAATGATCAAGATCAACAAGCCCGCTGAGGCCGCTAAATAAACCAGGAGGATTAGGAGATAATGAAAGCTTTAAATGAGCATTGGGAAAAACTGCTTTTTGTAGTGATCCTTCTGATCGTTTTGGTAGTGGTAGGCATGGCCTTCACAAGCCGCCAGGACGACGTTGACAGCTTTGAGGTCCGCGGCGAAGCCAAGGACGTCAAGGAAAGCGCTTTGGTCGGCATCCCCGGCTTGGTCGAGATAGCCAAAGCCAAGGCTCCCGCCCTGGTCAGGAACGTCTTCACTCATGACTGGCTCCAGAGAAGCACGGCCAACCAGGCCGCTCTGACGAGGAAGTGGGGGATCACCTGCGACGAGACCGGCCAGATGATAACCTATCGTCCCGACGCCGACGGCGACGGAATGCCCAACGAATGGGAACAGAAGTACGGCCTCGACTGGACGAATCCCGCCGACGCCGAGGAAGACCCCGACAAGGACTCCTTCACGAACCTCAAGGAATATCAGCTTTCCGTCGAACTCGGAGTCGAAGTGCTCCCCAAGGATCCCACCAGCCCCAACGTCGTGGCCCAGGATTGGCGCATCGGCAAGATCTATCATCCCGAACGCGACCTGCAGCTTGGCATGTTCACCAAAGGTTCTTCTCTGAAATTCAAATATAAAGGCAAAATTCTCCCCGCCGTCGAGCTTTCCGGCAGCCAGGTCGAACCCGAAGAAGGCAAGATCTTCTATATAGAGAAAGTGGAAGAGGTCAACGAGACCGACAAGAAGGGCAAGGAGAAATTCGTCGATTATAAAGTTACGCTTAAAGACGGCGAAACTGGTGAGATCTTCACCTGCACCAAGAAAGACAAGAGCTTGGAGTCTTTCGGCCTCGTCGAATTCGTCAGCAAGGACGACGCCAACAAGAAAGTTGTCTGCAAGGTCGGCGACGAGCTCGATGTTCCCATGATCCAGAAGACCGGCAAGGTCACCGTCATCGATGTTGAAAACAAGACTGTCACCGTCAACGCCAACGAGATTGACTACACAGTCACAGCTGAATAAAATAAATAATCAAGATATAACAACTGATGGAGTTAACGAGCATGAAAAACACAAAAGCCCTGACAGTAGTTGCAGTCGTTTTGGCTGCGATCCTGCTTCTGGCGCAGAACGTGATGGCTGAAGCTGCCGTAGACCAAGCCATGAGACAGACGGCTGCTCTTCGCGCCCAGGAACTGGCCCGCGAATTGCAGATCGAACGTCAGGAACAACGGCAGATGGCTGATCTTTTGTTCCAGCAGGCGCTTCCCCTTATCGAACAGGGTGAGTACCGCAAGGCTCACACGCTTCTGTCCGAAGCCTTGAAGCGTTGCCCGAACCACGTTGAGTCGAACGTAAAGATCATCGAGGTCAACAGCGCGCTTTACGACTACTACACTTCCGTAGCTAACGACAGGCTGCAGATGCGCGACTATGAGTCCGCGATCAACTTCTATCGCCAGGCCCTCGAACACAAGCAGGGCGACGAAGCTCTCAAGGGCATCAACAAGGCCCGCAAGCTTCTTGAGACCGCTGCCAGCCAGCAGCTCTCAAAGATCGTCAACACCGACCTCTCCGAAGAGGAACAGGTCTACCAGATGATCAAGCAGGCTGAAGAGAAAGTCGTCTACGGCCAGTACGAAGAAGCCAAGAGCATCCTGAAACAGGCTATCAAGCTTGAAAACGAAGATCCGCGCCCCCGCCGCATGCTGAGGGACGTCATCGCAAAGCAGAACAAGCTCATCAAGAGCGATCAGGAGCTTGAACGCTCCCAGATCATGCTCGAAGTGCTCCGCAAGATCTCTCCGGAAGCTTCCGAAGACACCGAGGAAGTAGGCAGCGAATCGACCGACGCTCCCGCTGAAGTCGCCCGCAAGGCCATGTGGACCAAACTGATGACCAAGATCCCGGCCGTCAGCCTTGACAACAACACGGTCTCCGAAGCTGTCCAGTTCCTTATCGAAGAAGGCAACGTCCCGATCGTTCTGGACGCCGCCGGCGTGAACGACAAGATCTCCCTTGACGCCGAAGGCCCGACGATCCTGACCGTCATCGAATACATCTGCGACACCGCCAATCTTAACTATATAGTGACCGGTTCCGCCGTGATCATCTCCAAAGGCGAAGGCCAGATGGAGACCAGGATCTGGACCGTCTCTCCCGGCGTTGTTTCCAAGGCCTCCGAAATTGAGACCGAAGACAACTCCTCCGACGCTTTCGGCGGCATCTTTGATACCGACACCGGCAGCGACGAGGACTTCACCGCCATGGAAACCGAGCCCGAACTGGTTCGCGCCCTGAAAGACTATATCGGCGCGGAAGTTGAAGGCAGCTCCATCTTCCTGGAACCCGTTTCCGGCACCTTGGTTGCCCGCAACACCATCAAGAACTTGGAACTCATCGACAGCTACCTGAAGAACCTCGACGAAAGCGGCGATCAGGTGCAGGTCGAGATCCAGGCCCGCTTCGTTGAGATCAGCGATCAGGACCTCAACGAGATCAGCTTCGGTATGAAGCTCAAGAGCCCCTGGAAAGTCATCAGCGCCCACAACAAGAACGGCAACGCCGTCGTGGCCAACCCGACTGACTTCACCGGCGCTCTCCGCCGTTATTCCAAGGGCTCCCGCAACAGCCGCTATTCCACGCGTCTCAATTCCATGCTGAACATGGTAGGCGCCAGCTCCGTTGGCAAGAACCAGGTCACGGATGAAGTTATCGGCTTCTTCACCAACGCCCTCACCGACCCCGAGGTCGGCTTGATCTTCAACGCCATCGACAACAAGACTAACGCTGACATCCTCTCCGCTCCTTCAGTTACCACCGTCAGCGGCCAGCCTAGAGTCACCATCAAGCAGATCACCGAGGTCATGTACCCCGAAGATTACACAGTCTACAAACCGGCTATCATTTACAGCAACTCCCAGTCCTTCAGCATGCTCAACCCGAATGTGACTGAAGTCAGCGCCATGCCCGGTTACGCCACTGTTGAAAGCACTCTTAAAGAAGATGTAGGTATCGAGCTTCAGGTTTCCCCGATCGTTGCCGACGACAAGCGCACGGTCAGCATGGACATCACCTGCAAGACCTCTTCCGAGATCGAGCCCCGCACGGTTTCCGTTTATGTCGGAAACGAAGCTCTCGGCGTCGACCCCATTGAACTCGATATCCCGCGTTTCAAGTTCTCCGAAGTCAAGACTCAGGTCGTGGTCGCCGACGGCGAGACCGTGGTTCTTGGCGGCATGGTCACCGAGGCTCTCCGCCAGTACAAGGACAAAGTTCCTTTCCTGGGCGACCTCCCCTTGATCGGCCGTTTCTTCAGAGCTGAAGGCAGCTTCAATGAAAAGAAGCATCTTCTGATATTCGTCAAGACCAACATCATTACTCCGACCGGCGAACTCTACCGCGACCGCGTCGCCAGCAAACTGGCTTCCTCCCTCGAACAGGAACGCGCCGACTATGAAGAAGGCGAACAGGTCTCCGAAGGCGAAGAAGGCGAAGAAGAGAGCAGTGAAGTTGAAGATTCCACCGAGTCCGAAGAAACCACTGAAGTGACCGGCGATTCCGAAGAGGAAGAAACCGAGGAAACTTCTGAGGAAGAAACTGAGGAATCCACCGAGGAATCCACTGAGGAATAACTTAAATGGCAAATAAAAAAGATATAGACTTTGGAGGTCTTATGAACAAAAATATGCTGAAAATGAGCCTTATCATCGGGCTGGTCGCACTGGCGGTCTCTCCGCTTTTGGCTGCCGATGATCAGACGTTTGAGCAGAAGGAACAGCAGCTTCTCAGCGCCGCTGAACCCGAAGTCCAGACCGAAGCCAAGGCCGAAACCATCGAAATCCCCAAGGAAGTCGGTGAGGAAGACGGTTTTTGGACCAAAATCAAAAAAGCCTTCGCCACCAAAGAGGAGAAGCCCGATCTTGACAACAAGACCGAGCAGGAGATCCAGGTTTTGATGTTTGAAGGCCGCACTTATTATCGTAAGGGCGAATACCAGAAGGCTCTCAACACCTTCGCGGAAGTCACCAAGCGCGATCCTTACAATCCGCTGGCCCGCCGCTACATGAGCAGCTGCAACGAAAAGCTTCTCCGCATCGAGGAAGACAACGTCGACCTGACCGCTCTCCAGCGCATCCAGGACGTCGAGAAGAGCATGCTTATCATGACCGAAAAACAGAAAGACCGCGATGAAGCCGTCGCCAACGCCGGCATCTCCACCGTCACTGACGAGAAGATGAACCGCGTTATCAAGGAGCTCAGCTTCGTCGACGAGCCGATGGTGAACGTTCTCGAATCCATCCGTGATGAAGCGAACCTTAACCTGGTCATGCAGCCGGCTGCCGCCAACTCCATCCAGAACGCGACGCTGACTCTCTCTCTTCCCAACATCTCCGTGGCCGACGCTCTCGATATGATCTGCAAGCTCAGGAAACTGAACTACAGTGTGGACGGCGAATCCATCACGATCACGACTCAGGACTCCGCCCGCATCATCAGCAGAACCTTCCGTCTGTCCCGCGGCCTTGATTCCATTGAAGTCCTCAACAAGGAATCTCTGCGCACCCCGACCGACAAGGCCAAAGAGCTTCTGCGCCGCATCGGCGTGACGGAAGTGAAAGACGCCTCCGTCGTGTACGACGCCAGAACCAACCAGCTGATCGTTCGTAACACTGCCGACAACCTGGCCCTCATCGAGAAATTCCTCAAGAACTTCGACAAGACGCCGTCTCAGGTCGAGATCGAAGCCCGCTTCGTTACCGTCGCCAACGACGATATGAACGAACTGGTCTTCCGTCATTTCCTGACCCACAACTATCGTTGGAACCGCAAGGACAAATACGGCGACAAGTACTATCTTGAAGCCCCCAACAAAGAGCGCGAGATGACCTCCGGTCTCCGTTACATCCGTTCCTTCATGGATGATGACGCCTACGATCCCGTGGGCTCCGCCTACAGACTTCCGGATATGGTCGACACCGGCAGCGACTACGGCGATTACATGAGCGTTGCCAAGCTGCGCCCCAATCAGCCTGCCTACGGCAATCCTGCTGTCGACGACATCCAGTCGATGTACTCCAGCCTCGAGCAGAACACCGGCACCGCCAACGAGTATAAGCGCAAAGCCCAGTCTTCCTACCAGGCTATGCAGAACTTCTACCGTCAGTATCAGAGCATCCTCGACAACAGCAGCGCTCCCAGCAGGAGCTTCTATATGAACCAGCTCGAGACTCTGAGATCCAACTACTACTCCAACGCCCAGAGCTATGTTGACGCCCTCGGTTCCATCGCCGGCAGCCAGTCCAGCATCGCCAACGCGAATGTCACCGACGTCGTCGCCAACGACGGCCTCGGCAAAGTCTTCGATATCAGCGGCGTTCTTGGCCCCGCCCAGTACCGCAGCGTGATCTACGCCCTCGCCAACCAGGAAGGCGTCGAGACGATCTTCGCTCCGAAAGTGACGGTCGTTTCTGGCAACCGCGCCGAACTGAAAGAGGTCATCAGAGTTCGTTACAACAAGACCATCGAAGAAGCTGAAGACCAGGACGTCGACGTTGGTGACGCTCAGTCCGTGATCTACGACTACGCTGTTACGCCGAAAGACTGGGAAACCAGGGAATACGGCACGAAGCTGGTCGTGACCCCGTCCGTGCAGACCGACGAACGCACGATCGAACTGGAAGTCAACCCCGAGGTCTCCGACCTCTTGGGCTTCCGCAGATTCGTGTCTTCTCGTAACAACGTTTACGAACTGCCCCAGTTCTTCGTCCAGAACCTGAAGACCACCGTCTTGGTCAACGACGGCGACACTCTGGTCATGGGCGGCCTTATGAAGAACGACCTGATCCGCACCAAGGACCGCACGCCTATTCTGGCTGACCTGCCCTGGATCGGACGTTTCTGGCGCGGTGAATCCGAGGTTGCCAAGAAATCCAACCTCCTGATCTTCATCAACGCCAAGCTGGTCGATCCTTCCGGTACGCCGCGCCGCGGCGCCACCGTCAAGACGGCTCCCACTGCTTCCCGCTAAGTAGAAGCAATATCGGGCCGCTCACATGAGCGGCCCGATTTTTAATTTCCCCTCCCCCTAATTTTCCCTCCCCCCATTTTTCCCTTCTTTTTTCGGCGCCCTTTTGCGCCGCCCAAATCATGACAAAAACCCTTTTGGCCGTCGACGGCATGGCTTATGTTTTCCGAGCTTTTTACGCCGTGCCCTATATGTGCAGCCGTTCCGGTATTCCTACGAACGCGGTTTACGGTTTTCACAAATTACTGCAGAGCCTGATAGGCGAAATAGAGCCTGATCACCTCGTCGTGGCTTTCGACGTCGCCGAGCCCACTTTCCGCGACGAAGTTTTCAGCGATTACAAGGCCAACCGACCTGAGGCTCCGGAAGAACTCATCTCCCAGATCGATCTGGTAAAGGAATACCTGAGGGCCATGCGGATCCCCATTCTAGAGTGCCCGGGCTTCGAAGCGGACGACGTTCTCGCGACGGTCGCCGTCAAGGCGAAGGGAGCCGGCATAAAATCGCTCATAGCCACCGGCGACAAGGATCTCTGCCAGCTGGTGGACGACGATATTTTCATCGTCAGGAGCAGCATGCGCGAAGTCGAGATATTGGACAGGGGAGGCGTAAAAAGGCATTACGGTGTCTGGCCGGAGCAGATAGTCGATTATCTTACGATCGTGGGCGATTCCGCTGACAACGTTCCCGGCGTCAAGGGCATCGGACAGAAGGGCGCGCGCGACCTGCTTGAAGCCTACGGCACCTTGGACAACATCTACGCCTCGGCGGACAAGCTTTCTCCCGCCAATCAAAGGAAATTGGCGGAAGCCAAAGACCATATCGAAGACACCCGCTTTTTGATCAAGATCAGGTGCGACGCTCCGGTAAACATCGAACTCAAGGACACCGTCCGCTGCGACTGCGACTGCGGGCTTGTCGACGAGTTCTGCAAAAAATACGATTTCCAATCCCTGCGCGCGCCGGAAGCCAAAAAGAAAGAGGCGCCGTCCGAACCGCAGCAACAGGAGCTTTTCTAATGAAGAAGATCGGAATTACGGGCGGAATAGGCTGCGGCAAGAGTCTCGCCTCGGAGATCATCAGGGAATCGGGATACAAAGTCCTGGACGCCGACGACCTCACCAAAGAGCTTTGGCAGGATGAGAATGTCGTGAACAAGATCGGCCAGAAACTTAGGGACTACGGTTACCTTGCGGACGAATTCACGCCCCAGGGCGTTAGAGCGGTCGCCAGGAGAGCCTTTGAGAACATGCAGATCATAAACGCGCTTGAGACGGTATTGCAGCCCCTGATCCTGGAAAAGATGAAGCTTTGGCTGAAGGAAAGGGAAGAGGAAGGGGAGAAGGTCGTCTTCGTCATCGTGCCCTTGCTTTTCGAGTGCGGCCTGCAGTATCTTTTCGACGAGACCGTCACCATAAACGTCGACAACGAGATCAGGGAGCGCAGGCTCCAGTTGTCGCGGCCGCTTTCCGCCACCGGCATCAATTTGCGTTTCAACCGCCAGTGGGCAAACTGGGCCCGCTCGCGCTACGCCACCCATACCATAGAAAACAACGGAACAAAAGAAAAATTCAAGGAAACCATCGAGGAATTCTTAAGAGCAAAATTATGAACGGATATTACAAAGTATTGACCGGAGCTCCCGGACGCCCCAAACGCTACGCGACAAAAGAAGAGATCCCGAAAGAATTGACAGACCAGTACGAAGTGGTCTTCGTTCCGGAGGACGAGAAGAAAAGCAAATGGGAGGAGGCTGTCAAAAAGCATCCCATTGAGTTCACCGAAGGCGAGCCCATTGAAGGCGAGAAGCCCGGCGACGAAATGGTGGAAAGGCCGGCCAAGAAGAAAAGGGGACGCAAGCCCAAAGCCTTGAACGTAGTCGAGATAGTGCCTTTCAATCCCCTCGACCCCACCGCGGAATTTACGGAAGGCGAGACCATAGAGAACGAGACCCCCTCCGAGGTGACGGTCGGGCGCCCCATACCCATCGTTGAAGCCAAGGAGCCCACCTACACCAGGCGCCACGGGCACCGCCATCCCAAAGGCAAGAAAGAGGAGGAGGGCGAGGCCCAGGATCAGCCCCAGGTCCAGGCTGCCGAAAAAGAGCCCGAAACTCCCGCGGAGTGCACGCCCGACGACGTCAACGTGGAGAGCGACCTGGTCAACATCTCCTTTCTTCTGAGGCAGACCAACGAGGAGCTGAGAAAGCTTGCCACCGCCAACGGCGTGCGGCGCGTTCCGGAACTCAGACGCCAGGACCTCATCTATGAGATCATGAAGACGGAATACGCGAAATACGGCTTCCGTTTCGGCAAAGGCGTATTGGATATCCAAAAATTCAACAACTACGGCTTTTTGAGGCGCAGCGAGCGAAATTACCGCATCTGCGACGACGACGTCTATGTCTCGCCGACTCAGATCAGGCGTTTCCACCTCCAGAGAGGCGACACGATCTACGGCGTTTTCAGAAGGCCGAGGAACAATGAGAAGAGCGGCGCTGTCATAAAGGTGGCCTCGGTCAACCTTGACGCTCCCGAATCCAAGGAGAACAAAACGCCCTTCGACGAGCTGACCCCGCAGTTCAGTGCGGAGCGCTTCCTTATGGAATACAAGCCGGACGGCGTCTCGACCAGGATCATGGACCTCATTTCCCCAATCGGCAAGGGACAACGCGGCCTTATCGTCGCGCCGCCCAGGGCCGGGAAAACGCTTCTCCTTAGGGATATCGCCAACGCCATTTCCCACAATAATCCGAGCGCCGAATTGATAATGCTTCTGATCGACGAAAGGCCTGAGGAAGTGACCGACATGCAGCGCTCCGTCAGGGGAGAAGTCATAAGCTCGACCTTCGACGAATCCGGCGACCGTCACCTGGCGGTCGCGGAGATGGTTTTGGAAAAAGCCAAGCGTCTCGTTGAGCACGGTAAGGACGTCATCATTCTTCTTGACAGCTTGACAAGACTGGCCAGGGCTTACAACAGCGGCCACAACCTTAGCGGCAAGACCTTGTCCGGCGGCATGGACGCCAGCGCCCTGCAGAAACCCAAGCGCTTCTTCGGTTCGGCCAGAAGCTGCGAAGGCGGCGGAAGCCTGACCATCATCGCCACCGCTCTCATAGAGACCGGAAGCCGCATGGACGACCTTATCTACGAGGAGTTCAAGGGCACGGGCAACATGGAGTGCGTGCTTGACCGCAGGATCAGCGAAAAGCGCGTCTTCCCGGCCATTGACATCGACCGCTCCGGCACAAGGAAAGAGGAGCTGCTCTTCGACGCTGAGGAACTGAAGAAAGTCTGGCTTCTGCGCAACATGCTCTCCGGCCTTTCTCCGCTCCAGAAGATCGAGCGCCTCATAGATCAGGTGAAGCTCACTTCCTCCAACGCGGAACTCTTAATGATGCTTAGGGAGCGCTGATCATGAGCAAAACGATGAAAAGTATCCTCAGCACCGTCGCGCTGATTCTTCTGGCGCTGCTTCTGAAGTCCAACACGATAGAGCTCTTCAAGATCCCGACGGGCAGCATGGAGCCGACCTTGTACGGCGCCAAGGAAATGGGCCGCGGCTTCGGAGACCACATTTTCGTTCTGCGCTGCGCCTACGGCTTCAACTGCAAGATCAAGATCCCCATCGTGGACTGGACGCTGCCTCTGCCGGACGGATATTGGATGCTGCCATTTATGCATCTTCCCGAAGTGGGGGATGTAGTCGTCTTCGAACATCCCGCCAACCGCAACATCGACTACATCAAGCGCTGCGCGGGAACGCCCGGCGACACCGTCATGATTAAGGAAGGGCGCCTTTATGTGAACGGTCAGATAGTGACCAACCGGCCAGCGACCGCAAGCTATGTCCGCTACACTTACGACGGACTCTTCAGCCGTCATCTGCAGACGATCGGCGAAGCCGCCCTTGACGTCGAACGCCGCACCGGAAACAGGGAGATCTACGACGCGCTTTACATCGACGGCGTGCCTTTCCGCTCCATCAGGCCGGTGGAAGGGGAACGCAATTACGTTATGGTAGGGGACAGAAAGGTCCACGTCATAAAGGACGAAGTCACGCCTTCCGTAAAAGTGCCTGACAACTGTTTCTTCATGCTGGGCGACAATTCCGCCCACTCCGCTGACAGCCGCTACTGGGGGTTCGCTCACCGCGACACTCTCAAAGGGCGCGCGCTTTGCATTTATCTACCCTTTAAACGCATAAGAGCCATCCACTGACGAAAATGAAAAAAGCCAGATTGCTAACGCTTCTTTTGGCCGCGCTTGTCATCGCCGGCTGCGGAGTGACTTCCGATTTCATAGTCCCGATCTCGGGAGCGACTATCACAAAGCAGGAGACCGTCAGAGTCGCCATCAAGAGCAAGGTGAGTTCCGTCACCGTCAACATCAACGGGCCCGGTTCCTATTACGACCAGACTAGCGGAACGTACATGGGACGGTTCGCCAAAGTCATCAACGCCAAGATCACCGTCGAAAACGGCTTCCTTGCCATAAACGGCAATATCGGCCAGGGCAAATACCGCACCTCGCGCGTCATGATGGTCCCGGAGGAAGGCGCCCTCATAAACGTTGACGGCGTAAATTACCGCGGACAGATGGAGTTCATCTCTAACGGCAGCACGCTGACCGTAGTCAACCATCTCGGCTTGGAAGAGTATCTCTGCGGCGTGGTGCCGAAAGAAACTTTCGCCTCCTGGCCCGCTGAAGCCCTGAAGGCTCAGGCCATCTGCTCCCGTTCTTACACCATCGCCAAGTGCGAGGAGAATTACCAGAAGGATTTCGACCTGACCTCTCCGGGCGATCAGCTCTACGGCGGCGCCAGCGCCGAGGCGGCCTCGACCACGAAGGCTGTGTACGACACCGCGGGCAATTACCTTGAATACAACGGAAAAACGCTGCTTACTTTCTTCCACACCTGCTGCGGCGGCGCGACGGAAGACGGCGAAAAGATCTTCACCTACGTCAGATTCTATCCGAGCGGCGTCACCAGCCCCTACTGCAACGGCTGCAAACATTATGTCTGGGAATATTCGATCAGCGCCGCGGACCTGGCGGCGAAACTGAAAGCGGCCGGCTACAATCCAGGCAGCGCCGCGCCTCTTCAGATCACAAAGCGCTTCAAGTCAGGCAGAGTGGCCGAAATCAAGATCGGCAGCGCCGTTTTGAACGGCGAGCAGTTAAGGAAGGCCGTGGGTTACGACGTTATCAAGTCCACGCGTTTTTCCGTCTCGCTTTCCGGCAGCGTCTACACTTTCAAAGGCAACGGCTGGGGACACGGCGTCGGAATGTGCCAGTGGTGCACCAAGGGCATGGCCGACCAGGGTATAAACCACGAAAAGATGCTGGAGCATTTTTATCCCGGCGCAAAGCTTAGATGACGGAAAAGCAGGAAACATATCCCTGGTGGGACCTCAGGGCTTACGAATACGATCTGCCCAAGGAACTCATCGCCCAGCAGCCGGCGCCCGAAAGGGACCGAAGCCGGCTTATCCGCTATTCCAAAGCCAAAGGCACGCTCACTGAGGGCATCTTCAAAGACATCGTCTCTTATTTCAAAGAGGGCGACGTCCTCGTCCTGAACAACTGCAAAGTGATCCCGGCCAGGCTCTACGTCAAAAGAGCCGACACCGGGACTAAGATAGAGCTCCTCCTGACCAAAGAGGAGGGCGAGGGCGAATTCGTCGCCACCGTCCGCCCGGGACACTCCTGCAAGGCGGGCGTAAGGATCGTCTGCGGCGAATTGAAGGGCGAATTCACGGAAATACTCCCGGACGGCCAGCGCAGGGTGCGCTTTGAGGCCTCCAGCGCCGCCGTAAACGCGTTTTTGGAGAAAGAGGGAACAGTTCCCCTCCCTCCCTATATAGAGCGCCCAAAAGGCCCCTCGGAGGCTTCCGACAGGGAACGCTACCAGACCGTCTACGCCAAGAGCGGCCGGGCCGTGGCGGCCCCCACCGCCGGGCTCCATTTCACGCCCGAAATACTGAAAGCCTTGGAAACTTTGGGCGTGACGCTTCTGGAGGTCACGCTGAATGTCGGGCTTGGCACATTTAAGCCTGTGAAAGTTAACGACATCCGTCAGCACGAGATGCACGAGGAGACCTTCACCTTTACCTCGGAACAGGCTGAGCTCTTGAACAAAGCCAGGAGCGAGGGCAGAAGGATAATCGCGGTCGGCACGACCTCCCTGCGAGTTCTGGAATCCTGCCTGGACGAGGAGGGGAAGTTCCGCTCCGGGCTTCTCGCCACGAGCATCTTCATCCATCCGCCCCTGAAAGTCCGCTCCATCGACGCGCTCATAACGAACTTCCATTTGCCGAAATCCACGCTCCTCATGCTGGTGGCGGCTTTGATAGGCGACGCCTGGAAGGAGATCTACCAGCTGGCTGTCAAGGAGCGCTACCGCTTCTTTTCTTACGGCGACTGCATGCTTCTGGAGGATCTTAGATGACAGTTGACCGCACAGCCCTCCTTTACAGCGAAGCAAAGACCGCCGCTTTCCGCCAAAAGAAGATCGTTCTCGTTGGCCTTGGCGGCGTCGGCCTCTACGCGCTCGAAAATCTGGCGCGGGCCGGGATAAAGAGATTTGTCCTGATTGACGGCGACGTCTTCGAGCCCTCGAATCTGAACCGCCAGCTTTACGCCACCATTGACACTCTCGGCCAAAAAAAGGCCGAAGCCGCGAAAGCGAGGATCGCGAGTATCGATCCCGCCATCGAGGCGGAATCGGTTCCGGAATTCCTCTCCAATGACAACATTGACGATATCGTTCCCAAGGACGCCGATTTCATAATCGACGCCATAGACGACATTCCGGCGAAAGCGGAGATCATCCTTTTCGCCCTGAGAAACGGCATTCCCGTCATCTCCTCCATGGGGACCGCGAGACGAACGGACCCCTCGAAAATGACCGTTACCACCCTCGGCAAGACGACCGCTTGCCCTCTTGCCCGAAAATTGAGAAAATTACTTAGGGAAGAGCCCGCCTCAAAGGCTGTTCCCGTAGTTATGTCGAAAGAAACACCCTGCGAGGTGGAGAAAGGATCTCCTCTTCCGAGTTCCGGAATGGTCCCCGCCGCCGCAGGAATAAATTTAGCCGCCTTTGTAATCAACACCTTCTGTAAAGAACTATGAAAAAGCTTCTCTTTCTCATCGCTGTTTCTCTTATCCTCACCGCCTGCTTCGGCAAGAAAGCCCCGAAGCCTGCCGCCGAGGCCTTGAACTTCGCCGTCGTAAAGACGGAAAACGGAAAGGCTAAACTGGAAATGCTAAAAGGAAAACCCGACACGGAAGATCCCGGCGACATGCTTTTTGTCAAAGTCAATCCGGGAACCGTGACGGTCGGCACTTTGAGCTCCGTGAACGACGAAAGCTATTTCATTATGACGAAGCCCGTGACCCAGAAGCAGCTCTCGAATCTGATTGGGGAGGCGACCGGCGAAAACGCGGCCATTTCCGTGCCTTTCGACAGCATAGGCAAAGTCCTTGACAAACTCTCCAAAGAGAATCCTGACGTCAAGTTCTCTCTGCCTTCCGCCAAACAGTGGGACTTCGCTTTCCTGTCCGGCAAGATCAACGAGAACGAGCAGCCGATCTGCTGGGAATGGGCGACCATGAGCGGCAGCAAAGCCTACACCTGGCGCGGCAGGATCTGGCACATTATGGAGCTGTATGAGGAAGCCGAGAAGGAAAGAAGCACTGATCTTATCCAGAGCGACCTTAGCTTCCGCATAGCTTTTAAGGAGAAGAAGCCCGCGAAGTAAGCGTTTCTGAGCTTTAGGACAAAAAAAGAACACATTCAGCACAAAAAAGCACATACCCTTCGTTCACGGACTACGCGCGCTTTGCCTTGATTGGCGTCCTCCGTGAGTTCACTTAAGGGTATGTGCTTTTTTGCGCTAAGAGGATTAGCTGCTAATTATTCCTGAGGTTTGGCGAAGGCTCTGTCAATAACTTCCTGCGGGACCTTCTCGGTGAAGGCGCTGACGATGGGCACCACCGCGAAGGGGACGATGATGGAGATCATGGAGCAGAGGGTGGAAGGCAGGTTGGTCAGGGCGATCAGGATCATTTGCAAGCCGAGGCCGCAGATGATGCCGGCCAGAGCGCCCGCTTTGGTCGTGCCTTTCCAGTAAAGGCCTAGGAGATAGGGAGCGATGAAGGCTCCGCCCACGGCGCCCCAGGAGAGGCTCATAAGGTCAACGATGAACTTGCTGTCGGAGTGGGCGATCACGTAAGAGAGCAGAAGGAAGATGGCGCTCATGATGCGCATCAGGGTGACCGTTGTTCCTTCGGAAGCTTCCTTGTTGACGATGCCCTTGTAGAAGTCGATGGTGACGGTGGAGGAGGAGACCAGAACAAGGCTGGAAAGCGTGCTCATGGAAGCGGAGAGGATGAGCAAAAGGAACAGCGCCATAAGAGGAGCGGGCAGCCAATCCTTCAGCATGATGGGGACCAGGGTGTCGTAAACGCCCTTGGCGTCAGGAAGCCCCGCCTTGAAGTAAAGGTGCGTCATGGCGCCGGTGAAATAGGCGGCGCAGCCGATTATCATGGCGAAGATGGTGGTGATGACCGTGGCCTTGAAGATCACTTTCTCGTTTTTGATGGCGTAGTATTTCTGGATCATCTGGGGAAGGCCCCAGGGGGCAAACGATGTCATCATCACGGCGGAAGCCAGCGTTATCCAGCCGAAGGTGGAGACGGGCGTGTGCTCAACTCTGGCGGCGGTGATGTTCTGGAAAACGTTAGCCCAGCCTCCGCCCTTATTGGCCAGAAGGCACATGATCATAATGGAACCGGCCAGCATGATCATGCCCTGGATGAAGTCGGTCAAAGTCATGGCAAGGTATCCGCCCAGCATCAGGTAGATGGCGGCGACGCCGGTCATGAGCCACAAAGCGACTTCATAGGGAATGTTGAAGTTTTCCACGAAAAGGTACCCCAGTCCTTTGTAAACGGAGGCGGAATAGGGGACGAGGAAAATGAAAATGATTATGGCAGCGAGCGGCTTCAGATAAGGCGCCGCGTAGCGTTCACAGAAGAAGCCCGGCATGGTCATGGCGCCGAGGTTCTGCGTCATGCGGCGCGTCCTTTTTGCCAGGACGATCCAGGCCAGCAAAGCGCCGAAGATGGCGTTGCCGACGCCGATACTCATGGCGGGGTATCCGAATTTCCAGCCCAAGCTTCCCGCGAAACCGATGAAGATGACGGCGGAGAAATAGCTGGTGCCGTAGGAAAAGGCGGAGATCCAGGGGCCGACGTTGCGGCCGCCCAGGAAGAAATCCTCAAGGTTTTTCGTCCGGCGCATGGCGTAGACGCCGGTGGTGACCAGAAGGATAATGAAGGCGACTAAAAGAACGGTTGTTAAAGACGACATTTTTAATTTTCCTTGGGACGATTATCAACAACTCTGGCGGCTTTGCCGGTGAAGCGCTCGATGGACTGTGGCTGGACCAGGTCAACTTCGAAGTGGATGCCGGTGTAGGAGCGGATGGTCTCCTCCAGATTGGTCTTCAGCATCTGCATCTCGCTCATCTTGTCCGAGAAGAAGGCGGGGCTCATCTCGACCTGGACCACGGAGCGGTCCAATGATCCCGGACGGTCAAGGACGATGAGGAAGTTCGGGGTGACGTCCTTGCACTGCAGAAGGGCCTCTTCAACCTGGCTCGGGAAGACGTTGACGCCCCTTATGATCAGCATGTCGTCGGAGCGGCCTTTTATCCTGCTCATTCTCTTGGTCGTCCTGCCACAGGGGCAGGGGGAATCTTTCACGATATAGGCCAGGTCCCTTGTGCGGTACCTTATCATCGGCATAGCTTCCTTGTTGAGGGGCGTGATAACAAGTTCTCCCAGCTCGCCTTCGGGCACGGGCTCCAAAGTTTTGGGGTCTAAGCATTCCACCAGGAAGTAGTCCTCCTGGATGTGCATGCCGGTGTGGTAGACGCACTCGCCGGAGATGCCGGGCCCTATGACTTCCGAAAGCCCGTAGTTGTTGCAGGTGTTGACCTGGAGCCTATCCTCGATGTAGAGGCGCATCTCTTCCGTCCAGGGCTCGCTGCCCAAAAACGCGACTTTCAGATTCAAACTTTCCCTGGGGATCTTCTCGTCCTCCATGTATTCGATGAGCCTCAAAGCGTAGGTCGGGGTGCAGACCAAAAGTTCCGGCTTGAGGTCCTGCAGAAGCGTGAACTGTCTCCTGGTGTTGCCGCTGGCGGCCGGGATGATGGAGGAGCCGATCTTCTCAAGGCCGTAGTGCAGCCCGAAGCCGCCGGTGAAAAGGCCGTAGCCGAAACTGATCTGGGCGGTGTGACCCGGGCGGGCGCCGCCGGAATAGAGAAAGCGGGCCACCATGTCGGACCACATCTCCAAATCGTTTTTCGTGTAGGCGACGAAGGTCGGCTTTCCGGTGGTGCCGGAAGATCCGTGGAAGCGCAGAACTTTTTCCTTGGGGACCGCCATGAGGCCCAAGGGATAGTTTTCCCGCATGTCGGTCTTGGTGGTGAAGGGCAGATATTTTACGTCACTTACGCTTTTGATGTCCTCGGGGCCTATGCCCAGTTCCTTGAATTTTTTGGCGTAGAAGGGGACGTTTTGGACCCTTTTCACGGTCTCTCTCAGTCTCTGGACCTGAATACTTTCGATCTCATCCCGGGAAAGGCATTCCGACTTGTCCCAGATCTTGTTTTCCAGTTTCATTTTTTATGGCTCTATTTGTTGGTGTTGAAAAGTTCTTGCGAGCTCAAGACGCAGAATCCGTTGGAAACGAGTTTGGAATAGGCTTTCTCAGTGTCGCTCACGCGGTAGAGGAAGATGTGGCGGTTGGCGAAGGCGTAGACGTACTCAACGTTGATGTTTTCCTTGTTAAGGATCTCAGCGACGTGTGCCAAACGTCCCGGCTGATTGTCGATCCTGACAGCCAAAACGTCAGCGATGTTGACGATGAAGCCGGCTTTTTCAAGCAGCTGCTTGGCGGCTTCCGCGTCCTCGACGATCAGCCTCAAGATGCCGAACTGCGCGGTGTCGGCCAAGGTTAGGGTATAGATGTTCACTCCGGCTTCGCCCAGCGTATTGCAGATGCTGTAGACGTTTCCGGGCTTGTTCTCCAAAAAGAGGGAAAGCTGTTTTACGGTTTCCATAGAAAAAGTCTCCTTTTCGTTAAGAAGATATGTTTCTAACCTAATATAATAACATACCGGGCAAGGGGGGTGCCCTTGCCCGGTATTGAGGGAGTGGAACCGGCCGCGCTTAGCTGTTCCTGAGGTCGGTCACGCGCTTGGCTTTGCCCATGGAGCGCTCGAGGCTTCCGGGTTCCACGGGAGTGACCGTGACGGCCAGGCCGATTATGCTCTTGATGGCGTTGCCGATCTTCTTCTGGATGGTCTCGATGGAGCGGATCGTGTCGCCGAAGAGCTCGGGGGCCAATTCCACCTGCACTTCCAGGGTGTCGAGGTCGCCGTGGCGCCTGACCACGATGTGGTAGTGCGGCTGGACGCCGGGGATCGTAAGGAGGGCCGCTTCGATCTGGCTTGGGAAGACGTTGACGCCCCTGATGATGAGCATGTCGTCGTTGCGGTGGTCGATGCGCTTGATCCTTCTTATCGTGCGGCCGCATTCGCAAGTGCCTTTCACGATGACGGAGATGTCCCTGGTGCGGTAGCGCAGCATGGGCATGCCGAACTTGTTCAGAGTGGAGATGACCAGTTCGCCTTCCGTGCCGTCGGGCAGAGCCTCGCCGGTCTCGGGGTCGATGATCTCTGGATAGAAGAGGTCCTCGAAGATGTGCAGTCCGCTGCGGGCGGGGCAGTCCATGGCTACGCCGGGGCCGCTGATCTCAGTCAGGCCGTAGATGTCCCAGGCCTTGATGCCGGACTCCTGCTCGATCCTCTGGCGCATCTCGTTTGTCCAGGGCTCGGCGCCGAAGATGCCGTGCCTTAATTTCATCTTCTTGAAGTCGTAGCCGAGCTGCTTGGCTTTTTCAATAATGTGGAGGAAATAGCTTGGCGTGCAGCTGATCGCGGTGACGCCGAAGTCGCTCATCAGCTTTATCTGGCGCTCGGTGTTGCCGCTGGAGATGGGCAATACGGTGACGCCCAGCCCCTCGGCGCCGTAATGAAGCCCCATGCCGCCGGTGAAAAGGCCGTAGCCGTAGGCGTTCTGAAGAATGTCGCCGGAGCCGATGCCCGCGATCATCAAAGCGCGCATGGTGGCTTCCTGCCAATTGGCCACGTCTTCTTTGGTGTAGGCGATGACGATGGGGCTTCCGGTGGTGCCGGAACTAGCCTGCAGTCTAATGATGTCTTCCATGGGAACGGAAAGAAGCCCGAAGGGATAGGTGTCCCTAAGGTCGACTTTCTTGAAGAAGGGCAGCTTCTGAATGTCCTTCATTTCCTTGATGCAGGTGTCGTCCAGACCCTTCTCCTGCATGCGGGACCTAAAGAGCGCCTGGTTCTTGTAGGCGTGGGAGACGACGTTTTTAAGCCTTTTGAGCTGGATGGATTCCAGTTCGTCGCGGCTCATGAAATCTTTTTTAGCTAAAGCTTGTAAAGCTGATTTGTCCATATTGGTATGTTTTTAGTTTTCGTTTTCGCCGGAGAAGAGCTCCTCGTGGGAAAGAAGCGTGAACCCGTTCTCGTTTAGGATCTGGAAAGCCTTTTCGTTGTCGCTCACTCTTAAGAGGAAGATCCTTCTCATGGCGAAGGCGTAGGCGTATTCCAGGTTGATTTCCGAAGCGGAGAGCAGTTCGTAGATCTTGGCCAGAACGCCCGGGCGGTTGTCTATCCTGACCGCCAGGACTTCGGTTATGTTGACGATCACTCCCGCTTTTTTCAAGACCTCGCCGGCCGCTTCGGGTTTCTCAACGATAAGGCGCAGAAGCCCGAACTGGTTCGTGTCGGCCAGCGAGAGAGTAAAGATGTTTACGCCGGCGTCGCCCAAAGTTTTGCAGATCTTGTAGGCGTGGCCAGGCTTGTTCTCCAGGAAAACGGAAAGCTGTTTCACAGTTTTCATTGTTAGTCTCCTTTCTAGGTTGCTTGGGAAAACATTTTCTATAAGTTTAGCAAATATTCCGGATAAAAATCCACCGGTTAATCTTTTCCGCGGAAAGTATCGCTTGCAAAATGAAAGCTAAAGTGCTACTATAGTCGCCGAACAATCACGGACTACTGAACATGAATCGCAATTTCGGCTATTGGTTCTACTTTTATTACACCGAGCTTTCTCAAGCTGGGGGAACCTTGTCGTAATTGAATAAAAGTGGATTCAGAGTACGAAGAAGAGCCTGGCTTGAGCAAAGCCGGGCTCTTTCTTTTTCAGAGAAAATAATAATCAACCATTAAGGAAAAACTATGATAATACTTATCAAGCAAGGCGCCGAAAAAAGCCAGGTCGACAATCTGATCAACTGGCTGAAGGCTCACAATATCGACCCGCACATCTCCGTCGGTTCGCATGAAACCCTCATCGGCTGCGTCGGCGACGTGGCGCATTTGGACATCGATCTCGTCTCCGCCCTGGACGTGGTGGCGAGCGTGCAGCGCGTGGGCGACCCGTACAAGGCCGCCAACCGCAAGTTCCATCCGGACGACTCCATCATCGACTGCGGCGGCCAGCTTATCGGCGGCGGCAACTTCCAGGTCATCGCCGGCCCCTGCAGCGTGGAGAGCGAAGAGCAGATCATCGAGGTCGCCAAGGCGGTCAAGGCCGCCGGCGCGACGCTCCTTAGAGGCGGCGCCTTCAAGCCCCGCACCAGCCCGTATTCCTTCCAGGGCCTTGGAGTGGAGGGCTTGAAGATGCTCATGGCCGCCAAAAAGGAGACCGGCCTTCCCATCGTCACCGAGCTTATGAACTTCTCCCAGTTCGAATACTTCAACGACGTGGACGTCATCCAGATCGGCGCCCGCAACATGCAGAACTTCGACATCCTGAAGGAAGTCGGCCACAACACCAAGAAGCCCATCCTGCTGAAGAGGGGCCTCTCCTCCACCTTGCAGGAGCTTCTCATGAGCGCTGAGTACATCATGGCTTCCGGCAACCCCAACGTTATCCTCTGCGAACGCGGCATCAGGACCTTCGAGACGGCCACCAGGAACACCATCGACCTTTCCGTGGTGCCTCTTCTGCACCAGTTCTCCCACCTGCCCGTTGTGGTCGATCCTAGCCACGCCACCGGCGTCGCCAGGCTTGTCCATCCCGTCGCTGTGGCGGCCACGGCCATTGGCGCGGACGGCCTTATCATCGAGGTCCACAACGATCCGCCCAGAGCCAAGTGCGACGGTGCCCAGAGCCAGACGCCCGCCATGTTCGCCGAGACCATGAAGGCGATAAAGGCGGTCCGTCCCTTCGCCTGTAAATGAGGCTAGTGTATAATATTAATAAACAAACTATTTCCGATTTATGAGCAAGGAAAACATCAGAGCCGAGATCGACAAGCTCGATGACCAGTTGGTGGAGCTTTACTTGAAACGCTTCGACCTGGTCAAAGAGATCGCGAAGATCAAGGAAGAAAACGGACAGCCCGTCAGCGATCCCGCCAGGGAAAGGGAGATCCTTAAAAGAGTGGCCCTCAAGGCCGGGCCGGAATTCGAGGATGAAGTGGCGATGCTCTTCACGCAGCTCTTCAGCCTCTCCCGGGCCAAGGAGCGCCGCCTGATCTTTAAGGAGAGCAAGCTGGAGAGGGAGATCAAAAGAGCCTTCGCCACCGCGCCGGAAAGTTTTCCCTCCCACGCCACCGTGGCCTGCCAGGGGACGGAAGGCGCCTTCAGCCAGCAGGCGACCAGCGAGCTTTTCAAATTCCCAGCCATCCTCTTTTTCCACTCCTTTTCCGACATCTTCGCGGCTGTGGAGAAGGGCATGTGCCAGTACGGCGTTCTGCCCATCGAGAATTCCTCCGCGGGTTCTGTCACGGCGGTCTACGACCAGATGCAGAAGCACGACTTCAGGATCGTCAGGGCCGTCAAACTCCATGTTTCCCACGCGTTTTTGGCTCCCAAGGGAACCGTGATGAGCGACATCAAGGAAGTGAAGAGCCATCCTCAGGCTCTTTCCCAGTGCTCGATATTCCTGCATGGCCTGAAAGGCGTCACGCAGACGCCCTTTGCCAACACGGCCCTGGCCGCCAAGGAACTGGCCGCGAGCGGCAGGAAGGACCTGGCGGTCATCGCCTCACGCAACTGCGCCGAGCTTTACGGCCTGGAAGTCCTGAAAGACAACATCTGCGACACGCCTTCCAACTTCACCCGCTTCATCTGCATCTCGAGAGAACTGGAGATCTACAAGGATTCCCGGAAGATCTCCCTGATGCTGACGTTGCCCCACAAGCCTGGCTCCCTGGCGGCCATTCTGGCGAAGTTCTCCTCCATCGGACTGAACCTCACCAAGCTGGAGTCCCGTCCCATTCCCGGCATGGAGTTCGAGTTCCGCTTCATCTTCGAATTCGAATCCAAGCCCGACGATCCCGACGCCGTCAGGCTCCTGTCCGAGCTTAGCACTGACCCCGAGATCGAACAGTTCACCTTCCTGGGAGCTTATGCCGAGATCTGACCGAAAAATCGCCATCGTGGGCCTCGGCCTTATCGGAGGATCCTTTTTCAAGGCCATCAGGGAAAAGGGCCTTGCCGTTACTGGCATTGACAAGAATGATCCCGTGGAAGTAGGGGACGCCGATCTTCTGATCATCGCTCTGCACCCGGGTCTTGCCATCGAGTGGCTTAAGACTTACAACAAAAAGATCAAGCCGGGAGCCGTTGTCCTGGACGTCTGCGGCGTGAAGTCCGCCCTCTGCAAGGCGGTATCGGAACTGGAGAAGGACTGGACCTTCCTCGGCGGCCACCCCATGGCCGGGAAGGAAGTTTCCGGTTTCGAGAATTCCAGCGCCGCGCTTTTCGAAGGCGCTTCCATGATCCTTACCCCGCAAACCAAGGAGGAGAATGAAGCGGCGGAAAGCCTAAGACCTTTCTTCGCGTCGCTGGGCTTCGCCAAGGTCATCCTGACCACGCCGGAGGAGCACGACGAAGTTATCGCCTACACCAGCCAGCTCTGCCACATTCTTTCCAACGCCTACCTGAGGGACGAGCTTGCCCTCAAGTCCGAGGGCTTTTCCGGCGGCAGTTTCCGCGACCTCACCAGAGTGGGCGCGCCTGATCCCGAGCTTTGGACGGAGCTTTTCCTAATGGACAAGGAAGCGCTGCTCCCGGTCCTTGACCGCCTCATCAAAAGGCTCAACGATTTCCGTTCCGCCCTGGAAAAGGAAGACGAAGAAGCTATGCGTTCCCAGCTCCGGGAGGGAACCACTATGAAAGAAAAACTAACCTTCCGCAAAAAATGAACACTCTCTTCCTCTACGGACCTCCCGCCAGCGGCAAAACGACCCTGGGCAAAAAACTAGCCGAAGCCTTGAGGCGTCCTTTCTTCGACCTGGACGCCGAGATCGCCAAGGCCAAAGGCAAAAGCATTCCCAAGATCTTCGAGGCGGGCGGCGAAGCGGCCTTCCGCAAAGCCGAGAGCGAAACTCTGAGAGTGCTCGTCTCGAGACCTGACAGCAATGGCGCTGTTATCGCCCTGGGCGGAGGCACGCTTCTCGACAACGCCAACCGCGAGCTGGCGGAAAAAGAAGGCCGCGTTTGGTGTCTGGAAGCCCCGAGCACGGAGGAACTGGAAAAACGCATCGCCGCCAAGCCCGGCGCCCGTCCCCTTGGCAATAAGGCCGAGGAACGCAAGGCCCACTACGCAACCTTTCCGCGTCGCGTCGCCCAGAAATTCTTTCTCAAGGATTCCCTGGTGGTAGTGGGCGAGGATCTCGGACCTCTCCAGGGTTTCGCCGACCTGATCATCGCGGACGAAAACGCCGCCAAGGCCAACCCTGCCGCTCTCGCCAACGCGACCGTAGAGACGATCCCCAGCGGCGAACAATTCAAAACTCTCGCCACCGTGGAAAAGATCTGGGAGCACATCCTCTCCCATGGCTTAGGCCGCAAGAACACGCTTGCCGCTTTCGGAGGCGGCGTGACCGGCGACCTGACGGGCTTTTCCGCCGCCACCTGGATGCGCGGCATCAACTGGATCAACTTTCCCACCACGCTGCTTTCCATGGTGGACGCCTCCACCGGCGGCAAGACCGGCTGCGACCTGCCCTGCGGCAAGAATCTAGTGGGCGCCTTCCATTTCCCCAAACTTGTCCTTATAGACGCGGCTTACCTTAAGACCTTGCCCGAAAATGAACTCAAGAACGGCCGGGCGGAAATGATCAAGCACGAGATCATCAAGGGTCTTGCCCCGGGCAATTACAAGGCCATTCCCTCCGCTCAGGAAATAGGGGACAATCTGGCCGTGAAAGTCGAGATGGTCACCAAGGATCCCTACGAGCAGAAAGGCTTCCGCCTTCTCCTCAACTGCGGTCACACCGTAGGCCACGCTTTGGAGATCGCCACCAACTTTTCATTCTCCCACGGCCAGGCCGTGGCCATAGGCATGGTCGAGGAAGCGAAGCTCGCCCAAAAGCTCGGGCTTGCGAAACCGGAATTCGTAAACGAACTGAAAGAGCGCATCGCCGACGCGGGCCTTCCCACTGAGCTTCCCCAGGACGTCACCTTTGCCAGCCTGAAAGACATCATGCAAAAAGACAAGAAGCACCAGGGCAAAACCGTCACCTTCGCCCTTCCCTGCGCAATGGGAGACGTGCGCGCCGTACCCATCGAACTGAAGTAACTCTATGTCCGCTCCCAAAGTTTGCCTCACCATCACCGCCCAAACGCTCGAGGAAGCGATCCTGCTGGCGCGCGAATACGCGCCCTTCATCGACCTCATAGAGCTAAGGGCTGATCATCTCAAGGCAGGGGAGCGTGCCAACATTTTGAATTTTCCCAAGCAGGTAGACCGTCCCTGCATCCTGACCGTCCGCAGAAAAATTGACGGCGGTGTCTTCGAGGGTAGTGAACAGGAACGGCAGTCCTTGCTGAAAGAGCTTTCCAATTTCGCTTTCGTCGATCTGGAAAAAGACACAGCCGCTCCCGAACTTGAGCAGCTCGCCAAGACTTCCGGCACCAGGATCATCAGGAGCGCGCATTATTTCGAGCCAACGTCAGCAGATATTATTTCCGCGATAGACGGACAAGCTAGAACCGAAAGCGATATCCCGAAAATCGCCTTCATGCCGAGAAGCGCCGCGGACATGGCGGAGCTTTTCGCCAAAGTAAAAAAATTGCCCAAACGCGACAGGATCATCTGCGCCATGGGCAGTGTTGGTTTCCCCTCCAGAGTTCTCGCTCAGCGCCTCGGCTCGTTCCTTACTTTCACTTCCCCCAAGAAGCTCAGTGCCAATACGGCGGCCATCGGACACACCGATCCCATAAGCCTTCAGAAGATCTACGGCTTCAAAAACATCTCCGACAAGACCGCCCTCTGCGGCGTGACCGGCTGGCCCCTTACCGTAACCAGCAGTCCCGAAGTCCACAGGAAGTTTTACGAGGAAGAAAAGCTGAACGCCCTCATGCTTCCCATGCCCGCGGAAAAGATCGAGGACGCTCTCAAGCTCGCCGAAACTCTCGAAATGAAAGGCCTGGCGGTCACCATTCCCCACAAGGAAGCGCTGCTCGCCCATCTTGACGAGACCAGCGAAGCCGTCCAACAGATCGGCGCCGCCAATACGGTGGTCTTCAAAGACGGAAAAAAGATTGGACACAACACCGACGCCCCTGGTTTCGCCAAAGCCCTGAAAACCTTAATGCAAAAAGACTCCCTCAAAGGCTTGCGCGCTGCCGTTCTCGGTTCCGGAGGCGCGGCCAAGGCGATAGCCTGCGCCCTCTTCAAGGAAGGAGCGGAGGCCACCGTTTTCGCCCGCGACCTTGCCAAGGCCAAAGCAGTCGCGGACAAATTCGGTTTCGCCGTAGCGCTCCTAACTGATCTCACCTCCGACTTCAAGCCCGACATCATCGTGCAGTGCACTTCCGTAGGCCTGCAAGGCTCAGCCACGGAAGGCATGGATCCCATCCCGCAGTACGAATTCCAGGGCCGTGAGGTCCTTTACGATATAATCTACAAACCTGAAGCGACGCCGATCATACAGAGAGCCCAGGCCAAGGGCTGCCTTGCTTCCAACGGCCTCTCCATGCTCATAGAGCAGGCCAAGCTTCAGCATCAATTATTCTTCCACACCACCTAAAATTATGTCTTCCTCTTTCGGCAAAAATCTCAAGGTCACCATCTTCGGAGAATCCCACGGACCGGCAATTGGCTGCGTCTTAGAGGGCTTCCCGGCGGGCTTTGCCCCGGACATGGACAAACTAAAAGCCTTCATGCAAAGAAGAGCTTCCCGGGGCCAATCAGGCGCCACCGCCCGATCCGAGGAGGATATCCCGGAAGTTCTCTCCGGCCTCTTCGAGGGGAAGACCTGCGGCACACCCATCGCCGCCGTCATAAGGAACAATAACACCCAATCCCAGGACTACGCCAACCTCAACGTCTGCCCCCGTCCCGGCCACGCGGACCTTACCTGGAACGCCAAGACTAAAGGCGCCAACGACTACCGCGGCGGCGGCCACGCCTCCGGCAGACTCACCGCGCCAATGTGTTTCGCCGGCGCTCTGGCCAAGCAGTATCTGGAATCCCAAGGCGTCACAGTCGAAGCCAGCATATGTTCCATTTTGGAACACGTGCTCAAAGATCCAAGAGATGAATTCGGTCTCGACGAGGAAGCCAAGAAAATAATCGAGGAAGCCCAAAAAGCAGGGGACAGCGTAGGCGGCATTATCGAGTGCGCCATAACAGGCCTTCCCATGGGTCTTGGATCTCCCATCTTCGACGGCGTGGAGAACAAGCTTAGCCAAGCCATCTTTGGCATCCCGGCCGTCAAGGGCATAGAATTCGGCAGCGGCTTCTCTGGCACCAAGCTTATGGGCTCGCAAAACAACGACGCATTCACTTACCAGAACGGCAAGCCCGTTACCAAGACCAACAACGCCGGCGGAATATTGGGCGGCATCACCAACGGCATGCCCGTAGTTTTCAGAGTCGCCATCAAGCCCACGCCTTCCATCGCCAAAGAGCAGCAGACCGTCGACCTCGACGGCAAGAAGGACATCTCACTTGAGATAAAAGGGCGCCACGACGCCTGCATCGTTCCCAGGGCGCTACCTGTGGTGGAAGCCATCGCCGCCCTTGTCGCTCTCGACCTGCTTTTAGATTGATTATGTCTCTTACGCTTCCCAACGGCAGAAGAAAAGGCGCCGTTACGCCGCCTTTTTCCAAATCCCACCTTCACCGCCTTTTGATCGCGGACTTCCTGGGCGGGAACTTCCAGCGTCTGGCTCCCAGCCCGACGGACTCGGAAGATATTGCCGCCACCAAGCGCTGCCTCCTGGCTCTCGGAGAAGACACGAATACTCCCGTCCTCGACTGCGGAGAATCCGGCTCCACTCTGCGTTTCCTGAAACCTGTCGCCGCGGCCCTCAAAAAGCGCCCCCAGTACGTCACCAAGGGCCGTTTAGCCGAGCGCCCTGGTATCGACTACCCTGAACTTGAATGCGGCCTCCACGAGCTTCCAGGCAACGTTTCCTCGCAGTTCGCCACCGGCCTGCTTTTCGCCCTTCCCATTCTCAAAGGCGATTCCGAGATCCGTTTCACCACGCCCTTGGAATCCCGGGGCTACGTTGACATGACGCTCCAGGTCTTAAGGCAAAGCGGTATCACCATAACCGAAACGCCAAGAGGCTTCCTCGTTCCCGGGAATCAGACTTACACGGCACCTGTTAACGTCGAGCCCGAACGCGACTGGTCAGGCGCCTCCTTTTTCCTCGCCATGAACTATCTTGGCTCCGAGATCAAAATAAACGGCTTAAACGTTGATTCCTTGCAGCCCGACCGCGCTCTTCCCGAGCTTCTGAAAAAGCAGGGCGGAACGATCGACGTATCCCAGTGCCCGGACATCTTCCCGCCCCTGGCCGTTGCCCTCGCAGGCAAACCTGGAACCACCACCATCACCGGCATCAGAAGGCTGCGCCTCAAGGAATCCGACCGCATTGCTACCACCCAAACGCTTCTTAAAGCAATCGGAATCAGTTGCCAAATAACGGAAGACTCTTTCACCGTTGCCGGCATAGATAAGCCGTTCCAAGTCAAGGAAGAGATAAAGACCTTTGGGGACCACCGTATTGCCATGTCCGCCGCCGCGGCAGCCACCAACGCCAAAGCTCCGATCACCATCGACGACGCATCCTGCTGCGCCAAATCCTACCCCTCTTTCTTCGCGCAGCTCTCTACCCTGACGCTTTTCTAGCAGCGCACAGGGTTTGGTATAATAAAAAATAGTGTGTAAATATATGCATTTTTTATTATGCCGGAAAAACCAAGGATAAAGGTACCGACCAGAGCGGAGCGCGAAAAAGTCAGGTCTCTCATCGAGGGACTTGGCTTGAACACCGTCTGTAAAGAGGCGGCGTGCCCCAATATTTGGGAGTGTTTCCAGCGCCATACGGCGACTTTCATGATCATGGGGGACGTCTGCACCAGGAACTGCCGTTTCTGCAACGTGAAGACCGGGTGCCCCGCGCCGCTTGATCCGGAAGAGCCCGCCCGCTTGGCTTCCGCCATAAAGGAGCTGGGGCTTAAGTACGCGGTCATCACCTGCGTGACAAGGGACGACCTGCCGGACGGCGGAGCGGAGCATTTCGTCAAGACGATAGAGGCGATAAGGGCGGTATCTCCTGAGACGAAGGTCGAGATACTGACTTCTGATTTCGCGGGCAACAGTTCCGCCCTGGAAAAAGTTTTAAGATCCGGACCGGCGGTTTTCAATCACAATCTGGAAACGGTCAAAAGGCTGACGCCCGTTCTGCGGACCAAGGCGACGTACCTGCGTTCGCTGGCGGTCCTGAGCTACGCTTCCCGTATGTTCCCCGCTATCCCTGTGAAGAGCGGCATAATGGTCGGCTGCGGGGAGAGCATGGAAGAGATCTTCGAGACTCTCCGCGATCTGCGCGAGGCCGGCTGCTCCATCCTGACGGTCGGTCAGTATCTGGCGCCGGACGACAAGTGCCATCCTGTCGAGAAATATTATTCCGAAGCGGAATTCGCGGAAATAAAAGCTTATGCCATGAAATTGGGCTTTGCCGGGGCGGCCTGCGGGCCTTTGGTCAGAAGCTCGTACAGGGCGGGCGAAATGGCGGAGAAGGTGTATGGCTGATTTTTCCGCCCAACTGAAAGCGCCCGTTTACGTCTGCCTTCTGACTTACGGCTGCCAGATGAATATTCTGGACAGCCAGATCCTTTCGGGCAATCTTACGCGCCAGGGTTTTGTCGTTACGGAAGACGAGACCGCAGCGGATGTCGTTTTGTTCATTACCTGCAGCGTGAGGGACCTGGCGGAAAGGAAAGTTTTGGGAAAGGCCGGGAAACTGAACGTCAAGAGAAATCGCAGGCCCGAAGTGGTTCTGGGCGTGACGGGCTGTATGGCGGAACTTAAAGGCGAGACGCTATTGGGCGGCAAGAACGTTTTCGATTTCGTGGCCGGAACGCACAAGCGCCATCTTATCCCCGAACTGATACTGCGCGCGCTGTGCAAACGCGTGGCCGAATCCGAGGTCACTTCCGTCAACGCGGAGGCTTTGGAAAGGCTGGGCATCGCGCTGGCGCCGTACATGGAGGAATGTCTTCCCGCCGAGAGGAAGCTTTTCGCCGTGGGCAGAGACGAGGCCGAAGCCGGTCTTGACGAACTGGAGGCCATGCGCCCGAGGCCCTGGCAGGCCTTTGTCGAGATCATGAGAGGCTGCAGCAACTTCTGCTCCTACTGCGTCGTGCCTTACGCCAGAGGGCCGGAAGTGAGCCGGCCGGCGGACGAGATACTTTCGGAATTGAAGACCTTGGCTGACAGCGGCTGCGTGGAAGTGACGCTTTTAGGCCAAAACGTCAATTCCTACGGAAAAGATCTGCCCAAAGGGAGCATCAGTTTCCCCGAGCTTTTGGCTGAGGCCGCGAAGATAGAGGGTTTGAAGTGGCTACGATTCGTCACATCCAATCCGCAGGATATCTCGGACGAGCTGATCGATCTGATGGCTCGTGAAAAGAAGATCTGCCGCTATCTGCATTTCCCGCTGCAGTCGGGATCGAACCGCATCCTCAAAAAGATGAACAGGAAGTACACCCTGGAGCAGTATTTGGAGAAGGTCGCGAAACTGAAGTCCGCCATGCCGGATCTTTGGCTGGCGGGAGACCTTATCGTCGGCTTCCCGGGCGAGACTTTGGAGGATTTCCAGGCTACTTTGGCGGCTGTGGAAAGAATAGATTACGCCAACAATTTCCTTTTCAAGTACAGCGAGAGGCCGGGAACGGCGGCGGCTAAGCTTCCTGACGACGTTCCTCTGGAGGAGAAGAAAAGGCGGCACGCGGAGCTGATGGCTCTGCAGGGAAAGTTGACGCACGAGCATTTGAAGAGTTTAGTGGGTACTACCCAGACAGTTTTGGTCGAGGGTCATAGTAAACGCAACCGGGCGGTGCTGCAAGGCAGAACTACCCACTTTGCGAACGTGGTGTTCGAGGGCGATCCCGCTCTTATCGGGAAATTCGTTTCCGTTAAGATGGAGTCCGCGACGCCGCTTACGCTGTACGGGAGTTTTGAGCGTTTGTCCGGAGATGAGGAATTAACCAATGAAAAGGAGAGCGGCTGATCTTGAAGCGAACGGGGCTGAGCTTATGCCCCGGGAAAAATTAATGAAGTACGGCATCGAGGAATTGACTCTTCCCGAACTTCTGGCCCTGATCATAGGGACCGGATACGGAGGGAAAAACGTCATGCAGCTGTCCCACGAGATCGTTATGGATTACGGTACGGCGGGGCTGAAAGACTTAAAAGAGATCAATTCCCTAAGGGAAGTCACCGGGATGCCTTTTGTCAAAAGCGCCATGCTTTTAGCCAGCCTTGAGCTTGGCAGGCGGCTTTGCGGCAAAGGGGACGATGAGGAGATGATCAGGGTGACACAGCCAGGCGACGTCTATCCTCTTACAAAAGACATGTGGGATCTGGAGCAGGAGCAGTTGAGGGGAATTTACCTCAACGCCGCTTCGAAGGTGATAGGCTCGAAAGTCCTGACTGTCGGCACGGCAAGGCAGAGTTTAAGCGACCCCGCGACGGTCTTCAGGCCGGCTCTGAAGATGGGAGCCAGTTTCGTAATACTGGCGCACAATCATCCTTCCGGGGAGACATCTCCGAGCCAGGCCGACGTGGCGGTCACAAAAGAGATCGCCGACGCCGGGAAGATACTTCACATAAAGCTGCTTGACCATTTGATAGTAACCAGGTCCGGCTTCACTTCACTGTTGGGAGCCGGCTTACTGAAAAATTGAAAAACCGTTTGAGAACAGAAAGAGCGAAGATTTTCGCCGGCGCGCTAGCGCTGGCGCTCTTCGCTTTTTCTGTTTTCGGGGGAGAGATGGACAAGGGCGAGGCCTTCTATCTGCAGAAGCAGTACGCCAAAGCGCTGGAGTGCTACCGCAAGGCTCTGGACTCAAAGCTAAACGACAACAACAGGGCGCTCTGCTGGTACATGGTTGGGAAGTCTTATACCCAGCTCGAACGCTACAACGACGCCAAGATCAGCTTCATGAACATAGTGAACCTCTACTCCAATACGGACTGGCTGCCTGAGGCCTATGTCGGATTGGGGGACGTCGAATTCAAGAGAAGGAAATACTCGGAGGCTCTGAAGCAGTACCGCAACAGCCAGACGGAAAGTTTCATGAAGCGCAGCGGCTCCCGTGTCCTCCTGAAGATCGCCAAGACGCAGAAGAATCTCGGCAATACCAAGGAAGCCCAGGAGTGTGAGAGAAAGATCCTGAAAGATTATCCCAGGAGTCTGGAAGCGAGGCTTCTGATGAAGGGGGTATCCTCTTCGTCGACGAAGGTCGTCAAAGCCGAAAGCACAGGCTCGAGCGCAAAGACTACTGCAACTACCAGCACAAGCACTAAATCTACAGCGAAGACCACGACAAGCGCCCCGAAGACGAAGTTCGCGGTGCAGGTCTCCTATACGCCGAAGCAGGATCTGGCTAACAACTACGCCGCCCAGCTCAAGAAGAAGGGCTACAAGGCTTACGTCCGGAAAGGCTCGAAAGGGTATTCCGTGCTGGTGGGCGACTACGCCAGCAAGAGCGAGGCCCAGACGGTCTGCGCTAAGCTGAGGAAATCAGAGAAGAACGACAGCTACGTCATCAGTTTGTAAAATGAAAGAGAAAGAAACCAGAACACCATCTCCCGCCGATTACGAGACGCCAATGATGCGCCAGTATTTTGAGATGAAGCGCAAGTATCCCGGTATGCTGCTCTTCTTCAGGCTGGGCGATTTCTACGAACTGTTCGACGACGACGCCAGGGAAGTCTCGACGCTTCTCGGCCTGACGCTGACGCACCGCGTCAACATGCCGATGTGCGGCGTGCCTTACCACGCCGCGGAAAGCTATATAGGAAAGCTCGTCAAGATGCGGCGCAGAGTGGCTGTCTGCGATCAGATGGAAGATCCCAAGAAGGCGAAGGGCCTTGTGAAAAGGGAGATCACCAGGATCGTGACGCCTTCCACCAATTTGGACGACGAGCAGGCCTCGAAGCAGGGGAACAACTTCCTCGCCACCGTCTGCTCTGTCAAGATCAAGGGCAGGGAAGTTTTCGGCGCCGCCTTCCTCGACGTGGCCACCGGCAGTTTCGAGATGACCGAGATGAGCTCCTGCGAGGAGGTCGTGGAGGAACTGCGCCGCCTGCAGCCGACGGAGATCATCTATCCGGAGAGCGGGGAGAGCCTCTGGCAGCCCGCCTTAAGCACGATCCAAAACGCGCTCGTCATGGGGCTCGACGATCTTTACTTCGACGACGGCTGCAACGTGCTGCTTTCCCATTTCCAGGTCGCGTCGCTTGACGGCTTCGGATGCGCAGACAAAGTTTGCGGCGTGATGTGCGCCGGTGCCGCGCTCCGCTACATCAAAGAAAATTTCGCCATGCTGCCCCTCGACCACATCATGGGGCTAAGATATTACGAGAAGTCCAATTTCATGCGCTTGGGCGAGCACACCAGGAGGAATCTGGAGCTCGTCCGCTCCATGCGTGAGGGCGGGACGGAGGGCACGCTCTTCTCCATCCTGGACGAGACCGCGACGCCCATGGGATCGAGGATGCTGCGCTCCTTCCTTCTGGCACCTCTCGTTGAAAAGAAAGAAATCGAAGCCCGCTACGACGCTACGGAACTTTTGATGTCGCGCCAGGGCGAGCTTATGGAGATAAAGGAGGCGCTGAGGAATTTCGGCGACCTTGAGAAACTCGTCAGCAGGCTCTCGACGGGCTACGGAACGCCGCGGGATCTTTTGGCTCTGCGCTACTGTCTGCACCAGCTGCCTATTTTGCGTGGGTACGTTATGGAGTCCCTCGCTAAAGCGCGCTCCGAGGAACTGTTCCCGAACGAGGAACGTTACGCGCTTTTGGAGGACATCTGCGAGAAACTGACGCCTCTGCCGGAGTTGACGGATCTTTTGGACCGCGCACTCTCCGACGATCCGCCCTTGCGCCTGATGGACGGCGGCATCATAAGGGACGGATACAATTCTGAGCTCGACGAAGTCAGGGAACTTTCGACGAACACCAAGAATTACATCGCGGAACTTCAGAACAAGGAAGCCCAGAGAACGGGCATCAAGAAGCTGAAGGTCGGCTACACGAAAGTCTTCGGCTACTACATCGAAGTTTCCCGGTCGTTCTTAGACCAGGTGCCCGAGGATTACATCAGGAAGCAGACGGTCGTGAACGGCGAGCGTTTCATTACGCCGGAGTTGAAGGAACTTGAGAACCGCATACTGCACGCGGAGGAGCGGGCGCTCGAACTCGAGGGCGAGCTTTTCCAGGAACTGCGCCAGGAAGTTTTGAAGAACCACCAGAGGATCCAGGAGAGCGCATCGGCCATCGCTTCCTTAGACGTTTTCCAATCCCTGGCCTGGATCGCCCTGCAGCGTGATTACAGAAGGCCGAAGATCTTCACCGACACGAGGCTCGTCATAAAGAAGGGGCGGCACCCTGTTGTGGAGCGCCTGCTGCCCGACAAGCGCTTCGTGCCGAACGACACTTTCCTGAATACCACCAGCGACCAGATCGTGCTTTTGACCGGACCGAACATGGCCGGCAAATCGACTTACATCCGCCAGGTGGCCCTGCTCGTCTTAATGGCCCAGAGCGGCATCTTCATTCCCGCCGAGGAAGCGGAGATCGGGTTGGCCGACCAGATCTTCACGCGCGTCGGCGCCAGCGACGAACTGAGCAGGGGACAGTCGACCTTCATGGTCGAGATGACTGAGACCGCCAACATTCTGCACAACGCCACGCCCAAAAGTTTGATCATCCTCGACGAGATCGGCCGCGGCACCTCCACTTACGACGGGCTTGCCATCGCCTGGGCGGTCGTCGACTTTTTGAATTCGGATTCGAAAGTGAAAGCCAGGACGCTTTTCGCCACCCACTACCACGAACTCATCAAGCTTGAGGAGACGATGCCGGGCGTCGTGAATTACAACGTGGCGGTCTGGGAGAACGGCAAGACGATCTCCTTCCTGCACGAGATCGTCAGAGGCGGCACCAACCGCAGCTACGGCATCCACGTGGCGAAGCTGGCCGGCCTTCCCAAGCCGGTCATCGAAAGGGCGGAAAGAATATTGTCCGGCCTTGAAGGCAAAAACGTAGAGCCCGCTCCGGAAGTTGTGAGCGAGGAACTTAAAGTCGAGGAGCCGGCTCCCGAGCCCGCTTCCCCCGAAGCGTCCCAAATGGAGCTGTTCTGATGGACATTAAGGAAGCGCTTTTAAAATTGCCTAGTTTTGAGCGCTACGCCGTGGCCTGTTCCGGCGGCGCCGACTCTTTGGCGCTGCTCCATGCCGCCATATTCTGCTTCGGGCCGGAAAGAGTCATTGCGCTGCATTTCGACCACGGGATCAGAGGATCCGAGAGCGCCGAGGACGCCGCTTTCTGCGAAAAGTTTGCGAAAGATCTTGGCGTAAAATTTTTCCTTGGCAAGGCGGAAGCCGGACTTCTAGCCGACCCTCCCAAAGGCGAGAACCAGGAGGCGCTGGCCAGGAAGCTGCGCTACTTTTGGTTCGCCGAAGTCTGCGAAAAAGAGAACATCCCTTGCCTTCTGACCGCGCATCACGCTGACGACGTCGCCGAGACCATGCTGATGCATCTTATGCGCGGTTCCGGTCTTAAAGGCTTAGCCGGGCTAAACGAAAGCGCGAAGATAAGCGAGCTTTTCAAGGACATCGCCTGCGATTTGACTGTCTGCCGTCCTCTTTTGGAACGCAGGGCCAAAGACTGTGTGGACTACTGCCTTGAACACAAACTGGCTTACCGCACCGACAGCACCAACAGCGACCAGAGCTACCTGAGGAACTGGCTGAGGCACGAGATAATCCCCAAACTTAGGGAGCGCGCCGGAGGAGACCTTACCTTAAAGTTCCGCCGGACCGCCATTCAATTGGGTGAGCAGCGGGAATTCATCAGGGAAGCGGCCCTGGATTTCCTGCACCGCAAGGCACTTAGCGCCGCTTTTGGGACGATAGTCGATGCTTCAGCCTTCCTTGAGGCCAAACCGGCCTTGCAGCGCGAAGTGCTGCGTATTCTGGCCGCTGAGGAAGAGAATTGGGACTTCGAGACGCTGGACAAGGTCTTGAACTGTTTGAAGGACGGAACGGAGCCTGCTTTCCAGCCCGCCGGCGGCGTCCGCTGGCTTTCTGTCGGCGAAAAGATCGTCTTTTACAATGAGCAAACCTCCCTGAAAGATTTTTTCCAAAGCGCGCTCAAAATAAAAAAAGCCGAAGACAGGGGACGGGGTTATTCCGACAACGGTGCCGGCTGGCTCGCTTGGCTGAAAGGCGAAGCGGTGACGTACAGGGAATACCTCAGGGCGGACGAATACGCCTTAGGCTTTTTTATGAACGGGCTGCGCTACGCTCCCACCAACGGTCCCGAGCGCAAGGCGGGCGACATGATGACGGACGCGAAGATCCCGCTTTTCCTCAGAAGAGAGATCCCCATCCTTTTTTCGAAAGACTCCCCGGCCTGGATCGCGGGCTGGCGCATCGCGAAAAGCGCCGCGGTAGGGGAAGGGGACGAAATAGCGGAAGCGACTCTTGAACTTCCTCCCGCAAAGCCCTGGAACGGTAACGAAGGCGGTGACGCATGCTGATCTTCCTCATTTTCGCTTTTCTTTTCGGAGCCTGCATCGGTTCTTTCCTGAACGTTGTGATCCTTAGGCTGCCGAAAGACGAATCGCTCTGGCGCCGCGGCTCGCACTGCTTCTCCTGCGACAAGCCCATCCCGTGGTATCACAACATTCCCGTTGTGAGCTACCTCGTTTTGAGAGGCAAGTGCGCCATGTGCGGAGCGCGTTTCAGCTCGCAGTACTTTTTCGTCGAGCTGATAACCGGCATAGCCTTCACCGTGCTTTGCTACTTCCGCTTCCGGGGGATCTTGCCGTTTTTGCCGACCGAGCCGATCGATTACCAGATGATACTTCCGGCGGCGGCCGCTTATTTAAGGGACGTGGTGCTCTTCTCCTCGCTTCTGGCCATAACGGTAATTGATGCCAGGGAACTGATCATCCCTTACGAGATCACCTTGACGACCTTCGTTTTGGGAATGATCATTGTTTACGCGATGCCGCAAGTCTATCCCGCTCCCGACAGATTGACCCTGACCATCGAGCTTTTCCTGGCGGCGCTGGCGGGCGGCGCTTTGATGTGGATAGTGAGGATAGCCGGCGGCTTCGTTTTCAAAAGGGAGGCCCTGGGACTGGGCGACGTGCACCTCATGTTCATGCTGGCGCCGTTTTTGAACTGGCCGAGAATTCTGCTGACGATCTTCTTGGCCTCCATAATAGGCTGCGTGGGCGGGCTTATTACGAAAGCGCTCGCGAAAGGGGAGAAGAAAGTGGAGATCCCCTTCGGACCGTATCTTTCCATATCCGCTTTCATCGCCTATTTCTGGGGACAGCGGATCATAGACCTGTACTTGAGTCTTGTGATCGGCAAATAAAAAGGGGGCTTTTTGATAAAATATCCATTTGGGTTTTTTATAAGGAAAAAATCAAAGGAACGGACATAGATATGAAAAAAATTCTGGCGATCATGGCAGTTATTCTGCTCTCGGGCTGCGCCTCCACGCTCTCAGAGCGTGTGGCCAACACCCAAAAGGACATCGACCTGGCCATTTTAGCCCTTGGCTACACCAAGAGCGACATTCTTCAGAGCCAGTTCGAGGAAACAACGAAGACCAAGGATGACGAGACCTTCACTTGGAAGAAAAAGCACGTAAGGCTGAGAGACAACTACAAGCTCGACTGGCCGGCGCTGCACAAGTATTTCAAGACGGAAGTCGACTACTCCGAAAAGGATCATCTTGACCTCCGTGTCGGCGAAGCCGAGGCTGACAAGCAGAAGGTCCGTTCTTTCGAGTACGTTCTCGACAAGTGGTGCGAAGTCTACTATGTGGAATTCGTCAGAGACATTGTAACGATCAAGAAAAAATAAGTGATAATTTTAGGCATAGAGAGTTCCTGCGACGACACGGCCGTGGCGCTTTACCGCCCCGGTCTGGCGGAGCCTTTCTGCGAAGTCGTCTCGCGCCAATACCAGATCCACGACCCCTACGGCGGCGTGGTTCCGGAATTAGCCAGCCGCAGCCATCTTGAGGCGATCCCCAACATCACGAGGGAACTGCTGAAGAAGGCCGACGTCAAAATGTCCGACGTCGACCTTATCGCGGCCACCAACGGACCTGGGCTCACCGGCGCTCTCATTGTCGGACTCACTTTTGCCAAAGGCTTGGCGCTCTCCGCGAAAAAGCCCTTCGTTCCCGTCAACCACATCGAGGCCCACATGTTCGCGGCCACGGCGGAAAACGAAGTGGAGTATCCTTTCCTGGCGCTGGTCATTTCCGGCGGCCACACCCTGCTAGCCATCGTCAGGGATACCGACGACTACGAGATAATCGGCCGCACCAGGGACGACGCGGCCGGCGAAGCGCTCGACAAAGGGGCGAAGATCCTGGGGCTTCCCATGCCCGGAGGTTTGAACCTTGCCCTCCGCGCCGAGAAAGGCCAAAGGGGAACGCCCGACGGAACGAGGTTCCCGAGAGCTTATCTCAAGCCTTCCTTCGACTTCAGCTTTTCCGGCGTCAAGACCGCCCTCCTTTACCACGTTCAGAAAAATCCCCCGAAAACGGAAGAGGCGCTCTGCAACGTCGCCGCGGATTATGTCGAGGCGATCATGGACGTGCTTGTGAAAAAGACAATAAAAGCCGCCAGGGAATTCAAGGTCAAGACCATCGTGGTGGGCGGGGGAGTCAGCTCCAACAGCCGCCTGAGAGAGATGTTCAAAAACCGCGTCAGGGGCGGGAAAGATGCCATAAAAGTAATTTTTCCATCACTGCCGCTCTGCACCGACAACGCGCGTATGATAGCCGCCAGAGGACGCCAGGTCTACGAGAAGAAGGGCCCGGGTGACCTAGGCGCCGATGTTTTTTCAACTTTTGTAAATTAAAATGAAGCTTAGTTCACGTATCAGATCTGTCAAACCGTCGGCCACGCTTTCCATAAACAACAAGGCCAACGAACTGAAAGCCCAGGGCTACCAGGTGATCTCCATGGCGGTGGGCGAGCCGGACTTCCCGACTCCCGAGCACATCTGCCGCGCCTGTATCGACGCCCTCAAGGCCGGGAAAACGAAATACGCCGCCACAAACGGCATTTTGCCGCTTAGGGAAGTTATTGCCAAGAAATTCCAGAGAGAGAACCATCTCAACTACCTGCCCCAGCAGATCGTCGTGAACACCGGCGCCAAGCACAGCGTCTACAGCGTTTTCCAGATCCTCCTCGATCCCGGCGACGAGGTCATCATCCCGGCTCCTTACTGGGTGAGCTATCCAGAGATCGTAAAGTTGGCCGGCGGCGAACCGGTCATAGTCCAGACAAAAGAAGAAGACCGTTTCCTGATGAAGCCAGAACAGCTCGAGGCCGCCATCACAGACAAGACCAGAGCTCTCATCATAAACACTCCCACGAACCCGACCGGACAAGCTTATTCCGAAGACGAGATCAGAGCTTTGGGCGCGGTCCTGAGAAAGCACCCCGACGTGGCGGTCGTTTCCGACGAAATTTACGAACACCTCGTCTACGACGGCTTCAAGCACGTTTCCTTTGCGGCGGCCCTGCCTGACCTTTACGACCGCGTCTTCACGATCAACGGCTACGCCAAGACCTATTCCATGACCGGATGGCGTCTTGGTTACGTCGCCTGTCCGTCGCTGGAAGCCTCCGACGCTATCAAGCGTCTGCAGGATCAGTCCACGTCCGGAATGACTACCTTCGCCCAGTACGGCGGTGTTGTCGCCCTCAGGGACGACCAGGCCTGCGTGCATAGAATGCTGGAAAGCTTCGACGAAAGGCGCAAATACATCGTGCAGGCCCTGAACGAACTTCCTGGCGTGGAATGCCCGAATCCCAGGGGCACCTTCTACGTTTTCCCGAACATCTCGGGCTGGGGATTGAGCAGTCAGGAAGCGGCCATGCGCCTGCTTGAGGACGCTTACGTGGCGACGGTGCCCGGCAGCGCCTTCGGCGGAGAGGGGCACCTGAGGCTGTCTTTCGCAACCTCGATGGACGTGCTCGAGGAAGCGGTCAAGCGCATAGCCGAGTGGATCCCCACGATCTAAAGACTTTCCTCCAGCCGCGGCATAATATCAATCGCTCACAATTACGCGCGCATTGCTTACGTTAGCGTCCTCCATGAGTTCGCTCATTGATATATGCCGCGGCCGTCGGAACTCACGGAGGATGCAGACATGCAAAAGTGCGAACGTAGCATGTACCCCTTAGCGAACTCACGGAGGACGCAAATCAAGGCCATGCACGCGTAGTCCGTGAGCGGGGGGTATATGCTACGTTCGCACGACGGCACGCGTAGTCCGTGAGCGAGGGGCATACGACGACTTTGCGACGAAAAAAACGCGCAAAAAAAAGGAAGGCCGGGAGGCCTTCCTTTTTTTATCGCTTGACATTCAGATCATTTGCCGGGCTTGACGCAGAGGTAAATGATCAGGATGAGGTTCACCAGCGGGATGAGGTAAAGCAGGACCCAGAGGCCTGAATGGCCGCAGTCGTGGAGACGGCGGACAGAGATGGAGATCGAGGAGATGAAAACGATGATGGCCAGGATCGTGCCGATGACGCCGCCGACCAAACCGCCGAAGATCCAGCTGAGGATCAGGATGACGACCAGCGGAATGATGAACTCTTTCCTGGAGGCCTTGCCGCTGAAATTCAGGATGTTGGTGAAGAAGCTGATGAATTCGTTCATGATGGTTCTCCTTGTTTGTTGGATAAAAGTTGATTTCTTATATTATAGCATTGTTTACCTTGCGAGGTCCACGGCGCGTTTGGCGACGTAAACGCGGAAGAGGGCGGCCGCTATGAGCATGATGAGGATGTGCCATAGGGCAGGCCAGGCGGCCGAGACGATGCAGGCTATGATCGCAATCGGCACTATACCGAAGCCGCAGAGCAAAATTCCGACTATGAGCCAGACGACGTTGAAGACGTTCAGGGTCAGATAGGCGGAAAAAACGAAGAGGAAGAAGCCCAGGATATAGGAGATGATAAGGATAGGGGGAAGCAGGGGCTTCGTTAAGCCGGGGATCAGCGAGAGGAGGACAAGTATCACGCCTATGCCTATGACTGTGGGTGAAATGAACGTCAGAGGGGCTATGAAGGCGGAAAGGAACTGCGCTCCCTTGTAAATAAGGAAGATGATGAAGATGACCGCCAGCAGAACGAGTATGGAGGCGAGGAAATTGCCGAGTTGTTTCATATTTTTACCTTGTGTTAGGGGTTAAATCTTTCGATGCGGTATTCGTAGCCCTGCTCCGTCAGGAACATCTGCCTGTTGAGGGCGAAGTCCTGCTCCATGGAGTTCTGGGTAACGATGGTGTAGAAGTAGGCGCTGTTGGGGCCGGGCTTCGGCCTCAGGATGCGGCCTAGGCGCTGGGCTTCCTCCTGGCGGGAGCCGAAGGTGCCGGAGATCTGGATGGCGACGTTGGCGTCCGGAAGGTCGACAGCGATGTTGCCGATCTTGGAGACCATAAGGACGTCGATCTCGCCCTTCTTGAACATGCCGTAGTAGCGGTCGCGCTTGTCCTGGGTCGCGGAGCCGGTGAGAAGCGGGATCTTCAGCTCTTTCGAAAGCTTGGTGAGCTGTCCGATGTATTGGCCGATTATGAGTATATGGGAGCCTTTGTGGCGTTCCAAAAGCTGCTTGACAACTTCAGTTTTGTTCGGGTTTTCAGAGGCGATCCTGAAGCGCACCCTGTCGCTGGCGACGGCGTAGTCGCACTGGCTGTCCTCGGAAAGCGGAACTCTGATCTCGGTGCATTTGGCGGCGGCCAGCCACTGCTGGCTCTCCAGTTCTTTCCAGGGCACGTCGTAACGTTTCGGACCGACGAGGCTGAAGACTTCGCCTTCCTTGCCGTCTTCCCTGACGAGCGTGGCCGTGAGGCCGAGCCTTCTCCTGGCTTGGATGTCGCTTGTGATCCTGAAGACCGGGGCCGGCAGCAGGTGAACTTCATCGTAGATGATGAGCCCCCAGTTGCGCCTGTGGAAGAGCTTGAAATGCGGGAAGTCGTCGCTGCTCTTTTCCGGATGGTAGGTGAGGATCTGGTAAGTGGCGAGCGTAATCGGAGCTATTTTCTTGATCTGTCCGGAATATTCCGCGATGTCCTCGGGCGGGATGTCGGTCTTGTCGAGGAGCTCCTGACGCCACTGGCGCAAAGCGGTAATGTTGGCGGAGAGGACCAGCGTGCAGGTCTGCAGCCTGGCCATGGCGCAGATGCCGATTATGGTCTTGCCGGACCCGCAGGGCATCACCACTACGCCGCAGCCGCCTTCGACCGAGCCGCCCTTGTAGAAGTTCTCGACGGCCAGCTCCTGATATTTTCTCACGGTGAAACCGCTCTCGCTTTCAGGCTTGAGATGGAAATGATAAGCGTCGCCCGGCTCGTAGCCGACAAGGTCCTTGACGGGATAGCCGAACTGGGTCAGGAGCCTCTTGATCTCGCCGCGGTATTTTTTGTCTACGAGCCAGGAGACATACTGCCCGTATCCTTCGACGTCGTGGCTGAGAAGCTGAGAGATCTTCGGGTGCGCCGACACATAGCGGGCGACCGTGTCGTCGGTGGAATAAAGCCTGAGCCATTCGCCTTCGGCCGGGGCGATGACCATTTTTCCGTAACGCGAGCTGATGTCTTTTATGTTGGCCAAAAGGCCTTCCGGCAGGGGAAACTTGCTGTACTTGTCAAGCAAAGCGACAAGTTCGTCCGGGGTCAGCCCCGAGGCGATGGCGTTCCAGAGCGAAATGTTGCTTATGCGGTAGGTGTGGATATGCTCCGGGCTCTTTTCAAGCTCCGCGAAACGGGCCAGGGCGTCCCGGGCTTCCGGGAAAAGGGGATTGTCGACTTCAAGAAGAACGGTAAGGTCGCTCTGGACTATGACAGGATTGGCTAGGTCTGGCATCTTGAATTACAATTGGAATGTCTGCAATACCGCTCTTTTGTCTGTTATTTTCGTCATGGCCTGGCGCACTTCGGCAAGGCTTTCCTCTTTGACCACAAATTGCCCGAGCCCGACCTGCGCGCTGAAATTGCGGTACCAGGAGATGTGGCGCTGAAGCTGCTGCTTGGTCTGCGTCGGGCAGTTCATTAGGACGGTCACTGTGCCGCGGCTGTAGAAGAGCCCCATGCTGCGCATGATGCGGAGCTTCATGACCATGTCGGTGTCGGAGGAGAAGAGCCTCGAGAGTCTCTGGTAGAAGATCTTGGGATTCTGGATGGCGGCGAGCTTGTCGTGCGAGAGATAGTAATGCTTGCGGCCTTTTTCATCGGTCGTTTCGTCGGCGATCTCAAGGCCGAGCGCCTTGATCCTGAAATCGTTGGAGTGATTGAACATCACTTCGTTGTCCCTCGTGACGGTGATCGTGCCGGTCACGGGAATGGAATAATCCACGGCGGCGATGCGGTTCGAGTTCATGAGCCTCATGATATTTTCGTCGCTCATGTAGCAAAGAAGCATATTGTTTCCCATAAGCGAAAACGCTTTGGGATATTTCTGCAGGAGGCGCTGAGCGTCCTCGGGCTTGTCGAAGGCGAAGAAGCAGGCGTCCTTGTGCAGCGTCACTTCTCCCATCACCCAGTCCTTGAGAGTCGTGAGCACGTTGTCCGGAATGGGCGCGGTGGCGTGTTTCTTAAGGAAGTCTATCAGCATGGAAACGGGACGGCCGAGGGAGGCGGCGTCGCGGATGTTTTTCTGCTTAAGGTAAAAGAGCGAGCTGGCGTGGTTGGACTTGGGGTCCATGTCCATGAAGAGGGAAAGGAAATAGCGGACGTAGTCCCAGCGGCCGGAATTGATGACAACGATCTCGAAATCGTTTTTCACCACGAGCTGCAGCTTGCTGGAATCGTAGCTGGGAATGGGAGCGCCGCAGACTATGGCTTCGCCAAGCTCGGTTAATGTGACGTATTCCCTGCCGTCTTTGGTGCAGTGGTAGGTAATGCCGGGGATGAAGAAGCGCTGCTTCAGCTCGTGGTCGAAGATCTGGCGCGTTTCCTCCATGGTGCACACCTTAATGTCGGCGCCGTCCCAGCCCCAGGTCTTCTTTTTTTCTCCGACTGAGCAGCAGCTTTTAACTTCTTTTTCGATCAATTCAATGACTTCGTCGACAGACAGCCAATGCCCGGCGTACTGCCTTAAAAGTCGGGTGTAGATGTTGACAAGGTAGAGTTCCAGAGATGTCACGCGGCTGTCGCATTCGTTGTTCCAGACCGAGGGGCAGGCGTTGCGCCACTCCACGTATTTTTTCATCTGAGCGCCCAGTGGCAGGAGACGGAACTTGCTGAGGTTCGGGCCGGGAGCGATGACGCCGGAAGAATCCATGCAGAGGATCCTCGAGTCTATGCCGAAGCGCAGCACGTATTCGAAAAGCAGGTCGCGGTCCTTTACGTTGGCGAAATGTTTTTCCAGCATGTCGCGGCTGAAGGCGTAGAAGCGGCGGAGATTGCTGTAGCGGAGGTAGCCTTTTTCCGCGAGCGAGAGGAAGCTGTCGAGCCAGCGGCACATCTTGCCGGAAAATTCCGGATTGATGTTTTCGGGAAAATCGTAGCAGGTTATGTCCTCCAGCCTCTGTTCCGGAAGCGGGATCTCGTCGTTGTCAAAAAAAGGCGCCAGGATTATTTCGCCTTCCATGTGCTCCCTGGTGAAGACGCCGGGCGGCCAGAGAGAGGGATCGGTGAAGAAAGCGACGCCGTATTGGTGGAGTTCCGCGATATGGGAAAGATTGAGGCCTTTGGCGTAGGCGCCGGCGTTGAACTGCAGTTCGCAGCACCTCATGATGCAGGCGTTCCTTTGGCCTAAGTCCTCCATGGCCAGAGGCGAAGTGGGCTCATTCGGATCGATCTTGTAGCGCAGGCCGAAACGGTGCCTCAAAACCGAGACCAGCGCGTAGGCCTGGGGGGAGAGTTTTTTAAGGACGGCCTGACGTTTTTCCTTGTCCGCCACCGCTTCCATGTAATGGACGCCGTACATGTTCTCGCCGTCTTCCAGCTGACGCTTCGACAGCCAGACCTTGAACATCTGCTTCAGGGAATGCCTTTCGTTCGCCTGCTTGAAAAGATGGATAATGTCAAGAGAATCACTTTCCATGGATGATGACCTTGATGGGGATGTTCATGCGGGCGCACTGACGCTCTATGTCGGGAATGTGCTTTTCCGCCACGAGCCAGTGAGTTTCATCCAGCTCACTGATGATGGCCCTGCTAACGCAGTGGTTCTTCTTCAGCTCCTCGCTCATCTTGGGATCGGGAACCGTCAGGATGTGTACATGGTAGTGGAGAACGTTCATTTTTCTTTAGGGGCTCTCTGCGACCAGAAGACATAGTAGGCGATGGCCGAGGCCGCCGTCACGTTAAGGCTTTCGACGCTTCCCTCCGTAGGAATGGAAAAGAGGGGAAGGCTTTTCCTCGCGCGTTCTGGCAGGCCGTGCGGTTCGTTGCCGGAAACTATAACCTTACTTACACCATTATTATAGCACAAATCAAATTTAATGGGACATCCTTCGCCGGATAATGCGCAAACTCTCTCATTGTTTTCCGTAAGGTATCGCATGGTCTCCTCTTCCTCAAGGTAGAGGAAATTCGAATCGAGAGACGCGCCGGCGCTGGCTCTTATGCAGAGCGGATGAAGGTGCGACACGCTGTTTTTGACAAGCAGGAAATTCTTGCAGCCGAAGGAGGCGGCGCTCCTTATTATGGTGCCAAGGTTGCCCGGATCCTGGAGCTGCCAGAGGCAGGCGACGGGGCCGCTTTTCGGCAGTTCTTCCGGTTTTGAAAGAAGCTTGGCCGGTTCAACCAGAAGCGCAAGGCCTTCGGGGTTCTTCAGGACGCTGATCTTCTCGAAACATTCCTTGGTCAGAAGGTAGAACGGCACATCGCCGGCGGCTGCCCGATTTGCGAGCGCGGCGCATTTTTCCGTCGCTTCCCGCGATAAAAGCACGCATTTCACCGCGCTTTTGATCTTCAGGGCGTAATCGGCCGTGACCGCGCCCTCGGCGAAGCAGAGGTTGTGTTCGGCGCGGCCCTTCTTTTCCCTCAGAGAGAGCGCCAAATCGATTATTCCGGCGCGGCGGCTGGTTATCAGTTGAGGTTCTTTCATCGTTTCTCCTAGTAGATCACCTGCCTCGGATCGCAGGCTTTTTTCTGCAGCTTGGCTGCGAAGTTTTTCAAGAGGGGACTGGCGCCCTTGTGGATATGAACGAGAGCGTAGCGTCTCAGGGCCTCCTCCCTTTCGCCTCTTTGATCAGCGCATTTGCCCAGCATCAGTTGGGAAGCCGCCTGGATCCTTGGCTTTTTGGATCCTTCTTTCACGGCGATCTCGAACCATTTCTCCGCGCTGCGGCTGTAGCCCAAGGAAAGAGCGGCCGAACCTGAAAGGAAGGCGGCGTCGGGCGTCAGGCCGCGCCAATTCTTTTTGCTTTGGCAGCGGGAATAAAAGTTCGTCGCGTCGGCCAAAGAGCCCTGATGGTTGCCGGAACTGAGCTCGGCCCTTATCCTCATGATCTCGACGAAGGGGGAGTCGGGGTAGCGTTTTTTCAAATATCTCAAATGTCCTGACGCGCATCTCGGGTATCCCTCACGGCAGTATTCCCAGATGAGAAAGATGCGCATCTCCGTTTCGAAACGCGGATTTTTTTCGAACTGTTCCTCTATGGTCGCCAGGCTTTTGTTGAGGCTGACTGGCTGTATGATCCAGCCGACGCACATCGGCAGCGGCCAGGGCGCGGTGTCCATTACGCAGTTGTAGGCGGAGTTCAGCATGTTGGCGTCAGCGGCCGTCGCCTCGAAACGCTGGGCCCGCATTATCTGAGTGAGCGCGCGTTTCATCCAGATAAGGGTGTTCGCGGAGCGCTCCGATCTCGCCTCCATGGAGGCGCGCAAAAGGAAGCTTGCCGCGGCGTAGAGGAAAGTCTCGGGCGAGTCGTCTTTTTTCAGCTGAGCCAGACTTGCCTCGCAGCACTCTTTGATCCTCTCGTCGAGAAGTTCCAGGTTCGCTTCGTCCTCTCCGTACATTGCGATGGATCCCAGCGTGGATGCCGCCAGACAGAAGAGGGGAGCGATGTCGTCAGGCGCTTTTTTCCGCTCAGCCTGGAACAGTTTTTCCGCTTCCGCAAAGCGCGCCGAGTAGAGAAGGTCGCGCCCTTTCTCCAGGGAGCTTTCGGCTGTTGCGCAGCAGACTGAAAGCAAAGCTAGGAGCAGAAGCGTTTTTTTCATAGGATCTTTTTCCTCAGCCTGCTGGAAGGTATCCCGAGCGCTTCCCGGTATTTTACGACGGTGCGGCGGGCGATGGCGCAGCCTCTTTCCGCCATGAGCTTCGCGATCTCGTCGTCGCCGTAAGGCTTTCCTTTGTCTTCGCCGTCGATTATTTCCTTAAGAAGATTCTTGGCGTCGGCCCCGGAAGTCTCGCTGCCGTTTTCGCTCACAGCCACTCTGCTGAAGAAATCCTTCATCTCCATCAGCCCCTGCGGCGTGTCCATGTATTTTTTGGCGATGGCCCTGCTTACGGTGGAGTCGCTCAGGTTGAGCTCCTCGGCCAGCTCGTGCATGGTCAGAGGATGCATGTGCCCCGGTCCGTTCCTCAAGAAATCCTCCTGATGGGCGACGATCGCCTCGGCGACCAGAAGTATCGTGCGTTTGTAGAATTGCAGCTGGCCGATAAAATTTTTCCCCGCCTTTATCCTGTCGCTGACGAAAGCGCGGCTTTTAAGGTCTTTCGCGCGCATGGCGCTGACAAAGCTCTTTGAGATCCTGACGTAGGGGAACTTCTCCTCGTTCATTTCGACCGCGAAGGATCCGTCCTCGTTTTCCCTTACCACGACGTCCGCGACGGCGTTTTTCGCCTCTGTGTAGGTTAGGTCCCTGCCGGGGCGGAAATCGAGCGTGCCTATCGTTTCCAGGGCGTCCTTCAGTTCTTCCTTCCCGATCTTCAAACTGTTCAGGATGGTCTGGAAACGCTGGTGGAGCATATCGTCGTAATGATCACTGATGATCTTGTAGGCATTGGAATCGCGCAGCCCTTTCCTCTCCAGCTGCAGCAGGAAGCTTTCCCTCAGATCGGACGCCCCCAGCCCCGGGGGATCGTAGCTTTGCAGAAGCTTCACGGTCTTTTCCACCATTTCTTTTTTTACGCCCAGCTTATCGGCCATCTCTTTCACGCTCTCGGTGAGGAAGCCTTTTTCGTCGAGGCTGGAGATGAGGTAAGTGTAGATCGGCTCGTAATCGGCGGGAAGGTCAAGCGCGAACTGATCCTTCAGGTCGTCGGCGAGAGTGGCGGGGGCGTAGAGGGAATTCATGACGTAATCGTATTTTTTACGCATGGTCTTCTGGTCGGAATATTCCAGATCTTCACCTGCTTCCTCGCGAACGTAATCCTCCCACTCTTCGTTTTCCTTGCCGATTTCGTCCAGAGAATTCTCCTCTTTTTCCTCGCGCTCTCCTCTTCCGTCTTCCTTGTCGTCCATGGAAAAGGAATTGGCGAACGCCTCGTCCTCGCCGTCTTCCTCTTCGGGACGGTATTCCTCAAGGGCCGGGTTCGTGTCCAGCTCGTTTCTTACGACTGATTCCAGCTCGGCTCTCGACGCTTGCAGAAGCGCAAGCGCCTGGCGCTGCTGTAGGCTCAGGCGCTGCTCCTGGCGGACGTTGAGATCGAGGGCCAGATCCGGTTTCGGATTATATGAATTCTCGTCAGGCATGAAAATTGCTAGTTCATTAATTATTGTATCAAAATCAAGCCCATAACAAAATTGAGAAGATTTGATTTGATGTAAAAAATGCTTACTTTGTCTACTAATTTTTGTAGAAAATCACAAAAAGCTGGAAAATTTGGCGGATTTCTTGGAGAATATAAGAGAATGCCAAATCAAGGAGAAATAAAAATGAGCAAGAAATCAGTTGTCGTCGTGGACGATTTTCCCGTGGTGGCCCTCGGATTGAAAAGCATCCTGGAGGAAGTCCAAGAATTTGAATTCAAAGGATACGCCGTGAACTTATACGCCATGAGGGCTATTCTGAAACATCAGACGCCCGACCTTATAATCGTTGATTCCGTTCTTCCGAGATCGGATCTCGGCGCAACGCTGACGGAACTGAGGCAGAAGGCGCCTTTTTCGAACATACTGCTTTTCTGCGCCGCCGACGAGGAATACACGAGCGTTTTGGGATTGCGCTGCGGAGTGAAAGGAATAATCTCAAAACGAGCTTCCAAAGAGGAGATAGTGAAAGCGGCGAGGACGGTTTCCTGCGGCGGCACTTTCATCTCCGGGACGGCGGCGGAAAAGCTGACCGCCTATGTTGTCAAGAACGACATCGGCACGGCGGAAGTGAAAAAGCCTTTCTTTTCAAATCGGGAATACATGGTGTTGAAAAGGCTGACGGGCGGCGACAACTTATCGAAGATCGCAAAAGATTTCAAGCTTAGTCCGAAAACGGTGGCCACCTACAGGGAGAGGCTGATGCAGAAGATAGGCGTAAAGTCGCTGGCGGGACTGATCAGATACGCCTTGCAGAACGATATTCTTTCAGACTCTTAGGCCATTATGAAATCGAGCATCTCGGGAAGGTGCGTATCCCAGAAGAGCCAGTTGTGATGGCCGGGATACTCCGTGTACTCGTGGACGGCGCCTTTAGCCGTAAGCCATTTGTCGAAGGCGCGGTTATGCTCCAATAGAAAATCCTCGGTGCCGCAGAGCATCTTGATCCTGGGGAATTTCTCAGGGGAAAAATCTTTCGCGATGATCTCCAATCTCGAGGATTCGTCCCAGAGCCGGGCGCTGAATTCCGGCCTCTCGAGATATCTTCTGGAATCGACCGCTCCGCTGAAACTACCGATGGCGGAGAAGAGTTCTGGATATTTGAGCCCCAGCCTGAAGGCACCGTATCCGCCCATACTGAGGCCGCAGATCGTTCTTTGATCTTTCCCTATGGAAACGGGCAGATGGCTTTCGAAATAGGGGATGAGTTCCTTTATGAAGAAGCTCTCGTAATTGCCTCCGTGCCCGTCGGTCGTGTCGGAGTAAAAAGAGCGGCCGCCGTCCGGCATGACGATGATCAATTCCTTACTGTATTTTTCCCAATAGCGCTCGACGCTCGTCATGCGCGTCCAATTGGTGTAGTCGTCGGAGAGGCCGTGCAGAAGATAAAGGATCCTTACCGGTTTGTCTTCTTTGAATTTGTCGGGGATAAGGGCGCGAAAGGCGTAGTTCACATCCAAAACAGTGCTGAAAAAATGCCAGTCAACGTTAGCCATCTATGGTGTCCTTAGTGTAGAGGGGGAAGGAGGGAAAGCCCAAAAAGCGGCATTCCGGAACGGGAACGAGCTCGTAATTTTTATAGACCAGTTTCTGCATTTCGCGCGCCAAAGCTATGACGTCGGCGGAAGTAGCGCCCTCTTTTGTTTCCAGCATATTGGCGTGCTTTCTGGAAACAACAGCGTTCCCAACTGAGAGCGTTCCCTTTACGCCGACTTTATCGAGGTAGAAAGCTACGCTTGGAACTTTGCCGCACGCTTCTTCCGGCAGAAAGTTCCTGAAGAAACTGCCGCAGGTCCTTTCTTTGGGATAGCGGCGGCTCCTTTGACGGATGATCTCGTAAGCCCGGCCCTTGGCGAAAGCGGCCTCAAGCTCGCTGCCTTTTTTCAAACGGAAAACGGCGCTCCAGACGATCCATTTCTCACGATGCAGCCTTGAGACGTCGTAGCCGTATTCAAACCAGTCCTTGGAAACTTCCTTCGTTTCGCCGAAAGGGCTGACGACGACGGCTGAGATCAAAAAGTCCGCCAGGAAAAATTCGAAGAAGTGCGCGTTGATGAAAGCCGCGCCGCCAACGGTTCCAGGGAGCCCGGAGAATTCCTCCAGCCCAAGGGCCTTCCTTTCCAGGGCGTAGTCTATGACGTCCTGAACTTTGGCGCCAGAACCGGCTTCCAAATAAAAGCAGTCCTCCCGTTCCGTAAGCTTAAGCTCATTGTTGACAGGATGGATTATCATTCCGGGATACCCTTCGTCGGAGACGAGCGTGTTGGCGCCTTCGCCCAGGACTTCGAAGGGAAGATCGTTCTTTGCCGCGAAGGCAAGGTCGTTTTTCAGTTCTTCCAGAGTCGCTGGCTCGGAAAGATACTTAGCCTTTCCGCCGGTTTTGAACCAGGTCAAGGGAGCTAAGGAAACATCGTTACGCATGACACCATTATAGCATAATGCCCCCGGTCTTTTTGTTATAATAGGTTGATAAGTTATATAAGGATTGATGCACTATGAAAAAATTATGTCTGCTTTTTTCGCTGCTTTTTGCCTTTCAATGTCTGGCCGTCGGCAATCTTGACCTCAAGGTCGCGGTGGTCTGCTACAACCCCTGGATGACCAACGTGGCCGAAATAACCAGGGCCCGCAGGCTCAACGCCACCTTCGGATGGCCCAACGGGCAGTCCATGGCCAACGACCAGAAGTCCTGGTGGAAGGAAGCCACCTTCGGCATGGTGAAAGCCAACTTCGTGGTGGTGACGAACCTGGATATTTTCCCGCTGATGTCTTCCGGCAAGCGTTTCAACCAGCAGAGCTATTACGACTATTGGAAGAAAGGGGAGACAGACAAGCATCCCGGCGGTTCCTTCGACTACGCGCACTTTCTGACCAACGACGTACCCTGGATGATCCCCGCCATCGAAAGGGGAGACATCGACCAGGTCTGGCTCTACGGCTGGCCGGGCATGAACACCAACGAGACCAGGCTGTTCGGCAAGGGCGCCTTCGGCTGCAATTCCTTCGGCTTCGGCCGGCTCAAGAACGACAGGATGTTCATGATGTGCATGCCCAGCATCGAAAGATCCGACACGCCTATGGAGAATTTCGGCCACGGCTGCGAATGGCACCTGGGCGGCGCCTTTCACAACTACGTCTATTCCTTCGATAACGGCATCGACTACACCAACTCCCACGACATGGCGCTTTTCAGGGCCCACGGCAGCGAGTGCACCGACAACGTCAACATTGGCGACGTGCACTACGCCCCCAACTCCGTTAGGGACTATGATTGGGGCAACACCACGCCGGTCATGAGCTACGCCGACTGCTGGTACGACTATCCCAACATGACCAACTGGGTGCCGAGGGAGATGACCTGCGCGGATTGGGGCAACGGCGTCAATTACAAGCACAAAATTTGGTTCTTCAAGCATATGCCCGAGAAGGTCGGATTAAGGCGCGGGCACATGATGAACTGGATCACCAAATACATGAACTTCAACGTGGCGGCCTACCCCATAGGCTCACACGAAACGATCCGCCAGGAGGACGTCGATCTGGCGGGCTTCTTCTCCTTCGAGATGAAGGTCCCGGAGGGCACGACGCAGCTGGTCGTGCGAGTCAAGACCGGGCTTCCCGTGCTCTGCGGCCTCAGGAAAAATTACATTCCCTTCTTTGACCGCTACCAGCAGGACGGCTTCGTTTACGACGATCTGTCCTTAAGCCGTGAGAAGGAACACACCTTCACGCTGACCCAGGACGACTGCTACGACAAGGGTTTGGAAGGCAGATGGTATATCTCCTTCGGCAGCGCCTACGGCCACGGGAACGTGGTCACCAGCAGACCTTTGAACTCCAACACCTTCTACACCGTCGAAATGGAGCTCTCGCCAAAGCCGGCGCCCTTGGACGGTACGGAATACGTGGAAGTCACGAAACCCGCGGCGGGGGACATCTACCGCACTATGACGGAGCCCGTAGAATGGGAATACAAAGCTCCCTCCGACGGCTGGCGCGCCTTTTACCTCTCTTACTCCACCAACGAGTTCCAGGGTCCCTGGATCGACATCTGCGAGGACTACTATTACGAGCTGGACAAAAAGTTCAGTTGGAACACCTTCCCCTACAGGCAGGTCACCGACAGGGCGGTCGTCAGGATCATCGCCGAGGACCTCCACGGCCACAACATCACCAACTATTCCGGCATCTTCGGCATCTCTACCGATCCTATCCCGGAACCCGGGGTGGTTATTTTTGCGCTAGCCGCGCTGGCTTGCTTGGCTTTCAAGCGAAGATAAAGAATCTAGCTAAGGCGGCATATACCCCTCGCTCACGGACTACGCTTGCGTGGCCTTGATCTGCGTCCTCCGTGAGTTCGCTATGGGGTATATGCCGCCTTAGCTTTTTTCTTGTCAGCAACCTGGGGACATCCTGTGCCCAACCACGGGAAATCTACAAGTTATCCACAAGAAGCTAAACCTAGCCTCTCTGATTAACTGCCGATAAAATAGATAGTTATAAACTTTTTCAAGGATTATCCCCAACTTATCGACAATCGTTTGCAATTGGAACAGGCAAATGATAAAATGACCTTCCCGTTTTAAATTTTAGGAATCATTTGTTATGTTCAAAAAAATCTTTTACGTTTTGCTGGTTCTGGCGCTCGTAGCCGTAGCGGCCTTCTCTTTGTGGAGAAATTCCGGTTCGGAAAGAGAGATGCAGAAATTGAGAGCCCAGATGTACGATCTGCAGAAGCAAGTCGAAAAGCAGAGCTTGGCCAACAAGGAAGCGGAGCAAAACGTCAAGGAAGAGAAAGAGGAACGCAAGATACTTTCCGAGGCGCTGACGGCCCCTTCCCAGACGCCTCCCTCCGTTGTCCGCCCCGCCAACGCGGAAACGAAGAACGCCATCATTTCCGTTGCCGATTCTAACGATTTTGCCCAGAGCCTCGCTGACATTCAGGAAGAAGTCAAAGAGCAGGCGATGAAGGAGACCATAAACGAAGTCGCCGAAGCGATCACCAACGACACCAGAGCCATCGACATGTCGGAAGTGGACGCCATGATCAGGGAAGCGGAAGAAAAATTGGTCGCCCAGTACGGCGCCCAGATCCTGGAAAAGGAAGAGAAGGCCGCGCAGGTCACGGAGACTGTGAAAGAGGAAGTCAAAGAAGTTAAGGAAGAAGTGAAAGTCGAGGAAAAAACGGTCGTTTCCACACCTTCCTGGCAGGAAGAAAACGCGCTTCCCGGTTCGGTCCCCGTGGTCGATATCGACGAGTTCACAACGAGAAAATTGGACAACGCACCTACGGAAATAAACAACGGTTATATTTCTTCCAAAGGAGAGCTGAAGCCTGTGCACGGCGACGCTCCCGTTACAGTGAGCCAGCCTTCCTGGACGCAGAACAGTGAAAAAGCTCCCGAGCAGACGGTCCAGCGCACGACCAGCCTGAAGCCGGCTTCCGAAGTCATAGTTCCTCTGACCGTCAAAGAAAACGTTGAGCGGGATATCAAAGCGGAGGAACAGCGCAGAAGACCTGAGCCAGTCCGCAGGATACCGAGCAAGAATTACAATGCGCTTGGCAAGCGCACTATGGCCGACGTGATGAAAGAAGGCCTTTAAGGAAATTTAAGTGACGAAATATTTTTTGATCCTGATCTGCCTGGCGTCTTCGGCGCTCATGGCAGCCAGCATAGAAGCTACCATAGGTTTTGACTCCTCCAAACTGAAGGAGGAAAAAAAGGAAGGCGCGAGCTTTTTCTCGTATGCCGACAGCGACGTCAATTATGTTGAGCACGGCCAGGGGACTCCCGTCCTGCCCTGCAAGCACGTTTACATCGCGGCACCCAAAGGCGCGGAATATTCCGGCTGCCGGACGAAAGTAAGCCGCGAGCAGCTTCCCGGCCGTTACGATCTCTACGTCAGGGACACCAACGCGAAAAAGACCGGCGCGGAGATCTATCCTCCCAGCTGCGTGGAGTTCGTCAAACAGTATGACGAAGCCGGTTTCAGGATCTTCATGTTCCGGGTCTACCCGATCGTCTGCCAGCCCGCGGACGGCACCGTCATGCGCGTCATCAGTCTTCAGATGGTGGTCTCCTGCAAAGGCGAGGACCGCTACGAGAACGTGCCGATGGACGACCTCATCAGAGTCAAACGCAAAGTCATGAACCCGAAAGCCTTGGAAAATCTGGTCGCCTCAGTTAAAGTCAGTCCCAAGAAAGGCTTGAGCATTGAGAAAGAAGGCTTTGCCGTTAGCCGCGACAAAGGCCGGAACGTTTTCGCGGAAAATGCCCCTAAGAACAAGTGGCGCAAGGACGAATCCGGCTCTAATTCCGCCGACGGCAACCTGATAGAAGCGCTTAAGCAAAACAACATCACGATAGAAGACGGCAGCGTGATGTTCTCTCCCATCCAATTCTAATTTTGGCCCAAAATTGCCAAAAATTGGCCGTTTTTGGCCCGATATTTGCAAAATCTGCCCTGATTTCATAAAATATCCTAAATAATAACGGAGTTATTCATTTTATGGATATCAAAGAAATCAAACATTTTCTCAAACTAATGGACGCCTACGGCCTCTGCGAATTCACTTTCGAGAACGCCGACGGCAAGATCTCTTTGAAGAGACCTCAGGGCGGAGCCCCATCCCAGGATTACGCTACTCTGAAAGTCTCTCCGGAGGAGGTTTTAAATTCCATCCCGGAACCGAGCGTACAAAAGCCGGCGCCAGAACCGAAGGCTGCGCAGCCCAAAGCTGAAGCCAAGACGGAAAGCGACCTCGTTCCCATCAATTCTCCCATGGTCGGCACATTCTACGCCGCCGCCAGCCCGGACAGCCCGCCGCTCGTCACGGAAGGCCAGGCTGTAAGCGAGGAAACAACGGTGGCCGTTATCGAATCCATGAAGATCATGAGTGAGATCAAGGCGGAAACAAGAGGCGTCATTGCCAAGATCTGCGTTGGAAACGGTCAGCCGGTGGAATTCGGCCAGACACTCTTCTTAGTGCGCCCGGAATAGAAAAATGTTTCGCAAGATACTTATAGCCAACAGGGGCGAGATCGCGTTAAGAGTGATCCGCGCCTGTCGGGAAATGGGTATAGCAAGCGTGGCGGTCTTCAGCGAAGCCGACAGGAATTCGCTGCACGTCAGATACGCCGACGAAGCTTACTGCATAGGCAGAGCCCCGGCTTCCGACAGTTACTTGAACATTCCCCGCATCATCGCGGCCTGCGAAGTTTCCGACGCTGACGCCGTGCATCCCGGCTACGGCTTCCTTTCCGAGAACGCCCATTTCGCCGAGATCATCAACTCCTGCGACATGACTTTCATCGGCCCCACCAGCGAAGCTATCTCCGCCCTGGGCGACAAAGCCAACGCGAGGGACCTGGCCGTAAAGCACAATGTGCCCGTCGTGCCGGGAAGCGACGGCCCCGTCAACGATTACGCTTCGCTTCTTAGGGAAGCGACAAGAATAGGCTACCCCATCATCGTGAAAGCTTCCGCCGGCGGCGGCGGACGCGGCATGCGCGTCGTCAGGAACGAGGAAGAGCTTCAGAAAGCCTTCGAGACCGCGAGGAAGGAAGCGGAAGCGGCCTTCGGCAATCCCGAAGTTTACATCGAGAAATTTTTGGAAAGATCCCGCCATGTGGAAGTCCAGATCCTGGCTGACAAGGACGGGACCTGCGTACACCTCGGCGAGCGCGACTGCACCATGCAGAGAAGGCACCAGAAGCTTTTGGAAGAATCGCCTTCTCCCATAGTCGACGAAGCGCGCCGCAAAGAAATGGGCGAAGCGGCCTGCCGCATTGCCCTGGCCGCGAATTACGTGGGCGCCGGCACGGTGGAATTCATTGTCGACGAAGACACCAACGAATATTACTTCATGGAAATGAACGCCCGCGTTCAGGTCGAGCACGGCGTCACGGAGATGGAAGCCGACGTGGATATCGTCAGGCGCCAGATCATGGTGGCGGCGGGCGAACCTCTCGGACTTTCTCAGGAAGACATACGCCTGAGCGGCTGGACCATCGAATGCCGCATAAACGCTGAGGATCCGGAGCACGACTTCCGTCCTAATCCCGGAAAGATCACGACTTACAATCTGCCCGGAGGCCCGGGCGTCAGAGTCGATTCGATCGCTTACGCCGGCTACGAGATCTCGCCTTACTACGATTCCATGGTGGCGAAACTGATGGTCCATTCGAGAGACCGCATAGCGGCAATCAGGCGCATGCTGAGGGCGCTTGACGAATTCGAGATCGGCGGCATCAAGACGACGATACCTCTCTTCAAAAATCTCTTGAAGCAGCCCGCCTTCATAAGGGGCGACCGCTACAACACCAACTTCGTCGAGGAGTGGCTTAAAAAGCAATGATCGACCTTCACCTTCACAGCATATATTCCGACGGCACCAGCACGCCTAAGGAATTGGTCGAGCAGGGAGTAAGGCTCGGTCTCAGGGCCATAGCCCTGACGGATCACGACACTGTGAATGGCATCGACGAATTGTCCGCCGCCGCGAAAGAGCAGCGGATGGATTTCATTCCCGGCGTGGAATTGTCCGCCGGCACGTTCTCACTAAGGAAAGACCATCAGAAGGAAGTGCACATACTGGGTTATTTCCCGAGGTGGGACGATAAACTCAAATCCGCCCTGGAGCCTTTGCGCCAGGTGCAGTCCTGGAGAGAGGAACGCAACCGTTCGATCGTCGAGAAATTGCGGAGCTATCACGTCCCCGTGACATACGAGGAGCTGGTCGAGCTGGCCGGCAGCAACAACGTCGGCCGTCCGCATTTCGCTCATTGGCTCATCGAGAACGGCTACGCCCACACCGTCAGCGAGGCGTTCCAGCAGTTCCTGACTCCGGACGCTTTGACTTTCACGGAACGCAAGACCTTCGACATCGCGGGCTCCATCGACCTCATAAGGTCGGCGGGAGGTGTTGCGGTGCTCGCGCATCCCAAGGCGCTGCATATTTTCTCGGACGACGATTTCGAGAATTTTTTGAAAGGCATGGTCGACAAGGGATTGGAAGGCATAGAGGTCTACTGCTCCGTGCATCTGCCGGCCGACATCAGGCGCTACGAGAGAATGGCGCAGAAGTTTAATTTGATCATGACCGGCGGCACGGATTTCCACGGCAAGATGAAACCTGACATCAGGATGGGCTACGGTTTCGGCTACACGAGAGTGGACGATTCCGTCTACGACAAGCTCAAGGCAAAATTGGATTCTAAAAAACAATAACCATAAAATTAAGAGGCAATATGAAAAATCGTATCGGCGTCATCGCTTTCATGAGACCCGAAGGCGGAACCCTGAAACAAGTGGCCGCCCACAAGCTCGACACCTGCCAGCTGGTCAGCTGGAACCCCAAGCACTGGACGGACGAAATGGCCGAGCAGGTCAAGGCTGAGATCAAGGAATCCGGCATCAAGCCCACGGCTTTCTGGGCCGGCTGGGCCGGACCGGCGGTCTGGGACCTTCTGTCCGGACCGGCCACGCTGGGCCTTGTTCCCCCGGCTTTCCGTTTCCAGCGCATCCAGTCCATGCTGGCGGCCGGCGACTTCGCCAAGAAGATCGGGCTTCCCGCCGTCATCACGCACCTCGGCTTCATCCCCGAGTGGCCCCGCGACAGAGACTTCGGCGACCTGGTGGACGCTGTCAAATACATCGCCCGCTATTACAAGAGACTGGGCTTGCAGTTCTGGTTCGAGACCGGCCAGGAAACGCCTGTCACGATGCTCAGGCTTATCCAGCAGACCGGCATGGACAACCTCGGCATCAACCTTGACCCCGCAAACCTCATCCTTTACGGCAAGGCCAACCCCATCGACGCCCTGGACGTCTTCGGACAGTACGTCAGGAACATCCACGCCAAAGACGCCTTCTATCCCACCGATCCCATGCATCTGGGCGAGGAAGTCAAGGTCGGCACCGGCAAGGTCGATTTCCCGCGCTTTGTGAAGCGCCTGGGCGAGATCGGCTTCAAGGGCGAATTCATCATCGAGCGCGAAATTGACGGCGATCAGCAGATCAAAGACATCAACGAGACCGTGAAGTACCTGAGGAAACTTTTCGTCAACACCCCCGCCAAACGCGCTAAAAAAGTTACGAAATAAGGAGAGAATAAATGAGCACTCAACCCGCTTACGGCGCCAAGGCTAAGAGCCAGGGCGTTCTCAAGGTCGGTTTCGTCGGAACCGGCAACATTTCCTGGACACACCTGCGCATTCTTGAAAAGCGCAAAGATATCAAGATAGTTTCCCTCTGCGACATCGTTCCCGACCACGCCAAGGAAAAACAGGCCGTCTTCGGCGGCGAGATCTTCCTTGATCACGTGGACATGCTGAAAAAAGGTCCCAAGCTCGACGCTGTCTGGGTCTGCACTCCTTCCACCGCCAGGGAAGAGATCCTTGTCAACTGCACCAAGGCCGGGCTTCCCGTCTTCTGCGAAAAGCCGGCGGAACGCAAGGTCGCCGTCGCTAAACGCATCGCCGACAAGCTCGACAAGATCCCTGGCGCGAGAGTCCAGATCGGCTACGTCTTCCGCTCCATGGCCCTGACGCAGCGCCTCAAAGAAATGATGGCTGACGACAAGATCCACACCTTCATGTCCGCCTACGCCTGCGGCGCTTCCACGCAGAATCTTCTGCCCGCCTGGTTCTATGACAACGATCTCTCGGGCGGCGCCCTGGTCGACCAGGCCACCCACAATTTCGACTGGCTGAGGTATCTCTTCGGCGAAGTGGTGGAAGTTTCCGGCTTCGCGACCAATCCTTTCCGCAAAAAGACCATGAGCAAAAAGGGCAACTACACCATCGACGAAACGATAGCGATGTCCCTGAAGTTCGCCAACGGCATCACCGGCACGCACACGCATTCCTGGCTGGCCGACACCTGGCGCAACGAAGTGGTCCTCTTCGGCGAGAAGAGAAAGTACCACGTTAACCTCGGCACCTGCACCATCAAGGTCGAGAGCGCGAGGGAAGAGACTCTCTTCACCCAGAGGAGCGGAACGATGTACGTTTACGAAAACGAGAAGTTCATCGACGCCGTCCGTAGCGGCGACTGGTCCAAGAACCCCTCCACTTACCGCGACGCCGCGAAGTCCCTGGCCCTTACCCAGGCCTGCATCGACTCCCTGAACAAAGGCATCCAGAAAGTGAAGTTCTAATTCGCCAGTTCACGAAAGCTGATCTTTCGGCGGCTGGTCTTGGGATCTCTTTGGCCAACCGTCAAAAGATAGAAATAACGGTTCGAAGCAACGGTTATTTCAAGCCGAAAGAGCGCTGTCAAGAGATAGCGCTCTTTTTCTTTGCCGTAAAGTTCAGGAGAAATTGTGAGAGGGATCGGCCCTTTGACACTGCCTGGCATTTTAGCGACCTTGACGGGACGCTTGGCGGGGAAGACAGCGATCCCTTGAAACCAGGCGCGCTTCGATCCCTTGGGATCGTTCAGACCCTTGGCGGTCAGTCTCAGCCTGAGGCAGCCTTTACTGGAAATGTTGCGCGCTTCAAGCGCGGAAAGATACGCGGCGTCGTTCTTGCCCAAGCGGAGAGCGGGGATTTTTTCCCAGGCGTTTTCGGCCCAGTCGAAAAGCTCCGGCTCGAGCATGGCGTTGTGATTCTCCTCCAAAAATTCCCCGGAGTCTATGGCGTCGGAAAGTCCTTTCAAATACAGCTCTCCTCCAACGCAGTCCCAAAGGTTCGAGAACGTCCATTCGCTTCGCGCGTTGTTCTTGTGAGCGGTGTAAAAAATGTTTCCGTATCCCGGGCCGAGGGCGGCGAACCCTTCCTTGAAGGACTTCACGCGTTTGCGGCCGGGAAGGGAAAGGCCGCCCGGAAAAACGACGTTTTCAAAACTTCCGGTCACGGCGAACGTTTCGCCTTTCAATTCGCCGGAGAGGAAGCGGATCTTCTGCCCGGCCCAGAAATCGGCGGGCCAGGAGCCTTTTGAAAAAGCGAAGCCTTTCTCGGTCTTTTCCGCCCTTCCCCCGGCGAGCTGCCAAGCCCCTTCATGGAAGGCTTCCGAGGCGGGGAACTCTTTGCTGTAAAGGGAGAGCGCGTTGCTATGGAGATAGCTCTCAACAAGCCTTGGATCGTTCAGGACAGCCAGGACCTCCGCGTCGTTCGTGAGCGGTCGGTCGAAAAAAGATCTGGGTTCCGCGGGAGTAAAATTTTTAAAGGGAGTTTCGTTCAGGCGCCAGACGTCGTTTTCAAATTTCAGGGAGGAATAGCGCCTGGCGTCCTTCGGCCTTCTTATGCCTTTCGTTCTGGCGGACATTTGGGAATACTCGTTCTTCAAGGTCAGGGAGGCGTACTCCACATGGCGGGGGAGGCCTATGATCCTGAGACGGTCGCCGGGAGCTAAGTTAGCGTAGCGCTCCAGCCTTAGGTTGGAGAAGACGAGGGTGTTCTTATTGTTGCCGCCCTCTATGGGGAAGCGCAGCCCGTCCTTTATCTCCGCCACTTCGTCGATCAGTTCGTCCTTTTCCCAGAGCGCGTTTTTGCAGCCGACATAGGTGTAATACTGCGCGCCTTTTTTCAACTCCCTAACCTCGCTTATCTCGTAATCGAGCCCCCAGCTCCCGCTTGGCAAAGAGATGACGGAATCCCTCGCGGACATGGAGGCGTCAAGCGGTCGGAAACCGTATTCCAGGCAGGCGATCTCGGATGAATCGGTAAGATAGAATCTGGCGCCCGGATAGAGGGCGGCTTCATGAGGGAGCGTTCCCAAAAGAGTGCTGCCGCTTCCCGTCTGCGCCGTGAGGCGCCAATTGGAAAGCAGAAGCGGCGATTCGCTTTCGTTTACCATGGCGATGATGTCCGGGCGGCGGAAATAGACGCTGTTTATTCTGACGCGCTTATTCGGCGCGCAGTCTGAAGGACTTTTTACAAGAAGCTCCATTTCACCAAGGGGGCCGCTTTTCTGCGGTTTTCCTTTCGCGTAAGGGAAGGCGTATTGGTCCGCTTCGATCTCCTCGCCGTCCATTACGAGCTTTTTGCTTCTGTTCATTCCGTATGTTCCGTCTTTGATGGGGACCGGGAAATTGGCGTCCTGAAGCTGGACTTCATAGTACTTTCCTTTCATCAGATCGCTCACTGCTAGCCAGAGCGCTTGACCGCCCGCTTCGGAATAGAGTGTTTCGGAATGGATCCAGCCTCTCAGCTGCGCGAAGCGAAAGCTCGAGTTGGTGATCGAGTTGAAGAGGCCTTCCTCGTCTTTCAAAACAAGGCTGTCGCCGTCGGAATCCAAGATCTTGAAGACCGCCCTCGGCGTTATGCCTTTCACGGCCAGACCGAAAAAAGCTATGCGGCAGTTTTGCCAGAGATGATCCTCTGGGAACTGTCTGCGCTTCTTTTTCTGCCAGCTTTTCAAAAGCGTTCCCTCGGAGTCTTCCGTCAGGGCGTCGGATGACAGTTTCACAATGACCCTGCCGTTCTCCCTTTTGCATTCGTCTTTCAGAACATGCCTTGCGGCTTTTGGGTCGAAGAGCTCCCTTTGCGCCGGAGCGTCTTCCGTTAAGGGAGCGTTTTCGTCGTAATCTCTTCCGCCGTAGAAGTAGGGCAGCGACGTTACGGCTCTTTCCTTGTAGATTGCGTTGGCGCGGTAGGCGAACCTCAGTTCGCTGCCGTCGTCGCTTAGGATCTCGGAGAAGTTGATCGCTTCGGCTCCGTAGATCCCGGCGTGCTCCTGAAGGGCGTGGTTCTCGTCGCACTCGTCGCTTAGGATAAGCGCCAGTTCCAGAAGAGCGCGGTCTTCCGCGTCTTTGTTTTCGCATTTCATTTTGGCAAGCATTCCTTTCGGCGAGGCGAGAGAAACGGCGCTTTGACTTTGCCAGGCGAGACCGTCCCAGAATTCCTGGTAGGCCGCGTTGTCGGGAAGGGGCGTTATCTTAACGGAGTAGTCGACTCCGTTTACCAAAAAGGGACCGGCTTTCCCTTCCTGCAGCCAGGAGCCGGGATGGTTTATTTCCGCCGCTTCCAAAAGGGCTTTCACGTGTTCTATGGCGGACAGGCATATGAGCTTTTCCCTATCAGAGCGGTTCAGATTTTCGCTCAGCTGTTTTTCAAAGCTGAGCTCCAGGGCGAAAATGATCGCCAGGGCGCCGAGACAGGTCAGGAAAAGCAAAATTGCCGGCAGTACGAAACCGCGATCGCTGTTTTTTTTGAAAAGCATGCCATATTCTACCTTTTACAAACTATTTAGCTTGTGGTGAAAAAGGCGGTGGCAATGTCGTTTTTTTGCTGACATTTCGCCTTGTAATTTCAGGCGAGGTTTGGTAAAATAAACATATAAAGGTACTTGATATTTATTGAACTTTTAACCAATCCACCCGCTCCACTCTTATGGCAACTAAGAAAAAAATTGCCAGGGCAAAAACCGTTCCTGCCAAAAGCTCTTTTGATCTCAAGTCTTCCCTTAATCCCACGCAGCTCGCAGCCGTGACGGCTGCCAACGGTCCTCAGCTTGTAGTGGCCGGCGCAGGAAGCGGAAAAACGCGCGTTCTCACATACCGCATCGCTTACCTTGTCTCAAAAGGGGTCGCGCCTTCCCGCATCCTTGCCGTCACCTTCACGAACAAAGCCGCCCAGGAGATGGCCAACAGGGTGGATCAGCTGGTTGGCAAGTTTGTTCCCATCTCCACTTTCCATTCATTCTGCCTGAGAGTTTTGCGGGCCCATCGCGACAAGATCGGTTTCGAAAAAGGCTTTGTCATTTATGACCAAAACGACCAGTTCATGCTTCTCAAGGAATGCATGCGCCGTCAGGACATAGGGGACAAGCGCCTTAAGCCCCAATATTTCGCCAACGCCATAGGCTTGGCCAAGGACAGGCTTGAAAGCGCTGACAAGTACATGAAGAGAGCCGAGAAGTCCAAGGAATACAACGACGAGTTGGTCGCCAAGGTCTACAAGGAGTACGAAAAGGAACTGAAGCGTGTCAGGGCCCTGGATTTCGACGACCTTATCATGCGCACGGTCCTTCTCTTCAAGCGCGATCCCGAAGTTTTGAGATCTTATCAGAACAGTTTCGATTACATTCTCGTCGACGAATACCAGGACACCAACTACGCCCAGTACCAGCTTGTCAAGATGCTTTCCGAAAAGCACAGGAATCTTTTCGTGGTGGGCGACCCTGACCAGTCGATCTATCGTTTCCGCGGCGCCGAGATCGGAAACATCCTCTCTTTCGAAAAAGATTATCCCGAGGCGCAGAAGACCGTGCTGGAAAGGAACTACCGCTCGACCTCCGCGATCCTTGACGCCGCCAACGACGTCATCGCGCAGAACACCGGCCGTTGGGAAAAGAACCTGACGACCGAGAACGGACCCGGCAAGAAGGTCTCCTTTTACAGCGCCAAGGACGAGCACGAAGAGACTGACGAGATCATCAGGCAGGTCAAGAAACTTTTGCGCGAAGGCTACAAACGGCATGACATCGTGGTCTTCTACCGCGTGCATTTGCTTTCCCGCCTCATAGAGGAGGCGATGGTCAAGAACCGCATTCCTTACAAGCTGGTCGGCGACACGAGCTTCTACAACCGCCGCGAGATCAAGGACCAGCTGGCCTATATGCGGGCGGCCCTCAACAATTTCGACGACGTGAGTCTGCGCAGGATCATCAACAGCCCGACCAGGGGCTTGGGCGAAACGACGCAGGAGACTCTGGCGAACTTCGCCCAGACCGCCGGCATAACTTTCTATGAAGCCATAGAGCAGCACCGCCGCATCGACCGCTTCACGGACGCTGTGCACAAAAAGCTCCAGAAATTCCTCGACCTGATGGAGGAGCTTACGGAAGCGCAGAAGAAGATGCTTCCGACGGAATTTTTGAATTTCATCCTTGAGAAGACCGAATACATAGAGAAGATCTGCCCAACCGACGACGAGGAAGACGTCACGAGACGGGAGAACATCGGCGAACTTTTGTCCGCGGTGGCCGACTACGAGAACACCACGACGGACGAGAAGGCTTCCACGGAAGGTTTCCTGAACGAGGTGGCCATAACCGCCGACATCGACAAGTGGAACGACGAAGCCGATACGCTTACGCTGATGACGATCCACAACGCCAAGGGCCTGGAGTTCCCGGTCGTCTTCATCATGGGTATGGAGGAGGACCTCTTCCCGCACATCAACGCCAAGGGCATAAAAGACGAGATCGAGGAAGAGAGAAGGCTCTGCTACGTCGGCATGACGCGCGCCAAGGAAAGGCTTTTCCTGTCCTGCGCCCTGAAGAGGGTGATGTTCGGCGTCAACCAGTCAAGGGATCCCTCCCGCTTCCTGGGGGAGATCGCCTCCAACCATCTGGAGCGCCGCTTCAGCAGCCGCAAGATCCTTCTGAGCGAATCAACGAGCACTCAGAAGCTTCCCTCGAAACCGGCAGGCACGGTGGACACCGGCGACCTCACGGTCGGAATGGCCGTGGTGCACACGCACTTCGGCAACGGCGTCATTTCCTCCATTTCGGGAGAAGGCGAGTCGGCGAGGCTGACGATCGAATTCGAGAATCTGCCGGCGCCCAAAGTCCTTGTGGCGAAATACGCGAAACTGAAACCGCTTAAATCCGGTACGGGGAAGACATGTCGCAAGTAACGATAGTCCGCGCGACCTATGCGGAAGTCCTTCCGAAGCTGCGCGAACTTTTAGCCCCTTTGGGGGGCATAGAGGCTTTCGTCAAGCCGGGACAAAAAGTCCTTCTGAAAGCCAATCTTTTAGGCTCCTACAACATTGAAAAAGCTGTCACCACCGATCCGAGATTGGTGGAAGCCATGATCAAGTTGGTCAAGGAGGCCGGCGGCGTTCCTCTCGTCGGCGACAGCCCCGGCATGGGCACGCTTAAGTCCGCCATCAAAGCCGGCGGCCTGGAAGAGATATTGGAAAGGGAAGGAGCGACAGTTGCCGACTTCGAGAACGAGGACGTTTACCCAAGGCCGGAGAACCGCGTCTCGCAAAGGCTGGTCTTGGCCAGGGCCATAAAGGAAGCCGACGTCATCATAACGCTGCCGAAACTAAAGACGCACGTGCAGATGAATTTCACCGGCGCCATAAAGAACCAGTACGGGCTTATGGTCGGCGTCAGGAAGAGCAATTATCATCTGCGCCTCAGGGACAACGACCTTATGGGCGAACTGATGATCGAGATCAACAAGACTGCGAACATCGCCCTGGCGGTCATGGACGGCATCGTCGCCATGGAAGGGGACGGCCCTTCCGGCGGAAGCCCGAGGGAGCTCGGCTTGCTTCTGGCTTCCAGTGATCTTCTGGCCGTCGACATGGCGGCCTGCCGCATCATAGGCCTGGACCCCATGAAGGTCCCGACCGTTACGGCGGCGATGCGTCTGAATTACGGCGAAGGCGAAGAGAAATCCACTTTCCCGCTGCTTACGCCGGAGGAAGTGAAAGTCAAAGACTTCAGGCAGGTCTCCCACAGCAAGGACATCATAAGGATGCTTCCGATGCCGAAGTGGTTCATGCGCTGGTTCGGAGCGCAGTGGGCGCCGCACCCCCAGATCGATCCGGCCAAATGCATAAAATGCTTCCGCTGCAGGAACGGCTGCCCGGTCAAGCCTCCGGCAATCGATCCCGAAAGGGGGAGAAACGTGAGCAAAGACTGCATCCGCTGCTACTGCTGCCACGAGTTCTGCCCGGCGGACGCCATCAAGCTGAAACGCTCTTTCCTTGACCGTGTTTTCCACTTCACTTCGCTGCTTAACTTTTTGAACCGGATTTTTGGTAAATTGATATCCAAATTCAGCATATAAGAAATGGATCGAGAAACAACAGTAGTTTTAGAGAATTTGGCGCTTAACAGCGATCACCGCATGCTGGTCGTCGAGGCGCCGCGCCTTTCCGCCCTGGCGCGTCCCGGCCAGTTCGCCGAGCTGGCGACAGGCGGCGCCACCCTTCTGCGCAAGCCAATCAGCATCGCCATGGCCGACAAGGAGAAGGGGACGCTGACGTTTGTTTTCCGCATGATAGGCAAAGGCACGGAATATTTGGGAAGCCTGGAACCGTCCTCGGAACTCGACATAATAGGCCCTCTGGGCAACGGCTTCGACACGAATTGCGGGAGCGCCCTTTTGATCGGCGGCGGCGTAGGCACGCCCCCGCTTCTTTATTTGGCGTCGCGGCTTAGGAAAGAGGGAAAGAAAGTCTCCGTCGTTTTGGGCGCGCGCGGCAAAGGCGACCTGCTTCTTCTCGATGAATTCGCCAAGCTGGGCATAGAGCCGCTTTGCGCGACAGACAACGGGTCGTTTGGCGTCAAGGGGACCGTTGTGACGGCTCTGGAAGAAAAGGCCTCTTTTGACGCCGGAACGAAGCTTTTCGCCTGCGGCCCCTGGCCCATGCTGAAAGCCTTGGCGGCTTTCTCTGAAAGCAAAGGTTTGGAACTTGAGGTCCTTCTGGAAGCGTACATGGGCTGCGGCATGGGTGTTTGCGTAGGCTGCACGGTCCCCACGACGGAAGGAATGAAAAGAGTTTGCAAAGAAGGCCCGGCCTTCAATGCTAAGGAGATCTTATGGAACAAAATTCGCTAGGCGTCATCACCGACAAAGAGACGCCTTTCGGCAGGGTGTTGGGGAAGATACTTTTCATCGCCATACTGATCGCGCTCTTCTGGTCGCCCCTGTGGTTCGGCACTCCCCAGAATATAAGCCTGCAGAAGACTCTTGTGGAAAGAAGCATAGACTTTTTCCCCGAGAACGCGGCTTTTGCCGATCTTGTCTCGAACGCTTACGTCGCGCTTTTCCAGTATTCCTACCCTAACAGGAACCTCGTTTATCTGCTCTTTTTCATAGGCGTTGCAGCTGTTCTGAGCCTTGTCTCGAAGTGCCGCGTTTTGAAAAAGAATCACAACGTCACGTACATAGGTTTGGGCTGGGCTTTTCTGATGCTGGCCATAATGGCCTCCTTCAAGACAGCCAAGCTTCCCATAGCCAAGGATCCCTGGGGAGGCGCGGTCTTCGTATTGTACGGGGCTTTCTTCTACGCCTCGGCGATCGCGGCCCTGACGTCCAAACGGCGCCACGTGATCGCGGCTGTCATCTGCCTTTCTATGCTTTTCGTGGCGCAGAACGCTTTCTTCCAGCTGATGGGAGGGCTTGCCAAGACGAGGGAGCTTTTCGCCCAGGAAAACGGTTTCTCGAGCTTCGCTGCTTACACCAACGAGTGGTTCAAGACCAGCCATGACGCCGCGGACACTTACAACATGAACCGCCTCCTGAGCCCCAGGATCAGCGCCACTTTCACAAGCCCGAACATTCTGGCCTCCTATGCCATGATCGTCTTTCTTGTGAGCTTAGGGCTTTGGAAGACCAAGGACGAAAAGATCCTCCGCTTCATCGGGATCTTTACGGCTCTCGTTTCGCTCGCGGTGCTCTTCTTTACCAGATCGAAGTCCGTGATCGTTCTGACTTTCGTCCTTACGCTCATCTGGAGCTTCGTGCTCTTCAGAGCGAAGGAAGTGTCGCTTAATTTCCTCATTTCCGTTTTCATCGTCGGCTCCGTCTTCACGACCCTGGGGTTCGTCTGGGGCTACGGCTCCAATCTGGGCAAAAAACTCAGCTCCTCCGGCGGAGCCAGGCTGGCCTATTGGAAGGTCGCTTTCAATATGGTCAAACAGAAGGCTCTGACCGGTTACGGAATGAACACCTTCGAAAGATACTGCAAAACCATGGCTCCCAATTCCGAGCCGAGCAAATTCGTGCACAACGCCATCCTCAACATGTGGGCGGAGCTCGGCATGTTCGCGGCCTTGGGCTGGCTTCTGGCCTGCGGTCTTCCCATAACGAACGGCTGGGACAATTTCAAGGCCTCCGTCAAGAAGGACGCGCTTCAGCTCTCCTGCATACTGGCGTCCGGCGGATTTTTCATCCACAACCTGCTGGACTTCGATTTTTACGTTCCCGGCGTGACCGTAACGGCCCTGGCTGTCATGGCCTTGGCGATCTGCGGTCACGACGATCCTAAAGAAACCCAAAATTAAGATTATGTCTAAAGAATTGGAAGAAGGCTTGGATCTTCAGCTTGATTTTACGAAACTGAAAAAAGTCGCAATGTGCGGAGCGGACGTTGTTCCGGTCGGCGTCCAGGACGCCGAGACCGGCGAACTTTTGATAATAGCCTACGCGAACCAGGCCGCCCTCGACCACACCTTGAAGACCGGGCACGCGACTTTCTGGAGCACTTCCAGAAACGAGCTCTGGGAAAAGGGCGCGACTAGCGGCGACGTTCTCGAGATCGTCGAGATCAGAGTGAACTGCGAGCAGAATTCGCTTTTATACCTTGTCAGGCCGCTGGGCAAGGGCGCCTGCCACACCAAGGACAAAAACGGAGTCCCGAGAAGCTCCTGCTATTACCGCAGAATAGTGGACGGGAAGCTGGAAAAGCTCCCGGAATGATTTTGTCAGCGTTCTCCTGAAAAGACGCTTGCTTCGCCGCTTTCTTCCTCTTTGATCTCGGCTTCCAGTTTTTTGGAGTCGAATCTGCCGCTGATCATTTTGCTTTTGTCGCGGCTTATGGCGGTGAATCTTCCTTTGTCGGCCACGCCGGAAAAGAATTCGGCGCTGACGCTTTCAGGCGACTTCGCTACCATTACGACGATGTTCATGTTGTTGTTCTTGCCGTTTGAGAAGGACGCTTTGAATTCCGCGTCCCTTTCGCCTTCCTTGCCGGAAAGTTTTCCTTTGTAAGCATAGATCCTGACGTTCGCGAGGTCGGGCTTGATCTCTTCAGCTTGGGCTTCCTGTCTTTTCGGGGGCTCCGGCGGTTCCGGGATCGCTTCGCCTGATGTTCCTCCGTCATTGTTCGTAGAAGCGTCTTCGTCGATCAGCTTGCTCCCGTCTTTGGCCGAGAGGCTGTAAAGCAGCTCTTCGCCGTCCAAGATTCCGGCGTTGAATTCGTTATCCCCCATAACGCCGTACAATTGGAGGCGCCCGTCGCCGCTCTTCGCTTGGAATGATGTTCCTTTCATAACTCCGCGAAAGACCTGGGATCTTATCCTCGAATCTATCCTGCGGCGGATCTCGCAGAGGAAACTGTTTTCTTCGGTACTGGTCCTGAAGATGACAAGGCAGTCGGAAGTCGAGCCGTCCTTGAAGGAAAGCTTTCCGAACATCACGCTCTCCTCTTCGGCGAAAAGGAAAAGGGAAAGCGCCAGGGCGAAAATAAAGGCTAGTCTTTTCATATCGTCATTATTCTATCATTAATTCAGGCGCTTTGCTAAAATTATGATATGGAAAAAAGAAAAATAGAAGCGGTCATTTTCGACCTGGACGGACTTATGCTGGACACCGAGCCTGTCGCCATGCGCGCCATGGGGCAGGCCATAAAGGAAAAGTGCGGAGCGGATATGAGCTTCGCCTTTTTCAGGCAGCTCATCGGGCATGCCCGCTCCGACACCTACGGCTTCTTTAAAAAGGAGTACGGCTTCGATGTGGAGACGACCAATACCGTAAGGGACCGCTGCGCCTCTCTGATCGTTGAGGCGATAGGCAGGGGAGAGGGCCTGCCTAAGCCTGGGCTCATGGAGTTGCTGGCATTTCTTGACGAACGCGCCGTGCCGAGGGTCGTGGCAAGCAGTTCGCCGAGAGACCAGATCCTGCAGAAACTGAAAATGGTTAATCTTCTGCACCGCGTGAACTCCGTCACCAGCGGCTGGGAAGTTCCCAAAAGCAAACCCGAGCCCGACATCTTCCTCAAGGCCGCCAAAACGATCGAGGCTGAACCATCCCGCTGCCTTGTTTTGGAAGATTCTCCGGCCGGCATTGAAGCGGCGAAAAGAGCCGGCATGACCTCCATCATGGTCCCGGATCTCGTCACTCCCGGGCCTTTGGAAAAACAGAGCGCTTTAATGATCCTTCCCGACCTTTTCGCGGTCACGGAAGCCCTTAAAGATATGCTATAATCTAAACTTATGACAGATGATAGACAGATAAAACTCCTCCCGGAAGACGTGGCCAACAAGATAGCCGCGGGCGAAGTGGTGGAGCGTCCCGCCTCGGTGGTCAAGGAGCTCGTCGAGAACTCCCTGGACGCCGGCGCCAGGCGTGTTTGCGTCGAAATTATGGAAGGCGGACGCAAACTCATATCTGTCTCCGACGACGGCTGCGGCATGTCTAGGGAAGACGCGAAGATGTCTTTGATGCGCCACGCGACCAGCAAGATCAGGACCGCAGTCGACATTTCAAACGTCAGGACCCTGGGCTTCAGGGGCGAGGCGCTTCCCTCCATCGCGAGCGTTTCCCGCTTTGAGATGGTGACTGCTCCGGCTGACGGGGGAACGCCGACCTGCGTCAAGGTGGAGGGCGGAGCGGATATGACTGTCAGCGACGCGGCGCGCTCCCAGGGCACGACCATCAGCGTCAAAAATCTTTTTTTCTGCGTGCCGGTCAGGGCGAAGTTTCTGAAGACGGACGCCACGGAGCTCGGGCACATAGCGCGCTTCATGCAGAACGCGGTGCTTACGCATCCGCACGTCGGCTTCCGCTATTTGGTGGACAAGACGGAAGTTTTCAACCTGCCGCCCCAGAACGAGACGCTGCCTTTCATGGAAGCCGTCCAGGCGAGGCTGCGCCAGCTGAGGGGAACGGACTTCACCAACTCCCTTATTCCCGTCAGCGCTTCCGCGGAAGGGCGCCTTATAGAGGGCTTCGTTTCGCCCTGGACCGTCGCCAGCTCGACCAGGTCGGAAATATTCCTTTTCGTTAACCGCAGGGCCGTTAGGTGCGTCTGGATGGCCGCGCTTCTGAAGAGGGCCTACGGTACTTTGCTGAGCCCCGAGCGTTTCCCTTACGCTTTCCTTTTCCTTACCGTCGCTCCCAACACCATAGACATAAACGTGCATCCCGCCAAGCTCGACATCCGCTTCAGGAACGAGCATCTCGTTCAGGACCTCATCGCGCGGGCGGTCTCCGACGCCTTGAGGTCGGACATGGCTCCGCCGGAACTAACGCTTGGCGAACAAAAAGACGAGAACGCGCCGGACCTGGGCTTCAAATCTTCTTTCTCGAAGCCGCAGGAGATCTCCATGATGCGGGGCGAAAAGCTTTCCGTGGAAGACTGGAAGAAGATCTACGCCGCGCCGCAGGAGGGAGCTTCCTCAGTTAAGGAAAAAGAGGAGGAGACCTATTCCGCGAAGGAAGAGGGAACGCTTTCCCACTCGAAAGTGCTTGCTCAGGCGGGCGGCATGTACATCCTGGCTGAGATCGAGGGAAAAGGGATCGGCATCATTGACCAGCACGCGGCCCACGAGCGGATCAACTACGAAAAGGCGCTCCTGGCTTTTGAAAGCGCCAACGCTCCCAGCCAGCGTCTGCTGCTTCCCGAGACGCTGACGCTTTCGCATGAGCAGATGGCGAGCCTCAAGCCTTACTTGGACGAACTTAGGAGAAGCGGTTTCTCCCTGGAGGAATTCGGGAAGAACACCCTGAAAATTGACGCTGTTCCGGCTTTCCTGGAAGCCTCGGCGCTGCAAGAACTCATGACCGATATGGCGGAAGACCTCAAGCTTCTGGGCTCTTCGTCCAGAACGGAGGAGATAAGAAGGCGCCTGGCGCTCGTCATGGTCTGCAGGAAGAGCATAAAATTCCACCATCAGCTTTCCATGGCGGACTGCCAGGCCATCCTGGACGAGCTGATGGCGACAAAGACGCCCTGGACCTGCCCGCACGGCAGGCCGACGATCATAATGCTGACTTATTCCGAACTGGAAAGACGCTTCGGACGAGCCGGACTTTAATTTCATTACACCCCTTATGACGACAGAAAACGAGAAAAACATTTTCGGACCGACCAAAAGGGAAGAGGAAAGACACTTTCTGGAGCTGCAGAGAAAGCAGCGCCAGGAATCGCTGGAACTTTTGGGCTACGACGTCCTGGAGTCCCACTGTCCTTTTTGCGGCGAGAAGTTTTCCCTTATGATCACCGAGCCCGGAACCGAGATACCGAAGCGTTTGAAGTTCCTCTCTTTCCTGCTCCCGAGGCTGAAGAGGACCGGCGCGACGCTGCACTGCGTTTCCTGCGGGAAGGAATACAAGACGCCTTCGTTTCTGGCTGAGATCAGCGTTCCCCTCGTCGTCTTGCTTATGGTGGCCCTTATAATCATCGGAGACAGCATCCTGCTCTCATACCTTTGCAGATACTAAAATGCCGTACAGAATTTTGGAAAAAACAAAGCTCGCCGACAAGGTCTACTCCATGGTCGTTGAGGCGCCGAGGCTCGCGAAGGTTCGCAAGGCCGGGCAGTTCGTCATCGTAAGGCCGAAGGAAGCGAGCGAGCGCATCCCGCTCACGATGGTCGGCTCCGATCCGAGGGGCGGCGTTAAGCTTATCTTCCAGACCGTGGGGTATACGACCATGGAACTGGCGAGCCTCGAAGCAGGCGGTTTCGTGCACGATCTGGTCGGGCCTCTGGGACAGCCTACCGAGATCCCCGAGAACGGCTCTGTGGTCTGCGTAGGCGGCGGAATAGGCACGGCCCCTATACTTCCCATAGCCTCTGCCCTAAAGGCGGCTGGCAACCGCGTGCTCGGCATAATCGGCGCCAGGACGCGCGAGCTTCTGATCCTCGAGAACGAGATGCGGGAAGTCTGCCACGAACTGAAGATAGCCACCGACGACGGATCGTATGGCGAAAAGGGTTTCGTCACGACCGTTCTGAAAAAAGAGCTTGAAGCGGGAAAAGTCGACCACGTTTACATCGTGGGGCCAATTCCCATGATGAAAGCCTGCGCGCAGTTGGCGAAGGAATACAACGTCCCGGCGACGGCCAGCCTCAATTCCATTATGATCGACGGAACCGGAATGTGCGGCGGCTGCCGCGTGACGGTGGGAGGAAAGATCCGCTACACCTGCGTGGACGGCCCGGAGTTCCCGGCCGATCAGATCGACTTCGACGAATTGCGGAGAAGAAGCGGCATCTACAGGGAATACGAACACAAATGCCGTCTGCGTGCTGAAGAGGAGGGTCTGTGATGACGAACCAGGAGAGAATGCAGATAAAAAGGCAAGCTATGCCCGAGCAGAAGCCCGAAGTCAGGCGGCATAATTTCAGCGAAGTGCCCTTGGGCTTTTCGGCCGAGACCGCCTATATCGAAGCGACGCGCTGTTTGAACTGCCCGAACCCCCGCTGCGTGACGGGCTGCCCCGTGCACGTCAACATTCCCAAATTCATCGCCGGCATCGCCAACAAAGATCTTGATTCCGCCTACGCTTCCCTTATAGCGGACAACAGTCTGCCGGCCGTCTGCGGCCGCGTCTGCCCGCAGGAAGTGCAGTGCGAAAGCAAATGCGTCGTAGGCATAAAAGGGGAGCCTGTCTCTATCGGCAGACTGGAGCGTTTTGTGGCCGACTGGCACCGCGAGAACGCGAAAACTGAAGAGACTCCCAAAGCGGAAGGCAAAAAGAGCGCCAAAGTCGCCATCATCGGCTCCGGTCCTTCGGGGCTGGCCTGCGCTTACGAGCTTCTGAAAGCGGGAGTGGACGTCACGGTCTTCGAGGCGCTGCATGAACCGGGCGGCGTCCTTGTTTACGGCATTCCGGAATTCCGTCTGCCGAAAGCGATCGTCGCTTCCGAGATCGAAGGCTTGAAAAAGCTGGGCGCCAGATTCGAGCTCAATTCCATAATCGGCCGCCTTTACACCATTGACGAACTCATGAAGGAAGAAGGCTATTCCGCCGTCTTCATTGGCAGCGGCGCCGGCACTCCCAAGTTTTTAAGGATTGAGGGGGAGACGCTGAACGGCGTCTATTCCTCCAACGAGTTCCTGACGAGAGTGAACCTTATGAAGGCTTTCCGCGAGGACGCCGTGACGCCGCCCATAAGGGGCAAAAAGGTCGCAGTCTTCGGCGCCGGCAACACCGCGATGGACTCCGCCAGGACGGCCCTGAGAATGGGATTCGAGGAAGTAAACATAGTCTACCGTCGTTCGAGAGAAGAGATGCCCGCGAGGAAGGAGGAGATCCACCACGCGGAGGAAGAGGGAGTACGTTTCCTGCTCCTCAGCAATCCCATCAAGTTCACTGGCGACGAGAACGGAAATTTAAAATCGGTCGTCTGCCAGAAGATGGCCCTGGGAGAACCGGACGCTTCCGGGCGCCGCAGGCCTGTTCCCATTGAAGGCGAGACCTTCGAATTGGAGATCGACACCGCGATAGTGGCATTGGGGACCGAGGCGAATCCTCTTATCCGCCAGACTACGCCGGACCTTCCCTGCAACGAGCGCGGATATATCGTGGCTGACGAGGAAGGACGGACCGGCAAGAAAGGCGTGTACGCGGGCGGCGACATCGTCACCGGCTCCGCCACGGTCATAAAAGCGATGGGCGCCGGCAAAAGCGCCGCCCAAACGATCATCAAGGATCTGGATCTGTAATTATGCGAGTTTTAGCTTACTACGGAAAAAATGACATACGCGACGAGGAATGGCCGCGTCAGAAAAAACTGCCTCAGGGATACGTCAGGGTGGAAGTGCGAGCCGCAACGCTCGGCGAGCGCGACCGCTTCTCATACCTCAAGGGCGAGTGGAAAGCCCCTTACGTGGTAGGCGCCGCCGCGTCCGGACTTGTCGTCGAAAGCACTGACGAGAGCCTGAAAGCGGGGCAGCCGGTCGTAGCTTGGCTTCCTAGCGGATCCGAGCAGGGCCTGGCGGCGGAAAACGTCCTGGTTCCAATAGAGTGCGTCTGCAAAGTCGAGAAAGCCGTAAGCTACGCCGACCTTTCCATCGCGCCGCATATCGCCGCGCTTCTGGCTGCGCTGCCAAAAACGGAAGGCGTTCGCTGCGCGGTCATAGGAGAGTCTCCGCAAGCTGAGATGCTAAGGCAGATCCTGCCCTTGAAAGGCTATTCATTGACAAAAGAGGGGGAAGCCTCAGAAGTGACCTTCTGCGCGAACGCGGACGCTTCGCTCCTTGATAGCGCCATCGAAGTTACTAACAAGCGGGGAACGATACAAGTGCTTTCAATAGGCGATGATAGCCCTTGGGGAAAATGGCCGCTTGCTCAGAACAGGGGTTTATGCTTCAATTTTGACGCTACCTTCTCTGGAGCTGAAGTCGAAGAGGCTGTAAGGCTCCTTACCGGGGGTAGCCTTTCCTTTGCCGCGGGACGCCGGATCTTCGTTTGGGATGATGTCGAGAAGGCTTTTGAGGCTTTGGGCGAAGGGTCAATGGTGACTCTCACTCAGGAAAGTTTTCCCGAACCCTATTTCCCCTGAAAAAATAAAATGCGTTTCCTGCTTTCCCTCACCGCCCTGTTGCTCCTGGCCGGCTGCGCCAGCGAGTCGCCTGAAGTTATCGCTTACTCCCTTGAAGAACAGGCTATGGTCATAGACGACGTCTGCCTTGTGGAAACGACGGTGAAAGAGGAAGAGGTCCAGGATTATGAAGACGAGGAGATCTTTGTGACGGCCACGGCCGCTCCGGAAGAAGGCGAGCAGTTCGCTCTTTCCCTCGGAAACGAGATCGAGGACACGCTGAGATCCTTGAGGAAAAAGGAGGCCTTCATCGACAGGAAGGCAAGGTTCCTGGGCTACGACGGGAAGTAAGAAATAAAATTAAAGCGATAAAAAAAGCGGAGCCTGCGCTCCGCTTTTTTGTTTCCTTAGAAGATCATCGATACCAAAAGGTAAACGTAGTGGGCGAAGACGCCCGCGCAAAGGCCGCCTATAGTATGTGAGATCAGCGCCTTCGAAATGACGTTGCGATATCCCAGGGCGTCCAGCATGGCGGTGTGCGTCGAAAGATATCCGCTCCAGCACATGCCGATGGCCGTGAAGACCGCGATGTCGTTGGGATTGACTTTCAGCTTCGGAACAAGTCCCAGCGCGCTGCCCACGGCGCCCATGGCGGTAAGCGGGAAGGCAATGTTCTCGGGATTCTCGAAACCGAAGAGATAATAGATGGGGTATTTTAGATAAGCGCAGATCTTGGGGAGCCACGCGACGCCTTCGTAGGCCGCGCCGCAATATCCTACGGCGGGATCCTTGGGGCCGAAGGTGATCATCATGACGAAGGTGCAGATGATAATGACGCCCGGGATGATGGCCATGCCGACTTCCACGCCGTTCTTGCCGCCGTCCAGGATGCCGTTCAGAAAGCGGGTGAAAAGGTTTTCCTCTTTGAAGACGCCTTCCTGATTTTCTTTTTCCTCCAGCCTTTTGATCTCTTCTTCCGTTATGGCCGGTTCGTCGCCGACTATCGGCTTGACTAAGAACTGCATGATCCTCGTGGAGACGACCGCGCCGAAGATCGCGCCGAAAAAGCCGACCGTTGCCGCCGTGACGTAGCCTTCGCCCTCAAGGCTCATCATGTAGGTCAGAACGATGAGCCCCATGCCGAAGGCCGTGCCGAAATTGGTCAGCGAGACGAGCTGGTACTTTTTGAAGAAGCGGCTGAAGGAGCGGTTCCTGGCCAGCGCGATGATGGAGGGGTTGTCGGAGAAGAAGGTCATGACGCCGCCTAAGGCCGCCGCGCCCGGCAGATTGAAGATCGGCTTCATGAAGACTCTTAAAAGTTTTTCCAAGGCGGCGACGACGCCAAATTCAATCAGGAGCGCGCTAAGGGCGCCCGCTATGACGCAGACCGCCATCAGGTAGAAGCAGGTGTTTAAAAGCAGGTCGTGGCCGGTGTACATGATCGTCCTGACCATGTTCTTGGCTCCCATGATGTGGGCCATGGAGCCGAAGAGCGCGAAGAAGATGACGAGGAAGATCACAGGTTCCAGCGCTTTCGGTATCAGTTTTTTCTTTTCAGGCATATATATCCCCTCAATTATTTGGGGATATTATATTTTAAATCGCCTCCCCAGACAAGGGGAAAGATCACGCTGTATATTCTTAAACGGCATATTTAGTAAAATAAATAAATATGGATAATGAAATAAACACGAATGAGCAAGTGAAAGGCTGGGAGATCATGAAGAAGATCATCAAGGTCTCCTTCCCGATGCTCATAACCAACGCCTCTTTCGCGGTCCTTTTGTTCTGCGACCGCATGATGCTGGCCCATTATGAACTGGACGCCGCGGGCGCCTCCATGGGCGCCGGCGTCCTCTCCTTTACGGTTCAGAGCTTTTTCGCCGGCGTGGCGCTTTACACCACCACGCTGGTCGCGCAGTATTTCGGCGCCAAGGACAAGAAGATGGTCTCGGTCAGCATTTGGCAGAGCCTTTACTTTGTTTGGCTGGTCGGCTGCACGGTGCCCTGGATCTCCAGACACGCCGGTATCTACGTTCTCGAATTGGCCGATCACGCCGAAAAAATTCAGGTCATGGAGAAAGCCTACTTCTCTTACATGGCTTTTTACATGATCATTCCCTTGACCAACATCGTTCTGTCGAGTTTTTTTAACGGTCGCTCGATGGTTTGGGTCTCGACTATCTCAAACGTTTTCGGCTGCGCCGCCAATGTCTTTTTAAATTACGTCTTCATATTCGGCAAGTTCGGAGCGCCGGAAATGGGTATCACGGGCGCGGCCGTGGCCACGATAATCGCCGGGCTTTTCACGACGTTTGCTCTTGTCATGTTTATTCTCTTCATGCCGTCCACCAAGGAGTACCACCTCTTTAGGGAATGGCGTTTCAGGAAGTCCTCCTTCCTAAACCTTCTCAGGTTCGGGCTGCCCACCGGATTGATGTTCGGGCTTGACAACGCGGCCTTCTCCGCGCAGATCATGTTCACCGGCAGGATATCCGACGACGCCCTGAACGCCACGACCGTCACTTTCAGCATCCAGAACCTGATCTTCATGCCCATCCTTTCCGTGGCGGCCGGCGCCGCCATAATAATGGCGCAATATATCGGCATGGACAGGAAAGACCTCGGCAAGAAGGCGGTCTACCAGGGCCTGTGGCTGGGCGAAGTCATGGTCGTCGTCATAGCGGTCGTCATCATACTTTTCACAAGGGAGATCTTCAACATCTTCTGCGGCGGCAGGCACACGGAGGAAGTTTACGTCATGACCAGGAACCTCCTCTACTTAACCATGCTCTTCAATTTCCTTGACGTCGTGAACATCGGTTTGAACAATGCTCTGAGATCCGCTGGCGACACCATTTTTCCGATGGTCTGTTCCGTTTTGCTCAGCTGGCTCTTTTTTGTGCCGGCCCTGTACGTGTCCACGGAAGTATATCATCTCGACGTCTACGCCGTCTGGTGCATAATGGGCGTGCTGTTTTCCATTTCCGCGATCATCTACTGGCTCCGCTTCAAAAGCGGAAAGTGGCAGACATTCCAGGTAATGGAAAAGCAATAAAATATATGGTTGGAAAAACACCCTTGTTTTGATATAATAATAAAACAACATAATATTTAAAGGAGAAACATATGGCACTGACCGTCAACGATCTGAAAGGCAAAAAACTGGGCGTCTGCGTGTCCGGCGGACTGGACAGCAAAACCATTTCCGTACGCTTAAGGGAAGCGGGGGCGAAAGTCCTCTGCTTCACGGCTGACCTCGGCCAGCCGGACGAAAAGGACATCCGCGACGTGGCGAAAAAGATGGCGCCCTGCGGCGTCAAGACCGTCATAGTGGACGTCAAGAAAGAGATGGCGGAAGCCTGCTTCAAGACGATCATGGCGGAAGCCACCTACGACGGCGGCTACTGGAACTCCACCGGCATCGGCCGCGCGGTGACCGTCAAAAAACTCGTCCAGGAAATGAAGAAGCGCGGCATCGATATTCTGGTGCACGGCGCCACGGGAAGAGGCAACGACCAGATGAGGTTCGAAAGATACACCAACCAGTTCGCGCCGAAGATGACCGTCTACGCTCCCTGGCGCGACGCGCTGCTTCTGAAAGAATTCCCGGGCCGCACGCAAATGTGCGAATACCTTGCCAAGCACGGCATCATCGCCTTCCCAGGCGGCAAGAAGCGCTACTCCACCGACTGCAACGTGGCCGGTCTCTCGCACGAGGCGGAAGACCTTGAGAGCATGGAGACCGCCATGACGATCGTCGAGCCGACCATGGGCGTCTGGCCCATGCAGGCCCCCAACAAGATAGAGAGCGTCGAAATAGAATTCAAGGAAGGACGACCAGTGGCCATCAACGGCGAGAAGCTGAAACCCTTCGACCTTCTGGTCAAGGCCAACGAAGTGGGCGGAAGAAACGGCGTCGGCATGAGCCACGCGCTTGAGAACCGCATCATCGGCACCAAGAGCCGCGGCGTCTACGAAGCCCCGGGCATGGAGCTCTTGGGAAGATCCCTGCGCTACGTCTACCACGCCATCCTTGACAAGCGCGCCACCACCATGTTCGACCGTCTTTCCCGCTTCATCGCGGTGCAGATCTACGACGGCCGCTACTATGACCTGGCCACGAAGGCGGCTTTCGCAGCCGTTGACACCTTCGCCGCCAAAGCCACCGGCAAAGTCAAAGTCGGCCTTTACAAAGGCAACATCTTCTTCCAGTCCCTGACCGGCGTCAAGGCCAGCCTCTACTTCGAGGCGGACGCTTCCATGGAAGCCAGCAAGGGCTTGAACCCCGTGAGCTCCCAGGGCTTCGCCGAGATACAGAGCGTGGAAGCGCGCTCCATGGCGAAGGCCGGGCAGGTAACCGAATATTGAGGAGGTCTATGATCAGGAAAACGTTTGTTATCGCGCTCCTTTTTGCGCTCAGTTTCGCGCTTCCGGTCTGCGCCGAATACGAGATCCTCTGGTCCGATTCGTTTTCCTGCGACACCCGTGAGATCACGACTGTCGATCTGAAAGCCGATGATCCCATCATCTACAGCACCGGCTGGGCCCATGATACCGAAAGGGAAACGGTCCTTTCGGCGCGTGGCGTCACGAGCGGCGACTACTACACGATCGCCGAACTGACAGATGACGACAAAACTGTCAGCAACAAGTGGGATTATTTCATCGACAACGTCGATCTGAACGAGGACTTCATTCTTACGCACACCACGTACAGCGAAGGACAAGTCTTGGAAGAGATTTCCGTCAGGGCCCGTTTGGCTTCCTCATTGCAGGACGAGGGAACCTTTTCCAGCGACTTCAATCTCGATACGGTTGGGACCGCTCCCGGATACAGGCTGACGCTTCTTACAACCGACGACATCGTTTACGACTCGCACTGGGCCCAGGGCGAAGACAGAGTGATCAAAGTCCGGACGATCTCCCACGAGGCTCTTCCCACGTCCTATGACCTTTTCCAAAGTTCCGTGGACGAAAAAGGGACCTTCAATTGGGATTACCTGAGCGCGGAAGTGCCGGCCGATGTCACCTACACGCTGGCCTACGAGATCCAAAACGCGGCCGGAACTGAGACCTACGCGGCGATATGCGCGCAGCCTGTCATCAAGATCCTGCCGGAGCCGCTGTCACAGTGCGCGCTTCTTGTTTTGGCGGCCCTTTGCGCCTTAAGGAAAAGACCTGACCTGAATTAACGACGAGGCTGCACTTGAGGATAATCAGTTTAACAGTACTCGTCGCCCTTTTCAGTGCGAACGTTTTTTCCGCGACCGTTGAGAGCGTCACCTGCCATCAGCGCTGGCCCTGGGACGGCAAGGTCGAGATCGACTACGCGCTGAACAGTTCCGCTCCCGAAGCGGTCTTCGACGTTAAGTTTTACGGGAAAGTTGGGGAGGGCGAGAACTTCACCCTGACCGGATTGGAAGGCGACGGAGCCTCCGGGATCGTTTTGGGCGCGGGCAGAAAAAGGACGATATGGGACGCCGCCGGCATGTTTCCGAACGCCAGATTGAGCGGCGTTAAGGTCGCCCTGGCGGCCAGGGATGTGACGAGTGCGGCCGAGTATCTTATACTCGACCTCGACGATTACACTTTCTCCTACGCGTCCAGCACCAACCAGACAACGGTTTCGGAAGGATCCGACAGCAAGATCAGCGAGATCTGGTTCAGAAGGATCGAGCCCGCGACTTACTACATGGGCTCGTTTTCGAACGACTGGAGCTACTTCAACCCTGACTTTAGCAGCAAGAGAACCGAAACCCGCCACGAGGTCTCGATAACGAAAGGCTTTTATATCGGCATCTTCGAGCTGACCGAGGCGCAGTTCGCAAGGATAGATTCCGGGACCGCAAGCGCCTGCTGCCTTCCCAAAACGCGTTTGAGCTACGGAAACATCAGGGGGACCGTTGCGGGCGCCACCTGGCCCTTGAAGACCGACCGCAGGGTGGATCCGGACAGCTTCCTCGGCCGTTTGCGCGCCAAGGCGGGCAACAGCGTGATCATCGATGTGCCGACAGAAGGGCAGTGGGAGTTGTCTTGCCGCAGCAAAGGCGACGGCACGTTCCTGGGGGATATGTGCTGGAACAACGGCAGCCCTTACGATTCCGCCGACGGCGTGACTGACAATAATCTCGACAAGGTCGCCTGGTACCAAGGCAACTCCGGCGGCGTCTCCCACGAAGTCGGGTTGAAAGAACCGAACTTTATGGGCCTTTACGACATGCACGGCAACGTTTGGGAATGGTGCATCGACTGGCACGACAACTACTACGGTCTGACCTCGTCCCAATTGGCCGGCCTCACGGTCGATCCGGTTGGCAGAAAGCCCGCCCCGAACATCAGGAACGTGCGCCGCTGCGGAAGCTACAGCAATACTCCCGTGGAATGCCGCAGCGCGCGCCGCAACCAAGCCAGCGCCAATACGACGTACGCCGATTACGGAACGCGGCTCGTTTTGCTGCACCCTTAACCAGTAATAAAAAAGAGAGGCACAATATATGATGAAAACGAAAAACTTAGCATCGATACTTTGCTTTTCGCTTCTGCTTTCCTTCACTGCCAGAGGTGCAATTGTTTCCGGCATCAGCTGCACCCAGCGCTGGCCCTGGAACGGCAAGGTGGACATCGACTTCAATCTTTTCAACGAATTGGAGTATGAGCTCCCGGTCTTCAAGCTGGGCTTTTACGGGCAGATCGGCGACGGACCGTCTTTCCCGCTCAAGTCGATAACCGGCGATGTCAATGACCACACCGTGCAGGAAGACGGATGGCACAGGGTCACCTGGGACGCCTACCAGGATCTGGGCGCGACCGTTGACGCGAGCGACGTCAAAGTTGCGATCGTGGCGAGAGAGACGACCATACCCCCACCGTATATGTACCTCGACCTGAATACCTATGAACTGAAGGCCAGTTTCAGAGCTCCCTCTCCGAACGATCCGGCGACCAAAAGGACGCAGGTCTGGTTCAGGAGAGTGGAGGCCGGCACCTTCACCATGGGCGCTTCGTCCGAGGACCGCGCTTATTTCAATGCCAGTTTCAATAATGAGTCCGTGCACCGCGTCACCATAACCAAGCCTTTCTACATCGCGGTCTACCAGACCACGGAGGCGCAGTACTACAAGATCGACGAAGAGAGGCAGGGGTGGGAATCCATGAAGCCCATGACTGGTCTGGATTACAGCGATCTGAGGGGCGATAACATCGGCACCAACTGGCCCGCGCGCGGCTACAGCGTGGACGCCAACAGCTTCTTCGGGAAATTGCGCTCCAAGGTCGGCGGCGACGTCATATTCGATCTGCCCACCGACGCGCAGTGGGAAATGGCCTGCCGCAGCAAAGGCGACGGGACCTTCCATGGCAATCTCACCTGGAGCGACGGAAGCCCGTACGCGAAAGTCGGCACCGGATCCAACCAGGACACCAACCTCGTCAATATATCCTGGTACAGCTACAATGCCGGCAGCAGGACGCATGACGTCGGCACGCGGTCGCCCTCCACCCTCGGCCTCTACGACATGCACGGCAACGTCTGGGAGTGGTGCCTCGACTGGATGCAGGACAATCTCGGGACCGATCCCGTCACCGATCCTGTCGGCCCGCGTCACCAGATCAGCGGCAATTCGCTCAGGGTCCGCCGCGGCGGAGCCTTCGGCAATAACCCGGCCGACTGCCGCCCCGCGCGCAGAAATCCTGCCAGCGCCAGTTCACAACATACCGACTACGGTTTCCGCATGGTGTTAATACAATGAAAACGAACGCTCTAAAAATTATTCTCCTAGCGGTCTTCGCCCTCTCTTCGTTCTGCTTCGGCAATTCCGCCGTAAGCGTAACCTGCCATCAGCGCTGGCCCTGGAACGGCAAAGTCGACATCGATTACGTTCTGCAAAGCGAGCAGGAAGAACCGGTGTTCAACATAATCCTCTACGGCAAGATCGGCGAAGGCGAAAGTTTCCGCCTTAGGTACCTTGAGGGCGACGGAGCCGGCGGCATCGCCATCGGCGCGGGCCACAAAAAAGTGGTCTGGGACGCCTACGATCAGTTCCCAAACACCAGCATAAGCGACATGAAGATCGCTTTGGCGGTGGAGGAATTGTTCGACGATCCCGAATATTTGGTCCTCGACCTTGACCATTGGACTTACTCCTACGCCGACAGCACCAACGACACAACCATCGCGGTGGGATCCGCCAGCAAGATCAGCCAGATGTGGTTCAGAAAGATCATGCCGGGGACCTTCCTGATGGGCTCCACCAACGACTGGCCGGGAACAGCCTACTTTGCCTCGGAACCGCTTCATTCGGTCCAAGAAACCAAGATCTTTTACATTTCCATCTTCACGACGACGGAAGCTCAGTACGACAGGATAATCAGCAACACCCAAAGCTCCTCCTGCATCCCCAAGACCGGCGTTGGCTACGATGCTCTCAGGGGAGCCAACAAGGGCGCCACCTGGCCTTCGGACACCGATCACATCGTGGACCACGACAGCGTTATAGGCCACTTCCGCGGAAGGTTTGACAACGTCCTCCACATAGACCTTCCCACCGAGGCGCAGTGGGAGATGGCCTGCCGCAGCAGGGGCGACGGGACTTTTCTCGAATCCGGCGTCTGGAACGACGGAAGCCCCCGCTCCCTCTACGACAGCAACAGAAAGGACCATAATCTCGACGAGCTTGGCTGGTACGCCGGCAACGCCGGCGGAACGCTGCACGAAGTTGGTTTGAAAAAGCCCAGCCTTATGGGCCTCTACGATATGCACGGCCACGTTTGGGAATGGACCTTGGACAATTTCAACAACAACTACGGGCTTACGAAAGCGCAGCTGAATACGACGACTGTGGATCCCGTCGGCTCGAGAAACGGCAACAATGGCCGCACCAGGAGAGCCGGGAGCTACACTAGCAACGCCAGCGACTGCCGCATACCGTACCGCCGCGCCCCCATGAGCGGCAGCACCTACAGCGACTACGGCTTCCGCTTCGTCATAAACATGTTCTGATAGCTTAGCGAAGCCAAAAAAAGACGCGCCATTCGGCGCGTCTTTTTTTTGCGGTTAATTTCGCGTGAATTATAGTTCTTTTGAGGCGCAGCGGGCGGCGTGGCAGTTGAGGGAAACGGCCACGGGTAGGCTGGCGATGTGGCAGGGGGCAGATTCGATGAAAATGTCGAGTACGGTGGGGGAGCCGCCCAGGCCTAAGGGGCCCTGGCCGGTCTCGTTCAATTCGGCCTTCAGCTCCTCTTCAAAGGCGGCGTAGAAGGGATCGGGGTTCCTATGCCCGATCTCTCTCAAAATGGCCTTTTTCGAGAGCGTAGGGGCCTTGGAGCCGTCTCCGCCGATGCCAACGCCGACAACGAGTGGGGGACAGGCGTTGCCGCCGGAACTTTTGACGGCTTCCAGGATAAATTCTTTAACGCCTACTTTCCCGTCGGCGGGGCGGAGCATTTTTAATTTCGTCATGTTCTCGCAGCCGGCGCCCTTGGGGAGGACGGTCACTTTCACCTTTTCACCCTCCGTGGGAATGATCGTGACAAGGGAGGGAGTGTTGTCGTCGGTGTTAATTCTGTCAAGGGGATCTTTGACGATGGAGCGCCTGAGGTAGGCTTCCTCGACGGCTCTTCTCACGCCTTTGTCACAGGCTTCCTGGATCGTTCCGCTTTCAAGCGAGACCTGGGCGCCCCATTCCAGGAAAATTACGGTGGAGCCGGTGTCCTGGCAGACGGGAAGCTTTTCCGCTTCGGCCAACTTCGCGTTCTCGCAGATCAGATCCAGGACGGTTTTCGCGCGCTCTGTGTTTTCTTTTTGGGCTTGGGCGTTGGAAAGCGCCTGACGCACGCCCAATGGGAGCGTTACGCAGGCGCTTTTCAATAGTTCATATACCGCCTCTTCAAGCGCGGCGGGGGAAAGAACGCGCATTTTTACTGGGCGATGATGTCGTTGTTGCAGTAGGGGCAGCGGACTCTCTGGCCTTTGACGTTGATGGTCACCAGTTTGCCGCAGTGCGGGCAGGCGTAGACGTTGTTGGCCTGCTGGGCGGTCGGCGCTATGGTGGCGGCCGGCACGGTGGTGTACTGCTGCTGTTGCTGCTGGTACTGGGTCTGCTGGGCAATGGCTAAGGCAGCGTCAGCTTTTTCGTTGGCTTCCGCGGCCTGACCAGTGGCGTAGCCCGTGCTGCCGCCGACCAGAGCGCCGATACCGGCGCCCATGCCTGATCCGATGGCCACGCCGGCGCCCGGGTGTCCGACCTGATTGCCGATGATAGCGCCGATGCCGGCGCCTAAGCCGGCGCCCAAAGTCGTGCCGATGGCCGTTCCGTAACCTACGTGTCTTTCAGTGGTGGTGCAGCCGGTTACCACAACGAGGGCTGCCAAAGCGATGATGATAAAATTGCGGATCATAGTTCGCCTCTTTTTGTTAATTATTCTTTGGGGCCGAAACCGTAGTGCTCGGCAACGTAGTCGATGTCTTTGTCGCCGCGGCCGCTTAAGTTCACAAGGATGCTCTCGTAAGGACGTTTCTTGGCTTCCCTCATGGCGAGTGCCAGGGCGTGCGAGCTTTCAAGAGCCGGGATGATGCCTTCCACTCTGGAGAGCGTGAAGAAAGCGTTGATGCATTCGTCGTCGGAAACAGTCTCGTACTTGGTGCGTCCCTGATCTTTCAAGTAAACGTGCTCGGGGCCGATGCCGGGGTAGTCGAGGCCGCTGGCGACGGAGTGGACGGGGGCGGTCTCGCCCTTTTCGTCCTGGATGACGAGCGTGTTCATGCCGTGCAGGAGGCCTTCTTTGCCGATCGTAAGCGTCGCGGCGTTATCGCCGATCTTCATGGAGCGTCCGCCGGGCTCGGCGCCGATCAGTTCAACGCTTGGATCGTTGAGGAAGCCGGAGAAAATGCCCATGGCGTTGGAGCCGCCGCCGACGCAGGCCGTCACCACATCAGGCAGGTTGCCGGTCATTTCGAGGAACTGCTCCCTCGCCTCATGGCCGACCACGGACTGGAAGTCCCTGACCAGCATGGGGAAGGGGTGCGGTCCGCAGACCGAGCCGATGCAGTAGATGGCGGTGTCGAACTGCTTGATGTAGTCTTTGAAAGCGACGTCGATGGCTTCTTTCAGCGCCCTGCCGCCTTCTTTTACGGCGATGACGTTGGCGCCCAGAATCTTCATCCTGGTGACGTTGGGGGCCTGCTTCTCGACATCGATCTCGCCCATGTACACGTCGCACTCGAGGCCGAAGTAGGCGGCGGCGGTCGCGATGGCGACGCCGTGCTGGCCCGCGCCGGTCTCGGCGATGAGTTTCTTCTTACCCATGTATTTGGCCAAGAGGCCTTCGCCCATGCAGTGGTTCAGTTTGTGGGCGCCGGTGTGGTTGAGGTCCTCTCTTTTAAGATAGATCCTGGCGCCGCCAAGCTTCTCGGAAAGGCGTTTGCAGTAATAGACGGGGGTGGGGCGGCCCTGGAAGTGCGTCCTGATGTCGCGCAGCTCCCTGATAAAATCGGCCGACTGGCTGATCTGGCGGTAGGCCGCGGCGATCTTTTTCATCTCCTCTTCCAGAGGACCGACGTTGATTATGCCGCCGTACTGGCCGAAGAAGCCGTCGGCGTTGGGGAAATCGCGGAAATAATCGTAGGAATAATCCTTTCCAGACATTTTTGCTCCTGGTAAGTTAAAGACATAATTATCTAGTGAATGTTACCACAAAATTGGGATAAATTCAAGGCAAAAAGGGCGCTTTGAGAGCGTTTTTCCGCCCTTCCCGAGGCGCTTATCCCAAGACGGGCGATTATGGTATAATGAAAAATACTATTACTTTAATTTTAAGCGAAAAAAGGAGTACTTTACATGGGTATCGGAGATTTTTTCTCTGGCATCAAAGGGAAAGTGACGGAATCCGTCATGGAGAAGGCGATCGAGAACATGCGCGACATGAAGGCCCCCGTGAAAGAGGGGACCGTCAACGATTTCATAGAGGAATGCCTCTACGGCAAGAACGGCATTAAGAAGGCGAGCGTCGACCTGAGCAGGGACGGCGTGGAAGTGAAAGTTTCCTATTCCGACGGCAGGGAAAGCACCAAGCGCAAACTGGAGTTCGAGAAGATGATCTGGACTCCGCAGAAGAAGGCTTTCAATTTCATCTGCGGCGACGAGCCCCTGGACTGGGCGACCTACGCCTGCGTCTGCGTGACGCTGGCCACTCTTTTGCGCCAGATCATGGGCTTCAACGAGAAGAAGAAACCCTACAAGGACGAATTCTCCCGCGAGATCCCGCCCATTATCGAGGGCATCCTCCAAAAGGACGGCAAGGTCAACTTCGACCTCAGAAGAGTGCCTTTTTTGAGGCAGTATTATTACTTCAAAGTCATGGGGCAGGCGCCCCTCGATTACCTCAACGTCATAGACTGCTGGCTGGAGGGCGGCAAGTTCATAGTGCGCATCGACAACAACGCCGTCGTCGACAAGCTGAAAGCCATGGACCCCAAGCAGCTCCAGGAAGCCATGAAGGGCATGAAGGACATCGACATCGAGGACGAGAACTAAAATGCCGAACGATGTTTTTGTAGAAGCGCCGGAAGCTATCGAGATAATCCGCCAGGGCGGAATGCTCATAGTGACCGATGACGAGGACCGCGAGAACGAAGGCGACTTTATCATGGCGGCCGACTGCGTCACGCCTGAAGCCATAAACCTCATGGTGACGAGAGGGCGCGGGCTGGTATGCCTGCCGGCTTCCAAAGAGAAACTGGAAAAAGTCGGGATCCCCATGATGGTCTCCCGCAACACCGCGAGGCTCGGGACGGCTTTCACGGTCTCAATAGACGCGCTTAAAAACGCCACGACAGGCATCTCGGCTTACGACAGGGCCGAGACCATTAGGCAGTTCTGCGACGCCAACGCCAGCAGCGATCAGTTCGGCATCCCCGGGCACATCTTCCCGCTTCGGGCGGAAAACGGCGGAGTGTTGAAGCGCAGCGGACACACCGAGACGGCGGTAGACCTGGCGAGGATGGCCGGCAAAAATCCCTGCGGCGTCCTTTGCGAGATCCTAAACGACGACGGGACCATGGCGAGGCTCGATACCTTGAAAGTCTTGGCTGATGAGCTCGGGCTGAAGATCTTTACGGTAGCCAAGCTCATTGAGTACCGCAGGCAGACCGAGCGCTTGATCGAGGAAACGGCGGAGGCCGCGCTCCCGACGAAATTCGGCGATTTCAGGATCCATCTTTTCGAATCGAAGATCGATTCCCAGCATCACCTGGCGCTTACGATGGGTGAAATAAAAGGCGACGATCCCGTGCTTGTCAGAGTGCATTCCGAATGTCTTACGGGCGACGCTTTGAGGTCGAGCCGCTGCGACTGCGGCGAGCAGCTCGAGGCGGCCATGCAGAAAATAGCCGAGGAAGGGCGCGGCGTCATCATCTATCTGCGCCAGGAAGGGCGCGGCATCGGCCTGCCCTCCAAAATAAAAGCCTACGCCCTGCAGGACAAGGGCGACGACACCGTGGAAGCGAACATCCACTTAGGATTCCCTCCGGATCTTCGCGACTACGGCTACGGCGCGCAGATGCTCGCCGACCTTGGCGTTAAGAAGATGAGGCTGATGACTAACAATCCGAAAAAACTGGCGGGCCTCAAGGGACACGGACTCGAGATAGTTGAGAGAGTTCCCCTGAAGACCAAGCCGAACAAATACAACCAGCATTATCTGGAAACTAAATCGGAGAAGATGGGACATCTTCTCTAAAGGAGGTCGTATGTATAAAAAACTAGAAGGCATGCTGAACGCGGAAGGCAAAAGACTCGGAGTCGTTGTCAGCCGTTTCAACGAGATCATCACCGGCAAGCTTTTGGAAGGCGCCCTTGACTGCTGGCGCCGCCACGGTGGAAAAGAAGAGGATGTGACTGTCGTCTTCGTCCCCGGCGCCTGGGAGATCCCTCCCACGGCCATGAAGCTCGCCAAGAGCGGCAAGGTCGACGCGGTCGTCTGCTTGGGCGCCGTAATAAGGGGCGCCACGCCGCACTTTGAGTTCGTGGCGGCCGAGAGCGCCAAAGGCATCGCGCAGGCTTCCATGCAGCAGACGGAAGTTCCGATGACGTTCGGCGTCCTGACCTGCGACACCATCGAGCAGGCCGTGGAAAGAGCGGGCTCCAAGTCCGGCAACAAGGGATGGGACGCCACGCTTTCAGCCATCGAGATGCTTGGGATCTACAAGCAGCTCTAAGGAGAAAAAATGCTTCCCAGACGCAAGTCGCGTATTTTGGCTCTTTGTATGCTTTATGCCCTCGACATGCAGAGGACGGACGACCTTGCGGTCTCCGCAAGGGTGGAGAATATCTTCTCCCGTCCATTCCCGCAGTCTGTGACCGACTACGCCCGTTCCTTAGTCACGAGCGTCGTCAGGAACGCCGAATCGATAGACGAACTTATTTTCCGGCACACGCACAACTGGGACAAGGAAAGGATAGCCATGGTCGACAGGCAGATCATGCGCATAGCCATCTGCGAGTTCAGCTTTAAGCGCAGCGCCCCGGCGGTGGTCGCCATCAACGAGGCGGTGGCCGTCGCCAAGATCTTCGGAACGGAGGAATCCGGCCGTTTCGTCAACGGGATCCTGGACGCCGTGAACGTCGAAGTCAACAATCTCGTAAGGGAAGAGCAGACAAGGGAAGAAGCTGAAGAGCCGGCGCCCGAAGCGCCGAAGGAAGAGAAGCACAAGATCACAAGATCCGCTTATCTCGCGAAGTACGCCAGGGAGGCGACGATCCTGGAAAAAGAAAAGGAAGCCAGAAGGGCGGCCATAGAGGCGGAGCGCGAAGCCGAAAGGGAAGAGAGGCGCAAAGCCAGGGAAGCGGAGCGCGAGGCCAGAAGAGCTCAGCGGGAAGCCGAAAAGCTCGAGGAAGAGTATTGACATGTACGAAATAATTCTCACAGAAATACAGGTGAAACAGATCGTCGAAAGACTGGCTTACGAAGTGGCCGCCGACGTGGGGGACAGGCCTCTTATCGTCACGGGCGTTCTGAAAGGCTGCCTGCACTTCACGAGCGATCTTTTGAGAGCGCTTTCGAATTTGGGAGTGGAAGCGGAGACCGATTTCATCGACTGCGCCTCCTATTCCGGGACCAAGAGCACGGGCGAAGTGAAATGCATCCTTGCGCCGCAGCTGGACTGCAAAGGCAAATACGTCCTTTTGGCGGACACCGTCTTGGAGACCGGCAGGACCTTGAAAAAGGCCATCGAGATCTACGAGGAGCTGGGGGCGGAAAGGGTCGAGGTCTGCGTGCTTTTGGACAAAAAAGACTTGAGAAAGGTGGAAGTGAGGGCGAAGTTCGTCGGAATGAACGCCGGCAACGATTTCATCATCGGCTACGGCCTGGACTACGAACAGCGTTACCGCAATCTGCCTTTCGTGGCGAAATTAATACAGGAGTAAATCTATGGAGATCAAAGTTGGCATAGTCTACGGAAGCGTTTCCGACGAGGCGGTCATGAAGAACACCAAGGAGATCTTGGAAAGCTACGGCGTTGGCTGCGAGGTCTCGGTCATGTCCGCGCACCGCACTCCGGACAAAGTCGCCGAATACGCCTCCAAGGCGCACGAGAGGGGCATCAAAGTCCTTATCGCCGGCGCAGGCTTGGCGGCCCATCTGGCGGGCGCCGTGGCAGCCCGTACGATCCTGCCCGTGATAGGCGTTCCCTTGGAATGCGGAGGCCTTGGCGGATTGGACGCTTTGCTTTCAACGGTGCAGATGCCCAAGGGCGTTCCTGTGGCGACGGTGGCGGTTGGAAGCCACGGAGCCAAGAACGCCGCCTACCTTGCGCTCCAGATCCTGGCGCTGCAGGACGAGGCTTTGGCCGCAAGGCTCTGGAAGGAAAAGAGAGGCGAATAAAAGTGCAAGTGATGGATCTCAGGGAGAGTAGGGAAGAAGCCATCTGCGCTGCCGCTGACGCTTTGAGAAGCGGGCTCTTGGCCATATTCCCGACCGAGACGGTCTACGGGCTTTTCTTCACGGAAAAGGCGAAAGCTGACGCTTATGCCCTGAAAGGAAGAGAACTGAACAAGCCCTGCGCGTACCATGTCGGCTCCTTTGAAACGCTTTTTGCCGTCGCGGGAGAACAGAGCGAAGAGATCATAAGCGCTTTGAAAGAGAAACTGCCGGGCTCTTACACTTTCCTTTTGCCGAAAGACGGCGGAAAGGTGGGAGTCCGTTATCCCAGCCACAAGGACGTTTGCGAGATGTTGGAAAAAGTGGGCGAGCCGGTCTTCGGAACGAGCGCCAACATAAGCGGGGAAGCCCCGCCGACGGAATTATCCGACACCAAAGCCCTGTGGGAGGGAGTGGCCGTCGCAGTGGACGGCGGAAGCGTTAGGGGAGTGGCTTCGGAGGTCGTCGACCTGACGGGAAGCGAACCGAGAACAATAAGGAAAGCGGAATAATTATGGAAGAAAAAAAGAGTGAAAAACTTTCCATGGAAGACGTTATGCACGAGCTGCAGAGCCGGACGAAATGCCCTTACGCCGAGGAGAAACTTTTCATCTACGCCCAGGCGATGGACCCCTACAACAGGCGCTACATCGTCCTCGAGTGCCCGGCCCGCCGCAATACTATGAGCGACAGCAAGAAGTGGAAAGTTTACCAGGAAGAAATAGAGGAACTTTGCTGCAACCCTTACTTTGCCTACAAATGCGAAAGCTACAAGTTGGTGAAGGAGCTAGACAAAAAAGGTTAATCTTATGAAACGCACACTTTTTATCACGGCGCTTTTACTTAGCGCGCAAGTCTTCGCCGCTGAAGTGGGAAAAACCGCCAAGGGCAACGCCGCTCCGCCTCCGCCGCCCAACCCCAATCTTATGACCAGCGCGGATTTTACTCCCAACGTCAAGGTCGACAACCTCTGGGACGGTGTTAACGGAAACGGCGAGATACAGCTTAAGCCCATAGAGATCTATCATTTCAAGGAAGACAGGAACGTGGGCCCGGGCAGGCTCGGCAACCCAATATGCTACGCCGACGTCGACAACGACGGGAGGATGGAGCTCGTGGCCGCCTCCGAGAGCGGGTTCGTCTGGATCTTCAAAAGGGAAGGCAAGTCCTGGCCGCCGAAATTCGGTTCCGGCCGCTTCCTGCACTCCTTTCTGGGCTGCGCCGTGACGGGCGTTGACGTTCACGACATGGACGGCGACAACATCCAGGATATCGTGATAGGCGCCGACCAGGGCCGCATCTTCTTCCTGAAAGGCAAGGGCGAGGGACTCTTTAACGTTTCGGAAAACGCCCAGATCCAGCTGAACGGCAACGGCGAGAACGGCGAACTGTACACCGGCCGCCAGCTTTCGCCCAGGATCTACGACTGGAACGGCGACGGCAACTACGACCTTCTCTACGGCGAAGGCTCGTATTCGGCCAACGCCATCTACATCCTTTTCAACAAAGGCACGAGCTCCGCGCCCAACTTCCGCAACCAGAAGCCGCAGTGGCTCGCTTACGGCTACGGCAGGGAACAGCTGGCGCCGACCATTGCCGACTTCAACGGCGACGGCAAGCCCGATATCCTGACGGGCGCCCTCGACGGCGGTCTCCACCTTTACATCAACGTCGGCTTCAAGGAAGACCAGACCGACGCTCAGTATTTGCTGGAATATAAGGGTGAGGCGAAGTTCGCCGACACGCCCGCCAAATTCTTCGGCATCGGAACGCGTCCGTATCTCGCCGATCTTACCGGCAACAAGAAGATGGATCTTCTCATCAGCTCGGTGGACGGCAAGATCTACGCTTCCCAGTTCGTGGGCCCGATGGAGCGCTGCGAATTCTCGAAGCCTGTGATCGTGAAAGCCCAGGACAGGCTGAAACCCTACTTCGGCCCCATGAAAAAGACCTGGTACGGCCATCACGAGGACGATTCCTACACTTATTGGAACCCGGCGCGCTACGGCGGCAACACCGGCTGCAACATCAAATACATGAGTGAGACGGACGTCGAGACCCAGGAGAAGTACAGTTTCGCGAGAGCCTATTACGAGGACGGCTACACCGGCACGGACTCCTACTTTGCCAAGTATTACGACGACAACATCAACAACATGGATTACGGGACCGCCTACCGCCTGTCCTTCAAGGTCAGGGGCCGCGCGGTCAAGCCTGTGCTGCACATCAGGCAGATCTACGAAAAGATCGTGAAGGGCGACACCGAATACGACGAGAGCTTCACGAAGGACTTCGACCTTTCCGCCGGCAACGAATGGACCGACTGCTCCTTCCTTTACACTCCCGAGTTCGTGAGCAACCGCCGCGAACATCCGTCCGTTTCCGTAAGCTTCAAAATGAACCCGGGCGCGACCAACGCCTTCCTGGACATCAGAGATATCAAATTCCAAAAGCAGTAAAAGAAGATGACTCACTTAGAAAAGAAACTGTTGTTCGCCTCTCTTCTGGCTCTTACTCTTTCCATTTCGTTCCTGTATGCCGATGAAGAGGAGAAGGAGAAGCCGAAAGAACATCTTTTGGACAAAAAGTTCATCAGCAAGGACAAGATCGAGATGCGCGATAACCTTTGGGACGGCGTCACGAAGGAAGGTTTCCTCAAAGTCAGGGGCGGCGAGCTCTACACTCTTAAGCACGGCGCCTACAGCGGGTACTACCGGGTAGGCCCCTCCGTTTGCTTTGCCGACGTGACCGAGGACGGCAAGCCCGATCTGGTGGTCGGCGGCGAGGGCGGCTTCATCTGGTACTTCGATCAGACCAGCAAGAACGGCACGTATCCGCCGAAATTTTCCATAGGCAAGTTTTTGCACGGCCAATACTCCAAATGGTCGCTTCTGCACGTCGACGTCCAGGACTTCGAGGACGACGGCAAGCCGGATATCGTCTACACTTCCGAAAACGGCGAGATCTACGTCATAAGGGCGCTTGGCAACGGATACTTCAAATCCTCCGCGCCTACTCTGGTCTTCAACAAGGAGCCTTACCGCGGCCGCGGCTTCACTCCGCGTTTCTACGACTGGGATAACGACGGCAACTTCGACCTTTACATGGGCGACGCCTCCTACTCCGCCAACGCCGTCTATTTCTTTAAGAACTGGGGAAGCAAAGCTAATCCGCACTTCAAGCCCGAGGATGACAGGCAGTGGCTGGCCTACGGCTACGGCCGCGAGATGCTTGACCCCTGCCACGGAGATCTGAACGGCGACGGCAAGATGGATATACTGATAGCCGACTCCGAAGGCAAGCTTCTGATGTACTGCTCGCCCGAGCAGGCGGATCCGGAAAACCCGAGGCTTTTGAACTTTGTCGGCGAACTGACCGTCAACGGCTCTTCGACGCCGGTTGGAGAAGGCGCGCGCTGCTATCTTTACGACATAGACAGGGACGGCCTTCTGGACCTTCTGCTCAGCGATATAGAAGGCTATTTTTACGTCGCCCGCAACATCGGCGTCAAAGCGCGCCCGGCCTTCGGCCCGACCACGCAGCTGAAAGGCAAGGACACTTACAAGCCCTACAAGGCCTTGGCCGGATGGAAAGAGGAACAGCTCTGGGATCGCAACGCCGCGCCCGTGGCCGACCTAAAAAGCGAGACGGTGATCGTTGACCGCATGTCGGGCCAGACAGCCCTCATCGATTACGTCCACATCACTTATGCCGACGGCTATATCGGCGGCACGGGCGGCTTGTGCAAATCCCATCTCAAGCTTTACGACGGTAAGAACTACCGCGTCAGCTTCAAGGCGAGGGGAAGAGGCGGCAAAGGCCGCATCCGTTTCGAGCAGGATTGGGAAGACGAGATAAGAGGGGACACGCTCCATCAGACCAAGAACGACAGGAGCGAGGAATTCTCCATCAGCGAGGATTTCGCCGACCTGAGCTTCGTCCATCACGCCGAGCACTCCAGCAAGACCATAAAAAGCGACACGATCAATATGGCGCTGCACTTCTATCTCGACGGCCAGGCCACCAACTGTTTCCTCGACATCTACGACGTCACCATGACCAGGGAGAATTGAGGTAAATAATATAAGATGGCATAAAAAAAAGAGCCGCATAAGCGGCTCTTTTTTTTGCCTCGGTGGAGCGGGCGACCGGACTCGAACCGGCAACCAACAGCTTGGAAGGCTGTGACTCTGCCAATTGAGTTACACCCGCGCAATACCGAAGGATGATACGCCGATATACGGCGGCATCTTTAACGCTTCGAGAACTGGAAGCGGGCGCGGGCGCCGCGCTGACCGTATTTCTTGCGCTCTTTCTCGCGGGCGTCCCTGGTGAGGAGGCCGTTGGATTTGACGAGGGCGCGCGTAGCGTCGTCGATCAGAGCCAAAGCTCTGGCGATGCCGTGACGGATGGCGCCGGCCTGGCCGGAAATACCGCCGCCGCTGACAGTGGCGACAACGTCGAACTTGCCGATGATCTTGGCGGCTTCGAAAGCTTCCTGGACCAGCTGCCTGGTGGTGGCGACGGGGAAGTATTCCTCGAAGGTGCGGCCGTTGACGGTAATGGTGCCGCTGCCGGGCTTCAGGACCACGCGGGCCGAGGATCTTTTACGACGGCCGGTGGCGGAGTAGCTGGAAGTGAAGACGCGGGTGTCAGGAACGGGAGCGGCCTGAACTTCGGGCGTTTTTTCGACTTCGGGAACCTCGACGGTTTCCTGGGTGACGGTGCTGTTTTCGCTCATATTTTCGCTCATATTTCAGATGTGTTACAGGGTGATCTCAACTGGTTTCTGCGCGGTGTGAGGATGCTCAGGACCGGCATAGACTTTGAGTTTGGCAAGGATGGAGTATCCGAGCTTGTTCTTGGGGAGCATGCCCTTCACGGCGTGCAGAATGACACGTTCCGGATGGGAGGAGATGACATCCGCGAAATTACGGCGCTTGAAGCCGCCGGGGTAACCGGAGTGGCTGGTGTAAGACTTATCGGTCGCTTTGCGGCCGGTAACGCTCACTTTCTCAGCGTTGATGACGACGACATAGTCGCCGCCGTCCACGTTCGGCGTATAGGTGGCTTTGTTTTTGCCGCGCAGAATGTCGGCCACTTTAGTGGCGAGCCGACCAAGGTTCTGGCCTTCGGCGTTGATCAGATACCATTTCTGATCGACTTCGGAAGCCTTGAGAACGAAGGTCTTGTTGACGTCTTGCTGTTTCATAATTTCCTTAAGTTAAATAAAGAAAAGTACTCTGTTTTACGTACCAACAAAAGCGGAACAATCGTCATGCTCGGAAACGTTTATTCCCTTTTAAAGGTTTAGGCTTAAGATAATACCACTTTGCCTTTTCAAAGTCAACCGGCTCCTGAACCGGGAGATGAGAGACGGCCCTTGCGCCGAATGTGAGGTTATGCTAGAATAACCAACACATTTTAACAATCAATTCTGCCCAATTGGGCTAAAACCTCTATATCCATAGGAGAAAATTATGGCTATTAAAGTTGGTATCAATGGCTTCGGCCGCATCGGCCGCATGGTTTTCCGCGCGGCGGTCCAGAACTTCTCTAACGACATCGAGATCGTCGGCATCAACGACCTTCTGGAACCCGAGTATCTCGCTTACATGCTGCGCTACGATTCCGTGCACGGCCGCTTCACCGGCGACATCAAGGTGGAAGGCACCAACCTCATCGTCAACGGCAAGAAGATCCGTCTGACCGCTGAGAAAGAGCCCGCCAATCTTAAGTGGAACGAAGTCGGCGCCGAAGTCGTCATCGAATCCACCGGTCTCTTCCTGACCGATGAAAAGGCCCGCGCCCACATAACCGCCGGCGCCAAGAAAGTCATCATGTCCGCTCCTTCTAAGGACGCCACCCCGATGTTCGTCTTCGGCGTTAACGACAAGACCTACGCCGGCCAGGACATCATCAGCAACGCTTCCTGCACGACCAACTGCTTGGCCCCGATCTGCAAAGTTCTGAACGACGCTTTCGGCATCAAGCGCGGCCTTATGACGACCGTGCACGCCGCCACCGCCACTCAGAAGACCGTTGACGGCCCCTCCAAGAAAGACTGGCGCGGCGGCCGCGGCATCCTTGAGAACATCATCCCCAGCTCCACCGGCGCCGCCAAGGCTGTCGGCAAAGTTCTTCCTGAACTGAACGGCAAGCTGACCGGCATGTCCATGCGCATCCCGGCCTCCGACGTTTCCGTGGTCGATTTGACCGTGGAACTCGAAAAGGCCCCCGCCGAGGACAAAGACGCCGCTTACGCCGCCATCTGCGCCGCCATGAAGAAGGCCAGTGAAGGCGAACTGAAAGGCGTTCTGGGCTACACCGAAGACGCCGTGGTCTCCACCGACTTCCGCGGCTGCACGCTGACCTCCATCTTCGACGCCAAGGGCGGCATCCAGCTCGATCCGACCTTCGTCAAGGTCCTTTCCTGGTACGACAACGAAATGGGCTACTCCAACAAAGTTTTGGAAATGGTCCGCGTCGTCGCCAAGTAAGCGAACAACAAGCGATCCTAAATAGGGGCGGGAGGCTTTGGCCGCCCGCCCCTTTTTTCATAAAACTCAAAAGGAATTTTTTATGAACAAGAAAACTTTAAGAGACGTTGAATTGAAAGGCAAAAGAGTCGTCATGCGCGTGGACTTCAACGTGCCCATGGCCAAGGACGGCTCCGGCAAAATAACGGACGACACCCGCATCGTGGCCGCTCTCCCCAGCATCAAGTACGTCCTGGAACAGGGCGGATCCCTTGTCCTCATGAGCCACTTGGGCCGTCCCAAAGGCAAAGGCTATGAACCGGAATTCACCTTGAAACCGGTTGCCGAAGCTTTGAGCGCCAAACTCGGCCAGGAAGTGAAATTCGTTCCGGACTGCATGGCGGCCGACGACGTTGTCAAAGCCCTCAAGCCCGGCGAAGTCGCTCTGCTTGAAAACACCCGCTTCTACAAAGCCGAAGACGGCAAAGTCAAAAAAGACGACGAGAAGAAGGGCATCCATCTGACCGAGGAAGAATATCAGCAGAAGAAGGCTGAGCTGAAGACGAAGCGCCAGGAAATGGCCAAGAAGCTTGCCTCTTACGGCGACCTCTACTGCAACGACGCCTTCGGCACGGCTCACAGAGCCCACGCCAGCACGGCCGTCATCGCCGACTATCTCAAGCCCGCCGTTTCCGGCTTCCTGCTTGAGAAAGAGATCCAGTTCCTCGGCGACGCGGTCGAGAACCCGGTCCGTCCCTTCGTCGCCATTTTGGGCGGCGCCAAGGTCAGCGACAAGCTGGCCGTGGTCAAGGCGCTCTTAGCCAAGGTCGACACTCTCATCATCGGCGGCGGCATGGCCTACACCTTCAAGAAGGCCCAGGGCATAAAGATCGGCAACTCTCTCTGCGAGGACGACCAGGTCGCTTACTGCAAGGACATGCTGGATGAAGCCGCCAAAAAAGGCGTCAAGATCCTTCTGCCCGTCGACAACGTCATCGCCGACAAATTCCCCGAAACGAAGGACGCAACTGACATTCAGATGAAAGAATGCGAAGGCGACATTCCCGACGGCTGGATGGGCCTCGACATCGGCCCCAAGAGCGTCGCTCTCTTCAGCGAGGCTCTCAAGGACGCCAAGACCGTGGTCTGGAACGGACCTATGGGCTGCTTCGAGTTCGCGCCCCTCTCCAAGGGCACCTACGGCGTCTGCGACGCGGTCGCCAAAGTCAAAGCCAACGGCGGCGTTTCCATCATCGGCGGCGGCGACAGTGTCAGCGCCGTCAAGAAGAGCGGCAAAGCCGCCGAGATGAGCCACGTCTCCACGGGCGGCGGCGCCTCCCTTGAATTCCTGGAAGGCAAAGTTCTCCCCGGCGTGGCCTGCCTCGACGAAAAGTAAAAAGTGCGGCCCAGAGCTCTTACGATAGCGGGTTCCGATTCCGGCGGCGGCGCCGGGATCCAAGCCGACCTCAAGACCTTCACGGCCCTCAAGGTCTTCGGCACGACGGCCGTCACAGCGGTCACCGTGCAGAACACCCTGGGCGTGCAAGGCTACCAGTTGATCGAACCGGAGACCGTCTCCGCACAGATCGAGGCTGTCTTGGATGACATCGGGACCGACGCCGTAAAGAGCGGCATGTTGGGAACCGCGGATATAATCGCGGCGGTGGCGCATTCCCTGCGTCACCGCCGCCTTGTTTATGTTCTCGACCCCGTGATGATCGCCAAAGGCGGAGCGAAACTCTTAGCCCCCGACGCGATCCAAAACCTCAAGGATCTTCTCATCCCGCTCGCGACCGTAGTCACTCCCAATATTCCGGAAGCGGAAGAAATAAGCGGTATAAAGATCGACTCCGAAGAAGCGAGAATTTTAGCCGCCAACAAGATCCTTTCTCTAGGCCCCAAGGCCGTCATTATAAAAGGCGGCCACGGCAAATCCGAGCAGGGGAGTCACGCCTTCGACGATCTCGTTCTCATCAACGAATCCGACTCGGTAAAACAATTCTATCTCCCAACCGAGCGCATCGACACGCGCTGCGACCACGGCACCGGCTGCACTTTCTCGGCAGCTCTTACAGCTTATCTTGCCAAGGGCGAAGACATCTATTCCGCCGCGAAAAACGCCAAAGCTTTTTTGACCGCCGCCCTAAAAGCCGCCGAACCCAACGGAAGCGGCCACTGCTCGGTCAATCATACTTTCGCTTTAAAGTGATTTTTGTTTTTCCGGAATATTAAAAAGCTCTTCCCAAATTTAAAAGGAAGAGCTTTTTTATTACACAAGCCATCACGATCAATAGAATTTTCTAAAAAACTTTTATTTTTTTACAGCATGTGTTAACATTCTCAAAAATAGTATTCAACAAAGAAGTTTGCAAACAGAATATCAAAAGCATGTATGGCATAATTATGATATAATAGTGCTACAACTAAATAGGAGGTTATATCATATGCCAACGATCATCCCAATCAGAGACCTAAGAAAAACCAGTGAAATATCTGAAATGGCTCACAACAAGAAAGAACCTATTTTCGTAACCAAAAACGGATACAGCGATCTTGTGATCATGAGCGCGGAGCTCTATGATCGTCTCGTAAGGATCAGCAGGATAGACCAGGCGATTTTTGAAGCGGAAAAAGAAATCGAGAAGGGCGGGAAGACAATGGACTTGAAGAAAGCCAAGAAAAAACTAGACAAGAAATATTATGGATAAATATCATGTCAGACTGTATCCAAGAGCGTTCCGCGACATTGAGAATATTTATAAATACATCATGTCGGAAAAACTATCTCCCGAAAATGCTAAAAAGCAAACTGATCGGATAATAGCGGCCATAGAATCGCTCGAAATATTTCCTGAATCACATCAAGAAAGATTGGAAGGACGATTCATTGGAAAAGGATACAGACAACTGCTGATAGACAATTATCTTGCCATATACAAAATCGATGACAAGAATAAGATCGTTTATATAATTACCGTCCAATATCAAGGACAGAATAGTTAAAAAAAGAAGGCAGCGTTTCGCCGCCTTATTTTTTAGTTATTGTTTGCTTTGCGTCCGACCTCGAATGCGATCGTGTTCGATTCCCGGAGTTTTTCAGGGAAATTATTTTCCAGGGCTTTCTGCCAGTTCTCTTCCGGAATTTCCGGAAGCATTTTTGAAAGATAGCCCAGCAGGGCTACGTTCAAGCCTTTCGGGTTCGGAAGCGATTCTATTTTTATTACCTCCGGCTCGATGACAACGGTCTTTTCGTTGCAGCACAGCGCGTTCGGGTCTTTTTGCGAAGCGTCCAGAAGAACGAGGAAATCAGCCGTACCGGCGGGGATCATCGGGCTCTTGATATCGGAGCCGAATCTCACGTCGCTGCTGACGGAACCGCCGCGCTGGCTCATGCCGTGCACTTCCGCTTTCTTAACGTCGAAGCCTGTAAGGAAGGCGGCTCCCGCGGTGATGTCAGATGCTCTCAAAACGCCCTGTCCGCCGAGGCCAGCGAAAACTATATTGATGTTCTTCATGCTTTTTTCTCCGCTTCTGCTTTTTCCCTGTCTTTAAGATGCTTCAGAGCCAAAAGGCAGGATCGCTTCATGATTATCATGCAGACGTCTTCCTTGTCGAGCTGTTCCTGGATGAAGTCTTTCAAAGTGTCCTTCATGGCCAGGGGATCAACTTCCTCCACTCTCACGCCTATCGCTCTGGCGACGGCGGCGGGATCGACTCTCACGGTCTCGGTGTGGTCCAGCCTGCGGCCGGTGCCCGGATGTTCCTGAAGGCCGGTCATGGCGGTGGTGGAGTTGTCAAGCAATATCACGACATGCCCGTGGGGCGGTCTGTTGTAGACCATGTCCACGAGGCCGGTAAGCCCGCTGTGCATGAAGGTACTGTCTCCGATGACGGAGACGATCTTTTTCGCCTGCTCAGCCGGCAGAACTTCTCTCATGCCGAGAGCCGCGCCTATTGAGGCGCCCATGCAGACGCAGGTGTCCATGGCTTCATAAGGAGGCAGCACGCCCAGGGTGTAGCAGCCGATGTCGCCGCAGACCGTGCAGCCAAGGTCGTGCAGGGCCTGGAAGGTAAGGCGGTGCGGGCAGCCCGGGCAGAGCTGAGGCGGTTTGCCGGGTGCGGGGGCGGGATCGGGAGTGACGTCGTCCGCGGCCAGTTTCTTAACTCTGGCCACATTCAGTTCGCCGTAGCGGAAGGCTTCCTTTTTGCCTCTGACTTTCATGCCGGCGGCCAGGAGAGCTTCCACCACGATGGGATCGCCTTCCTCCACGACAAGGTTGTCCTCGTGGCTTTCAACGAAAGCTTTGATCTTGTCCATGGGCAGGGGGTAGGTCATACCGGGCTGCATGATCCTAGCTTCGGGCAGAGCCTCGGCGGCGTGCATGGCGGAGATGCCGGTTGCGATGACGCCCTGCTTGGCGCTCTCAGGTCCTAGGAAAGTGCAGGGACCTTCCTTGACGTTCCACTCTTCCATGTCATGCAGTCTTTTTCTCAAGCGCAGGTGCGCCAGTCTCGCAAAGGCCGGCACCATCACGTGGCTCTTGGCGTCCTTAGTATAGGAGGGCGTCTCGGGCTCGCTGAAAGTTCCAATCGAAACGATGGTCTTACTGTGGCAGACCCTGGTGGTCAGGCGCAGGATTACCGGCGTTCCAAAACGCTTGGACAATTCCGTCGCCAGGATAAAGTAATCGTAGCACTGCTGGGAATCGGCGGGCTCCAACATCGGCAGTCCGGCGGCCACGGCGTAGCGGCGGCTATCCTGCTCGTTCTGGCTGGAGGCCATGCCGGGATCGTCCGCGGCGCAGATGACAAGCGAGCCTTTCACGCCGGTGTAGGCGGCGGTGAAGAAGGGGTCCGCGGCCACGTTCATGCCCACGTGCTTCATGGTGACCACGGCCTTGCCGCCCGCCAGCGCCGCGCCGATGGCGACTTCCGCCGCCACCTTCTCATTGGGCGCCCACTGGGCGTAGCCGCCCAAAGAGGAGAAGGTCTCCAAGATCTCAGTGGAGGGAGTTCCGGGATAGCCTATTCCGAGATTCACTCCGGCCACTCTGGCGGCGTGGGCGATAGCCTCGTCGCCGTTCAAAAGTTTCTTCATTGGATCCATATGAATTCCTTTTATTTTTAGACTATTTGTAAGTTAAAACTATACCACAGGCCGGAAGAAAAAGCAACTTGACATTGGCCTCCGGAAGCGTTTGGGAAGGCTCGCAAAACATACTTGCAATTTTTTTGCTAAAATATATTTATAACTTAAACAGAGAGGTTCTTATGAAACGCATTCTTGTTTTCGCCGCCATCATTTTCACGGCCAGCTCGCTTTTTGCCGGATCTATTTGTACCCAGAGAGTCGTGAGAGCGCAGGGCTTTGTGAAAGGCTCAACAACGATCAGTTTGAGCGGTCAGCTTGACCAAGCCTTTCTGGACAGCCTGGATGCCGGAAGCGGCATGGCGATCTATAATTACCTGGACAGCTATCTGACTTTCCCGACTTTGCTGCCCAAGACCAAGAACGGCTACGGAACGAAATCCAAAGCTCAGAGCGTTTCCGTCAGCACGAAAAACGGCAAGTTCTCCTGGACTGAAAAAGACGTGACGCCTTACTTCGCTTTCGCCAGCGGCTTTGAGAAGGTAAGCTCCGCCAAGGCTACCATTAAATCTTCCGGCACTATCCCGACTCAGGAGCTGGCGAAGCTGGATTCCCAGAAATTGGCTCTCTTCGACATCGCTTGCGACATGCAGGGACTTGGCTTTTTGGCCTCCCTTTCTTTCAGTCCGGGAAAGAAAGGCAGCAACTATAAGTTCAGCTTAAAAGACCCGAACATGCAGGTCAAGGTCTCCATCAATTCGAAAGGCAAGGCCACGGCCTCTTACAAACTGTCTCCGCAGGTCGTTTCCCCGGCAATCATCGAGAGCGAATACGTCTTCACCAACAAGTACGACTATTCCTTTGACCAGACTGGAGAAGGAAGCGTTGAGCACGGCTTCATCGGCCCTGATAAGGTCGAACTGAAAGTGACGGAAAACAACGACAAATTCCGTTATTTCCTCTTCAACGGAGAAAAGATCACCAACGACTATCTCCTGGCCGATCTGGAAGAAGACTCCGAGTTCGCAGCCGTTTTCGGCACCTACGACCTCACAGTTAACATTGTTGGCAGCGGATCTGTGGGCGTGGAATATGTCGGTCCGGACGACGTGGTTGTCACCGCGATCGATGGCAAAGATATTTTTTCCAATTTTACATGGGGTGACAACGTAAGCGAAGAGAATCCCGTTTACATCGTCATGACTTCCGACACTACGGTCACGGCGAAATTTATTGAGGCGTATCTTGTCATAGACATCAGCGGCGGATCTTCGGCGGCCAGCTGGCCGTACAGATATTCTTCAGACGCTCCGGAAACGCAAAGCAACGCTTGCAAAACGACGGAATTGTGGCTGAGATATATTCCCGCGGGAATATTCAGAATGGGGTCCCCGGAAAGCGAGTACGGCCGCGGAAGTAGGGAAGTTGCGCATAAGGTGACTTTTACAAAAGGCTTCTATATCGGCGTGTTTGAATTGACCGTAAAGCAGTATGAGCTTATAACGGGGGACATGGTATCTGGCGGAGACGCCAGCCCGGTCGTGGACGTGACTTTCGACAGCTTGAGAGGAACCGTCAAAGGCGCCGAGTGGCCAGCTTCGGACGAAGTGGACGCGGATTCCTTTATGGGAATAATCAGGGCGAAGACCGGACTAAGATTCGATCTGCCTACGGAAGCACAGTGGGAATACGCTTGCCGCGCAACCACAATAACGGCGTTTAACAACGGCAAAAATTTGGATGACGAGGATCTCAATTTGGCGGAGATCGCTTTTTATAACGCACCTACCAGCGGCCGGATCAATGTGGGAAGCCGCAAGCCGAATCTTTGGGGTCTCTACGACATGCACGGAAACGTTTGGGAGTGGTGCCTCGACTGGTACACCGATAATTTGGGAACCGATCCTGTGGTCAACCCTGTCGGAGAGGAATCAGGCGATTACAAGACCCTTCGCGGCGGCAGTTTCAACGACGGGGCCAGCGCCTGCCGTTCCGCTTACCGCGCCTACACCGAGACGTACCACAACATGGACCGTCTGGGCTTCCGTCCGGTGGTCAATCAGTAAAGCGATTAAGTTCAACAAAAAAACCCGGAACATTTGTTCCGGGCTTTTTTTGATCAGCGCGTGAAAAGAAGGCCTGCCTCGAAGAGGGCGTAGGCCGGAAAGAAGAGCAGCAGTTGGCTGACTACGTCCGGTGGAGTGGCAAGGGCGGCCAGGATGAGAAGTATTACGATGACGTAGGGGCGGGCGTTTTTTAGTTTGCTTTTTTCCACTACGCCCAGTCTGTTCAGGACAATGATGACAAGGGGGAGCTGGAAGATCAGTCCGCCGGCCAGCATGAGGCCTCCGGCGAGGCCCAGGAAATTAGCGAGCCCAAAAGTGGGCTGAAGGTTCGGGCTGGCGAAGCTGAAGGCGAAGCGCATTAGTATCGGAAGGATGACATAGAAAATGAAAAGCGCTCCGGCCAAGAAGAGCAGAGATGAGAAGACGACGGCCTTGCCGAGGACTTTCTTTTCCTTTTTGTAAAGGGCGGGGGTTATGAAAGTCCAGAACTGCCAGGCGACGTAGGGGAAGGCTAGGGCGAAGGCTAGGATGGCGCCCATTTTCAATTCCGCTATGAAGGCCTCCATCGGCGAGAAATAATGAAGCGTCGCCTGTTCGGGGGGAAGGAGGAGGTTGGTGAAGACGGGGATCAATCTGCCGGACAGATACCAGCAAACCGGGAAAAGGACCGCGACCGCTATGAGCGAGCGGAGAATGACTTTTCTCAGGGCTTCCAGGTGTCCCAGAAAAGTGTTTTCTTCCATGGAGACCTAGTTTTCTTTCTTTTCTTCGGTTTTAGGGGAATTGTCGTCAGAAGAGACTTCTTCCACTTCGGTCTCCACCTCGTCCTTGGCTTTCTGGAATTCCTTTTTGGCTTTGCCCAACGCTCTGGCGAGCTCCGGGATGCGTTTGGCGCCGAAAAGGAGAAGCACCACAAGGATGATAAGGATAATTTCTGTATAGCCTAAATGCATGGTCGTCTCCTAGAAGGAAGTGTTGGCTAAGGTTATGGGAACTTTCTCTATGCAGGTGAAGCGCGGGGCCAGCATCGCTTCGGGATGCCTTCTGCCGTAGAGGTTGGTGAGGTTGAGGGCCGCTCTTCTCTGCGAGATCCACTTGATGTTGGAAAAGAGGTCTTTGAGAGAGGCGGTGAAGCGCATGTTGTAGGGGACCGCGATGGAGCCGTCTTTTTTTAGGTAGAGCGCGCCGAAGCGGGTGGAACCGGTCACAATGCCCTTGGCGGCGTTCACAATGCCCATATAGTGCAGGTAGGGTATGTAGAGTATATCTTTTTCCCTCGGGGCCGCTAGAAGGTCGCTGAGCGCGTTTACGGGCGTGTTGCCGGAGCCGATGGCGATAGACATGCTGGGAACATCGTGGCCGGTCGGTTCGCCGCCGAATTCTTCCACGGTCTCCTTGTCCCAGAAGAAGTTCTGGAAGACGCCTTCCTTGATGAGCGGGAAGGCCTGGCGCTCGATGCCGCTGGCGTCGAAAGCGTAGGGGTAAGTGTCGGAAAACGAGGGATCGTCGACGACGGTCAGAAGCGGGCTGAAGACCTGCTTGCCGAGGTCGTCTTCTTTTAGGAAGCTCATGTCGTGCTTGAGGCTTCTTCCGTTGAAGCCGATCCAGCCGAAGTAATTTATGAGGTTCGCGATGGCGTCTCTGCCGAAGACTACTTCGTATTCGCCGACGGGAACGCTCATGCGCTCCCTGTTCTTGTACTGCTCGAGGAGCAGCGCGAATTCTTCTCTCAGTTCCTCGGGAGCGAACTGGCTGAAGCGGACGGCGGACTGGGAAGATTGGATCTCCCATTTCTCCTTGTCGTTCGTGATGACGAGCTCCATGTTCGCGTCGGTCCCGGCGTGATAGAGAAGGTTGTTGTTCAGAGTGTTGGCGCGCGCCTCGTAGATGGCGCCGCTGCTCACCATGCCGGCCAGGGAGAGACCGTCGCTGAGAAGATCGTCCGTAGCCTGGCCGACGAGGTCGAGGGCGTCGGCGGTCGTCATGTTCTCGATGCGCTGGTCGAAGTTGCTGTCGTCGGGGAGCCTTTCCGGAAGGATGGGGATCTTGCGCTCAAAGCTGACCGGGACGGCGAATTTGGCTATCTCGGCTGCTCTTAAGAGCGCGATCTTCATACCGTCGATGTCTTTCGGGGAGGTCGTGATGGAAAAAGAGCCTTTGGCGCGGCCTATGGTCACGTCCACATCCAGGGAGAAAGTGTCCTCGATGGTGTTGGCGGAGACGCCGGAATTGGCGAAGCGGACAAGTTTGGAAACGCCGCGGTGGAAGGTGAATTCCGCCGCGATGTTGCGTTCGCGGGCGAAATTGCGGAGTTCATTGGCTGCGGCAGCGAAAATTTCTTTCATATCACGTATCTCCTTATAGACCGATTTGTACGTTGTCGAAGCGGCAGACGGGGACGCAGTGTCCCAGCCTCATGACCTGGCTAGGCAAGCCTTTTCCGCAGTTGGCGACCTGGACCAGTTCGCAGGTCGAGGCGTTGCCGACGGCGGACATGGAGCGCCAGAAGGGGAGCGTCGGGCTGGAGTAGGTGGGATTGCGGACGATGCCGGTTATGGCGCCGTCCTCCACGAGCCAGCCGATCTCGCAGGCGAAGTGGAACTGCTCCCTGTTGGAGCCGATGGACCAGGAGCGGTCGCCGTCCATGATTATGCCTTTCTTGGTGGACCTGACGATGTCTTCCAGCGTTCCGTCCGTGCCGGGCAGAATGTTGATGTTCGTCATGCGCTCGATAGGAGGCCTTGTGAAGTCGGTGGCGCGGTTGGAAGCGCCGGATTTTTCGAAGATGATCATGCCGGCCTTCTCGTTGGCTTCCGTAATGGTCTGGCGCGAGGTCAGGGCGCTCTGGAGTATGCCGTTTCTAATGAGCGTGACGTTCTGGCAGGGGACGCCGTCGTCGTCGAAGCCGAAAGAGCCCGGGGAGTTGGGAAGCGTCGCGTCGGCCGCCACGTTCATCTTGTCAGAGCCGTAGCGCAGGTTTCCAAAGTCCTGCAATCTTACGAAGGAGCCGCCGGCGAAGGAGAGCTCGTAACCCAAAATGCGGTCTAATTCCAGGGCGTGGCCCACGACCTCGTGGGTCTGCAGGAACATGATGCCGGGTTTCAGAATGACGGAGCGCACGTCCTTCGGGCAAACGGGAGCGCTGAGGACGGACTCAAGCTCGTTGACTATCCTTTCCGCGTGGTTGAGGAAGCATTTGGGATCTCTCAGAAGTTCCCAGCCCCTGGTGCCGTTGGGGTCAAGCGTAAGATGGTAGGTGCGCTCCTGGCTCAAGCCGTCGACGTCTATGCCCACCACGCGCATCCCAGCGAAGATGTCGACGATCTCGCGGACGCCGTAGGAGCCTTCGGTGTCGAGGAAGTGGATCTGGCGGTGTTCGGACTCATAGCTCAAAAAGCGCTGCTTGACGAAATCTTTCTGAAGTTTTTCGTCCACGCGCTTGAAGAACTCGATCTTCTCTTTCAGGGGAATGTCGAAGGGATCGACCTTGCAGGGTGATTTGAAACGGACATTCTCGAGGACATCCCTGGGGGCGAGGGAGATCGGGCGCTCAAGGCATTTGGCGGCTTCCTTGGCGGATCTCAGGGCCCTTTGGAAGGTGGCGTCCAGATCGCCAAGCGAGGAGGCGGAGGCGAAGCCCCAGGCGCCGTCCGCGAGGACTCTGACGCCGAGGCCGAACTTGGAGTTCTGCTCGCAGCCTCTCAGTTCGCCCTGCAAAAAGAAAAGCGACTCGGATTCGTCGTAATCGTGGAAACGAACATCGGCGTAATCGGCGCCGGACTCTTTCAATCGCGCGAGCTGATCGCGCAGAAGGGGAAGGTAAACGCTGTTCATAGATCCTTATGATGTAAGTTTAATAATCTTACTTTATTTTACTCATATCGCGCCTTTTTGTCAAAGCGTCAACGGGTTAAAAACCGGGTCTCTGATTTTGCTATAATTCTCCCCATGAGCGTTGATCTGAGAGGATTGAATTCCCGTCAAAGGGAGGCGGCCGAGGCCATAGAAGGGCCCGTTTTAGTGCTTTCCGGAGCGGGCACCGGCAAGACCAGGACGATCACTTACAGGATAGCCAATATGCTATCTCATGGCATCGCTCCCGGAAACATCCTGGCGGTCACTTTCACGAACAAAGCCGCCGCGGAAATGGCGGAAAGGATCAGGGCCCTGGCGGGGGAGGCGGCCAAAGAGATGCAGATCTCGACTTTCCACAGCCTGGGCTTAAAGATCATCAGGGAAAACACGGAATACTTCGAGCTTCCCTCCGCTTTCACCATCTACGACACGGCGGACCAGGTGGCGGTGGCGAGGAAGGGACTTAGGGAACTGAAAGTTCCCAACAAGAAATTCGATCCCGAGAAGATCCTCTGGCAGATGAACAGCGCGAGAACGGTCGATTACGGAAAGATCGCGCCGGTGTGCGAGGACCCGGAGGACGCTTGGGCTATCCAGCACCTGTGGCCGTATTATCGGGAAACGCTTAAAAAATGCGGAGCGGTCGATTTCGAGGATCTGCTCTTTTTGCCCTTGCAGCTCTTCAAGGCCAGGAAGGACATTCTCGCGAAATATCAGGAACGTTTTCGTTACGCCTTGGTGGACGAATATCAGGACACGAACGAGGCTCAGTTCGAGCTCATGCGTCTTCTGACCATAAAGAGCCGCAACCTCTGTGCGGTCGGCGACGACGACCAGTCCATTTACGGCTGGCGCGGCGCGGTCATTAGGAACATTCTCGACTTCGAGAAGAATTACAAGGAAGCCAAAGTCATAAGGCTCGAGGAGAACTACCGTTCGACGCAGACGATCCTAGACGCCGCCAACTGCGTCATTAAAAACAACAAGTTCAGGAAAGCGAAGAGACTTTTCACCGGCAACGGCCGCGGGGAGAAAGTCAAGCTCTACTGCGCCGAGAACGAGGAGTCGGAGTGCGCGAGGTTAACGGAGCTGATAACTGATCTTCACGCGAAGAAAATTCCTTTTGGCGACATCGCGGTCCTTATGCGCACCAACACGCAGTCGATGCGCTACGAGGAAGCTCTGCGCAGGGCGAGGATACCGTACGTTCTGAAGGGGAATCTGAGTTTCCTGGACCGCAAGGAAATGCGGGACTTCCTCGGCTACCTTAAGCTGATGGTCAACACGCTTGACGAAGAAGCCGTCATGCGCGTCATCAACATCCCGAAAAGGAAGATCGGCGCGACCAGTTTGAAAAAGCTTTCCGATTTCGCCGGCAGCCACAACTGGGACCTCTATACCGCGCTGGGCCATATCGAAGAATGCAAGGAAATAAAGGGCCAGACGAAGGAGGCGATGAAATCTTTCCACGACCTGGTCGAGCGCTACCGCGGACTTGTCAGGCCGGGGAACTACGCGCGCTTCGTCAGGGACCTCTGGGAGGATTTGAACTACGAGCAGGAGATCAGCGAACTCGATACGGCGGACAGGGAAGAACGCTTGGGGAACGTCAGCCAGCTAATAGAGAGCATAAGCTACTTCGAAAGGGAGAATCCCAATTCAGGCCTGGACGATTATCTCCAGCAGCTGCACTTGCAGGAAGAGGATGAGGAAGATGACGACGACAAGGACATGAAGGACAAGAACAAGGTCAAGATGATGACCATCCATTCCAGCAAAGGTTTGGAGTTCCCATATGTCTTCATCGTCGGCGTAAACGACGGCATCCTGCCTCACGAACGTTCGGTCAATGAAGGCAGCCTGGAAGAGGAGCGCCGCCTTTTCTACGTCGCCGTAACCAGGGCTAAAAAAGATCTCTTCCTTCTCTATCCCGCCGAAAGGACGCGCTACGGCGTTACGGAAGCCTGCGAAAAGTCGCGCTTCATAGAAGAGATCGACGAAGATCTGCTGGAGGTTTGCGACGAGACTGTTCCCAGCGAAGTGACGGACGAAGAAGAGGATCTGATCTTCGCGAAATTGAAAGGCATGTTCGATAAATAATAGTCTTTTATCGGCAGATGCCAAGCAGCGCTTCGCTAAGAATAGCGGTCGTGTTTTCGGAAGAGAAGAAGGAGCTTTCCTCTTCGGTATAGCGGTAGGCTTTCAATTCCGGATCGTTTTCCCACGCTTTCGCGAGCGTTTCCAATTTTTCCGCGATATCTTCTACGTTCGACTGCTCGGCTGTCAGGCCGTGAAGTTTTTCAACGTACCGCCAGGTCGGGCTTCCCTTGTCGGAAACGGCCAGTATCGGTTTCCCGGAACCGACGTAGTCGGGAAGCTTGGAAAGCAGGGAGTTTTTTACCACGTCGATGGAGAAAAGCGCCGTGGCTTTCTTCATCCAGCCTAGGCTTTCGAGATAGGGGACTTTTGATACGAAATCAAGATTCTCTTCCAAACCCAGCGCTTTTGCTTCGCTTTGGTATTTTTTGGGATCGAGGCCTACGAAATGCGCGGTGATTCGCGAACGGAATTTCGGCTCCTTGTCCAAAAAGAGTTTCAGGCCCTGGAAAAAATTGAGGGGATTGTGTCTGCCGTAGAAGGAGCCGACGTGGACAAGGTGAAGCTTGCCGGTAAAAGGCTCGACTTCGGGATAGAGCGTTTTGTCGAAGCAGTGGGGGACGAAAAGCCCCTTCTTCTGAATATCGGGAGAATATTTGCCGAGGACCAGTTTCTGCGTCGCTTCGGTCGTGAAGCAGAGCTTGTCCGCCAATTCCGCCACCGACCGCTCCTGCGCGCGGTTTACGGCGGAGATCGGCCAGATCCTTCTGTGGTAGGGATTGTCTACCCAGGGGTCGCTGAAATGGGCCAGCCAAGGCAGAGCGAAAAGTTTTTTGATCTCTTTTGCCAGCAGATGGCTCGACCATTGCAGTCCGAAGGAAGCCATGCAGTCGAAACTTTCTTTTTCCAAGAGCGTTTTCAGGGCTTTTTTTCCGGCATAGCGCCAAAGGTACTTGTCGTCCGGCATGCCGAGGGAAAGGCTGGCGGTCGCGTTAGAGAAGAACCAGTTCTCGAAGGTGTAGCCGGGAATAAGCTTTATCCTTTTGTCCAGCTTTTCAGAGAGGGCGGGATCGAGCTTGTCTTTCAAAAGCTTGGGGTTCGCCGTGTAGACCGTCAGGTCCCAGCCGGCATTGGACAAGGTGTTGGCAGTTTTCAGAAGCTGCAGCGAACGCGCCAGAAGCTGGGGCGGAAAGATAAAAGAGACTATCAGCAGCCTTTTATTCGGCATTTTTCTTAGGCAGCAGGAAGAGCGCTAAAGTTAAGATGGAAAACAAAGGCAGAAAGACGATGTGCGAATAGTCGCAGATGATCGAGCTAAGGTCGCGCTTGGAGAAAATGAAAGTCACTTTGTGGCTTCCCTTGGGAACGGCGACCGCCTGCTGCATAAGGTTGCAGCGGACGACGTCCGCTTTGGCGCCGTCGATCTCAGCCTTCCAGCCGTCAAGCGGTTCGCAGGCCAGGACGGCGTAGCCCGGGAAATCGAAGGAAGTCTGCAGCTCAACTTTTTCCGGCGTGAAATTCACTAAAGACAGCGTGTTGGTGCCTTCGCCTTTTTCAAGCGGTTCGCCCGCTTGGAGAAGACAGACCGCCAGAGGGTCGGTCTCCTTCTTGTTCATGACGGCAAGCGCGTCCTCGATCTTCGGGATCAGCACCGCGCTCTGCGGAGCGTAGAACCTCGGCAGAATCTTCTTCAGTTCGCCGATAGTCTGACGCTGCCCCTGGTAGCTGAAAGTGCCTATAGGTTCGTATTGCACGCCGAGGCTCTTCAGATAACCGAGCTCTTCCGCTCCGCCCAAAACATAGCGAACGTTGGCGTAGAGCAGGCGTTTCGGAATCTTAAGGTCTTCGCCGTAGAAGAAGGCTTTGCGCCAGACGCTCGGCCTGGAGTCGGCCGGCACGTCTATGGTCGGGATGTCGTAAAGCGGGAAATATTCCGAGATCCAGGAATTATAGAAAGCCTTGTTGACGGCGTGGACCCTGTAGAGCTTGTCGAGCTTCGCGAGCTTTTTGATGCCGTCCGGGCAGGAGAGGTCGCGGTAATCGGGAATGATGTAGCGCGTCGCGGTGTACAATCCCTGGATGATCAGGACCGCGATGATAACGCCGAGAACGAAGGCGCGCTTTTCCTTTCCAATGCCGGATCCTGAGCGGAGAAGCAGAATGGCGGCGCCGACGATGACCAAAGCGACGCTGCCCCACAATACCGCCCTCGAGCGCTGGGCTACGATCAAGCCGAGCTTTCCGTCGGTCATTTGGGCGAGCTGACTGTCTATGGCGCTCTTCGGCACGCCGCGCTGCCTTAGGAGCTGAACCTGATTTTGGATCATGGGATTCTGATTGAGATCAGAGATCATCTCAGCTCTTTTGGAAGAGCCGAAGCTTCCGCTCACAACGGAGAGGAAGAGGAGCGTTCCCCAGAGCAGCAAAACAAGCCAGAATATCGCGAAGAGCTTGTCGCCGTTGCTTAATTTTTGCCAGAAGCGCTTAAGCATGGTCTTCCTCCCTGCAGAGAATGGAGAAACCCACGGCGCTCAGAAAAGAGAGAGCGAGCATTACGGGATAGAGGAACTTTATCGGGTTGCGCATGTCGCTCATCATCGGCAGATGATAGAAGATCCTGTACGGCCCGAAGCCGGAGGCGCTCAAAGGCGAGACGTCGCAGTAGCGGCCGTAGGAAAGCAAAAGCCCGATAAGAGCCACGATCGTAAAGAAGAGCGCAAGCCCCTTTTCCTTTTCAAAGAAGAGCGAAGCGATGGCCAGAAGCGCCAGAAGCATTACGGCGGCGCCTTCCGCTTGCGTGTTCAGGGAGAAATTCTCCATGCCGCCCTTCGGCCAGGACAGGCTCTGCCCGATGGTTCCGTAATAGGGCCCTTCCTCGTCCTGGTTGCCCCAGCCCATGATGCCTGGGAAGACGAGCGAACTGGTCTCCTTTACCGGCAGCGACCACTGGGTGGCCCAGTCCCATTTTTCCAGAGGGCTTTCCTTGGTCGTCTGGACTTCCGTCTGGTTCGCGCTCTTGGAAATGCCCAGCACGTAGAAGAAAGCGTGGGAGCCGAACGAGGCGAAGACCAGCGCGGCCAAAACAACACCCAGGCAGAGTTTGCCGAACTGCTTTTTCTCCCGCGTCTTCCAAAGCAGGAAGAGTCCGAAGAAGAAAAGCACGATGAGCATTATGAAGCCGATGTCGAACTGGTAGCGCAAAACGAGAGCGGAAAGGATGCCGCTCCAGATGAGTGCCACGATGCTTCTTTTATTGAGCGCTCTCGCAAGCGCGAAGAGATCCCACATGAAGGCGGCCCACATCATGAACGTGCCGGCGTGGCCTGAAAACACGCAGGTTATGTAGTGGCCGGAAAAAAGAAGCGAAATAGACCCGACAAAAGCCGGCAAGGCCGTGAGCCCTGTTTCCAGAAGGAAAAAGTAAAAGCCCAGCGCGGCCAGAAAGGCGCACAGTGAAAAGACTACTGTGTTGTAGAAAGCAGGCGGCACGAACCGCCTGATAGGGGAGTAGACTTCGTAGTTGGCCGTATGCCCGTTTCCCAGATATCCGTCTTCCGACCACATGACGCCACTCGGCTTGGCGGCTATCTGGGCTTTCCTTACGATCTGATGGTAAGGCGAGTCGTTGGCCACTACGGGTCTCGGCGGCAGCAGCACATTGTGAAACACCGCCGCCGTAACGACCAGAAGGCCTAGGATGGAAAGAAGATGTTTGCGCATCAAGCGGTGGTCTTTTTCCTGGCCGTGCCTTCCTTGTAGAAGGGCGTGGGAACGACTTCGGCTTCAAGAAGCTTGCGGCCGTTGTCGATCGCTAGTTTCGTGCCGACCTCGCAGAAGTCTTTGTCAACGTAGGCGAAGGCGATGGCGTAGCCAAGGCTCGGGGCAAGCGATCCGCTCGTCACGGTGCCGACAATCTTGTCGCCGGACATAACGTTCTGGCCGTTGCGGCCGCTCTGCTTGGTCGTCAGCTGAAGACCCACGAGCTTCCTCGGGGTGCCTTCCGCCAGTTCTTTTTCGACCACGTCTTTGCCGATGTAGAATTCCTTGTCCTTGGCGATGGCGAAGGTGAGGCCGCTGGCGACAGGGGACATGGTGTCGTTCATCTCATGGCCGTAGAGCGGCAGTCCGCATTCAAGACGCAGGGTGTCCCTGGCGCCCAAGCCGGCTGGAACGGGCACGCCAGTCGCGAGCAGGGCGTCCCAAACGGGCTTGCACATCTCGACGTCGATGTAGATCTCGAAGCCGTATTCGCCGGTGTAGCCTGTACGACTGACGATGGCGCGCTTGCCTAATACTTTCGTCTCGACGAAGGTGTAATACTTCATCTGCTGGAGATCGTATTCGCAGATGGGCTGCAAAGCTTCCGCGGACGCGGGACCCTGGAGGTCGAGTTTCGCGACCTGGCTGGAAGCTTCGTCAAACTTGGTGTCAGGGGAAAGGTGCGCGCTGATCCACTTGGCGTCATTCTCCCTGGTGCCGGCGTTCACGACCACCATGAACTTCTCATCGCTGAGACGGTAGGTGATAAGGTCGTCCTGAGTTCCGCCCTGCTCGTTGAGAAGGAAGCCATAGCGGCAGCGGCCGATGGCCAAAGTCGAGAGCTCGCAGGTGAAGAGCTTGTTGAGATCATTCAGAGCATTGGGGCCGTAAACGAAGAATTCGCCCATGTGGCAGATGTCAAAAAGAGCGGCTTTCGTTCTGCAAGCGGTGTGTTCCTCGACGATAGAAGTGTACTGGATGGGCATGTCCCATCCGCCGAAGGGAGCCATTTTGGCGCCCATAGCGACGTGAACGTCATACAAGGGGGTTTTCAGGCACATATTTGTTTCCTTAGATTGTGTGGTTGGTTGCTACTTTTGGGGAACGTAAAGGACGTCGCCTATCTGCAGGGAGCTCTTTTCAGTGTTGTTCATTTTCATCAAAGTGGCGGAAGCGACGCCGAAAGTTCTCGCGATCTTAGAGAAGGTGTCGCCCGGCACTACGGTGTAAGTCGTGACGTCCGGCGCCTGGCTAATTTCGGAAGTGTCCGCTCTGAGAAGCAGAACTTTCCCTACTGAAAGCGTGGAGCCCGGCCTCAGGCCGTTCAGATTGCAGAGCAGTTTCTCTTCGATGCCGTAGGCTTTGGCGATGCTTTCCGTAGTGTCGCCGTTCATGCATTTGTGAAGGTAATTCTTGGAATTGACGGCGGAGCCTTTGCTGACGTTCAGGCCGGCGGAAGCCGGGACCAGAAGGTCGGTGTCCGGGCCCTTCTTCTCCTCTTTGCCTACTGTGACAGTCGGCCCTTCGTTGGAGTCGGGAACGCTGATCGGTTTTTCCACGGCCGGGCTGATGGTAGTCTCGGTCAGCAGGGCGGGTTTCAGGATAGGCTCGGGCGGTTCTGTCGGAGCGGAGAGCATGACTTCCGAGCTCTTGCGGCAGCCGTAAAAGGCCAGGGAAAGAGCAGCGGCCAAAAATAGATATAATTTCAAGGTATTCATACTCTTTATTCTACCAAAAGAGCGGATTTTCATACAATTGCCTTGCTTAAAAACAGTCTTTTTCCTACAATGTAAGCGTGAAGAGCAGTGTGTTCAACCGATTCGCGCGGGGTTTAAGGCTCTTTCTTTCCGCTTTGACGGTAACGCTTGGGGCGGCGGTCTTTTTGTGCTCCGCTAAATTCCTGGAAGGTCTTCCGATGTGCCAGGCGGGGCCTTCCGCGCTTCGCTTAGTTTTTTCCTTTGGGCTGAGCGCTCTGGCCGTAGTTCTGACGCTTGCGATTTTAACGCTTCTATTCGGCCGCCTTTTCTGTTCCTTCATGTGCCCTCTGGGTTCTTTTTTAAGTTTTGTAGCGCTCTTTTCCAAAAAAGGCAGAAAAAAGATCTTTCCGATCACGGGCGGACTTATTCTCGGTCTTTTTGTTGGCGCGATGGTTTTCGGACTGGCCCTGGTTTTCCGTCTTCTTGACCCATATTCGCTCTTCGGCCGCGCCATTACGGCGCCGCTTTGGTTCGGAATAGTTTTCTTTGTTGTTATCCTTGTCGTCACGCTTCTTTTCGGCCGCCTCTTCTGCACCAGCTTCTGTCCCGTCGGGCTGCTTCTCAGTTTGCTCGCCAAAAGATCGGCCTTTGGGATCACGATCCCCGACGCATGCGTGCATTGCGGCAAATGCGAGAACGTCTGTCCCACGGGCTGCATCGAACAAAAGAAGAACGAAGTGAAGCGGGAATACTGCGTCATGTGCCTGGACTGCCTGACGGTCTGCCCGAAGACAGGCCCGACTTTTTCTTTCCTTTGGAAAAAGCAGGAAAAGGAAAACGCGCCTGACCTTGAGCGCCGGAAATTTCTCGCGGCCCTTTCCGTCGGCGCGGTCATAGGATTAGCCGGCGGCGGGATTTACAAATTGCTTTCCAAAAAGCGGCTTACAGAAGAAAGCGAAAAGAAACTTTTGGTCAGGCCGCCCGGCGCCGTTTCGGAAGGTTCTTTCCTGGCTAAGTGCACCGCCTGCGGCCTGTGCGTTTCCAAATGTCCGCAGAAAGTGCTGACCTTGGGGCCTGCCGGCTTCGGCGCTCCGCGTCTTGATTTCAGGCGCGGGAACTGCTCCATGGACTGCGTGACATGCTCGTCGGTCTGCCCGACGGGCGCGCTGAGAAAGATCGCTCCCGAGAGGAAGAAAAATTTCGTCATCGGAAAAGCGATCTTCACAGCGAAGCAGTGTATCGCTTTCCAAGGAGGAAAGTGCGGCAAATGCGCCGGCGCCTGTCCGACCGAGGCCATAACGCTCAGAGACAACGGCACGCCGAAACTGGAAGCCGAGAAATGCCTCGGCTGCGGAGCCTGCAGCCATGTCTGTCCCGCCGGCGCCATGCAGGTTGCCGGCGCAACCATACAACATTACCTTGATGACACAAACCAAGGAGTTTCATTATGAACAGACGAGAATTCCTAAAATCTTCCGCCGCCATCGTTGCGCTTCTAGCCCTGGGCGGCTGCAAAAAAGAAGAGATCGCGAAAGCCGCAAAGCGGGGGACAATGACCTATCGGGAATTCCCGGGCATTGGAGCGAAGATCTCGCTCCTCGGCTACGGCCTCATGCGCATGCCAAAAACCGGCAACGGCCCCGAGATCGACAAGGAGAAAGGCTTCGCACTTGTTGACGAAGCCTTAAAGGGCGGCATCAACTATTTCGACACCGCCTGGTTCTACCACGACGGACTCAGCGAGACTTTCGCCGGCGAAGCGCTTTCGCGTCATCCGAGAGACAGCTACAATCTGGCCAGCAAACTGCCGATGCGCATCCTGGAAAGCGGGGAGCAGGCCGAGGAGATCTTCAACAAGCAGCTCGAGAAATGCAAGGTCGATTACTTCGACTTCTATCTCCTGCACAATTTGAACGGCCCGCTTTGGAAGAAGACTTTGAAAAACGGCGCCGTCGATTTCGCCATGACCTTGAAGGGCAAAGGCAAGATCAAACGTCTGGGCTTCTCATTCCACGGCGACAACAAGGATCTTCCCGCCATCCTCGATTACACTAAATGGGACTTCGTCCAGATCCAGGCCAATTACTACGACTGGGACACCTTCTCCAAGGAGCAGTATGAGGAAGCGGCGAAGAGAGGCATCCCTGTCGTCATTATGGAGCCTCTGAGAGGAGGGGAACTGGCCAAGCTCAGGCCCGACGCCAGGGAAGTCCTCGAAAAGGCTGAGCCCGGCTCCACGCCCGCCAAGTGGGCTTTCCGCTACATCGCGGAAAAGGAGAACGTCCTTACGGTCCTCTCCGGCATGACGCAGATGGAGCATCTGAAAGAGAACATAAACACCTTCTCGCCGCTCGAACCTCTTTCCGATGACGAGGAGAAGACTTTGGCGGTTGCTCTCAAGACCTACAAGGAAGCCGGCATCGTGCCATGCACGGGCTGCCGCTACTGCACGCCCTGCCCGGCTGGCGTCGCCATCCCGGACATCTTCAAGATCTACAACGACTACAGGCGCACGGTCAGGCTCTCCCAAACGAAGAAAGCTTACGAAGAGCTTGGCAAGGACGCGATGGCCACAGCCTGCGTGGAGTGCGGAGCCTGTCTGAAGAAGTGCCCGCAGAGCATCGAAATTCCCAAGGAACTCAAACGTATTCATAAAGAAATCGAAGGATAACAAATGAACAGAAGAGATTTCATCAAAGGCTCCCTGGCTGTCGCCGCGCTGGCGGCGCTGGGCGGCTGCAAGGAAGGAAAGGAAACCACGGACGTGAAAACAGGCAGCAACGGGAAAAAGAAAGGCGAAATGACGAAACGCAAGCTCGGCAGTATAGCGGGCGAAGTTTCCCTTCTGGGCTACGGCCTTATGAGGCTTCCCCTGAAGGACCGCAAAAATCAATCAGAGATAGATAAGGAAAAAGCCCAGGAGCTCATCGACAGAGCCATGGCGGGCGGCGTCAACTACTACGACACCGCCTGGGTCTACCACCAGGGCATGTCTGAAAGATTCGCGGGCGAGGCTTTGAAAAAGTATCCGAGGGAATCTTATTATTTGGCTGACAAGATGCCGGTCTGGGAAGTCAAAAGCCTAGACGACGCGAAGCGGATCTTCCAGGAACAACTCGACCGCTGTCAGGCCGAGTACTTCGATTTTTATCTCATGCACTCTCTGAACGGCGGCGCCTGGCCGAACGTGAGGGACAACGGCGCCCTGGAATACGCCCGCCAGATGAAGAAGGAAGGCAAGGTGAAAAACCTCGGCTTCTCCTTTCACGGCGACAACAAGGATCTGGCCGTCATAGCCGACTTTGGCGGCTGGGACTTCGCCCAGATACAATTGAACTATTTCGACTGGGACGACTACTCCAGGGAGCAGTATGAGATCCTGACCAGCCACGGCATTCCCGTCGTCGTCATGGAGCCGCTCAAGGGCGGCGAACTCGCCAACCTTCAGCCCAAGACGCTGGAGATGCTGACCAACGCGAGGCCCAATACGACGGCCGCGCAGTGGGCTTTTGAATTCATCGCCTCGCTTCCCAACGTCCTCACCATTCTTTCCGGTATGACCTACATGGAGCACGTGGAAGAGAACTTGAAGACTTTCTCTCCCATCGAACCTTTGAGTGATGAAGGCAAAGAGCTTCTCGTGAAGGTCAAGGAATTCATGAAGGAAGAGGGGAAGATCCCCTGCACGACCTGCCGCTACTGCACGCCCTGCCCTGTGGGAGTGGCCATTCCCGACATCTTCAAGATGTACAACAACTACCGCTCGTCTCTGGTGAAGTGGATGTCGCAGCGCGAGTATTTCCAGCTGGAAAAAGGATCGCGCGCCGACGCCTGCGTGGAATGCGGGGCCTGCCTGAAGAAGTGCCCGCAGAAGATCAATATCCCCGAAGAGCTCAAGCGGGTGCATAAAGAGTTCACTAGCTAGCCAAACAAAAAAGGGACATATCCCCAAGTGAACTCACGGAGGACGCTAGAAAGCCGCAGTGCGAGCTAGGCACATATCCCTAAGCGAACTCACGGAGGACGCAAATCAAGGCCATGCAAGCGTAGTCCGTGAGCGAGGGATGTGTGCCTACTCGCACTACACGCGTAGTCCGTGAACGGGGGATATGTCCTTTTTTGTTTGGCGTGACTTATTGAAGAGCTAGATGGCGGCGCGCTTGAAGGGCGAAGCGGAAGGAAAGGTCTTCGATGCCGAAGACGCGGCGGCCTATCAGATAGCTTTCCTGGATGTCGTTGAAAGGTTCGTACCAGTGCGGTGAGAGCGATGCTATCCCCCAGGCCGCGCCGGCGATCGATCCGGCGGTGGCGGCGGTGCAGTCGCAGTCATGGGCCATGGCGACGCACTGCGAGATGACGGTGTCGATGGACTTCGTCTCGTGTCCGAGGCCCAGGGCGAATATGGTCAGGCAGGCGTTGTTGATGGTGTGCACCGGGGACATGTTAGGGAAACGCTTGTCAACCAGTTTCGCTGCTTCCCTGTAATCTTTCACCTTGCCGTAAAGGGAGAGCGCCCATCTAACGGCTTCCGCGAGATCGCAGTTTTCCGGGATCTCAAGCAGCCCCGCTTCAATGGCGGCCTTCGGGTCTTTCAGGGCGAAGGCGGCGGAGATGACGGCGGCGAAATACATTTCCCCGTAGATGCCGTTTTTGCGGTGGCTGATGTAGGCGTCGGTGTAGGCTAATTTGGCGGCGAGCCTCGGGTTGCCGGGAGCCATGTAGGCGAAGCCGTCGCAGCGGATGTCCGCGCCGATCCATTCGTCGTAGGGATTGTTTATCTCCGCGGCTTTTTCCGGGGCGGCTCCGGCTTTGAGATTGTCTAAGGTCACTTTCTCGGCGGTGCAGGCCATGGGAAGATATTTCAGCCAGGCGTCGGCCACGTCCTGAAGCGTGAAGGGGAAATTCTTGGCTTCCTCGGCGATGATGAGGCCTAAGATGGTGTAGGTGGTGTCGTCGTCCACCGGCGAATACTTCATCTCGGGAGCGGTGTACTGGCGGTTTCTGCCCAGAATGTAGCGCGGCTCCTCAGGGTCCGGCGAGGAGGGCCAGTAGTTCGTCATAGGGTAGGGGACGCCGATTTCTTTGGCGTAATTCTCCATCTTTTCCAATGACCAGCCTTCCACTATGGCTCCCAAATTACAGCCCGCTATACGGGCTCTGAGGGAGCTTAAAACCATGCTCTGGTAGTTGTCGGGGATCGTGTTCCAAAATTTCTTGGAGCCGACGGGGCAGGCGGCCAGTATTTCTTCGTATGCGCTCGGTTCGCGATCAGGCATTTTGCTTTTCCTTTTGGCGCGCTATGAAGGCTAAGACGACCTGGATGAGCTCGGCGGCGGCAAAGCCGCTCCAGCTGATGACGAGAAGGCCGTTCGAGGCGGCCTCGGCGTTCCAGAGGCCGATGACTTTGGCTTTCAGTTCATTCGTTACAGTGGGGGCGTTTTGGAAGGCCGCCACGGCTTCCTCATGGATGGAGGTGAAATTGGCGAACCTGGGGGCGAATGCTATTAGCATGGCGATGGCCCAAAGAAGGACGACGATCGCCAGAGCGTCGGCGGCTTTGCGGTAAGGATTCATCAGGGTTCCTCAACTTCGGAGGGTGAGAAGAGACTGACGGACTCTACGCACTGCAGACCCATCAGCTGGGCGGTGGCGTATTCTTCCGTCACTCTGAACCTGAGGCGGAAAGAGTAGGTGGCCTCGATGGCAGTGCCGGATTTTATGGTGCGGGAGTGCAGCATCTTTATGGAGGTGCCCAGCTGCTTCATGCGGCCGGCGATCTCGGCGCCGCTGTCAAGCTTGCTCTCGGGATTCTCGGTGCTGAAGATGATCTTCGCAATTATTTCCCTGTGGCGGAGGCTCCAGGGAGTGTATTCCGTGAAGACAAAGGAGAGCCAGATGATGACGAATCCGATGGCGCCTATCCTGTGCTGGCCTGTGCCGGCGGCCATGCCCAAGGCAACGGCCATGAAGACGAAGGCGGTGTCGCGGTTGTCCTTTATGATGGTGCGGAAGCGGACGACAGACATGGCGCCCATCAATCCGAAGGCCACGGCTACGGCGGAAGAGCCCCTGACGTTCAATATCACCATCATCACAAGCGTTATGATGATCTCCATCATGACAAGCGTCTGCATGAAGGTCTTGTTGCCGTGGACGCCGCGGCAGAAGCGGTAGAGGAGAACTAGAAGCAGGGCGAAGAGCGCGCTGACGGCGAAATTGTTGACCACGTCTATCCAGGTGGTCGGCGCCAGGGCATTCAAGGTCCACTGCATCATTTCATATTCGGCAGTCTGGTTCATAAATCAACTTTCCTCCTCGCGCAGCACGACCTTTTCTATGCAGTGCGCGTATTTGGATATGGAAGTTTGGGTGAGCTCGAATTTGGTCAGAAAGCGCCGCATCCATTCCGGCATGAGGCGGTCGAATTTAAGTTCAAGGATCGCTCCGGGAAGAGCTATCTGCTCTTCCTCGTAGGGCTCGAAAAGCTCGTAGGAATAAGAGTGGTCAACGGCCCTCAGATTGGTGTCTATGGTGAACCTTACTTCGCCGTCGTCTTTCCCGATGAAGGGGTTGCGGTCGTAGATTACCGTGGTCATTGGGCGGTAGCCCTTGACGAAACAATTATGCAGGAAGCGGTGGGCGTTGGCTCTGAGATAATCGGTGGGGAATTCGATCTCGTCAAGCGTCTTTTCGCGGTCCATGATCTTTTGAAGGTCGCTTAGCTTCATGGGCGCGCGGTCTTTTCCGACCTGCTGGCGGGAGCGGTATTTTATTTCGAGGAAAACGCTGTTTTCGGGAGTGACGTTGGCGTATCCCCTGACGCGGAATTTTCTCCTGTCCTTAAGGCCTATGAGTTTTTCCTTGTAAAGCGTCAGATTGTCGTCGTCGAAATAGACGGAGCGGATGGTGTAGCCGGGAACGCCCAAACCGTTCGGCTTGGCGTGCTGGTCGGGCTGGACGTAGGGCGAGGCGAAAGCTATGGCCTTGTCGATAAGATCGAAGGGGAGAAAATATTTCAGCTCGTAGCGGCCGTGGAAATTCGCCATTTCTTACTCCTTGCTAAGGGAGTTGCTAAATTTCTCGTAGAGAGCGCGGAGAGCCGCAAGCGAGGAGTGGAAAGGATCGATCTTGATGGAAGGGATGGAAGCTTCGCCGGTCATGGATGAGATGGCGGAGAAGGGGACGTCCCTGATGGGAATGAGGGCGTGCACGACGGAAAGGCCCATCAAGGGGACAGGGACGATGGAAACGGATTCCACTCTGCCGGTAACGGTCAGATCCTCGTTGTGGAAAGTGAGGACCGCTTCCAGACCGGGCTGGATCTCGTTGGAGAAAGTAAGCGGAGCCACAACTCTGGCGTAAATGGGATCTTCGTTCACGACGCGCAGGATGGTCTTGATCTCCGGGTCAAGGGAGACTTGCGTTACGCGGCCGGAAACTGGAGTTGTTATCGTCCTGGCCGCCAGGCGGTCGTTGACCATCTCAAGCTCTTTCTGAGCGACTTTGAGCTCGGCCCTGGCCGTATTGATGACGTTGGATGAGCAGGCCATTTTTCTGGCGTTCAGATCGGCTTCCGCCACGGCGATCTCGGCGAAGCGGCTGTTCAGCTCCTCCTCAAGCTGCTGAACCTCGTCGTTGGAGATGTAGCCGGTGTTGAAAAGCTCCCGGCGGCGTTCCACCAATGGCAGGTAGCTGTAGTAATTCGTGTAGGCCAGCGTGACCAGCCTTTCGCCCTCCGTGACGCGGCTCTGCAGTTCGCCGGACAAGAGATTGTCAAGCGTGGCCTGGTACATTTCGACCTTGGCCTGGAGCATCTTTTTCTGGGACTCGTCGTAGAGGGAGCGGAAGGTCAGGACGTGGTCGCCGGCCTTGACGAGCGAGCCTTCCCTTATGCCGGGCGCCAATTCCGTGTTGACCACGTCGTAGCGCTCAAAACGGAAGGTGGTGACGCCGGCCAAGGCCTGCATGCGGCCTTTGAGGTGTTTGGCTATGAAATCTCCGGGCCTTTCCTGCTGGATGGTCCACTGCTCGGAAGCTTCGAGCTCAAAGGGACACTTCAAAGCGGCGACGTCAGTCTGCAAAACGAAATACAGAACGACGCCGGAAAGGGCGATTATAAGGAAATATCTAAGCCAAAGCCACACTTTATGACTCTCAAACTACCTTCTGCGGCAGGCCGCGGCTAAGGCGGCAAGGGCTAAAAGGCAGAAAGCCGGTTCCGGCACGCTGTTGGTATCGCAGGGCGTGCCGTAGACCGCGACAGAAGAGGCCCAGGCTTCGGGCTTGGAATTGTCGGCGGTGGGATCGCTCAGTTCCAGCGAGGGGCCGCGCCCGGCGCAGCCGGTGGGCCAGGGAGAAGTGGATTTGTAGGTGACGGAATCGACTTCCTGGCCGTTGGCGTTCTGGAGGTAGATGGTGTCGCTGTCGTTGGAGAGGCCGAAGTCGAACTCATAGATCACAGCGCCCTGCGGCAGTGAGTAAACGGTCTCGACGGCTTCTTTGCGGTCGGTGATGAGCAAAAACTCCCCGGCGCCCAGGACGGTGTCCCCGGGGAGGCGGTATTTGTCGTCTTCAGTCTCGAAGCGCCAGTAGCTGACGTCAATTTCTTCCTCGGTGCGGTTGAAGAGCTCAACGTACTCGTAATTCTTGCAGTTGCCCTTGGAGTTGGTGTAGGCGGTGTCAAGGCACTGGTACATGATCTCGTTGATGACGACGCCGGAATAGACCGGATCGTCGGTGACGATGTACATGTAGGGGGCTCTGTAGCCGTTCCAGTATTTCCTTAAGGTGTTACCGTCGTGGTCTTCTACCACGGCGTAGTAGAAGACGGTCGTGCCGTCAGGGAAGACAGGCAGGGTGCAGACCCATTCGTTGCCTTCCGCAAGAGTCATGTCAACGGGAGTGTACGAACCGCTTTCTTTGGTGTTGTAGTAGATCTTGGCGCTCTTCACTTGCTTGTCAGCTCTGCTTGCGTCGTAGGCCCAGATATGGATCTCCGGGGCGGTGACGGAAGTCGGGGCATTGGGGTTGCGGCTGTGCTTTGAGGCGTAAAGACCGCAGGTCTCAGGGTTTTTCACGCCAGGAGAGCCGCCTTCGGAGGAGCTGACGTTCCAGGTCTGCCAGGAGTTGTTGTAGTCGGCGAAGGGGAAAACCAGAACGTTGGAGTAGGCGGAGCCGTCCGGCCATTCGCCGCCGTCAGAAATGGTGGAGTATTCGATCTTGTGCTGAACTTTGCCGGTCTTGTCCATAAGGACGACGGCGTCGTCGCTCTTGCTGAAACCTATGCCGGTGGGGCCTAAGATATTGTCAACGGTGGGATAGATGCTTGTGAAGGCTGCGTCGGAATAAAGGACCACGCATTCGCCGGGGGCTAACGTGGTGCCGTCCGGAACGGTGAAAAGATTGCCGCCCTCGTCGTATTTGTCATCGCCCAGCTTCCAGCCGGAGATGTCGACGGAGGCACCGCCGTAGTTGCAGATCTCGACCCAGTCGTCGCTCTTGAAGGGCTTCTTGGCGTCGTAGGTGAATTCGCTTATCAAAACGTCAGCCATAAGCGAAACGGAGGCCAGGGCCGCCAGCAGGACGAAATAGGTTCTTTTGTTCATATATTGCTCCTTTGTAAGTTGGAAATTAGCATTATATTATTGAAGCGTAATAGTAATTTTACCACAAAGAAGGAACATAAACAAGACAAGCGGAGGCCGCGCCGGGAACAAACGCCCCCCCATTTTTTGGTAAAATGGAAACAAATAAAAAAATCACGGAGTTTCTTATGTTAAAATCCCACGCCTTAGCCGCCGCCCTTTGCGCGGCCGTTTTGACCGCGACATCTTTCGCCGCGGATTTTTGTCTTACTCTCAGCTCCAATGAAGCTCAGTCATCCACGATCTCCTCAACATACCCCGGCGCTCCTGAGCCGAAAGTTGAGAACGCGATGTTCGCCCTCGCCTCGCTCAAAATCGGCGACACGGTGACTTTCCTGACGCCCCAGGGCGAACTTAATGGCAACGTCACTTACGCTGTCAAAGACGTGAACGGCATCGTGTGCCGGGCCGGCGACCTCGATGATTTCGCCGGGCAGTGGCGCATCGCGGCCGGTCCGAACGTCCTTTTCGGCGTTGTCGAGGACCTCAAGGCCGACGTTCTCTATGAGATCAACGGCACCAAGAGCCAGGGCGTCTATTCGGTCAAGGAATGCTCTTTCAGCGAGCGCTGCGCCGAGCTGACCTGCCCTGAAGAGGTGCCTGTCTGGGAAGAGAACTCCCTTATGGGAGCCCGCGTCATGGACCTGACCCCGGAGCAGGCCGCCTGGGCCGCCAACTGGGACGACGACGAAGAGGTCGAACTCACGATAGCGGTTGTTTTCTCCCCGCTGGCGGTTGAAGAGGCTGGCAGCCTTGAGGCCGCCAATGCCAAGGTGGCATCCGGCATGGCCTATGGCAACCAGGCTATGCAAAATAGTCAAATCCATGCCAAGCTTACCTGCGTGGGCACTTACCTCTCTGATTATGAGGAAACGAAAGACTCCAGCCTCGACCTCGGCCGTTTCTCATCCGGCATCGATGGCTTCGAGTTTGTTCCGGCCTTGAGAAACAAGCTGGGCGCCGATTTCATGTGCTATTGCCCCAAGTATATGACTCCTGGCTGGGCCGGCCTTGGCTATGTTCACGGCAGCCCGACAGGCTCTGAAGGATCGGCTTACCATGTGGTTCTGCTCAGCTACATAGGCGGGACCAGCTATTCCTGGATACACGAGTGGGGCCATAACATGGGCTGCAACCACTCCCACGAACAATCCGGCAGCTCCGGCCCCGAGGACGGCGGCCTCTTCGGACACAGTTTGGGCTGCTACTTCTACGCCACGAACCTTACCCAGAGATGCTGCTCGATCATGACCTACCAGGGCAGCTGGGACGGCCAGTACTGGGGCTACAGGGTGCCTTATTTCTCAGAACAGTTCCTCAACTACGGCGGTTCCGCGGTCTACTACAACAGCAAGACAAGGAACGCCACCACCTGGCAGAAGATCAGAAAATACGCTTCCCTTTACCGCACGCCTCCTGTCTTGTCCGAATTCAACACCGGCTTTGAGGCCGACGAAAACTATTACCTCGGCGACGCCACCTGGCAGCAGGGCCTCATTTCCCTCAACGCCACCGGCCAGATCAAGGAACAGAGCGGCAACTATTATCTGCACAGCCAGGGCGGCAACGGCTTCCAGCAGCCTGTCAACGTCAAGTCCGACAACGGATACGGCACCTTCAAGGTCAGCGTCAGAGTCAATCCGACCTTCGGCGGCACCTACTTCGACATCAGGGGCGCCAAGGATGCCCTCTGTTACGTCTACGTGACGAGCTCCGGCTCTCTTAATCTGGCTTGCTCCGGCACGCCGGGAGGCACCGTCAGCAAGGCCACGGCTCTGCAGCAGATCTCTACGGGCTGGCAGGAATGGACCTTCTTCATCGAGGAGAGCACCAAGACTTTCCTGGGCTGGGCGGTTAACGGCGAATACCATGCCGCCACCGACTGCTACGTCGCGGGCGAGGACGACGTCTACGTCAGCTCCGTTTGGATGAAAGACGTCAGCTCGGGCGGCGCGGATTTCGACGACCTCCATGTCGACTGCGGCATCGGCGATCTCGCGCTTTCCGCCGAACCGATGGCTATCGGCTCCACTATGACCACCGTCAAACTGTCGAACCTCAATGAAAACACTACCATAAAATACAAAGCGAAAGTGGTGAAGGGCGAGGATAACTTCACCATCTCTCCCGTCGAGGGACTCTTCAAGGACGAAGCCGAGATCAGGGTCGAGGCTCATGACCTTCCCACCGCTCCCCAGTTCCTGGAATGCGTGGTGGAAGTCGACGCCGGCAACGCCGGAAAAAAGAGGATCCGTCTAGGCGCGCCCTGCGGCAACGAAACTGACGGCTACGGCCTCTACTCCGCTGATCTCTCGACCTTCCCGAAAGGCAGCCCCAGCGATTACGATTCCTGCTGGGAAAACAGCGGAACGTTGGACTACGCTTTCGACCATTATGTGACGGAAGTTCTCCTGGACGAAGATTTCGAAAGCTATCCCGGCAACACCAACATGGGCGGCATCGGCGGCTGGGGCAGCGGATACGGCACCATCGACCGCGACGGCTCCATCTATGTGAGGGAAAGATTCGGCAACAAGTACTGTGAAGTTGCTTACGTCAACAACCTCTTCGGCGCCCACAAGAAACTGGACAAGCAGATGAAGCCCCACTGGTGGGAAGGCCACACCAAGGGCTATTTCCGCGTTTCTTTCGACGCCATGCTTACCGGTACCTCCAGCAAATTCTTCGGCCTCTGGGATCCCCAGATGGTGGAAGGCAACTTCGAGTACGTGAACGGCAGCGGTTATCGCTTCCGCAGCAACGCCAGCGACTCCAGCCATTCCGAATTCGTTTCCCAGAACTACATTCCTCAGGCCACCTGGACGAGAGTCAGCATGATCATAGAGGCGGTGCCTGTTTTGGACTCTTCCGAACGCTACCGCCACATCCTGCGCCAGTACAAGGTTGATGGCAAGACTGAAAACTGCAAGGCCTTCCTCGATCAGGACAGCAACAACGACTGCTTCAATACCCTGCGCTTCTTCCTCTGGGGAAGCGGCACCTTCTGCCTGGACAATCTGAAAGTCGAGACCCTGATCTCCGAAACGGATTACGACATCCTGGACTTCGCTGATGTGGATCCCATGGATCTCTATTTCAACAGCAGGCAGGACGTCGAAGTTAACCTTGGCTTCACGGAAGAGATGGCCAGAAATTACGACATCACCATCGCCGCCAAGATGATGCTTCCCACTGATTTCGGCGGAACGCTGACCTTCGGCCAGGACGACTTCCACAAGCAGTTCGCCACGGAATTCAAACTCAAATCCGGCAAAGTCAGCCTTAATTATCCCAACGCCAAAGGCGTGCGGGATACTTTCACGGCCAACGCCGGCGAATGGTTCGTTTACGGCTACGACATCTCCACCACCGAGAAGAACCTGAGGCGCCTTTTCTGGGACGGCGATTTCTATAAGGAGAATCTGCCGATCACCGGAGCGGACGCTACCACGGCCATCGACAAGATCAAGTTCTCCGTCAGTTCCGGCCAGGCCCGCATCGGGGCGGTGGACGCCAAGCTTACTCCGCGTAAGCAGTCTGTCCCCATTCTGAGCCTCGACTATGATCCCATAACCTTCTCCAAGGAATACGGGACCATTTCGATAACCAACGAACTGCCGGACACCACCGCCACCTTCAGCGTTTCCTTCGAGGACAGCGACCTCTTCATGGCTGAGCCTTCAAGCGGCACATTCCAGAGGTTCCAGACCATCAAGATCACGCCCAAGAATCTCCCGGCAAAAGCGGAATACGCCGCCACCGTCGCCACCATCGATCTTGGCGAAGCGGGCAAGGGCACGTTCAGAGTCGGCGCCCCCTGCGGCACTCCGGAAAAAGGCTACGAAGTTTACAATGCTGACTTCGCGACCTTCCCCCAGGGCGATCCCAGGTTCTTCGACCGGAGCATAAAGGGTGAAGCCGACGTTCAGGCCCAGATCAAGTCCACCGCTGACTGGGAAGTCTTCGACACCCTGCTGACGGAAGATTTCGAAAAGTATGAGAACGGCAAGGATCTCTGCGGCGAAGACAACTGGAGCGTAGCCTACGGCGCCATCGACGTCAACGGCACGACCATCGTCAAGGAAGAGAACGGCAACAAATATCTCAGATTGAAAGATATTACCGGCCTCTTCGGCATCCACAAGAAACTCGACAAAACTTTGGACAACGACTGGGTAGCCACCAGCGGCAAAGCCAAGGGCTTCTTCAAAGTCAGCTTCAAGGCGAGACTGGGCGGCACTACCGCCAAGAACCTCGGTCTCTGGACGCCGCAGTGCGTGGAAACGCAGTTCCGCTATGACAATGGCGCTTACAGATTCGCCAGCAACAAGTCCGACGAGACGCATCCGGAATTCGTCTCCGACGCCACCATCGCCAAAGACGAGTGGACCGAGTTCAGCGCCGTCTTCAGCGCCGACACTATTAATGACAGCGAAGGACATGCCCGCCACGTCCTCAGGCAGGTCAGGATCGGCAATAACGAAGAATCCGGCGAATATCTCTGCGACCAGGAGAACGAGACGCAGACCTTCTCCATCCTGCGCTTCTTCCAGTGGGGCGAAGGCACCTTTGACATCGACGATCTTAAAGTCGAAGCCATTGTGACCGACAGGGCGGACGCCAGCCAGACCTTCTCCGACGGCCTCGTTTTGGAATACACCAAGACCTCGGAGAATCCGACCATTGGCGAAGGCGGCCTCTTCTACGCCCTGGGCATCGGCGAAGGCATCGCTGACATGTACGACCTCGAGATCGCCTACAAACTGCTCTTCACCAAGACGCCCGCCGGCGACCTGACGCTCACGCAGGACTCCGAGCACAGGCAGATGAAGGTCGTCATTTCCAGAAGCGGCGATACATTCGTTCCGACCTTCACCGACTACTCTCCGGCCACCGCGCTGGCCACCGCCAGACCGGCCGTGGGCGAAGCCTTTGATTACGCCGTGAAGGTGAACACCAAGACCGGCAACAAGCAGTTCAGGGAATTCACCTGGGCCGCTGATCCTGTCGTCGTTGACGCGCCTATAACCAGCGGCTCCGTCAAGGCTACGGAAGGCGTTGACGCCCTCAGGATGCTCCTCAGCACCGCCGATGACAGCGTCTGCGTGGAAAGCGTAAGCGTTAAACTGACGCCCGTGGTCCCCGAACCGACTACGGCGCTGCTCCTGCTGGCGCTCCTCGGCTTAGGCTTCCTTCGCAGGAAATAAAAGTGAAAAGCTAAGCGAATTAAGCAAGGCGCGCTTTTAAGCGCGCCTTGCTTTTTTTTTTTTTTTGGTAGAATCTTCTCTAGTAGAATCATATGCGTTAATCTTGAAGCTTCACGTTATGTGAGGAAGGACGGTTCTTATGAAAAACAAGACAGCCCCTATATTTGCCGTATTGGCAATGATTTTATGCGGTTCGCTTTTCGCAGACAACATTTACGCGAAAATTGAAGGACCTCGCTTTGTTTCTGCCGATTCCGTAAATACCTACAAAGTTGTCTTGGAGGGGTTGGACGATTCTTATATTTATCGCGTCAAGTGGCATGACATTGTGAGCGCCGAGGGTGTTTCCAGCGGGTCCGTTCTTTTTGTCAAAGCGCCTTCCGGAAAGGCATCCTTCACCATCGGCTGCGATGTGGATTTTGCTGATCCGGGAAGTGTTGACGGGTTGCTGCATTCCTCTGCCGAACTTGAAATTACGGCAGACTTTGGCGAGAACAAATTGTCCGCGCTTTTCGCCAATGTCGAATGCAAAACCAATTCTGTCAAAAGTATAGAATTTATGCGCTACCGCCTGGTTGAGAATCTTTCTGTGGAAGGATGGAAAAACATGCTGGTGGATTATGCGAAAGACATGGCAAAGAACGCTCCCAATGAATTCGAACTGGAAACCATGCGGCCAGCTTACCGCCTGAAGATGAATTACGATGCGTTGGAGAAGCTGACTGATGAAGACGTCGAGGCTGTAAAAAAAGCGAACGGCGGCACCAACAAGCTAAACTGGTGTTGGAATCTCTTGAAACCGCGGAACACTTTTCATGGCGGCCCATTGCATCTCGAGAAGCATGACTTTGCCAGCGCCTGGAGAAAAACGGATGTGGACACTGCGAAAAAGGACAGCATAAAGGATAGGTTTTTCTGGTTTATCGGCGGCGCTTATGCCAAAGATTTCTGGGATGAATGGTACGCCTGCTGGACGGCGGAAGCACAAAGGCCGAAACCGAGAAAAGGGGTAATGGAAGGGCTGCAAAGAGATTTTTCGTCTCTTGAAATTTACCTTTTACCTTTTTTGTATGAAGCTTTGAAGGCCGGCGACAAAACGCTTTTGTTTATGGTAAAAAACAGAGAACCGTTTGGCTATCAAATCGATACAAAAGATGTCCTGACTTGGTTGGAAGAAAACAAAGACGCTTACGACAGAAATCTTTCCGCTGAAGAGGGCTTGGAAAAGGCTTTGAAAAACGCCGAATCCTCCATACGCTACCTGGAAACGGATCCCAAGGAGCCGGAAATTTTGAAAAAGTGGGCGGAGGAGATCGCGGAATATTATAAAAAGCCATTTGACCAGAGAGAAAAAGATTATTGGTACTACATAATAGGGGATGCCATGCCCAATAACGCAGGACATCTCAACGAGATCATTTCTGAAATAATCCTTAAACAAAGCAGATAGCAGTCCGTGGAATTGTTCTTTGAAAAGAGGGGCCGATGAGGCCCCTCTCTTTTTTGCCTTCCATATTGACTTTAAAAGCCTCTTATCGTAAAATATCAATTCCTAATAAAAATATATAACTCTCTTTCGAGCAACTATAAAAAGGTCGTCACATGAACTTCGAAGATCCGAAATACCGTGAAACTTTCTGGCACACCGCGAGCCACTGCCTGGCTCAGGCGGTCCTGCGCCTTTACCCTGATGTTAAGCTGGCCATCGGCCCGGCTATTGAAGAAGGTTTTTACTATGATTTCGACACGCTGACGCCTTTCTCTCCCGAAGACTTAGTCAAGATCGAAGAGGAGATCAAGAAGATCGCCGCCGCCGATTATAAGCTGGAGCGCGAGGAATGGTCCAGGGAGAAAGCCCTGGAGTATTTCAAAAGTAAGGACCAGACTTACAAAGTCGAGATCATAGAAGATCTTGGCGCCGAGGAAGTCTCCGTTTACAAGCAGGGCGAATTCTTAGACCTCTGCCGCGGCCCGCACCTTGAATCGACCGGCCCCGTGAAGGCCGTGAAGCTTCTTTCCGTGGCCGGCGCCTACTGGCGCGGCGACGAGCATCGCCCGATGCTGCAGCGTATCTACGGCGTGGCGTTCCCGACCCAGGAACAGCTCGACGAATACTTGAATTACCTCGAGGAAGCCAAGAGGCGCGACCACCGCGTCCTTCTGAAGGACATGGACCTCGGCAGCTTCCACGAAGAGCTTGGCCCGGGCCTTATGGTCTGGCATCCCCGCGGCGCCTGCATCAGGAACGAGATCGAGAACTTCTGGCGCAACGAGCATTTGAAGAACGGTTATGACCTGGTCTATTCCCCGCACGTCGGCAAATCGACGCTTTGGGAGACCAGCGGACACCTTTCCTTCTATCGCGAAAATATGTTCCCCTCCATGGATGTTCCTCTGGACAACGACCAGACTCAGGAATATTTCGTGAAGCCGATGAACTGCCCCTTCCATATCCTGATCTACAAGAACAAGACCAGGTCCTACCGCAACCTGCCCATGCGCATGGCGGAACTCGGCACGGTCTACCGCTTCGAGAGGAGCGGCGTCTTGCACGGCCTTCTGAGAGTCAGAGGTTTCACGCAGGACGACGCGCACATCTTCTGCCGCGAAGACCAGATGGAAGAGGAACTCGAAAGGACTCTGAAATTCTGTCTGCAGATGCTGCACAACTTCGGCTTCACCGAATACCACGTCTATATCTCCACCCGCCCGGAAGGCAAGTGCGTGGGCGAGGAGAGCCGCTGGAACGCCGCGCAGACGGCCCTGGAAAAGATCGTCGCCAAGCTCGGTTTGAAATACGACATCGACAAAGGCGGCGGCGCTTTCTACGGCCCCAAGATCGACATCAAGATCAAAGACATGCTGCACCGCGAATGGCAGTGCTCGACCATCCAGTTCGACTTCAATCTGCCTGAGCGCTTCAATATGACCTACGTCGGCGAAGACGGGCAGGAACATGTGCCTTACATGATCCACAGGGCTCTCTTGGGCGCCATAGAGCGTTTCTTCGCGGTTTATCTTGAGAACTGCGGCGGCAACTTCCCCTTATGGCTCGCCCCCGAGCAGGTGAGGATCGTGCCCATCAAGGACGCGCATCTCGACTATGCCAAGGAAGTCTTGGCTGCCTTGCAGGAAAGAGGCCTTAGAGCGACCGTGGACGAGACGCACCGTCCGATGGGCGCCAAGGTCCGCCAGGGCAAAATGGACAAGGTTCCCTATACGCTCGTTCTGGGCGACAAGGAAGCGAGCGAAAAGACCGTGTCCGTAAGAACGCGCCAGGGCAACCAGGCCAACGCTCTACCGCTTGAAACGCTTATCAATTCTCTCTGCAAAGAGCGCGACACGCACGCTCCCAGCGGCGAGTGGGATAAAACCGAATAACTAAAAAGAGGACAAAACTATTCGTAAGTACAACCAAACCGACACGACCAGGGTCAACGAGGATATCAAAGCCCCGGAAGTGCGCCTGATAGCCGACGACGGCAAACAGCTAGGCATCGTCACTCGTCAGCGCGCGCTCGAAGAGGCCGAAAAAAGGAATCTTGATCTGGTAGAAGTCGCGTCCGGCGCCCAGCCCCCGGTCTGCCGCATCATCGATTACAGCAAGTATCGCTATGAGCAGACCAGAAGGGAAAAGGACTCGCGCAAGCAGAGCCAGAAGACCCGGACCAAAGAGATCAAGTTCAGACCCGGCATCGACAGCGGTGACTTGGAAACGAAGAAGAAACACATAATGGAATTTCTCGAGGACGGCTTCCACGTTAGAGTGGTCTGCTTCCACAAGGGCCGCGAGGCGGCCCACCAGGAAATGGGCCAGGAGCTGCTGGTCCGTCTGACGGAAGAACTGAAGGATTTTGGCGCGGTAGAGATACCCGTCAAGAAAATGGGCGCGAATTACACTATCGTTTTTGGGCCTGTGAAGGCCAAGAAATGAAAAGCGTCGTGCGGGGAAAACAGACTCCTCCGGGACGCGCGCCTCTAAATTAACAAAACAAAAAAGACAGGAGCAATTATGCCAAAAGTCAAAACCAAAAAGTCTGTGAGCAAGCGCTTTTCCGTCACCAAGAGCGGCAAAGTGAAACGCACAAACACCAAGTCCCGCCACCTGATGACGGGCAAGACCAGAAAGAACAAACGTTCTTTCCGTGACACGTCCATTTGCGGCACCACCGATGCCCGCAATGTCAAAGAAATGCTGCCGTACGGTTAAGGGCCACCTGCGGTAATAATCTAATCATAGGAGAATCTACTTATGCCAAGAGCCACTAATAGTCCCGCCAGCAGGGAACGCAAACGCAAAATGCAGAAACTCGCCAAGGGTTTCTTCGGACTGCGCCGCAACGGCAACCGCAACATGCAGGAAACCGTGGTGCGCGGCCTGGTCTACCAGTATCGCGATCGCCGCAACAAAAAACGCAGCTTCCGCGCCCTGTGGATCACTCGTATCCACATCGCCGCCAACGAAGCCGGCATTTCTTACAACGCTTTCATTTCCGGCCTGGCCAAAGCCGGCGTGACGCTGAACCGCAAGGTCCTCGCCAACCTCGCCGCCACCGAGCCCAAAGCTTTCGCCGAACTGGTGAAAGTCGCCAAAGAAGCGTAAGGACGTTTTGTGCGTAAAATAAAAAAGCCCTCCGCGAGGAGGGCTTTTTTTATTGCTTGGAGCTTTGCTTTTACTGCACTTCTTCCTGCTCGCTCTCGCGGTTGATGGAAGAGTTGAGCTTGAAGCTGTCGGCGTAGTTTTCCTCCGCGGACGCTGCCAGGCGCTCCTCTTCGTCGGAGAGGACCTTGAAGGCGCAGTAGGCTGTGAAGAGAAGTACCATTCCGGCATAGATGAAGCAGAAGGCCATTGTCACTTCTTCCAGGGTGTTCTCGACTATGATCCTTGCGATGCCGCCCACCACTATGAAGAAGAGGGCGAAGACTCTGAGCAGGATGCGGCCTTCCTTGAAGCTTACCCAGATGTTGAAGAAGAGATAGACGAACCAGATAAGGAAGAAGAGATTGGAGTAGAAGGCTTCGGGCAGAAGATAGAGCGTGTCGCCGATTTTCGTGCTCGTCCCTATGTTGCAGCAAAGGAATATAAGAGTCATAATGACCGGCATCAGGTAGGTGACCTTTGCCCTGGCTCTGGGACCGGTCTTCCAGAAGAAGAGGAAAGCGTACGTGGTGACCGTCAGTTCAAGGACGTAGAAGAGCGAGGTGAAAATAGAATAGGGGACGTTTTTCCTGAAGACGGCCAGGCTCAGATGATTGTTGAACCAGTCGAATCCCCAGATATCCTCGAAAGCAAGGATGTAGAGGACCACGGACGTTTCCAAAAAAGCAATGACGTAGGCGGTCTTGGAGAACTTCTCGTTGAATTCCCTGATCTGCGGAGAACAGGCGAGACCCCAGAAGACCAGGGCGTTCAGAGAGAGCTGAAGCGGCCTGAAGGGGAGGATGTTCCCGAAGATGAACTGAGACATGCCGAGCGTCGCCAAAGCCGCGGCGAAAGCCACGACGCTTTTTTTCAAGTAGGCTTCCAAACTGAAAACAGCCATGACAAAGAAGATGCCTATATAGTAGAAGCTGCTGCCGAAATCGTCGTCAACCTCACCCTTATAAAAGAGCATGAGGACCAGCGCGTAACTGAGGATGGCGTGCAGTTTGTAGTTTCTAAGCAGGCCTATCGTCATAGAGAGCAGAAGAATGCACCCGAGCTTCGTGCGGTCGAGCCAGGCGGAAGGAAGCAAATGCCAAAGCGCGAAGCCGACGAGCGCCGTGCCCATGGCGGCCAGAACTTCGGGAAAAGCTTTGAAGATCTTCTTTGTGGAAGGCGCCAGCGCCAGGCCGTGCAAAGCCACGCCGCAGGCTAAAAGGAACCACTTGGAGGAAAAAATGTTGTGCCAGTAGTTGACAAGGAGAATGAGCAGACCGATTCCCATGGCGATGCAGCCAAGGATCGCTATGAACTGCACGGTGTCTCTTTTGGCATCGATCTCTTTTACTTTGTTCTTTTCGATGTTATCCATAAAAACCTCCTCGATTTTGTTTACGCTAATATATTAACATAAAAGTGGAAAAATTGAAAGGTAAACAATTTACTGATAAACGTTTTTTAAAATTAAACCAGTTATCTTGGTTAATACGAATTATTTAAAAGAATATGCCAAGGCCTTTCAGGAAGGCCAGAATTACCAAAACAGGGGAGATATAGCGTACTACGAACAGCCAGATCTTGGAAAAGAGCCAGTCGAAAGCGTTGAAGCAGTTCATCTCTTCCAGGGCGGATTTGTTGCCCCAGACATAGCTTACATATAGCAGCGTCATCAGTCCGGCCAAGGGCATCAGCCAGAGGCAGGTGGTGTTGTCCAATATGGCGAAGAAGGATTCGGAGCGCAGTTTCAATGTCTCTGTAAAGAATTGTCCGAGCTTGGGAACATTGCTGTAGTTCGCGGCCGACACGGCGGTCAGGGGAACGAGCGGGCCCAAGACTATGATGAGAAGGATAACGGCTTTCACGCGGGAAAGGTAAAGCTTCTGCATAATGCCCTGCACGGCGCCTTCCAGCATCGAGATTGAACTTGTCAAAGCCGCCAGGAGCAGCATGAGGAAGAAGAGCGTTCCCCAAAGCGCGGACAGGGGAAGTTTTCCGAAGGCTATGGGCAGTACTTTGAACACCAACGACGTTCCTTCTTCAGGAGAGAGCCCGGTGGAGAAAAGCAGCGGGAAGATGGAAAGACCCGCGAGAACGGAAGCGAAGGTGTCCATTATGACGATGGTGCAGGCGGTCTTGGGAAGCGAACTGGAACGCCCAAGGTAGGAGCCGTAGGCGATACCAACGCCAGATCCCAAAGATAGCGTGAAGAAAGCCTGCCCCAGGGCCGCCATGACGCCCTCGGCGCTCAATTTGCTGAAGTCCGGCAAAAAGAGGAAGCGCAAGCCCTCATGGGCGTTCGGCAGCGTGAGCGCTCTTATGATGATCGCGACGATCAGGATAAAAATGAGCGGCATGAAGATCTTGGAGAAGCGCTCGATGCCTTTCTGAACTCCCGCCATGACGATAAAGGCGGTGGCTAAAAAGAAGGCTAACGCCGCCGCGATTGTCACCCAGAATTGACTGCCGGAGGCCGTGACGATATTGTCGAGCAACTCCGCGGAAAACGCCGGCTCGCGGAAGATCCTGCCCATAGGAGAAATGATTGCGTAAACGATGATCCAGCCGCCCACCACGGAATAGAAGACCGCGATCATAAGGGGAGTAAGGAAGGTAACCGTAAAGCCGAGGAAGCCCCAGCCGAAAAGCAGCGCTCCCAAAGCGAAGAAGCCGCAGGTCCCGGCGTAAAAATACAGTCCTTTTAAAGCAAAAGCCGTCGCGCATAAAAAAAGCGCAACGGCCGCGAGGAATGAAAGCTTCGTTTTTTTGGGAGCCAATTCCGTCATGGCTTCCAGAGGCCCCTTGCCAGAGGCGCGCCCCAACGAAAGCTCGCAGAGCATGATGGGGAGGCCTATTAAGAAAATGGCGGCGAGATAGACAAGGATGAAAGCGGCGCCGCCATATCTTCCCATGATGTAGGAAAAACGCCAAATGTTGCCAAGCCCTATGGCGGATCCCGCCATGGCCAGAACGAAACCTTTGGAGGAAGACCAGAATTCTTTGTTGGGACTCACCTGAAAACTCCCAGCCCGTCCAGGAAAGCCAGAAGCACCAGGAGGGGCGATATGAAGCGGATGAAAAAGGCCCAGATGACGCAGGGGGACAAAGGCGAAGGATCGCCTACGGTATTGTATTCATGGACGCCTGAAAGCAGATGCCAGCAGTGCGTGTCCATGGCGCCCGTGGAGCCGCTGCGCATTTCTTTGACGGCTTCCTTGGGACCCCAGACCCAGCCGGCGTACAAAAGCGTCAAAAAGCAGGCTATCGGGATGAGCCACTGGCAGGCGCCGGTGTCGAACGTGTCGAAGAGGCTGCCCTGGGCGGTCAGGAAAGTTTTCTGGATGAACTCGCCGAGTTTCGGGAAATTGGAGTAGTCGCCGGAACTGAGGGCGATTATGCAGGAGACCGTGCAGAGGCAGGGGACGAGTATGAGAAGGACTTTGCTGCGCTTCCACTTCAATTCCTCCACCATAAGGCAGACAGGGCCTTCCAGGAGGGATACGGCGCTCGTTAAGGCCGCGATGAGAACAGCCACGAAGAAGATCAGGTTCCAGATGGTGGACAAGGGCAATTTCTGAAAAGCCAGCGGCAGCACTTTGAAGATCAGAGACGGTCCGCTGTCCGGCGCGAAGCCCATGGCGAAGACTACCGGGAAGATCGCCAATCCGGCCATGACGGAAACGAGCGTGTCGAGCATGGCGACAGTGACGGTGGAGCGGGGGAGATTGTTGTCCTTCTTAAGGTAAGCGCCGTAGGTTATGGTTATGCCCATGCCCAGAGAGAGGGAATAGAAAGCGTGTCCCAAAGCCGCCAGCACGGATTTTCCCGATAAATGCGAGAAGTCCGGCACGAAAAGAAACTTCAGGCCTTTGGTGGCGTTGGGCAGAGTCAGCCCGCGGAAGATAAGCACGATGAGAAGGAGGAAAAGAACGGGCATGAAGATCTTCGAGAAGCGCTCAATGCCTTTCTGCACGCCGATCCAGATGATAACAGCCGTTGTCAGCATGAAGACCAGCGTCGCCAGGAGCGGAGCCGTCCAGGCGCCCTTGGGCGCCATGATGATGGGAGTCATAATAGCGGAGGCTTCCTCCACGGTCTGGACGTTCAGCTGTCCAAGGAGAGATTTGCAAACGTAGATGAGCGTCCAGCCGCCTACCACGCCGTAATAGACGAGAATGAAAAGGGGAGTGACGGCGCCGTAAACAACGCCCAGCGTCACCCAGCCGAAGCGCAAAAAGGAAACGCCGACTATGGAAAGCAGCGCCGCGTAGAAATACTGTCCGAAGCTCAGGGCCGCCAGCGCTCCCAAAAGCGAAACGGCGCCGAGGAAATTGGAGAGCTTGGATCTGGAGGGGCCCAATATATGGAAGGTCCTGACAGGGTTAGACTGGGCCGCGCGGCCCATGGTCAGTTCGCAGAGCATAATGGGGATGCCGACCAAAAAGACGCAGCCAAGGTAAACAAGCAAAAAAGCGCTGCCGCCGTTCTGTCCGGTTATGAAGGAGAAGCGCCAGATATTGCCAAGCCCCACCGCGGAACCGGCCATAGCCATAATGAATCCGAAAGAGGATCCCCAGTGTTCTTTTTTCTCAGACATTAGATCTTTTCAATAAGCGCGCAGGCCAAGGCCGCGATGCCTTCCTTCCTTCCCGTGAAGCCCAGCCTTTCCGTAGTGGTGGCTTTTACGCTGACGCGGTCCAAGGAGAGGCCGCAGCAGGACGCCATGATCGCCCGCATCGATCCAACATAAGGGCTGATCTTCGGTTCCTGCGCAATGATAGTTATGTCGAAATTAACGATTTTATAATTGTTTTCATGAAGGAGCGCGACGACTTCTTTCAAAAGCGTCGTGCTGTCGGCGCCTTCGTATTTTTGATCGGTGTCGGGGAAGAGTTTCCCGATGTCGCCCAGGGCGGCGGCGCCCAAAAGAGCGTCCATCAAAGCGTGGGTCGCCACGTCCGCGTCGGAGTGCCCCAGCAGCCCCAGTTCGTAAGGAATAGTGACGCCGCAAAGCTTAAGAGTCCTTTCCGGCGCGAAAGCGTGAACGTCAAATCCCTGACCAACTCTTATCATATTTAGATGAACTGCTCCAGGAAGCGGATGTCGTTTTCGTAGAAGAGACGGATGTCGTCGATCCTGTACTTCAGGATGGCCAATCTTTCGACGCCCAAGCCGAAGGCGAAGCCAGTGATGTCGGGATCGGTGTAGCCCGCGGCTTTGAAGACGTTGGGATGCACCATGCCGGCGCCCAAAACTTCCACCCAGCCCGTGCCTTTGCAGACGCTGCAGCCTTTGCCGCCGCAGACCGTGCAGGTGATGTCGACTTCAGCACTGGGTTCCGTGAAGGGGAAGAAGCCCGGGCGAAGCCTTATGGACGCCTGCGGGCCGTAGTAGATCTTCGCGAAGTTCATCAGGGTGCCTTTCAGCTGCGCAAACGTCACGTTTTTGTCAACGTACAGACCTTCGATCTGATGGAAGATGGTGTAGTGGGAGGCGTCGATCCTTTCGTTTCTGTAAACTCTGCCCGGCGCGATGAAGCGGATGGGCGGCTGCTGTTTTTCCATCGTCCTGGCCTGAACGGGGGACGTGTGGGTGCGCATAAGTATCTTGTTGCCGGACTCGGCGACTTCCTTGGGGGATTTCACGAAGAAAGTGTCCTGCACGTCGCGGGCCGGATGGGTGTCGGGAATGTTGAGGGCGTCGAAGTTGTGCCACTCGTCTTCCACGTCCGGGCCTTCCTCGATGGTGAACCCCAGTCTAAGGAAAATATCCGAGATCTCGCGAAGCGCCGCGGAAGTGGGATGGATGGAGCCAAGCGTGGCGAAGCGCCCGGGCAGCGTCACGTCGATCTTGTCTTTCTGCAGCTTGGCGGTGTCCTCGGCAATTAGGAGCGCGATGCGCTTGTCGGACAGCGCCGCGGAAACGGCGGTCTTGGCCTCGTTGACGATCTTGCCGAAAGCGGGCCTTTCCTCATTGGAGAGATCCTTCATGCGGGACATGTAGGCGGCAAATGAGCCCTTGCGTCCCAGATATTTGATGTCAAGTTCGGCTAGCTCGGCAGTGCTTTTGGCAGCCTCTATGGCCGCGACCGCTTCGTTTTTAAGATTTTCCAGTTCGTTAGCGATTTGTTCCAACATAAAAACTTCCCTTATTTTTATTTTATTTATTATATCAGAAAGGACCGCCCTTTTGGGTCAAAGTCTTACGAACATCGGGAAAGATCAGCATTTTTCTGCTATAATAGGCTTTAAGTTGCTGAAACATTCAGATAATTTGACACAAAGAGGAAAAACAATGACACTTAAAACTATCGCCTCGGTCGCGGCCTTAGCCGGCGCGCTCGTTTGTACGGCTGAGGAGCCTCAGTCCGAAGGAGCCGGGTTTAAGAAACTCGGCGCTATGCTTGACCTCTCGCGCGGTCGCGTTTACAAGGTCCCTTATTTGAAACGCTGCTTCGAGCGCATGTCCAAAATGGGCTACAACAGTGTCATGCTTTACACCGAGGACACCTACCGCCTGGAAGGCGTGCCGAAATGGGGGCTGAACCGCGGCGGCTATACAAAGGAAGATGTGAAGGAGATCAAGGCGGCCGCGGAAGCGAACGGACTTGAACTCGTTCCCTGCATCCAGACGCTCGGACATCTTGAAAAGTGGCTGCGCTGGAGCGATTCGAAGGACGTGCGCAACAACGACGGGACGGTTTTGGTCGGCGAGCCGAAGACCTACGAGCTCATCGAGAAGATGGTCGCGTTCTGGCAGGAGGCCGCCGGCGGCAGCCGCATCCACGTCGGCATGGACGAAGCCTGGGGATTCGCGGACGACGAATATGCCAAGCGTAACGGCAAGCGACCTGGATTTGACGTTTTCCTTGAGCATTTAAGGAAGGTCTGCGAGATCTGCAGCCGCCACGGCTACAAGGAAGTCCTCATTTGGAGCGACATGTTCTACGGCTTGTACCGCGACAGCAACGGGGCCTCCGCCAAGGAGATCTCAGAAAAGATCCCTCCCGGCGTGCGCCTTGTCTTCTGGGATTACTACAATCTGGACGCTGATTATTATCGCAAGACTATCGACGGACACACCGAACTTAACGGCAAACCGGTCTTGGCGGGCGGCGCCCTGGTGTGGGACCGCTTCATTCACTTCCGTGAGTATACGCTCAAAGCCTTGGGCACATTTCTTTCCGCCGCAAAGGAGAAGGGCTGCGAAGAGATGTGGATCACTCTCTGGGGCGACAACGGCGCCTACCATATCCCAGAGATTATCGACGAGGCCATGTTCACCTCCGCCGAACTTGCCGCCGGACGACCCGTCGAGCCAAACGACGACAATTGCGCGCGTTTCAAGGCAATAACCGGCATGGACTTCAAGACCCTCGCCAAGATCTCCGACATCCAGAGCCATCCGAACTTCAATCTGGGAAAGCACGACACGACCTTCTTCTATGACGATCCGCTTTACATGCTCGAGATAAGGAACGCCCTCGCGAAGTGGGACGGCGACGGTATCAACCGCCTCATAGCGTGGCGCGACGCCATGGCCGAAATTGAAGCGGGCTCGAAGGAGTCAGGCGCTCCCGTTTCGTGCGCTTTCAACCGCGCGACGCTGACGAAGCTCGACTATTCGCTTTCTATGCTGGAGGCCTGGAAGGCGAAGGACGCCGAGAAGATCAAGGAGGCCGCGGCGAAACTTGACAAAGCTGTTGCGGCGATGCGCGAATTCTGCGAGATCTACCGCGACAACTGGAACGAGACCAGTCAGCCCTTCGGTTTCGAACTTATCCAAAAGCGCAATGCCGGAATACTCGCGCGCCTGGAGGAGGCCAAGCGCCGCGTAGACGAATATCTCGCAGGAAAGGCGGCTACGATCCCTGAGTTCGACGAGGCTATGCTGCCTTTAGGCAATACGTGGTAACATTGGCACAAAATAATAATACATAGAAGGAGAACAAAATGAAGAGCCATGACAAAAACTGGTTAAAACTAATGATCGCCTGTCTTTTTATCCTGCCGCTGACTTCCGCGTGCGTGCCCGAGGGCGGCAAGAACGCTCTCTCGGCCTCGTCGCGCGTCAGGAAGCTGACTAAGGAGACCGGCAAGGAAATCGGCGATACTAATAAATTCGAAGTCGCGACGAGCATCGCGACGCTTGAATTCGACACCTCGAACGCCCCGGACCTCAAGCAGTGGACCAAGGAAAAATTCGCGCCCGCGATAGAGGAATGGGTCGTTAAGCTGACCGACGTCATGGCTTCCGACGGCTGGACGCCGCCCTCTAAGATCTACTTCCAGTTCGTCGTCGTTAAGCTGGAGAACGCCGATCACGCGCCGGCGTGGGCTGTGCCGAGCGAAAGCCGGGTCAGCCTCCGCGCCGACTGGTTCAGGGAAAACTTGAACGGCGAGGCGCTAGGCTCTACCATTCACGAGCTCACCCACGTCTTGCAGAACTACTGGACGGAAGGGGCGAACGAGAAGAATTGCCCGGAATGGGCGAGCGAGGGCTACGCGGACTACATCAGGTGGGTCCTTTTCGAACCTGAGTCTAAAGGCTGCGATTTCGTGCTCAAGGCTCCCGAGAAATACCACTACAATGACTCCTACCGTGTCACCGCGCATTTCTTAGGTTTCGTGGAAAGCCAATTCCCCGGGACGATGAAAAAGTTCAACGCCGCGCTCCGCGACCACTCTTTCGACAACGGCAAGTTCTGGAAGGACGCGACCGGAAAAACGGCAAAGGAGCTTGAAGCGGACTGGAAGGCTTCCATGAAGAAACCCGCCGCCAAATAGCCGCTTATTTCCAAATAAATATCATGTAGGCGACGTAAGCCGCGAAGAAGAGCGCGCCGGCCGCCCGTCCGATCTTTCCGCGCGCCATAAACAGTATGAAAACGACCGTGACCGCGGTCATAACGGCGAAATCCGGAAGAATGTTCTTTTCGACCGGGAACGGTTTTATTATCGCGGTGACTCCGGGGATCATCAGGGCGTTGAAGATATTGCTGCCGATGATATTTCCGATGGCGAGATCGCTTCTTTTGTGGATCGCCGATATTATTGAGGCGGCCAATTCAGGCAGCGAAGTGCCGACCGCCACTATCGTGAGACCGATGACCGTTTCGCTGACGTGCCAGTCCCTGGCCAAGGCGACGGCGTTCGTGACCATCAGTTTGGCGCCGCCAATCATGACGGCTATGCCGACGGCGGTCACCATGAAGCTTATGAAAAAGTTGTTCCACGGTCCCGTCAGATCCGGGACCTCTTCGCTTTTCGCGTCAGGGCTGAAGACGCTCCAAATGATATAGGAGAGCATCGCTGCGGTCATGATCATCCCGTAAGGGCGTCCGATGTATCCTAAAAAGAAAGTCAGGCCAAGGAGTACGACGCTCATGGCAAGCGAGAAGATCTCCCTGAAGCGGGCTTTTTCCGTGAAGACGATGGGATTGATCAAGGCGGTCAAGCCGAGGATCAGAATGATGTTGGCTATGTTGCTGCCTATTACGTTGCCAATGGCGAGCCCGGGGGAGTTGATCTTTCCGACGACTGAGAACAAACTGGCAAGAAGTTCCGGAACGGAAGTTCCGAAACCAACAACGACGATACCTATCACAAGGGCGGAAATGCGAAGCTTCTTGGAGAGCGCGATCGCGCCTCTCACCATTGCTTCGCCGCCCGCTATCAGGAAAGCGAGCCCAAGAATGAAAAGCAGTCCTTCTTTCATGCGTTAAAGTTCTTCGTACCTGTTTACCCAGTTTTCAACGACGGAAAGCGAGTTGTCCCAGAATTCAGCTCTGGTAATATCATACCCGAAACGCGCCGCAAGTTCTCTCGGCGAGGCTTGACCGGCGGAGCGGAGGAAATCCATGTACTTGGGAACGAAGGCCGCGCCTTCTTTTCGGTAGAGGGAATAGAGGGCCATGGCGAAGAGGCGGCCGAAGGCGTAAGGATAGTTGTAGAAGTTGAAGCCGCTGAAGTAATAGTGGGGCTTCCAGGTCCACATGTAGGGGCCGAGGCAGTTTTCGTCCAATCCGTCGCCGAAAGTGGCCTTCTGGGCTTTCTCCATGATGGCGCAGAGTTCTTTGGCGGTCAGTTCGGATTCCAGGCGGAGCTCCATGACTTCCTTTTCGAAGAGGAAGCGGGAGGCTATGTCGACGATGACGCCGCTGGTAGAGGCTATGGCGCTCTCAAGGATGTAGAGCTCCTCTTCCTTGCTTTGGGCTTCTTTCAGGGCGGACTCAGAAACGATCATCTCGTCCATGATGGAGGCGGTCTCGGCCAGCGTCATGGGGCATTTGCGCTGCTTCATGGGCAGGCCTTTCATGCAGTAGTTGTGGAAGGCGTGGCCCAATTCGTGGGCCAGGCAGTTGACGGAATCGAAATTGCAGGCGTAATTGGCCAGGATGCGGGATTCCTCAAGTTTCCTAACTGGCATGCAGAAGGCGCCGCCTCGTTTGCCGTCCCTGGGTTCGGCGTCGATCCAGTTGTTATCAAAGGCTCGTTTGGCCAGGTCGCGCAGTTCGGGGGAGAAACTCTCGAAATGACGGTAGAGGAAAGCCTGGCAGTCTTCTATGGAATAATTTCTGGAACTGTCGCCCACGGGGGCGTCCAGGTCGCACCAGCGCAGTTTCGGAAGGCCGAGTTTTTTCGCTTTGCTGACGAAATAGCGTCTGAAAAGCGGGAAGGAGCGTTCCATGGCGTCCCAAAGAGCGGAGAAAGTCTCGTCGTCAAGTCGGGAGATCCTTAAGCTCTGTTCGAGGGCGGAGGAGTAGCCTCTCGCTTTGGCCATGGTGTTGGCTGAACCTTTGACGCCGTTTAAGCAGGCGGCCACCTGGTCCTCGATTTTCTTCCAGGCGGATTCCTCGGTCTTCTGAGCGTTGAGACGGACGTCGGGGTCGCTGTCGGTCTGGTAGGCTCTGAGGGCCGTCAGAGGCAGTCTTTTCGTTTCGCCTTTGTAGGTGAATTCCGCGGTGGCTCTCGAGGTGATGAGGCCCTGCATCTTGGCCCAGGCGTGCGTGCCGCACTGCTCCAACCTGGCGGCCAGCTCTTCTTCCTTTTCGCTGAGAAGATGGGAGGCGTTGTCTCTTTCCTCGTTGAGGGCGAACTTGAAATCTTTAAGATCATTTGAAGCGTCGGAAGTCCAGAATTCATTCCAGAGTTTTTCGGGAACGGCGGCGAGCCATTTGAGATAGCGGACATTCAGAAGACCAAGGGCAACCATGGCGCCGGAAAGCGAAGACTCTATCTTGGCCGCATCGGAGTTGTAGGAATCCGTCGTGATGAGGGCGTGGCAGTAGACGCCGATGGCTTCCACGGGATCGGCGAGCTCTTCTTCCATCTTGATCATTTTTGTGAGATCAGCTGCCAGTTCTTCAACGCTCCCTGGGCAGGGAGGGAATTCCAATTCCTTAAGAGCGGCGACGTTGTTTTTGATCTTTTGAAGATCCGCTTTGAGTTCCTGGGAATCGAGGGAAGGATAAAGTTCCTTTAGTTGCCAATGGGGAAGAGCGTTCGACATTTTATGTTTCCTTAAAATTTGTATGCTAAAACTTCTTTGAGATCGGGGATGGAAGGAGCCGCGCCGGGCCTTGTAACGGAAATGGCGGCGGCTTTGGAAGCGAGGTTAAGCGCGTCTTTCGGCGCCAGGCCGTTTATGACCGAGGCGAAGAAGTAGCCCGAGAAAGTGTCGCCAGCGCCCACGGAATCGATGGCCTTGACGTGATAAGCTTCCTGCTTTATGACTTCTTTTCCGTCGTCATAGTAGGCGCCGTTTTCTCCCAGGGTCAGGATCGTTTTGGTAGCGGGGAATTTTTCCCGCATGCTTTTCAGGATATCCACAGGACGGTCGGAGGGAACGCCGGAAATGGTTGCACCCTCCACTTCGTTCACGATGAGATACGAGGTTTTTTCAAGCGGAAGGGCTTTTATGGAGTCGTCGCAAGGGGAGGGATTGAAAGCGATGACAACGCCTTTTCCCGCCAGTTCGTTCATTATCTCCGGCAGAAGGTTCACTTCGTTCTGGGCGATGAACCAGTCGCTCGCGGAAAGGAAGTTCTTAAGTTCGCTAATGAGCTTATTGGGAACGCAGCGGTTGGAACCGCCGAAGTGCAATATGGCATTCTGCCCGTCCGGCGTGATCTGGATGACGGCGTGGCCCTGCGGAATGTCTACGGGATAGATAAGTTCAGTCTCGACTTTTTCTTTCTTCAGGTATTCCAGAAAATCAAGCCCGTCGGGTCCGTAGCTTCCGGCCTGGTAGACGTCCGCGAGTCCCGCTCTTTTGAGAGCGATGGCCTGGTTGAAGCCCTTGCCGCCATAAAAGACGGCGCGGTCTTCGGCGGGAAGCGTTTCACCCGGCCTTACGAAGTGGGGGACGTGATAGATGATGTCGCGGACCAGAGATCCGTAGCAGACGACTTTCGGCATATCAACCTCTGTTCTGGATGACGTATCTGACAAGCTGGTCGGTGCTGGCGTCGGGATCTTTCTGCAAGGCTTTCTGGACGGCTTCCTGGACTTCCGACTGGCGGAAGCCAAGGGCGACGAGCGCCATGACCGCGTCGGCGGCGTTCTTGGAGATGCCGGCGGGCGCGGTCTTGCCGGCCAGGTGCGTAAGCTTGTCTTTCAGCTCCACGATGATCCTTTCGGCGGTCTTTTTCCCGATGCCTTTGATGGAGGAGAGGGCCTTGACGTCTTCGCTGGCGATGGTGTGGCAGAGGCTGGAGATCGGCTGGCTGCTGAGAATAAGGAGCGCCGAGGCCGGGCCGATGCCGGAGACTTCGATGAGTTTCAGGAAGACTTCCCGTTCCTCGCGGGTCGCGAAGCCGAAAAGTTTCTCCTCGTTCTCCCTAAGGTGATGGAAGATCAGGATCCTGACCTTGTCGCCCATGGGAGGGAGCGTTTCGTAGGTGTTGAGGGAAATGCTGACTTCATAGCCGACGCCGCCTACGTTCAGAACGACGAAGGTGGGCTCTTTCTCATCTATAATGCCTTCCAGAAAAGTGATCATTTTTCCTCCGCGTCTGTGATTGTCTGCCCGTACTTGAGGGCGTGGATATGGGTTATGGCTATCGCCAGGGCGTCCGAGGCGTCCGGCAGCATGCGGGTGTCTTTTATTTTCAGCATGTTGGTCACCATCGCCTGGACCTGGTCTTTTGTTGCGGCGCCGATGCCGACCACGGCTTTTTTCACCCTGGTAGGGGAGTATTCCATGACGGGAATTCTCCTTAGGGCCGCGGGAAGAACAGCTGCGCTTCTCGCTTCGCCGATCTTCAACGCGCTGCGGGCGTTCTTGTAGAAGAACTGGCTCTCGACCGCGACAGTCGTCACGTCGTAGCTTTTCAAAAGTTCGTCGATGCCCTCGAAGATCCTGGCGTAGCATTCAACAAGGGGAAGGCTGGCGGAATTCTTTATGACACCGAATTCCGCGCACTCCATCACTCCGCTCTCAGAGCGGACCAGGCCGTAGCCTGTAACGCGGGTGCCGGGATCGATGCCAAGGACCAGCATTACTTCACCTCGACTTCCTGCATCTCGAAAACGGGCGCTCCGGGAGTCGGCTTGGCGCCGGGCAGATTCTGGTCGGCGGCGGAAGCATCCAGCTGCGCGTCGAGTTCCTTCAGAGGATCAACTTTTTCCGGTTTGCTTTCGGGAACATCGAAGGCGGTTTCCTTGACTTCGACTGTCTCTACCGTTTCAGTCACAGCGGGAGTGTCGAAAGCGGAGCCGGTCTCCTCGACCTTTTCCACCGTCTCCTCGACCTTCTCCTCAACTTTTTCTTCGACCTTCTCCTCGACCTTCTCTTCAGTCTTTTCCGTGAACTCTATCGGTTTGCTTTCCACGGTCTCGACAGGCGTCGGGGTGATGACGGGAACGTTCTCGACGGTTTCTTCAACGGCTTCCGTAACGGCGGCAGGCTTCGTCATAAAGTCGCCGACTTTTTTGCCGGGCCTGGTGGCGGGCTTGGCGTCCATGAGCTCGGGATCGAAGATCTCGATGCTGCTGGAGCGCCTGAGGCCGTTCATGTAGGGTTCGTAGACCGCGGCGCTCTTCGATTCGGCCACGCGGCGGTAGATGTCGTCGTAGGCTTCCCTTTCCGTCTGAACGTGGGCGTCCTGCTTGGAGCTGACATAGACGATGTGGTAGCCGAAGGGCGTTCTTATAACTTCGCTGTACTGGCCGGGAGCGAGGCTGAAAGCTGCTCTTTCCACCTCGGCCATCTCTTCGCCGAAGTGGCCCTGCTCGATTATGCCCCAGTCGCCGCCGGAGTCCTTCATCGGACCTTCGGAGTACATCAGCGCCATTCTCTGGAAATTGGCGCCCTGCGCGAGCTGCGACCTGATGTCTCTGATCCTGATCTCTGGATCAGGCTTTCCTTCCTCGGTCTTGTCCTTTATCAGGATCTGGTAAAGATGGACGCTGGGCTGACGGGTGTATATCAGATTTTTGTTCTCAGTGTAGAATTTGTGCACTTCGTGCGGAAGCACCCTTACTCTCTTGAAGACTTTTTCCTGGAGGACCGCCTGGGCTTTTATGGCGTCGGAAAGATGTTCCCTGAATTCCGGGAGCGTTATCTTGTTTTCCCTTAAGTAAGCCTGGAATTCATCTTCCGAAGCGTAGCGTTCCCTTTCCTTGTTGAGCTGCTTGTCGATCTCAATGGGAGGGATCTTGACTTCGAGTTTGTTAGCTTCCTTAACGAGCAGCTTGGTGTCGATGATGCTCTTCAAAGCGGCGACTCTTTCCTTCCTGTACTCGTTTTTGATCTCCTCGTCGTTCGGCATCATTTTGGCGTATGACTTGAGAGTGGGGGAGATGTAACGGTCGAGCTCCACAGCGGTGATGGAAGCGTCGCCGACCTTGGCCACGATGCTGTTCACTTCCTCGGCGCAAAGAGGAGCGCAAAGAAGAAGCGAAATGGCAAGAAGCTTAATACTGTTCGACCAATTTTCTAATGAGGCTTTCATTGCGGATCACCTTATATTTGTTGGTTAGGGACTGCAGGACCGATTCGTAGGCTTCGCCGGTCTTTCGCAGCGCCAGCTGATTTTTCAATTCGTCTTTTATCTCTTCGTAAGACAGCGTCCTTTCCGGGATCCTGTCCGTAAGCTTTATCACATGGTATCCCTGGGAGGTCTCAACGACGGAGGAGATGTCGCCGATCTTCATTCTCTCGACCGCTCTTTCAAAGGAGGGGTGCGTCTGTCCTTTGGTGAAGAAGTCAAGGTCGCCGCCTTTGACTTTGGAGGGGCAGTCGGAGTAGGCCGAGGCCAGTTGTCCGAAATCTTCGCCTTCCAGGGCGCGGCGCCTGAGCTCCGTTGCCCTTGTGTAAGCGTTGCTGACTTCCGCCCTGTAGGCGTTGGGCGCGACTTTCACAAGAATATGGGAAGCCCTGAACTGGGCCGGCTTGGTGTATTCGCTCTTGTGCGCTTCGAAATAATCCTTGACTTCCTGGTCGCTGACCTCGCCTTTGATGTTGATGTAGCGGTCGTAGAAGTATTCCAGGTTGACTTTATGCACGGCGTCTTCTATCGCTTCCGCATATCCCTTTTCCCCGCTGAAATCCTCGTGCGCCGCGGCGTACTCGAAGACTTTGTTGTTGATGAGCTGGGTGATGAATTCGCTTCTCCTCTTGTCAAAATCCCTTCTCAGATAACTCGGAAGCGTGTCGAGGTTAGGCTGGGCGAAGAGTTGGTAGAATTCGGTCGTCGGGACGGGGATGCCGCCGACCAGGGCCAGATCGTTGCTGGTGCAGTGATCCTGCGGCGTATGGATGGGAAGGGATATCAGCTGGCTTCCGACCTTGGCGGAAGGCTGCTGGGCGCTAGCCTGGAAGACCGTGACGGTCACGACCGTGGCGCTGGCAAGCTTGCTTTGAGCTTGCGCTTTTTCCTTGCCTACGGACGTTTTGGCGCCGGTCTCCCTAAGGACGACGGGCACTACCTGCAGATTCTCATCCGCTTTCTCATCGAAGGCGTTCTTGTCGCAGCCGAAGAGAAGCGCGAGCGCGCTGAAAACTAAAAGATATCTTTTCATAATGAGATGCTTTCTTTGAGCATTTCCTCAGTGTCATGCTCAATAAGTGGCAGAATGAGACGGTCGAGGTCGCCGTCCATTATTTCTCCCAGGGCGTGGACCGTAAGGCCTATGCGGTGATCGGTCACTCGGTTCTGGGGGAAGTTGTAAGTTCTGTTCTTGTCGCTGCGGTCGCCGCTGCCGACCATAGTTTTCCTTTGGTCAGAGCGTTCCTTCGCGGCGTCCTGTCTTTCCTTTTCCAAAAGGCGGGCCTGCAGAACGCGCATGGCTTTCGCCTTGTTCTTGTACTGGCTTCTCTCGTCCTGGCAGGTCACCACCAGCCCGGTCGGAAGGTGGGTTATCCTGATGGCGGAGTCGGTCGTGTTGACGTGCTGTCCGCCGGCGCCCGTGGAGCGGTAGATGTCGATTCTTAGATCTTCCGGCTTGATGTCGACCGTCACTTCCTCTTGCTCCGGCAATACCACCACGGAGGCGGCGGAAGTATGAATCCTGCCCTGCGTCTCCGTTTCCGGTACCCTCTGGACTCTGTGCACGCCGGCCTCGTACTTCATGTGCGAATAGACGGCCTCCCCCTGGATGCTGAAGATTATTTCCTTCAAGCCTCCCGCCGCGGCAGGGGAGGTATTCATGGTCTCGATCTTCCAGCCCTGGCGTTCCGCGTAGCGGGAATACATCCTGAAGAGTTCGGAAGCGAACAGAGCCGCTTCTTCCCCTCCGGTGCCGGCCCTTATCTCCATGATGGTGTTCGCCTCGTCATAAGGGTCCTTGGGAAGGAGCAGGACCATCATGGCCTTTTCGAGCTCCTCAGCTTTGGCGGTCATTTCCGTAAGCTCGCTCTTGGCCAGCTCGACCAGTTCGTGATCCTCGTTTTCTGAAATGATCTTTTCGCAGTCCTCGACGGCCGACTGGGCGTCCTTGAGGGCGCGCCCGGTCTCCACCACGTCCTTTAAATGTTTGTGGCGGCGGGTCAGTTCGCGCAGACGCTTGGTGTCGGAGGCGGTCTCGGGCAGCCCGAGCTCTTCTTCGATCTTGGCTATCTCAGCTTCCTGGGCAGTTATGTCGAATACTTTCATGCCTTAAGTGAAGAGCAAAAAAAACGAAGCCCACAGCCCGTCAAATAAAAACGCGCGTCGTGAGCTTCGTGGATAGGGAAAAAGGCTTGTAATCAGTCCTTTTTGCCGTAACGACGGTTGAACTTCTCGACGCGGCCAGCCGTGTCGACGAATTTCTGCTTACCCGTGAAGAAGGGGTGACATTCGGAGCAAATACCGATATGCATGTCCTTTACTGTGGCGCCGACTTTGAAGACGTGGCCGCAGGCACAGGTGATGGTCGTCTGTTCGTAGTTGGGGTGGATCTTTTCTTTCATACTTTAACCCGATTCAGTTATAGTTATTTAATGGTAGAGGATATTATACTGAAACAAGGTCTCAAAAGCAAGGGAGGCCTTTTAAACCAAAGCCATCATTTCGTAGGCTAAGGTGGCGGCGGTGAAGTCGTAGGCGTGGAAATTCTTGATGGGGGAGAATTCCACCAGGTCCATGCCGATTATCGTTCTTCCTTTGGTGAGTTCCGCGAGGAGGTCCAGGGTTTGGTACCAGAGAAGGCCGCCGGGGACAGGTGTTCCGGTGGCGGGCATAATAGCGGAGTCCAGACCGTCGATGTCGAAGGAGATGTAGATCTTTTTTGGGAAACTTTGGGGAAGGAGTTTGTTTTTCTTGTTTTCCTTGAAGCGGCGGAAGAGTTCTTCGGCGTCGTGGAAGGTCACTTTGTTTTTCTTGTCCTGACGGTAGTCTTGCTCTTCCTGGCAGTAGGAGCGGGTGCCGAACTGGGCGATGGGGATATTAAGTTCGCTTATCCTTCGCATGACGGAGGCGTGGGATAAGGGATCGTCTTCGTAGGCGAAGCGGAGGTCGGCGTGGGCGTCGAACTGTATGAGACCGAAATCAGGGCCGTAAGCGGCTTTTAAGGCCTTGATCGCCGGAAGTGTGACTGTGTGCTCGCCTCCTAAGAGAAAGGGGGTGGAATGGCACTTCAGGGCGTATGAGACGGCCTTTTCGATCGCTTGGAGAGTGGGGGCGGGCTTGGCGGTGTAGATGCCTTTTTCGCCGGGAGCCTTGCCACGCTGGATCTTCTCCAGCTGGGAGGAGGCTTCTATGATGGTTCTGGGGCCGAACTTTGTGCCGGTGCCGTAGGAAACGCTCTTCTCGTAAGGAGCGGGAATGACGTGGAAGGCGGCCTCAGTGGGCTTGGCGGGCTTGAATTCGGAATCCAGGAAGGCGGTCATAGTTTTGCTCCCAGTCGTGAGGCGTAGTCTTCGTAGGTGAACTCTCTTATGAGCTTCGTTTCGCCGTTTGTTTTCTGGTAGGCGAGACTAGGAAGATTGATGCCGTTGAACATGCAGGTCTTGACGAAGGAATAGATCGCCATGTCGGTAAAGACGAGGCGGTCGCCAACTTTCAATTCTTTGTCGAAGGAGTAGTCGCCGATATAGTCGCCGGCCAAACAGGTGAGGGCGCCCAGACGGTAGGTGTAGGGCTTCTCGTTGGGCTGACCGGAGCCGATGATGTAAGGACGGTAAGGCATCTCCAGAACGTCCGGCATGTGGTTGGCTGCGGAGGTGTCCAATATGGCGATGGGCATGCCGTTCTCGATGATGTCGAGGACGGTCGTTACGAGGTAGCCTGCGTTGATGGCCACGGCTTCGCCAGGCTCAAGGTAAACGGTCTTGAGATCGAAGGCGGTCTTGAACTGCTTGATGAGTTTGACGAGGTGATCGCGGTCGTAATCTTCACTGGTGATGTGCTGGCCGCCGCCCATGTTGATCCAGTCAAGGTCGCGGAGGAACTTGCCGAATTTTTTGGCGACGACATCGAGCGTTCTTTCCAATACGTCGGACTTCTGCTCGCACATGGTGTGGAAGTGCAGACCGGAGATCTCCTTTACGCCTTGCTTTTCCAGTTCTTCGGCTTTCACGCCGAAGCGCGAAAAAGGAGCGCAGGGGTCGTAGATCTTGGTAGCGACTTCCGAATACTCGGGATTGATCCTTAAGCCTGTTTGGATCTCACGACCGGAATTCTGGAGCGTCGGTCTGTGATGACGGAGCTGCGAGAAGGAATTGAAGACGATGTGGTCGGCAAGCTTGACGATCTTTTGCATGTCCTCATCGGAGAATGCCGGGGCGTAGACGTGAGTCTCGCCGCCGAAATTCTCCTTGCCGAATCTGGCCTCGAAAAGGCCGCTGGAGCAAGTGCCGTCTAGATAGGGCTTGAGTGTCTGGGCAGCCTCAGGCATAGCGAAGCACTTGAGAGCCCAGATGATCTTGCAGTCCGCTTTCTCCCGGACTTCCTTGAGGAGCTGGCCGTTTCTTATGAGATCGGCTTCCGTGATGACGAAAGCCGGAGTCTTCAGCTCCGGAAAATTTGCTAGAAGCGCTTGATTTGCCACGGCAGACCGTAGAGATTAAGGTCGTTCATGAAGGGATCGGGATCGAACTCTTCCATGTTGAAGACGCCGGGCCCCTGCCATTTCTTTTCGACGATCATCTTCGTTCCGATCATAGCGGGAACGCCGGTGGTGTAAGAGACGGCCTGGGCTTCCACTTCCTTGAAGCACTGGGCGTGATCGCAGACGTTGTAGATGAAGACGGTCTTGGGCTGTCCGTCTTTTACGCCTTCCAATATGCAGCCGATGCAGGTCTTGCCGGTGTAGTTGACGCCTAAGGTGCCGGGGTCGGGGAGGAGGGCTTTCAGGAATTTGAGAGGAACGATCTTGTGGCCTTCGTATTCCACTTCGTCGATACGGGTCATGCCGACGTTCTGGAGAACTCTCAAGTGGTTGAGATAGTTTTCCGAGAAAGTCATCCAGAAGCGCGCTCTCTTGATGGTGGGGATGTGCTTGGTGAGGCACTCCAGCTCCTCGTGGTACATCAAATACATTTCCTTGTCGCCGATCGAGGGGAAGTCGAAGGTCTTGTGCACCGAGAGGGGATCGGTCTCCTTCCACTGGCCGTCTTCCCAATATTTGCCGCGCTGGGTGATCTCGCGGATGTTGATCTCGGGATTGAAGTTGGTGGCGAAAGGATGGCCGTGGTCGCCGGCGTTGGCGTCCACGATGTCAAGGTAATGGATCTCGTCCAGCTCGTGCTTAAGGGCGTAGGCCGTGAAGACGGATGTTACGCCGGGGTCGAAGCCGCTGCCAAGGAGCGCGGTTAGGCCGGCTTTCTTGAAATCATCATGCATGTCCCACTGCCACTTGTAGCAGAACTTCGCTTCTTCGGGCGGCTCGTAGTTGGCGGTGTCAATGTAATTGGCGCCGGCCATGAGGCAGCCTTTCATAATGGAGAGGTCCTGGTAGGGGAGAGCGACGTTGAGAACGGTCTCGACGTTGTGCTTTTTGATCATGGCGGCGACCTGATTGGGATCGTCAGCGTCCAATTGATCGGTCACGATGTCGTCTCTTCCGACGTTGCGTTTGATCTTTTCCTTTATGGCGTCGCATTTGCTCTTGGTGCGGCTCGCCAAGCAGATGTAATCGAAAACTTCTTTTCTGGCCGCGCACTTGTGCGCCGCCACGTTGCCGACGCCGCCGGCGCCTATGATAAGGATCCTACCCATTGTTGTTCCTTGATGTGATTTTTAAAGAATATTTTCCTTTTCCTCTTTCAGGACTTCCGGGGATTTGCTGTCCATGATGCGGTCTTTCATTTCCCTGATGTCGGAGGCGCTGCGTCTTCTGTTGCCGTAGCGGCGTTTTTTGCGCCTGGGCTTTCTTTCCGTCTCGTCGATAGGCTTTATGACGGGCTTGCTGCTTTCCTCCGCCAGTTTTCTCGCGGCTTTCTTTTCCTTCTTCTCAAGACTCGGATTGGGAGTGAAGAGAATGAAGAGCGACATGTAGAGGCTCTGCTTGAAGTCCCTTCTGGCCCTGGCGGGCTTCGTCACATAATTCTGACCGACCGTGACCGCCAGATGTCCGACTCTCAGCTTCAGTCCGTAGGCGTGGCGCAGGATGTGGGCGGTCAAAAGATAATTGTGCTTGCAGGGCGGAAGCGTCGCGATGACTTTTTTGGAGAGCATGCGGTAATTGCACAAGGGGTCGTTCAGCCTGTAGCCGTACTTGAACTTGATGCAGGAATCGGCCAGAATATTGGCCCATTTGGTGAGCGTGGGGATGCTTCTTCTGTTCTTTTCGCGGCTGCCGCAGATGATATCGGCGTTCCTGATCTGCGCCATCCTGACGAAGCGGTGCATGTCGCCGGGCTCGTGCTGGCCGCTGGCGGAGAGGAAGATCGCGTATTTGAAATCGCTGTCCCTAAGGTAGGCAACGGCGGTGTTGAAGGAGGCGATCATGCCTCTTGTGGAAACGTGCGTTATGATCTCCGCCCTCGACTGCTGGGCTAACTCCACGGTGCGGTCGGAGGAGCCGTCGTCAACGACGATGCAGCGCTCGCATTTGCGCAGCGTTTTCTTGACCACGTTCTGGATCGTCTTCTCGTCGTTGTACGCCAATATCACGGCGACGAGCCCGTCAGAAAGGGGCTGCTTGCGTCCTACGGAACCGCTTTCGTATTCATCCGGGAAAGTGATCATTTACACTTCCATGGTTAGGAGGACCGTGTCGTTTTCGAGACGGTCGTCAGATTTTACGAGCAGGCTGGCGATTTTGCCGTTTTCGGGGACGGACAGGACGAGACTGGCCTTGTCGGTCACGATCTCGCAGAGGTCGTCGCCTTCCTTAACGGCGTCGCCGGGCTTGACCAGCCAATCGACAAAGGTGACGTCCTTAAGTTCGTCCGCCAGGAAGGCGAGGGTAAATTCTTTTTTTGCCATATCAGGGAATGACCTTGCTTAAAGGATATTCTATGATGTCCTGGGCGCCGAGCGATTTCAACTGCGGGATAAGGTCCCTGCTGGTGACTTCGTCGAGCACGACTTCCATGGCCACCCAGTCCTTGTTCTTCAGGGGCGAGATCGTCGGTTCCCTCATGCAGGGAAGAATGGCGGAGATCTCCTCAAGTTTCGAAAGCGGAGCGTTGAGCTTCAATCCGACTTTGTCCCTGGCTCTCAGGGCGCCCTGAAGGAGCGTGGCGAGATTCTCTATTTTCGTCTTCTTGAAGGGATCTTTCATCGCTTCTTTGTTGGCGATGAAGCGCGTCGTGGAAGTTGTGAGCGTGTCGATGATCCTAAGGTTGTTCGCCCTCAGGGAGGAGCCGGTCTCGGTCAGCTCGACGATGGCGTCGACGAGGTTCGGGCACTTGACTTCCGTGGCGCCCCAACTGAACTCGATCTTAACGTTGATGCCTTTTTCCGCGAAATATTTCTTCGTCATGTTGACGGCTTCCGTGGCGATCAGTTTGCCTTCCAGATCTTCGGGCTTCTGGTAGGGGCTGTCGTTGTGGACGCAGAGCACCCATCTCACCGGGTTGGCGGTGGCCTTGCTGTACATCATCTCGCAGATCTCGACGACGTCGCTCTGGTTCTCGACGATCCAGTCGTGGCCGCAGATGCCGCAGTCAAGGTGTCCGGCTTCCACATAACGGGACATTTCCTGGGAGCGGATGAGAATGGGCTTGATGTCAGGATCGTTGATCGAGGGGTAATAGGAGCGGCTGCTGATATTGATGGTGTAGCCGGCTTTGCGGAATATCTCGCAGGTGGCGGCTTCCAGACTGCCTTTTGGGAGCCCAAGCACCAGTTTGCCTTCAAAAGTTTCCATTACTTTTACTGATTGTTGTTGAAGTTGAAAAGTTCGTCCACGATGGGACCGTCGTAATTCAGATGAAGATGATCGTAAGCTTTTTTCAGAGGAACGCGGCCTTTGTTGGTCCGCATGATGAAGCCCTGCTGAATGAGGTAGGGCTCAATCACTTCCTCGATGGTGGAGACTTCCTCGCTTATGGTCACGGCGATGTTGTTGACGCCGGTGGGGCGTCCGCCGAATTTTTCAATGAGCGTTTTGAGATAGGCGTGGTCCATGTCGTCGAGTCCGAGTTCGTCTATCCTCAGCATGTCGAGGGCTTCCCTCGCCAGTTTCGGAGTGATGACGCCGTCGCCTTTCACCTGGGCGTAGTCCCTGACGCGGCGTACCAGGAAGTTCGCTATTCTCGGTGTTCCGCGGGACCTTCCAGCGATCTCGGCGAGAGCTTCCTCTTCGATGCCGGTCTTCAAGATCATGGCGGAGCGCCTCACGATCTCGCAGAGTTCCTTCACGCTGTAGAATTCAAGCCTTAAGGATATGCCGAAGCGCTCCCTCAAAGGCGCCGTCAAATTTCCCATCCTGGTTGTGGCGCCGATCAGCGTAAAGTGCTTGAGGTCGAGCCTAACCGAGCGCGCCTGCGGCCCCTGATCGATCATGATGTCGATGAAGAAGTCCTCCATGGCGGAATAGAGATATTCCTCCACGGAAGAATCGAGGCGGTGGATCTCGTCGATGAAGAGGATGTCGCCGTTCTCAAGGTTGGTCAGAAGTCCGGCCAGGTCTCCCGGCTTCTCGATGATGGGGCCGGAAGTCGTCTTGATGGAAACGCCTCTTTCCTGGGCGATGATGTTGGCCAGCGTCGTCTTGCCAAGCCCCGGAGGGCCGTAAAGGAGAATGTGGTCGACAGCTTCGTCTCTTCTTCTGGCGGCTTCCACCGCGATGTGAAGCTGTTCCTTTATCCTCTCCTGCCCGGTGAAGTCGCTGAAGCGCTGGGGCCGCAGGGTGAGGTCGACAAGGTCGTCCTTCTGGGGAATATTTCTAATAAGGGAACTCATAATAAGATATTCTACCAAATTCTTATTTTGTGATGGCCGAGACGAAAAAAAGGATACCTCCCAAAGCGAACTCACGGAGGATGCAAACAAGTCGCGGCGCGAGCCAAGCGCATACCCCTAAGCGAACTCACGGAGGACGCTAATCACGGCCATGCATGCGTAGTCCGTGAGCGAGGGGTATGCGCTGCTCGCGCAACACGCGTAGTCCGTGAGCTGGGGAGGTATCCTTTTTCGTCTCAGCAATTATCCGCGAAGCGAAGCCAACAGCGCCTTGTTTGTATCGTAGCGCGCGATGAGTTCTTTCAGCGTCACCGCGGCGTCCTTCACGTTCTCGTCCGCCAGAATGCGGCGGAGCGTCACGATCTTGGCGTATTCCTTTTCGGAGTAGAGAAGCTCTTCGCGGCGGGTGCCGGACTGATAAACGTTGACGGCGGGGAAGATCCTCGCTTCCGCCAAAACGCGGTCGAGGACGATCTCGCAGTTGCCGGTGCCTTTGAATTCCTGGAAGATCAGTTCGTCCATGCGGGAGCCGGTGTCTATGAGCGCGGTGGCAATGATGGTAAGCGATCCGCCGTTCTCTATTTTCCTCGCCATGCCGAAGAAGCGGCGGGGGATCTCCATGGAGCCGGGCGCCAGGCCGCCGGACATAAGCTTGTTGCTGTAAACGTTGTTTAAGTTGAAGGCGCGGCCGGTCCTCGTTATGCTGTCAAGCAGCACGACGACGTCTTTCCCGCATTCCAGTTCCACTTTGATCATGTCCATGGTGGCCCTGACCAATTCGACGTGCTCCTTGGGAGTCTGGTCGTTGCAGGAGGCGAGGACGTCGACGCCCTCTAATACGCGCTTGAACTGGGTGACTTCCTCCGGCCTTTCGTCGACCAGAAGGACGATGACGTGGCTCTCGGGAGAAACCTTCTTGATGGAGGCGGCCAGTTTTTCGAGGATGGTTGTCTTGCCGGCTTTCGGGGGAGAGACGATCAAAGCTCTCGTGCCTTTGCCTATCGGCGTCACAAGGTCGATTATGCGCATGGTCTCGTCGCCGGTCGCCGCGAGATTGAAGCGCTCAACGGGCGCCACGGCCGGAAGCTCCGTGAGCTGGGGCCTGAAGCGGAAAATTTCGGGAAGCAGGCCGTTCACGGAATCGATCTCATAGACCCATTTTTTGCCGTCTATCTCGACCATACGGCCTTCAATGAAAGCGCCCTGGATAAGGCCGTAGCGGCGGCAGAGCTCCTGACGGATGTATATTTCGTCGCCGTCGGGCTTAAAGGACCTTTCCGGTTTCCTAAGTATGGGACCCTTGTCGTTGCGTCTCACCACGCCGGAAACGGGAGTGAATTCCTGAGGCGGTTCATCCAGGACGGGGTCTTTGTGGAATTTGTTGTCAAAATAACGCCTGCGGCCGCCGTAATTCCGGAATTTGCCGTTGTTATTGTTGTTTCTGTTCTTGTGGAAACGACCTTTGCGCTGTTTGTTGCTGTAATTAGCCATGTAATTGCAAAAATTGATTGATAAATTTCTTGCAAGAGGGAGGGAAAATGCCGTCGCAGAAGCGACAAAAAATAAACGATCAGTCGGAAAAACTTTTAAGGCGCGGTAAAAAAGAAGAGCGCCATGATCATTTGGGGAAATGGTAGCATAAGCGCTCTTTTATTGTCAAGTTCTCACCAGAGGTAATAATTCCCGGTCGCCACGACGTAAAGGCCCAGAAGAAGATTGGAAACGCCGTGCGCGAAGATGCAGAGGGGAATGCTCCTCTTATAATAATAAAGGAAGAAGATCAAGCCTCCCCAGATGAGCGCCACGAACCACCAGGGGTGGGAGAGAATGAAGAAGCCGATGGCGATGAGAAAACTCTTCTTGGTGTAGTATCCTATAGGCACTTCCTTATATTGCTCGGCCACGCAGAATCTTGTCAGGGCGGAGCGGCTGAAAAGCTCCTCGAAGAAGGGGACCATGATCGCGGCCCCGGCGATCCTTATTGCCAGAAGGATGTTGGCCAGGACGCCGGCGTCCATATTGAGGTGCAGGAAATCTTTCATCTGCTCGGCGCCAATTTGAAGGATCTGGGCGGAAAAAGAAGATTTCGGCAGCTCGCTGGGAAGCAGTATGAGGGCGCCCTGCGCCTTGTGGAAGGCGTCCTCGGCGAATTCAAAGCCGTAGGTAAGGGAAAGGTAGATGTTCTCGTTGCCGAAAACAGGGATCCTCGCGAACATAACTTTCCAAGCGAAGTGGTAGGGGAGTATCCAGAGCACTATGCCGACGACGCCGATAGCGAAAGCCAAAAGCCAGTCGCCGAACTTCAATCCCTTGAGGGAGAATTCCGGATATTCGCCCTTCGCGTAATATATTCCTACCGTGAGAAGCGTCAATACGAAAGCGAAAATGTAAGCCTGGTAGGGATTGATGATCTTGGCGAGCACGGCCGTGCAGATCCCGTAGACCACGTACGGCATGATATGGGGCTGGGCGTAGGCGAGCAGTTTGCCGGTAGGCATGACCACCCGCTCTTTGGGCGGCTCGTAATCGAGCCCGCGGTTCAGAAAAGAGAACATCGCAGAATAGAGTGGGGTTAAAAAAAGCCGCTTGACGCGGCTATTTAGTTAGTGGCGGAGAGAGAGGGATTCGAACCCTCGATACGGTTAAACACCGTATGACGGCTTAGCAAGCCGTTGCTATCGTCCACTCAGCCATCTCTCCGCTGACTGTGAGGAAAGTCTACCAAAAGGGGATTTCTTTTGCAATAGCGCCTATTGGTCGGCGGGCGTTTTTTTGCTAGAATATGTTCAGTTTAGAGAAATCATTCCCTATGGCGAAATCAGGAAAAAAGAAAAGCACGACCAAAGAGGTGATAGCCTACCTGGTGTGCGGCGTCTTGACGACCGTCGTCAACGTGGCCGTCTACCACATTCTTTTCAAACTTGGATGCGGGGTCACGACCTCCGGCGTCATTTCCGTGGTGTGCGCCAAAATATTCGCCTATGTTTCCAACAAGATCTTCGTTTTCAACTCCAAATGTGAAAACAAGAAAGAACTTGGCATGGAAGTCTGGCGCTTCGTCCTGGCCAGGGGGCTTTCCGGCGTTTTGGACGTGGGCCTTACCACTCTCTTCGCCTATCTCCTCCCCAAAGATTACGAACTGGCTTTCTCGCTGGGAGGGTGCTATTTCGCGTTCCAGATCGTCACGCCGGAAGTGGCGGCCAAATACATAACCCAGCCCATAGTAATAATAGTCAATTATATTCTGGGCAAGAGCTATGTTTTCAAGAGCAAGCAGGTCGAGGAAGCGAGCGAAGAGAATGTCGAGGAGGAAACTCCCGAAATAGAGGACAACGAGGGCCGGCCCTTCCATACCTTCCTTATGGTGACCACCGATTTCTTCCAGGAGCAGTTCTCCCGTCTTTACTCCTTCCTTTTCTCGTCCGACGAGGAAGAGGGCGGGGATGAAGGCATAAACAAGGAGACTTTTTGGGAAAAATTCTTGTCAGTCATAGGCTTTTTCAGGGTCTTCGAGGCGATAGACTGGGTCGGTTCGCTTTTCGGCGGGAAAAAATCTGAAGAATATTACGACGGCAGTTCCGGCGTTTACGGAGGACCCGGTCAGGCTTACGCTTCAGACGGCTCTTCATCCGACGCTCCCTTGACGCGGGAAACCATCGGCGCAAAGGGCAGGCTGATCGTAAAGGCTTCGACCTATGTGATCGTGTTTTTGGCGGCTGTTGCGATAGCGGTTGCGTTCTGGAAGCTTTCCGAAGGGATGTATCGGAACTTCAACATGAACCAGGATCACATTTTCCGCCAGACTCACATGTTCGAAAGCTGGCATGAACTCTTCTTCGACGAATCCGGGGCGCGCTGCGGTTCTCTGTTCGGCGCCCTGCAGATAGCGTACGCCTGGCTGTGCTCAAAGATCAATTACGCCGGGCTGGTCACGCCGCGCCAATACTCGATGATGTCCTGCCTCGTTTCGGTGCTTTGCCTGTTTGTCCTGGCCTTCTCGCAAGGGATCGTCAGGATGCTTACAGCATCGACGCTTGCGACGCTGGGGCTGCTTTTCCTTTTCGCCGGGAAGAATCTTCTGCAGCTGGACGGCGGGCTTTTCTCCATTCAGCTTTTGCTTCTGCTTCTGATACTCACCACCTACCGCGCGACGGTCAGCGGTTACAGAGGGGGATACAAGTATTTTCTTGCCCGCTGTCTTCTCATCTCGCTTCTGGCCGGAATGCCGGGAACGATGCCCGTCTTCGCTTTCATCTGCCTCGTTCTGATAACGCTGACCCAGACGGTCGGCATTATCTGGAACGCGAGGAAAAAAGGCTTCGGCGAATTTATCATTCTTGCCCTCAGCCGTTTACTGCCGCTGGCTTTGCCTGTCGCGGCGCTCTTCTTCTTCTGCGGAGGCCTTGATCCCTTAAAGTACGACGTAGGCGGTGATTTTTGGATCGTTTCCTCCCCGAACCCCATAACCGTTTCGCCGTTCCTTGCCCGCACCAGCTTGCTCTGCGTTGTCTCCTGCGTTCTGGGCGCGCTTCTTATGTTCTTCTCGGACGTAAAGCGCTGCGGACTTTACTGCATCCTGACAAGCGTCTTCTTCTATTTTTATCTTAGGATCGTCAAACTCGATCCCGGAACGGTCGGATACGCGTCAACGGTTTTCCTTTCTATGATAATAGGAGCGGGAGGCATGCTTTGCGGCCAGCTTCTCACCTTGCTTGCCAGACTTTTGTGCCGGATGGTGTCCGCTCCCAGGCTCAGGCCTTTGTTCGCTTCGCTTTTGGTCCTGCCGTTCATCCTTTATCTCTTGGGAGCCAAGACCTCGGGCTTCGAATCAGAAGCGAGCGATCTTTCCGAGATCACGGACAGGATCTGCAAATGCCTTGATGACCGGACGAACGGATTCAAGGAAGGCGACCTTCTCATCCTGCCGAAGCTGGCGAGAGGGGAGGAGGGCGCCTCTTCCCTCTACGACGTGCTTCGTTACGAAAACAGGCGAAAAGCGGCCCGCAATTGGAAAATGCTCGAGGATTACGATCTCATTTCCAGAAGCGACTCTCTCGCCAACATGAAAGGAAACGCCTGGTGGCTTTTGAACCTCGACCGCCCTGTCGATCTCGGTTTCGTAGGGGACATCTGCGAGGTCAAGGTCTCCGGCGAACGCGTCCTGCTCCTCAGATCCAGCCTTCCCATACATTCCGCCCAGCAGCTGGCTTCCATGTACCTGGCCGTCCTGCGCTGCGTTCCCGCCGCTTGGAGCCGTGAGGGAAAGGATGAACTCTGCTCGCAGCTGGCGCTTCTGCCGCCCGTCTCGCCGGACGACCTTACGTACGCCAGCATTTCAAAAGCCTACCGCCAGGGCCTGATCAGAGGCTGCAAGCTGATGGAGGCGGATGAACTGTCGGAGAGCCGCAACCCCGCCGCCAGATGGGTCTGCGCGGCGAAGAAGAAGAACTTGAGGACCGCGCAGCGTTTCCTCAATATCACCATCGAAAGCTTCCCCGACATCGTCTTCCTTCTGCAGGCCTACCGCAGTTTCGGCGGCGAACTCAGGTTCGTTTCGCCCTTTGAGCTTGTGAACCGCTTCGGACTCTCGAAAGAGAATTTCAGGATCTTCCTCCCGCTTTTCGAGAGAATATACCGCGACAACCCCGCCAACGTCGTGTATTTCAACGACTGGACGTCCGTTAAGCGCGAAATGGAAGACGAGGACGCCAACGGTTTGAACGAGGCGTACAAAGAGCGCTTCCCGGACACGAAGGAGCTTGCGGCCGCCATAACCAACGAGCTTCCGAGGGAAGCGATCTTCGAGGAAGCCGGCGAGATATTGCAAAACCGTTTCTTCGAAAGAGGCTTCGGCGTCTGGCGTTCGGAATCCGTGAAGGGCGAGAAGCTGCCCTCCGCCTTCCTTACGACCCCCGGACTTTGGCTTCTCGCGCAGGGCGAGCCGGGCGGCCGCGCCGGAGTGTGCCAGCGCGTCGAAATAGGGAAAGGCATATATCTCGGCCAGGCCTACGCCAGGGTCCCGGAGGGCGTGGGCGCCCCGGACGAGATCTCGCTGAAGTTCCGCGTCCAGAACCTCGACGCCCCGGTCTGTTCCGCCAAATGGAAAGCCGGCGCGGGGCAGTGGTCGCTTGGATACATCGTGATCACCAACGAGGCGAACTGCCGCGCGTCCTTCTACTGCGGAAGCGAGAACGTCGCAAGCCCGGGCTCCGTGGAGTTCACCGACATAAGTTTCCGCCGCATCGACGGGGAGTTTGAGGAAGCCTTCAGGAAATCGCCGGCTTGCTGGAGGATCCGCCGCGAGAACGACGCCGTGGCCCTCAGCCTCGAGGAAAAAGAGCTTGAGCTTTCCCTTGAAAAGCTTATGGCTCCGGCCGAAGAGCCGGCCCAGAAGGGGGCTATTGACACCGCGCACTAGTTCTGATACAATTACCCTCGAAAAATACTGCAGAAACAATGCAGAGTGAAAGGCCGGATAACAGCTTCGAGCGTTAAGGCCTTCAATACAGGGAAACGAGCCCTTTATCTTTAGCCCGGAAGGTTCCGGACGGGGAAACGTCCCACCGGAGGGGAGTCACATAGTTGATTCCGTTTGGGAGACATTGTTTAAAATACCACATTTATGGAGACATAAAATGAAAGCTACTAAGATCATCGTTGCTTCTTTACTCGTTATCGCTGCCATCGCTTACGCTGCCAAGACCCCGCAGGTCTTCTGCGAAGGTCTGGAAGGCTTCTCTAAGCCCGTCGTGACCCCGGAGGTCACCGTTGATGTTGAAACCGGCACCACCTATGTCGATTTCGGCACCCAGCTGGGTGACAAGGGCCAGGTCCAGTTCACCACCGCCAACGGCAACATCGTCGTTGCCGCTGCTGCTGGTAAAGCCATCGCCCAGAAAGGCGGCAAAGTCACCGGCACCATCAACGGTGTTGTTTCCGGTTTCAACGGCGTCGCCCTTAAGCTGAAAGGCATCACCGTCGGCACCGTCATTGGCGCTGGCGTGAAGTCCGCTCAGGTTGCCAACATCACCGGCAGCTTCGATGCTGGCAACTTCGCCAAAGGCACCGCCCTCAAGGCCACCACGAAGGTCGAAGGCGAAGTTTCCGGTAACTTCAAGAGCATCCAGTGCGCCCAGTTCGGCGAAGTCGACGGCACTGGCATCAAGACCCCCAAGAAGGTCGCCTTCAAAGCCAAACAGGCTGGCGGCACCATCGTTGTCACTCCTGGTCTGGTCTACACTGCCAAGAACGTGAACGTGGTGAACCCCGTGACCGAGTAATAAGAAGCTAATCTAAAGCATTCTTGTGGAAGAGACCCGCGCAAGCGGGTCTCTTTTTTTTGCCTACAAAATTGGCTTTTAGATTTGCTACAATAGAAGTTATGAAGATAAAAGAGACAAAGGAAGGCCTTATCGATTCCGGCTCCCTCATCGGCATGCCGGCCTTTTTCATTACGCTGACAGACGCTGACGAAAAGGGCGTCCAAAAGGGCGTGGACGAGCTTCTCGAGGCCGTGAAAAGCAGCTTCAAGCGCTACGTGGTCATAAAAGGCGGCCTCTCGGGGCAGATCGAGGAGCTGAAAGTTCTTTTGGCGGGGATAGAGGATCTCTACTGCCGCACCGTGATAGAATGCGGCGGAGAGGAGGCTCCCGACCTTGACGCCGACCTTTACTCAATTTCCATCACGCCAAGGCGCGTTTGGCCGGCCGAAAACATAAACGCCTGCGTTTCCGCCGGCAGAATAGTGGAATTGAAGGTATACATTGAGGATGAGATCGACCTTAGGGAAACGCTCATTGCCCTTTCCAAGCACGACCTGCCGAGAACAGCGATCTATTTTCTGCCGGCCGGGGAAGATCTTGAGAGTTACCGCGGGAACGCGGCTTTTTTGGCTGGGGAATGTCTGAAATACGGGTTCCGGCTTGGCGAACGTTTAAAATTTACTTTGGAAGAATAAGATGGCTAAAGCGCAGAAAATATACGTCTGCCAGGAGTGCGGCGCGAAGTCTCCGAAATGGCTGGGGCAGTGCCCTTCCTGCGAAGCCTGGAACACCTTCGTGGAGGAGAAAGTTGAAGAGAGCACGAACGCTCCCAACATCGTGATCTCCAGTCCGGCCCAGCCTTTGATGTCGGTCGTTTCGGCGGGCGACAAGCGGCTTCCAACCGAGATCAGCGAATTCGACCGCATCTGCGGCGGAGGCTTGGTCGCGGGACAGGTGCTTTTGGTGGGCGGCGATCCCGGCATCGGAAAATCGACGCTTCTTCTGCAGATCGCGGAAGCGCTGGCCAAGCCGGGCAGGGAAGTGCTCTACGTTTCCGGCGAGGAATCGCAATCCCAGGCCAAGATGCGCGCCGAAAGGCTCAACATCAAGAATCCCGATATCTGGATCATGGCGGAGACGAATCTGGCGGCTTTTCTGCAGGAAGCGAAGAACCGCAAACCCGCCATCCTGCTGGTGGACTCCATCCAGGTCATGTACGACCAGGAGATAGGCAGCGCGCCCGGCTCCGTTGCCCAGGTGAGGGAATGCACGGCCGCGCTTGTGAGGTTCGCCAAAAAGGAAATGATAACGACCATAATCGTCGGCCACGTGACGAAATCGGGAGCCATCGCCGGCCCCAGGGTGATGGAACACCTTGTCGACACGGTTCTCTATTTCGAGGGCGAACGGCACAACATTTACCGCATCCTAAGAAGCGTCAAGAACCGCTACGGCTCGACCGACGAGATCGGCGTTTTCGAGATGACGGGAAAAGGTTTGGTGGAAGTGAAAAATCCCTCCGCCATTTTCCTCGCGCAAAGGCTCAGCAAGAACAGCGGCTCGGCCGTCGGCACGTCGCTGGAAGGCACCCGCCCCATCCTTATGGAAGTGCAGGCGCTCTGCGCCAAAGCGCCTTACGGAACGCCGGCCAGGAAAGCGCTTGGCTGCGATCCCAACAGGCTTCTTCTGCTGCTTGCGGTATTGGAAAAACGCATAGGCATACCGATCAGCGCCCATGACGTTTACGTCAACATCGCTGGCGGCCTGAAAATAGACGAACCAGGGATGGATCTGGCGCTTTTGGCGGCGGTCGCGTCCTCGTATTTCGACGTCTGCGTGGCCGACGACACCGTGCTTATCGGCGAGGTAGGCCTGGGCGGGGAAGTCAGGGCGGTCAGCCAGATAGAGCGGCGTGTTATGGAAGCCATACGCTTGGGCTTCAAACGCTGTGTTATGCCGGCGCACAATCTCAAGAGTTTCAGGGAAAAAGGCCGATCGGAAGTGGAGTGGAACGGCATGACTTTAGTGGGCTGCGCCGACGCGGCCCAGGCTATCAGAGCCACGCTCCCAACGCTTGTTGACAAGCGGGGAAATCCTTCCGAATAAATCTACCAAGTCCGCGGTGTAATTTGGTATAATAAAATAATATAACTGAAAACTATTATTCCAACACCAAGGACGAAAAATGAAAAAACTTTTTCTGTTTGTCGGCATCGCCGCTTTGATTTTCTCCAGCGCCGCTTTCGCTGAAGAGAACACATCCACCAACCAGTGGAGCGCTGAGCATCTTCTCTACGGTCCCTGTGCCGTCGTGGCCGCCCCGCTTCTGCCTCCCGTCATGGGCGGCATGACCACCTGGATGATCTGCGATATAGCTGATTACGACTGGCGTTCACTGATGTCTTTGCCCTACGCCATTCCCACCAGTTTTCTGTGCGGTTCGGTCATCGGCGCCTGCCTCGCCCCGGTCTATCTTGTGGAAGGTGTTTTCGACACGCTTACGCTCGGTTATTTCTATCCCGAGCATTCCAACTGGCTGAAGAATTACGCGCAGTACGCCTCCAAGGAGGTGGGCGAGCGGTGGTTCGGCCAGCCCCCCGAGGCCGAGGCGGTAGAAGAAGAAACGAAATAAAAGGGAATGTTCCTAACGCGTCTGCGCATAAAAGATCTCGCCCTGGTAAAGTCACTCGACGTCGAGTTCCCGAAAGGGATAATCGCGGTGACCGGCGAGACCGGAGCCGGCAAATCAACGATCCTTGGCTCTATCCAGCTTCTTTTGGGGGAGAGGGCTGACTCTTCGCTCGTCCGCAGCGGCTGTGAAAAAGCTTTTGTGGAGGGCGTCTTCGAGTTCGAGCCCAGCGATGCCAAAAGGCTGGAAGCTTACAGATCGCTTGGCTTCGAGTTTGACGGAGAACCTCTCATAGTGAGAAGGGAGATCTCCGCCAGCGGGCGCGCCGCGGCTTTCTTCGCCGACCAGATGGTGACCGTAAAGCATCTCGGAGAGCTGATGGCCGAGACGATAGACATCCATTCCCAGAACGCCCAGCAGTCGTTGACAAAAAGGAATTGGCAGAGGATGTCGCTGGACAATTTCGCGGGCGCCTTGCCTTTGTCGAAGGAAGTCTCGGACCTTTACGCCGCCTATGAGGGAAAAAGAAAGCTTCTGGCGGAGTTGATCGAGAACGAAAGGGAAACGAGGCGCAGGGAAGATCTCTGGCGCTTTCAGATAAAGGAAGTCGGCGAGGCCAACCTCAGATCAGGCGAGGAAGAGGAACTTCTCGAAGCGGAAAAGACGCTCTCAAACGCCGAAGAGATAAGCGAGATCCTGGCTTCCTTGGAAAGCGGGCTTTCCGGCGAGGAAGGCAGCCCGGCCCAAGGCTTGAGGAAAGTGAACAGGCTCATAAAGCAGCTGAAGAGCCTTTATTCTCCGGCGGGCGGCTGGGAAGAGAGTATGGAGAACGCGCTCGCCTCTTTGGACGATCTTCTGGGAGAAGTCGAGAGAGCGCAGGACAAACTGAAAGTCGATCCGGAAGAATTGGCAAGGGTCCAGGAGCGCATTGCGCTGATAGACCGTCTGAAAAAGAAATACGGCCCGACAATAGAAGCAGTCATCGAGGAGACGAAAAACCTTGAGGAAAAACTAAGGGAGAGCGGATCCTTCGACGAGAGGATAAGCGAACTGGAAAAGGAGGCCGCCGAAAAGTTGTCCGAGCTTAAGCTTGCCGCCGAAAAATTGACGAAAAAACGCGCGGCTGCGGCCGCCAAATTCGGGAAAGCGGTGGAAAGCGAGATCGCGCCTCTCGGCATGGGCGGCATGAAATTCGGAGTGAACCTGGAACAACTTCCCGAGATCGCTTCCTGCGGCGCGGAGAACGTGGAGTTTACGATAGCGAACGTCGGTCAGCCGATGCTGCCGCTTGGAAAAATAGCCTCGGGCGGCGAACTGTCGCGCCTTACGCTCGCCCTAAAGTGCCTTTCCCTTGGCGGCAACGCGGTGCAGATCCTCTTTTTCGACGAGATCGACGCGGGGATAAGCGCGACGGTGGCCGGGGCGATCGCGGAAAGGCTCAGCCTACTCGGCAGCGACCACCAGGTGTTCGTGATAACGCACATGCCGGTCATAGCGGCAGCCGCCGACACGCATTACCTGGTCGAGAAGAAAGTTTTGGGGAACGACACGCTCGTTGCGATAACGCCGGTTTCCGGAGAGAAACGCAAGGAAGAGCTGTCCCGCATGCTGGGCGGCAACGAGCGGGAAGCGCGCGATTACGCTGAAAAACTTTTGAAAACCAAAGGAAGGATAAACAAATGAAAAACGTTTTATTCTTATCAACGTTCGTTCTGTGCCTGGCGCTTTGCGCCTGCCAGAGCGGAAAACAAGGAGAGGAACAAGTGAGCAACGACAACATAACGACCGCTGTCATCGAGTTTGAGAACGGCGACGTGGTGGAGTTCGAATTCCTGAAGGACAAGGCTCCCATGACCTGCGAGAATTTTATTAATCTTGCGAAGAAAGGCTTCTACGACGGCCTCATCTTCCACAGAGTGATAGAGGGCTTCATGATCCAGGGCGGCTGCCCGCTGGGCAACGGCACGGGCGGCCCGGGATATAAGATCAAGGCCGAATTCAACGACACCAAGCACGTGCCCGGCATCGTCTCCATGGCCAGATCTAGCGATCCTGACAGTGCGGGAAGCCAGTTCTTCATCTGCGTGGCCGCCACGCCTCACCTCGACAACAAGTACACCGCTTTCGGCCGCGTGACGAAAGGCTACGACGTGGTCGAGAAGATCAGCAAGGTGAAGGTCAACCTTCAGGACCGTCCTTTGGAGCCGGTCGTCATGAAAAAAGTTTACGTCAAGTAAAAGATGTCTTCTCTTAATCAAATGGGTCTCATATCCGGCGGCGGCGTTCTGCCGCTGGAATTCATGCGCGCCAAAGAAAGGAACGGCCTCGATAGGATCGTGACCGTCGGCATCAAGAACTGCGGCGTCCTGGAGGAAGTGAAAACGCTTTCCGACCATTACGAGGAAGTCTCCGTCACCCAGCTAGGCAAGCTCATCAAGATCTTCCACCGCGAGGGAGTGACGAAGGCCGTGATGCTCGGCAACGTGGCGCCTAAAATGACGATCGCCGACCTCAGGCTCGACTGGCGCTTGATGAAGCTCGCCATGAAGGTCAAGGACAGAAGGGCGGACAGCGTCCTGGGCGCCATCTCTGACGAACTGGGCAGAGAGGGGATAACGATCGAGAAAACGACAGACTATCTTCCCCAGATCCTTCTGCCGGAAGGCGTGCTGTGCGGGCCGGCTCCTGACGATAAGCAAATGCAGGACATAGCGCTCGGCGTGAAGCTCGCGCTTGTGTCGGGCGGACACGACATAGGACAGAGCGTGGTCATAAAGAACCAGGCTGTGGTCTGCGTGGAAGCTATGGAAGGCACCGACCGCTGCATCAGGAGATCGGGCGAATACACTACGGACGCCGTGGTCGTGAAAATGGCCAAGCCCAATCAGGACCTGAGGTTCGACGTGCCCTGCCTCGGGCCCGGCACCATAGAATCGATGAAGGCGGCCAACGCCAGGATCGTGGCGGCCGAAGCCGGAAAGACTTTCCTTCTTGAGCCTCAGAAGACGCTTGAAGAAGCGATGAAATGCGGAATAACTATTCTGGGAGTTGACCGCTCCTTGGGAGAAACGATATGAAAACAGCAGTCATAGGCGTGGGACACCTCGGTAAGATCCACGCCAGGATCGTCAACGAGAACCCTAACGTGGAACTTGCGGCCGTGGTGGACGCCAGGGCTGAATCCGCCAAAGAGATCGGCGAACTTTACAACGTTCCTTATTTCACGAACGTCGAGGACGTCATCCCGATGATAGACGCGGCGCACGTGGTGGTTCCGACGCCCCTGCACTACGAGGTGACTAAAAAACTTCTCTTGGCCGGCAAGCACGTGCTTCTGGAAAAGCCCATCACGACGACCGTCGCGGAGGCCGACGAATTATTGAAACTGGCGAAGGAAAAGAATCTGGTCTTGCAGGTCGGCCACGTCGAGCGTTTCAACCCAGCCATAATCGGCATCCAGAAGATCCTTAAGGATCCCATCTTCATCGAAGTGCACCGTCTTTCGCCCTTCAACATCAGGGGCACGGAAGTGAGCGTGGTCTTCGACCTCATGATCCATGACATCGACATCATTCTGCACCTTGTGAGATCCGACGTCGTGGACGTTCAGGCGGTGGGCGTTCCGGTCCTGACCAAGACCAGCGACATCGCCAACGCGAGGCTGACTTTCGCCAACGGCTGCGTGGCCAACGTCACGACCAGCAGGATCAGCGCCGACAGGATGAGAAAGATCCGCTTCTTCCAGGACGACGCTTACATTTCCCTCGATTACGTCGAGCAGAAAGCCAAACTGAAACACAGGAAGGAATGGCAGATCGTCGAAGAGGAGATCAACTTCTCGGGCGACCAGCCGCTGCAAAGCGAGATCCAGAGCTTCGTCGACTGCGTGAAGCTGGGCAAGGCCCCGCAGGTGACCGGCGAGGACGGCCGCAACGCGCTGAAAATCGCGACGATGGTCGAGGACGCCATAAAGAAACACCTTACCGAACTTAAAACCCTGCGTCCGGGAGCGAAACTGCCAGGGGAATAAATGGCTGAAGGATCCCTTAGACTTGATCAGGCGCTGACGAATCTCGGCTACTTTGCCTCCAGGGAACAGACCAGACGTTCTCTTCTGGCCGGCGAAGTGGAAATAAACGGCGTCAGGACGGCGAAGCCCGGTCTTGCCGTTTCTCTCCGCTACAACGAAAGCGGGGAGGCGATGCTCTTTTCCAAAGGCAAGGAGCTCAAGATCAACGTCAGGGAGAAGATGCCTTACGTCAGCAGGGGAGGCTTTAAACTCGCGGCCGGGCTCGACTGCTCGGGAATAGACCCTTCGGGCATGGTCTGCATGGACATCGGCGCCAGCACGGGAGGCTTTACGGACGTTTTGCTGCAAAGGGGAGCGAAGCACGTTTTCGCCATCGATTGCGGGCACGGTCAATTGCATGACAAAATACGCAATGACGAAAGAGTGACGGTCATGGAGAAGACCAACGCCCGTTTCTTAAAGCCAACGGATCTTTCCCTTGTTCCGGATCTGGCGGTGACCGACGTTTCCTTCATTTCCTTGAAACTGATCATCCCCGTCATAAAGGAGTGCTTGAAAGATAACGGCCTTGCCGTGGTGCTCGTCAAGCCGCAGTTCGAGGTCGGGCCGGAGAAACTCAAAAAAGGCGGAGTGGTGAAAGATGAGAATACGCGCCTTGAGGCGCTCAACGACATAAAGAACTTTTTTATCGGGCAGGGCTTCGGGATCATAGCGGAATGCGAAAGTCCGATCGTAGGCCCTGCCGGCAACCACGAATTTCTTCTGGCGGCGCGAAAATTATGAAGATCGATCTTAAAGGAACGACGCCCGGCGTCATCATAAACACGACCAAACCGCATGCGGTTAAGGCCCTGGAGGTCCTGATCTCGGAGATGGAAAAGCGGGGCGTACCGTTCCTGCTCGAATCGGCGAGCGCCATTGCCATCGGCAGGGAAGGCACGACGATCTCCGAACTGAATTCCCGCTGCCAGTGGCTAGTCGTCATAGGCGGCGACGGCACGATCCTTTCCGCGGTCAGGGAGATGACCGATCTTAACGTTCCCATCCTCGGCATCAACCCGGGAGAATCTTTCGGATTTTTGGCAGAGATCCCGGAAAACGAGATCGCGCAGACGCTGGACTGCATAATGGAAGGGCGCTGCGAGATCGAGGAACGTTCGCTTATCGAAGCCTCGTACGTCAATGAAGGCGGCGTGGAAAAGAAAGAGCGCGCGCTGAACGACCTCGCTTTCGTGCGCGGCCTGGACGCCCGCATAATCGAGCTTAAGATCTCCGTGAACGGAGAGACGCTGACCACCTACGGCCTGGACGGCCTTATCATGAGCACCGCCACCGGCAGCACGGCCTATTCGCTCTCCGCCGGCGGGCCCGTCATGTATCCGGGGCTCGAGGCCTTCCTGATGACGCCCGTCTGTCCGCACTCCTTCACCAACCGCCCCATGCTTTTTCCAAGGGGGACGAAGGTGGAGATAGAGAACGTTACGCTTGGGCGTCCGGTGCACATCTCGGCGGACGGCAGACAGACGCTCACCATCTCCTCGGGGGAAAAGGTGACTGTCGCGCTGGGAGAAAGAGTGAAATTTCTGACCTGCAACAACCATTCCTTCGTGCAGAAACTGAGAGGGAAGATGGGCTGGCAGGGAAGCCTTAGGGAAACTGAATAAAAACACAAACAAAAATATAAAACATCAAGGAGAAGACTAAAGCAATGCGCAGCATTTTCAAGGGCTCGATCGTCGCCCTCATCACGCCTTTCAGGAAGAACGGTTCAATCGACCACGGACTTGTCCGCGAATTAGTGGAGTGGCACATCGCTTCCGGAACGAGCGCCATCGTGCCCTGCGCCACTACCGGCGAATCCCCGACGCTCACCCACGACGAGCATGACGAAGTCATCGCGACGGTCGTGAAAGCGGTCAACAAACGCATCCCGGTCCTGGCCGGCTGCGGCAGCAACTGCACGGAAGAATCCCTGAGGCTCATAAAACACGCCGAGAGCGTGGGCGCGGACGGCGCGTTGGTCATCACGCCCTACTACAACAAGCCGACGCAGGAAGGCATGCTGGCGCATTACGAGAGCTTAGCTAACGCCACGAAGCTTCCCATAGTGATCTACAATGTTCCGGGAAGAACGGGCGTCAACATCAAGCCCGAGACCGTGGCGAAGCTCGCTAAGATAGAAAACATTGTCGGCATCAAGGAAGCGAGCGGAAACGTTGACCAGGCTTCCGAGATCATGAGGTTGACAGACCTGGACGTTCTGTCCGGAGAGGACTCCCTCAATTTCCCCCTGATGGCGATCGGCGCCGTGGGCGTCATTTCCGTCGTGGCCAACGTCGTTCCTAATCTGGTGGCCCAGCTTGCCGACGCCGCCCTGAAAGGCGATATGGAAGAAGGGCGCAGGCTGCACAAGCTGCTCTTCCCGCTCAGCAAGGCGCTCTTCGCGGAAACCAACCCCTGCCCTGTGAAAGCCGCGATGGCCATGCTGGGGAAATGCGAAAACGTCCTGCGTCTTCCGCTCGTCCCCGTTAGAAAGGAAACCGAGGAACTTGTAAGAAAAGCGCTCGCCGACCTCGGCGCGCTCTAAGGAGAGACCAATGATAAGACTTGGCGTTTTGGGTTCCGGACACGGAACGAATTTTGAAGAGATAGCGAAATGCATCATGGACGGCAGGATCAAAGGCGCCGAGATCGCCGTTGTCATCAGCGACGTAAAGGACGCCCCGATCATCGAGAAAGCCGAGAGATTGGGACTGCAGGCCATGTACCTTCCGGCCGACGACTTCAAGACGAAGCTCGAGGGACCGCAGGAAGAAAAATACATCGAGGTCCTGAAAGAGAACGAGGTCGACTACGTCATATTGGCCGGCTTCATGCGCATGATCAAGTCGAAATTGCTGGAAGCCTTCCCGATGAAGGTCGTGAACATTCACCCGGCGCTTTTGCCGGCTTTCCCGGGACTGGAGTCCTGGAAGCAGGCTCTTAATTACGGCGCGAAACTGGCCGGCTGCACGATCCATTTCGTGGACGCCGGCATGGACAGCGGCCCCATAATCGCCCAGGCCGCCGTGCACGTGTTTGACGACGATACGCCGGAGACCCTGCACGCCAGGATCCAGGAACAGGAGCACATCTGGTTCCCGAAAGTCATCAACATGCTGGCCGCGGGAGCGGTCAAGGTCAAGGGGCGCAGAGTAAAGATCGAGGGTTAAGATATGCCCGAAACAAAAGAGTACGAACTGCTGCAGAGGCCTACTGGCACCGTGAAGGGCGTGACAGCCCGCCGCGCGGCGCTTTTATCCCGCTGCGGAGTAGCTACTCTTTGGGACGCCCTGACCTTTTTCCCTTACCGCTACGAGGACTATTCGAAGATACTGCGTCCCGACCAGGTAAAGGAAGGCGGTGAGGCGCTCGTTTACGGGAAAGTCGTTTCCGTGAAAGCGGAAAAAACTTTCAAAAAGCGCCTGAAGCTCGTCAAGGTGCTGATAGAGAACTCCGGCGGCACGGCCCAAGGCGTCTGGTTCAACCAGCCCTGGATAGCCGACAAATTCGAAGTCGGAAAAAAAGTGCTTTTCCACGGCGTCTGCCACGGCGCTTTTGCCGGATGTCTCCAGATGACGAATCCTGACGTCATATATCTGGACGACGATTTCCATCCGGACAATTACGAAGGGAAGAAGCTTCCCGTCTATCATACGACGGAAGGTTTGACGCAGGGCGTTTTAAGGACGGTGATGGGCAGTCTCATCTCCGAGGCGCTGCCCTGTTTCAGGGAATACCTTCCCGAGGACGAATTGAGAAAATTCGCGCTTAAAGATATCTCCGAGTCCGTAAAACTTCTTCACGATCCGAACAAGGCGGGCGAAGAGGAGATCGCGAAAGCGCGCCGCCGCCTCATAGTGGACGAATTCTTCGCCCTGCAGGTCGGGAACGTCCTGACCAAAAAAGTCATGCAGAAGGAGAATTACGAAGCCCACCATCTCGTGCCGGGAAAACTGATAGTCGATTTTTTGAACAAACTGCCTTTCAAGCTGACAAAGGATCAGCTCAGCGTTCTAAGCGAGATCAAAAACGACATGCTAGCCAGCCGCCCAATGCACCGTCTGCTGCAGGGCGACGTGGGAAGCGGGAAAACGGTCGTGGCCGCCACCGCCATGCTGATGGCGGTCGAGAGCGGCTACAACGCCGCCATCATGGCGCCGACCGAGATACTGGCCAGGCAGCATTTTGAAACGCTGAAGAAGTGGTGCGATCTGATCGGCGTGGACGTGCTTTTGTCTTACGGCGGCATGAAAGCCAAGGAGAAAAAAGAGCTTCTCAAACGTTTCGAGGAAGAAAAGAATTTCATACTGGTCGGAACGCATTCGCTCCTGCACGTCAAGGAGTCCGTTCCCAACCTCGGGCTTATCGTCATCGACGAGCAGCACAAGTTCGGCGTCGCCCAGAGGGCGATGCTGAGGGAAGCCGAAAGCGTTCCCGACACCCTGATCATGACGGCCACCCCCATTCCGAGAAGTTTGGCCATGACGCTTTACGGGCATCTCGACATTTCCGTCATAAAAGCGCCTCCCGCCGGTCGCATCCCCATTAAGACTTACGTGGTGACGCCGGAAAGACTGCCCTCCGTCTGGAATTTCATCAGGAAGGAAGCTGAAGCCGGACGCCAGGCCTATATCGTCTATCCCCAGATCGACGAAAGCGACAAGAGGGAAGCGAAGGCCGCCGCGGAAATGTTTGAGGTGCTGTCGAAGAAAGTCTTCCCTGACCTCAAGCTCGGGATCGTGCACGGAAGGCTGGAAAAGGAAGAGAAAGAAGAAACCATGCGAAAGTTCAGGGAAGGGGAGATAAAAGTTTTGGTCTGCACGACCGTCATCGAAGTCGGCGTCGACGTTCCCAACGCCAGCGTCATGGTGATAGAGGACGCCCAGCGCTTCGGCCTGGCCCAGCTTCACCAGTTGAGGGGCCGCATCGGACGGGGGACTCTGCAGTCCTACTGCGTGCTCGTCGACAACACGCCTCTTGAAAAGGGCGATGACGAGTTTTCCCAGCCTTTGCTCACCGGCATGACGGAGAACCGCCGGCTGGAAGTCATGGCGAAGACGAACGACGGCTTCGAGATCGCGGAGGCGGATATGGAACTGAGAGGGCCGGGCGAATTCTTCGGAGAAAAACAGTCAGGGCACCCGACGCTTTACCTGGCGAACCCCAACAGGGATAAGCAGGAATTGATGCTGGCAAAAGAGCTGGCGGAAAAAATGATAGAGGCTTATGAAGCGGGCGCGCTTTCTCCTGAGATCAAAGAGGCTTTCCTGACAAGGGTGGCGCTGCGTTACGGGGCGGAATTCACCGTGCCGGGCTTTTGACCGCCCAAAAAAGGTTTTTTGATATAATATTCACTAGTAAACAATAACAACCAAAAGGAAATATTATGAATTACTTCCTAACCGAAACTGAACAGATGATAAAGGATACGGCCCGCGAGGTCGCCCAAAAGTACATCAAGCCGGTGGCTGCCGAGTACGACGAAAAGAACGAATTCGCCTGGGACGTCCAGGAAAAGATCGCGGAAGCCGGTCTTTGCGGCGTATATATCCCCGAGACTTACGGCGGCATCTGCCCGGAAGGACAGATGGGCATCATGAACCTGGTGGTGGCCGTTGAAGAGCTCAGCAAAGTCTGCGGCGGCATCTCCCTTGGCCTGGCCGCGACCGCTTTGGGAACCATCCCGCTTATCCTTTTCGGCAACGAAGAACAGAAGCAGAAATATCTGCCGGCCATAGCGGCTGGTGAAAAGCTCGCGGCCTTCGCGCTGACGGAAGCCTGCGCGGGAAGCAACGCCGGCGGCATCCAGACGACCGCCAGGAAAGAAGGGGACTATTACATCCTGAACGGCACCAAGCAGTGGATCACCAACGGCAACGTGGCCGAGATGTACACAGTCATCGCCATGACCGACAAGACGCGCGGCGCCAGAGGCGCCACGGCTTTCCTCGTCGACAAAGGCACTCCGGGCTTCTCTTTCGGCAAGAAGGAAAACAAGATGGGCATCCGCGCCTCCTCGACTTATGAGCTGGTCTTCGAAGACTGCAAGATCCCCGCTTCCGCCATCCTCGGCAAGGAAGGACACGGCTTCCTGTCCGCCATGAAGACTTTTGACATGTCCCGCCCAGGCGTGGCCGCCCAGGCTCTGGGCATCGCCGCCGGCGCGCTTGAGGACGCCGTCGATTACGCCAGGACCAGGGAACAGTTCGGCAAGCCCGTCATCAGCAACCAGGGACTGCGCTTCCTCCTGGCTGACATGGCCATGAAGGTCGAGACCGCCCGCGCCATGGTCTACGCCACGGCCCGCTCTATCGACTCCGGCGACCGCAACTGCTCCAAGGAATCCGCCATCGCCAAGTGCTACGCCTCCGACGTCGCCATGCAGGTGACGACCGACGCGGTCCAGGTCTTCGGCGGCTACGGCTACATGAAGGAATATCCGATGGAGAAACGTATGCGCGACGCCAAGATCACCCAGATCTACGAAGGCACCAACCAGATCCAGCGCGAAGTAATCGGCCAGTGCCTCATCAAGGAAGCGGCCGCTAAAAAATAATCTTTTAAAAAGCTATGAACATCATCGTAACCATAAAGCAGGTACCCGATGCGGCCAACGTCCGCATCAACCCTGAGACGAAGACCCTCGTGAGGGAAGGCGTCGAGTCCATGATGAATCCGCTGGACGCCTACGCTCTCGAAGAGGCTGTCAGACTGAAAGAAAAATTAGGCGGAAAAGTGACCGTAGTCTGCATGGGCCCTCCCATGGCGGAAGCGGTCTTAAGGGAAGCCATAAGTTTGGGCGCCGACGAGGCCGTCCTCCTCTCCGACAGAGCGGTGGCTGGTTCCGACACCCTCGCCACTTCCTACGCCCTTTCCCAGACCATCAGCAAACTTGGTGATTACGACCTCATCTTAGGCGGCAAGCAGGCCATCGACGGCGACACCGCCCAGGTGGGCCCCGGCATCGCCGTGAACCTGGATATCCCGCAGGTCACCTGCGTCAGGAAAGTGAGAGAGTGCGCGGACGGCAAGATGGTCGTCGAGCGCATGACGGAAGAAGGCTACGACGTGGTGGAAGTGACGCTTCCCGCGGTCGTGACCGTCGTGAAAGAGATCAACGAGCCCAGGATCGCCAGCCTTAAAGGCAAGATGGCGGCCAAGAGGGCCCAGATAAAAATGATGACCGCCGCCGACATTGAAGCCGACCTCACAAGGCTCGGATTGAAAGGCTCTCCCACAAACGTGGTCGAGATCTTCTCCCCCGAGGCCAGACAGGGCGGAGTGAAAATCGAAGGCGCGCCCGAAGAGCAGGCCAAGTCGCTCGTCACCGCTTTGAAAGAAGCCCAGCTTTTGTAAGGAGTCATCATGCCGATAAAGATCAATAAAGAAACATGCGTGGGATGCGGAGCGTGCGTCGCCCAGTGTCCCTTCGGCGCTTTGAGTCTGGTTGACAACTGCGCCTTTGTGGAAGAGACCAAATGCAAATTCTGCGGGAAGTGCGCCACCGTCTGCCCCTGCGAAGCCATAACCGTCGTCAAAGAGGAAATGGAAGCCAAGGACGACCTGACCAGCTACAAGGATATCTGGGTCTTTGCGGAACAGAAGAAGGGCCAGGTCGCGGGCGTCAGCTTCGAACTTCTGGCTAAGGCCAGGGAACTCGCAGCTCAGAAACCCAATCAGGTGGTTGCGGTCGTGCTGCACGACGGCAGCAACGCCGAAATAGAAAAACAGCTCATATCCAAAGGCGCGGACAAAGTCATCTCTGTTTCCGCTCCCGAGCTGAAAGATTTCGACGACCTCACTTATTCCAATGTCCTTTACCGCCTGGTAAAAGAACGCAAACCTGAGATCATCCTCTGCGGCGCCACCACCATCGGCCGCGCCCTGATGCCCCGTGTGGCGGTCATGCTCAAGACCGGTTTGACCGCGGACTGCACGGGACTGCACATCGATCCCGAGACCGGTCTGCTCATCCAGACGCGCCCGGCTTTCGGCGGCAACATTATGGCGAGGATCCGCTGCCAGAACACCAGGCCGCAGATGGCGACCGTCAGGCACAAAGTCTTCGCGGAAGCGGAGCCAGATCCTTCCCGCGCCGGCGAAGTGGAAACGGTTGCCTTCAATAAGGAAGACCTCTCCTTGAGAAGCAAAGTTCTGGAAGTCGTCGAAAATATCGGCGAGCAGGTGAAGCTGACTGACGCCAACATCATTGTGAGCGGCGGCCGCGGCATGAAAGGCCCGGAGAATTTCGCCTTGCTGAAAGAACTGGCGGAGGCCCTGGGAGGCGCTGTTGGCGCCAGCAGGGCGGCTGTCGACGCCGGCTGGATACCTTATGCCCATCAGGTGGGACAGACGGGCAAAACGGTCTGTCCGAAAGTCTACATCGCCTGCGGCATCTCCGGCCAGATCCAGCATCTTGTCGGCATGCAGTCATCGGACGTCATTGTCGCCATCAACAAGGATCCGGACTGCCCCATGATGAAGATCGCCAACTACGCTATCTGCGGCGACCTCTTCGAGATCATTCCCCTCATCATAAAAGAGCTGAAAAAGTAAGTGCCTGAAAGCATCGTCATACTTGGCGGCGGCGGACACGCCGCGGTCGTGGAAGCGGCGCTCCTTTCTTCCGGAAAGGGCGTCGAGGCCTTTTTGGACGACGGCCTTCCCCTTGGCAGCAAAGTCATAGAAGGCGAAGTCAAAGGCAAGATCGCGGACCTCGCTTCCCTGAAGGGGAAGGCGGATAAGGTCCACGCCGCCATAGGCTCCAACGAGGCCCGCTTCACGCTTCTTCATAAAGCCGAAGAGCTGGGCTTCACGCCCGAGACCATCGTCCATCCGACGGCTTTCGTTGACCCATCCGCGAAACTGGGAGAGGGCGTCTTCGTGGCGGCCGGAGCCTTCATAGGCCCCAGGGCGGAAATAGGCGACGGCGTCATCATCAACAGCAAGGCGAGCGTCGACCATGACTGCAAGGTGGGTTCTTACTCCCACATCTGCCCGGGCGTCATACTGACCGGCGCTGTGAGCGTCGGCCCTCTGACCACCGTGGGCGCGGGCAGTATCGTCAAGCCGCTAGTTAAGATCGGCGCCAACGACCTCATAGGTTCAGGCTCCATAGTCGTAAAGAATATAGGCGACAATACGGTGGCTTTCGGCTCTCCCGCCAAAGCGGTGAAAAGCAACAGAAGGCCGAAGGATCCCGATGCCAGGAAGCTTGCGCCCAAAATGAGCGACAGCGCGAAAAGAACTCTCACCATCGTCATAGTGTCCCTGATTTTCGCCACCGCCTTCATATTGCTTTCCATCTGGCGCTACGACCGCGTACTGGCGGAGTTCGTGCACACGCCTCTCAGGGACAAGCTGCAGGACCTCAATCTCCTGGGCGAGATCTCGCTGATCTGCAAGAAGCCCTACGTCACCATGCTTGTGGCGCCCTTCTTCGTGTATTTCACCTTCATCAGGTTCAACCGCGAGTGGTATAGGAAGCTTGGATACTACCTGCTTTCCATGGGCGTCTGCGGCGTCATGTCCAGCCTTCTCAAAGAGTGTTTCCGCCGGGCCAGGCCTTACAATCTCTTCCGCGAGGCCGGCCATTACGGCTTCTTCTTCTACGAACAGACCAAGAACGCTTTCAAGAGCTTCCCATCCGGGCACTCCATGGAGGTGGCCACCATGGCCACGGTCTTCTGGTTCATCTTCCCGAAGCTCAGGCCCTTTTTCGTCGCGACGGCCGTCTTGATGATGGCCGACCGCATCCTGATGGAAAGGCACTTCCTTTCCGACACAATAGCCGGCGCGACGGTCGGCATCGCGATCGCTTTGCTGGTCAAGGAATTCTTGGCGCCTATAGTTCTCGACCTGGTTGAGAAACTATTGAAAAAAGCGCGTATCGCGAAGGACTGAAAGTCCTTGAAATTGGGGCCCGCGGGGCCCCTTTTTTTTTGTGTTTCATTCAGACACGAAATTGGGTATAATAAAAAGATATAGAAGTATAACTACATATTTCGGAGCAAGACATGTATCTTTTCGATCTGGGAAAGGTCGTCCTCTCTTACGACCAGGAAGCGACCATGAAAAAGCTGGCGGGTTCGCTGAACCCGCTGACGGCTCTTCTTATCTTCGCCAAGAAGGACGAATTCATGGCGGAATTCAAGCGCGACACGGAATTGCTGGAAAGCGGCCGCATGACCATGAGCCAGTTCTTCCTTCGCCTGAAAGGGAAGACGGGCCTCGACCTGACGGAGGAGAAGTTCATGGAGATCTGGCAGTCCGGCTACGAGTACTACCCGGAAGTTCTGGCCAAGATCGCCGAACTTTCTCAAAAGGAAAAATGCGGCGTGGCGGCCAACCTTTCCGAAGCCCAGGAGGAGATCCTGAGGAAGAGGGAGGACTTCGCGCCCTTCACGGACTGGGCCTGCTCCTGGAAACTGGGGATCCTGAGAAACAGCCCCGACTTCTTCCTGAAGGCGGCCGAAACGCTCGGAGTTTCTCCCGCCGACTGCACCTACATAGACGATCGCGAGGAGAACCTTGCCTTCGCCAAAGAAGCCGGCATGAAGACGCTCCTTTACACATCCGTCTCTGACCTGGACAAACTCTCCTGAAATGAAAACTAAAGGCTTTACTATTTTGGAACTGCTTCTGACGATGTCGATCATGGTCATGGTCATGACTATGATCCAGTCGGCTCTGGCCATTTCCAGTAAAGTCTGCACAGGCGGCCGCGACAGGGCTCAGCTCTTCCACGGCGCCAGGCTTGCCATGGATGAGATGCTTTCCGCTTTCGCCAATATGGAATACGCTTCGACAGGCAAATACGAATTCGTAGTGTCATCCGGAGACGTTGAGGGCTATCCCATGGACAGCGTCGATATGGTCACTCTTTCGCCCCCAATTCAGCTTGACTCGCGCTGGCTGGCCGGCGAGGTCAGAGTCTGCTATTCCATAGCCCGCGGCGATGACGGCGTGAGCGTTCTGCAGAAAGAGATCTCTTACCCCACCGACGAAGGCGCGGAAGTTGACGTGCCTTCCGTCGTCCCGCTCGTCGAAGGCGTCGTGGGGATGGAACTGTCTTTCTACGACGAGGACGGCAACATTTCCAGGGGCTGGGACTCTTCCATTTCCGAGCAGGACGGCTCGAAGCCTTACGAAGTCGTCATAACGCTCTTTTTGGATCTTGGCAAGACGATCCAGCCTTTGTGCAGCGCCGCCATGCTTCCCACGATGAAAGTCAAGAACGGCCAGAACGACGGCGTTAACGCCGGAAACGGAAACGAAAGGACCCCCGTTCCCGAGATGGAAGATCCGGAAGACGACTTCGGAGGCGGAGGCGGCGGAAGGCGCGGCGGATCCGGCGGCAGAGGCTCGAGAGGCGGCGGCGGCAGCCCCGGAGGCGGCGGCCCCAGAGGCGGTGGTGGACCCGGAGGTCCTTCCCCCGAATAGAGAATAAATCTGACAATAAATCTCAAAGGACAAATAAATGAGTGAGGAGAGCTTCAACCTGGCGACAGCCAAAATAGACCAGCAGCTTTTTTACAAGCTGCCCTACGCCTTTTTGGAGAAGCATCAGCTTATTCCCATCTGCGAGCCGAGGCCCGGCGTTACCCAGGTCGCTATGGCGGATCCCGATGACATCGAGACGCTGGACGAGCTGAAGCGCGTCATCACGACAGAGCTCGAGATCGTCAAGGCGACTCCGGATGAGATCGCTGAGGCTATAGAGCGCTGCAACAGCGGCAACGCCCAGTCCGTTGAAAAAGTCATTCAGGACTTAACGGAAGACGACCTCGAGATCATCGGCAACATCAGGGAAGACCAGGACGGCGTCGACGTGGCGAACGAGGCGCCGATCATCAAGCTCGTGAACCTCATCATCTGGAATGCCCTGCAGATGAGGGCTTCCGATATTCACATCGAGCCTTTTGAGAACCAGCTTCTGGTGCGCTACCGAGTGGACGGCGTATTGCACGAGATGAGCTCGCCCCCGCACAACCTGCACGCCGCCATTCTCTCGCGTATCAAGATCATGTCCGACCTCGACATTTCCGAAAGAAGGACGACGCAGGACGGCCGCATCCAGATGAAGCTTGGCTCAAAAGAGATCGACATCCGTGTTTCCATCATGCCGACCGTCTGGGGCGAGAACGTGGTCATGCGTCTGTTGGACAAGAGCGGGCTGATGCTCGACCTAACCGACCTCGGCTTCGACGAGCACCATCTGAAGCTTTACGATTCCATGCTGAGAGTCTCGCACGGCATCGTTCTGGTGACAGGACCTACCGGCAGCGGTAAGACTACGACGCTCTACAGTTCGCTGAAAGTTCTGAACAAGCCGGACGTCAAGATCATCACGATCGAAGACCCTGTGGAATATCAAATCAAGGGCATCAACCAGATCCACGTCAACGCCAAAGTGGGCCTTACCTTCGCGCAGGGCTTGCGTTCCATTCTGCGTCAGGACCCCGACATCGTGATGGTCGGTGAAATTCGTGACGTGGAGACGGCTGAGACCGCCGTGCAGGCGTCCTTGACCGGCCACCTTGTCTTCTCGACTCTGCACACCAACGACGCGCCTTCCGCCATCACGCGTCTCATCGACATGGGCGTGGAGCCGTATCTGATCACGTCTTCCGTGATCGGAGTTTTGGCTCAGCGACTCGTGCGCGTTTTGTGCCCGTACTGCAAAGAAGAGAGCGAGGAGGACGTCACGGAAGCTCTCGACAGGCTCATGATACCCGAGGAGATAGCGCCGAGAGGAAAGCACAAGATCTTCAAGGCCAAGGGCTGCGAGAAGTGCCGCGACACCGGCTTCAAAGGCAGGATATCGCTTTTCGAGATCATGCAGATGAGCGAGGAGATCAAGGCGCTGACTCTTAAGAGAGCGGCGGCCTACGAGATCAAAAAGCAGGCCATTAAGGAAGGCATGGTGACGCTGCAGCATTCCGGCTGGCAGAAAGTCTTAGCCGGCGTGACGACCCTGGAAGAAGTGCTGAGCGTCACGGAAGAAGTGTAAACAATCCCAAATCAATTGGAGGCAATATGAACAGTACGAGTCAGAAAAACAAACGCCGCATGTTGGAACGCGGCTTCACCCTGGTCGAAATGATGGTCGTGGTCGCGGTCATCGGCATTCTGGGCTCCGTCGTCGGCGGCAAGCTGATCGGCAACACCGAGAAAGCCCGCAAGGCCAAAGCTATCATGGAGATCAAGGAATTCGAGACTCAGGCCGAGCTCTACCAGCTCAACAACGGCAAGCCGATCACGGCGCTTTCCGATCTCTATCCGGAGTATCTGAAAGAAGCGCCCGGTCCCGACCCCTGGGGCAACGAGTACGTCGTGACGATCGAAAGCGACGGAACGGTCCGCGTGACGAGTTCCGGCGTCACCAGCGACGAAACGGAAGGCAAGGCCGGCGGCCAGACCGCCGATTGGGGAAAATGATCTTAATTTCCATACTTTGATCCGCTATGGCTCAGACCAAAAAGAAAAAAAGCATAACCAACCTTTTGTCCGGCGGCGACAAGACTGTCGCGCTTGACATAGGTTCGCGCTATGTCAAGCTTGCTGTTCTGCAGCGCAGGAAAAACGGCGTTGCGGCAAAGCAGCTCGACCAAATGGCCATTCCCTTCACTTCCAGCAGGGGAGACGTAACGCCCGAGGCGGTGAAAGACACCGTCAAGCAGCTTCTGCAGCGCAACAGGATAAAGGACACCGGCGTTCTTTCCGTGATGTCCCGCGATTTCGTTACGGTCAGCCATCTGGAGCTTCCCAGCACGGACAGGGACCAGATCAAGCAGATGCTTGTCTTCGAGGCCGAGAGCCATCTGCCTTTCGCCATGGAGCGCGCTGTAACGGCTTTCGATTTCAAGCCGATAGAACAGCCCAAAGCGGAACCCAAGGAGGGCGAAGAGGAAGCTCCCGCTGAGCCCGCGCCCGTTATGTCGAAGGTCGTCTTCGCGGCGGTCAGGCAGGCCCTCATCCCGAAATTCCTCGAGCTTCATTCCCAAAAGGGCCTGAAGCAGACGGCGATCCAAGTTTCCTCTTTCACCATCTTCAATCTCTTCGATTTCCTGAAGAGGGAAGGGAAGATCCCGGAGACGGACGGCGACACCATGATAATCGAAATGGGCGCCCGCAGGACGGAATTTATAGTGGTGAACGGCAAGGGAGAGCTGGTCTTCACAAGGAATGTGGAGAAAGGCGGCGACGACCTCACCGCTTTCCTTGCGGCGGAGGAGGGGATCTCTTTTGAAGAAGCCGAGCAAAGAAAGATCAAAAATTGGGAGGAGACGAAACTGAACGAACCTGGCGAGCTTCTGCTTGCCATGGAGGGTCTCAACGCGGAGCTCGACAAGACCATACGCTTCCTGAAGAGCCGCAATTTGAGCGAAAACATAACCCAGGTGTGCGTTTCAGGCGGTGGAGCCGCGAGACCGGAAATTTGCCGTGCGCTCTGCGCTCCGCTTGGCATCGATTCTCCTCTGTACCTGAACGGGCTTGAGGCGATAGAAGCGAAAGGCAAGGAACTTTTCGGACCTTCTTATTCGGCGGTGCTTGGCGCCGCTCTGGCCCAGATCGACGAAGCGGCGATCTACATCGACCTTCTGCCGGTAGACGTCGTCAAGCTGCAGCTTCTGGCCATGCGCCGGAAGATGCTTATCAAGCTGGCGATCGGCGTGGCAGCCGTCGCGTTGGTGGCGCTTTTGATATTGGGAATAGCGGTCCTTATCAGCAACGCCAAAGTCGAGGCGAAGAACAAGGAGCTTAAGGGCAAGCTGACGGAGACCAAGAAGGTCGACGCCCTTGAGAAGCGCAACCAGCAGCTCCAGAAAGCCGTCAACGACATCGAGGGCGTGATCTCGAGGAAGACATCCTGGAATTCCGTATTGGCGGGGATCTCGTCCTGCATGACGAGCAACCTCTGGATCACCTCGATCGGCGTCGACAAGAACAACACCATGACGGTGGAGGGCTACTCGAGGAACGCCGATTATCTGCTCTTCGAAGAGAACATGCAGCGTCAGCTGCGCTTCGAGAACGTGATAGTTCCCAGCGAGAAGACCATGTACCAGTACGGCCTGCAGGTGCACTACTTCAAGCTGACCTGCGACATACTGCCCGATTACAAATACAATGAGAAACTGAGAAACCTTCTGAACCAGCCCGGTTCCGAAACGGGAGAAGCTAAGGAAGCGGCTGCTCCGGCCGCTCCGGCAGCGCCCGCGAACCAGTCTCTTGAAAGGAGCAACGCTCCGGCGGAAACCGAAGAAGCTAAGCCGGAGGTGATCATGGAGGCGCCCATGCAGGGCGCTCCGCTGCGACTTGGGACTCCCGCGGGAGGAAATTTCCGGGGAAGCTCAAGGGTGGCTGAAGAGCTGCCGAAAGTCGAGGGCGCAGATGAAGCGGCCGCTGGTTTTAGGCCGGCCCGTTCCGGCAGGTTGATGTCCGGCAAGAAAGACAACGCCGCGGAAACTGAAGCGGAAACTGAAACAAAGCCGGCCGAGGATAAGGAAGCCAAAGAGGAAACGCCCGTCGTAGAGAGCAAAACCGATAACGATGTCGAAAGCGGTGAACTTTTCACTTCCGGTGAGAAGGAAGAAAAGACAGGCGTGACAGAGGAAGCCGTAGAAGATAATGTCGACGAGAAAGACGAAGTTGTCAGCGACGTCGGGGAGGATTCCGAACCGGATGACGATGATGATGACGACGGCGAAGAAGCCGTCAAGGAGGACGACAAATGAGAGCGCTGACCACTAGGGAATGGATGACCGTCGGAATCGGCGGAGCACTTGTCGTTATCGTTCTGGTCTGGACCCAGCTGATCTCTCCGGGGACCGAAAAATTGGAGTCCAACTCCAAACGCCTGGCGGACCTGAACAAGAACATCGCCACCGCTGACAAGAAGATCAGCCAGGGCGCCAGCCTTGCCAAGGATTACAAGAATCTGACGGAGCGCTACAGCAACGCGCTGGAGACCATAAACGCTCAGAAAATGCCCGACAATTTGGCGCGCACTTTGCGCGAAGAGTTTGCCAAACTGGACGGCAAATACGGATCCTCGATCACGTCGACGGCCGTGAAGCAGCCGCAGACGAACGATATGTACAGCGACTTCTCCTACAACCTGAAAGACGTCAAATGCGACTGGCAGAGCCTGAACGCCGCCTTGGGCCTCATCGAGAGCGCCGGACAGCTCGTCGGTTTCGACGCCATGAAGATCAAAAGCAACCTGAAGGATCCCAACAATCCTCAGGCGGTGGTCGACATGTCGGTGAGATCGTTTGTCTTCAACGACAGCCAGGACCAGGAACTGCCGAATTGGACTCCTCCCGACTACGACAAGCTGACGTCCGACCTCAAGAGCGACATCTTCGCGCTGCCTTCCGAAGTGGCGGCGGTCGCCGGCAGGAAGAGCGGGCCCAGGCCGCTCACCACAAGCTCCGACGGCAAGGAAGAACTGCCTTCCTGGACCAAGCACATACAGTTCAACGGCATCTCGCGTTTCGGCGACAAGAATTTCGCCATGTTCTACAACAAATCCAACCGTTCGACATTTACGGTCGCGGAAGGGGAGAAGATCACCGACACTGACGCGACCGTCGTTTACATCGACGCCGCCAGCCAGAAGGTCGTCTTCGAGGAGAACGGCGAGAACAAGACTCTGAAACTCAGGACCTACGGCGACATCAGCGAGTTTTTGAACAGGCCCTTCTCTTTCCAGTACGATCTGGAAGTCCAAAACGTCCAGACGAACGCGTCCGAGCAGACGGAAGCCGTCGTGACGAAAGAAAAGGACGAGGACAAGGAAGAGGAGAAGAAAGCGCCGAGCATCGCCGTCAACACGGAAGACACCGAAGTTCCCGAAGAATACGAGAAATCTTTGGGCAGCACTTCGCAGTGCATGATGAACAGCGGAATGTACGTCATCAAAGTCGACGCCATCATGCAGAAAAGGAACAAGCGCTTGAAAGCGAACTACGGAATGCTTATCACCAACACGCAGAAACTCGGTCCCGGCGAACTGGCTGGATTGGAGTCTAACGACGTGCTTCTGGAGATAGGCGGACTGAAAGTCGATTCCGTCGCGACCTACACTTACGCCATGAACAAAGCTTACAGCTCCGGCAAGACGATCCCGATGAAATATATGCGCGGAGACGAGATATTCGAGACCAATGTTACATTAAAATAACCTTAACAACCAAAAATGAGCAAAGAAGAGAAAAACAAGTACCAGGATTCCTTAAACCTGCCGGCAGGAAATTTCCCGATGCGCGGGAACCTTCCCCAGCAGGAACCGGTTAGACTTGAGAAATGGGAGAGGGAAGACCTTTACGGACAGATTAGAAAAGCCAGGAAAGGCTCCAAGAAATACGTATTGCACGACGGCCCGCCGTACGCCAACGGCAGGATCCATATCGGAACCGTCATGAACAAGATATTGAAGGACATGACCGTCCGCTACCTGACCATGCAAGGCTTCGACGCGCCTTTCGTGCCGGGCTGGGACTGCCACGGCCTTCCCATCGAGAAAGCGCTCCTGGAACAGTTAGGCAAGACCAAGGACGAGGTCGACCAGGTCGAGTTCCGCCGTCAGGCCAGGGAGTATGCCGCCAAATACATCGACATTCAGAGATCGCAGTTCAAGCGCTTCGGCGTTCTGGGCGAATGGGGCAACCCGTATATCACCATGGATCCCGTTTACGAGGCGGACATCATCCGGTCCTTCGGCGAACTTTATTCCAAGGGCTACGTCTACAAAGGCTGCAAGCCCATACACTGGTGCACGAACTGCGAGACCGCTCTGGCGGTCGCCGAGATAGAATACGAGCAGGACACCTCCGATTCCATCTACGTGAGGTTCCCCTTAGCGGAAGGACAGAACCTTCCGGAGGGTCTTCCCAAGGACGCTTCCATAGCCATCTGGACCACCACTCCCTGGACGCTGCCGTCTAACAGGGCCGTCTGCGTCAAATCCGACATAATCTACGGCGTCTTCGACCTCGACGGACAGAAGATCGTCATGGCTGTGGAATTGGCCGCGCCGCTCTTTTCCAAGCTCGGCAAGGCTGAACCGGCCGCGGAGGCTACCTTCCCTGGCGAAGCCTTGGAAGGCCTTAAGGTCAAGCATCCCATCTTCGAGGGAATGACCGTTCCCGTGGTCATGGACGATTATGTATCGTTGGACACCGGCACGGGTATAGTGCACATCGCTCCGGGCCACGGCCAGGAAGACTACGCGGTCGGGCTTCGCTACGGCCTGGAAGTCTTCTCTCCTGTGGACGGGAAAGGCTGCTACAATGCCAATGTCCCGAAATATCAGGGCATGCACGTTTTCAAGGCCAACGAGCCGATAATTGAGGAACTGAAAGAAAAAGGCATACTCATCCACAAGGAACCCTGCACTCACGACTATCCCCACTGCTGGCGCTGCCACAAGCCCGTTATTTTCCGGGCCACGGATCAATGGTTCGTGGGCGTGGACAGAAACGACATGCGCAAGAAAGCCCTGGAGGAAGTGGAGAAAGTCCAGTGGGTGCCGGAAGTCAGCAAGCAGCGCATCAAATCGATGATTGAGCTTCGTCCCGACTGGTGCCTCTCTCGCCAGAGGATCTGGGGCGTGCCGATCCCGGTCTTCTTCTGCGAGAACTGCGGTCAGGAGATCATAAACGACGAGATCATCAAGAGAGTCGGCGACCTGGCGGAAAAGGAAACTTCCGACGTCTGGTTCGAGAAGGAAGCAAGCGAGCTTCTGCCGGAAGGCACCAAATGCCCGAAGTGCGGAGGAACGCATTTCCGCAAGGAAAAGGACATTCTGGACGTCTGGTTCGACTCCGGACTCAGCCACCGCGCTGTCTGCTCCCGCCGGGAAGGACTTTACGATCCCGCCGACATGTATCTCGAGGGCTGCGACCAGCACCGCGGCTGGTTCCAGGTCTCCCTTCTGACCGGCATAGGCCTGATGGACCGCGCGCCCTACAGGAAAGTCGTCACGCACGGCTGGACGCTCGCTGCCAAAGGCGAGAAGATCTCGAAGTCCAAAGGCAACTACGTCGATCCCGTTCTGATGTGCGACAAGCTGGGCGCCGACATATTGCGCCTTTGGGTGAGCTCCACCGACTACACTCAGGACGTGGTCTTCAACGACAAGATCCTGGGCGTCATCAGCGACGCCTACAGGCGCATCAGGAACACCTTCAAATATCTTCTCGGCAACATCGCCGACTTCCGTCCCGAGAACGCCGTGCCTTTCGCCGAACTGACGAAGCTCGACAGATACATGCTGCACTCCCTGGAGAAACTGAGATCCGAGGTCACGGAAGATTACGAGAAGAACGATTACATAAAGGCCTTCCAGGCCATATTGAATTTCTGCACCGTGGATCTTTCCTCCCGTTACTGCGACATCCTTAAAGACACGCTCTACACCGAGGGCAGGGATTCCAAATGCAGGCGCTCCGCCCAGACGGTTCTGAGGCGCTGCGCCGTAGTTCTCGCGAAACTCCTTGCTCCCGTTCTGGTCTTCACCAGCGAGGAAGTCTGGGAATGCTTAAGGGAGATGGAACTCACGGAGAAGGAAGGCCGCGAGGGCAACGTGCACTTATCCTTCTGGCCCGAGGAGGAGAAGGAACATCTCGATCCCGCTTTGGCGGACAAATTCGCGAAGATCTGGTCCGTCAGAGACGAGGTGCTGAAAGAACTGGAAGGCTTGAGGCAGAGCGGCCAAATCGGCTCCGGTCAGGAAGCCGAGGCGGAAGTCTGGAGCGACGATCCCGAATTGCTCGCGCTGCTCAAAGAATACGAAGGCGACCTGGCGAAACTCTGCATCGTCTCGGCTCTTTCCGTGAAGAAGCCCGAGAACGGCAGGGCTGCCGGAAAGCTTATCGTGGCCGCCCGCCGCTCCGACAAACCGAAGTGCGCCCGCTGCTGGAACTGCAGCGACACGGTTGGCAAAAACAGCGAATATCCCGATGTCTGCGCCCGCTGCGCGGACGTTCTGAAAAATCAAGCGTGAAAACTATGGTCAAGAAAACAAAATTATCCAAGGAAGTCCTTCAGAAACTTAAGAAGGCCCTTTTGAAAAAGCGCGCCCGCCTGATGGGCAATGTCGAAAAGCTCGAGGAAGAGACTTTCATGAACTCCCAGAAAGATTATTCCGGCGACATTTCCGGCTACAAGACGCACATCGCCGACATCGGTTCCGACGCTTCCGGCATGGAGCTGATGCTGGGCTTGGCGAGCAACCAGCAGAAGCTGCTCCAGCAGGTGAACGAGGCTCTGGCCCGCATAGAGGAAGGGACGTACGGTCTTTGCCAGGTGTGCGGCAAGCCTATCCCGCAGGCAAGGCTTGAGGCCATCCCTGAAGCCGAGCTCTGCCTTAACTGCGCAGACAAGAATTGATGGGAGAACGCTGGAACAGATGCGCGACGCCCGTCTATTTGGCTGCCAGCGCCGCGATCATTGACCAACTCAGCAAGTTCGCGGTCAGGAGCTTCATCGAGGAGAACGCCGTGATAGAGGTCATGCCTTCGCTGAACCTCACTTTCAGGCTGAATCCCGGCGTGGCTTTCTCCATGCTGGACAACATCAACTACGGGCATTTTATCCTGGCGGGGCTGGCGCTCGTCGTCATTCTCTTCATCCTCTCGCTTTTTTTGCGGGGCAAGGCGCCGAAAAGCCGCGTGGCGACCGCGGCGCTGGGACTCATCATGGGTGGCGCTTTCGGAAACATGGTAGACAGGCTGCTGCCGCCTTACTACGCGGTGGTGGACTTCATAGACCTGTATTATAAAAACTACCACTGGCCCGCCTTCAACATAGCCGACAGCTGCATAACCGTGAGCGCCCTGCTTCTCGTCGTCGTCTGCTGGAAAGAAGATTAATTTTGTCAGGGGGATAAAATGGAGATCAATTACAACGGCTTGGGCAGCAGCCTAAGCGATCTGACGAGGCTTTCGAACGCGGTCACGCGTTCCATAAGCGCCGAGAATTTCAACGGCGAAAAAGGATGCGGCGCCATGGCGGAAGAGGGCGTTCACGCCCGCGCGGCCAGGGAGCTGGGGCGGGGCTGGAAGGTTTCGCCCTGCGTCAAGCTCGCGCCGCACGCAACCTTCACCGTAGCCGAAATAAATGGCCCGGGCGCCATAAGGCACATTTGGATGACGGTGGACTGCAAGCTCTACCGCCAGCTATTGCTGAGGATCTATTGGGACGGGGAAACAAATCCTTCCGTCTGCACGCCGCTGGGCGACTTTTTCTGCCACGGCTGGTGCGAGAGGGCCATCGTCAATTCCGTCCCGATCGTCGTCAACCCAAGCGGCGGTTTCAATTCCTACTGGGAAATGCCCTTCAGGAAAAAATGCCTGATAACCATTGAGAATCTCTCCGAGGAGGAGCCGGAGTTCTTCTACCAGATCAACTACGTCCTGACCGAGATCCCGGATGACATGGCTTACTTCCACGCTCAGTGGCGCCGGATGAACCCCACGAGGGAAAAGGAAGAGTACGTCATATTGGACGACGTCAAGGGCAGGGGCCATTACGTCGGCACCTACGTCGCCTGGCAGCCCAACAGCAACGGCTGGTGGGGCGAGGGCGAAGTGAAGTTCTTCCTCGACGGCGACAGGGAATTCCCGACGATCTGCACCACAGGCACGGAAGATTATTTCGGCGGCGCCTGGGGATTCTGCGACAACGCTTTCAAGAGTTACCTTGAGTTCAGCTCGCCTTACTGCGGGCTTCCGCAGATCATCCGTCCCGACGGTTTCACGAAAGCCAACCTGCGTTTCGGGATGTACCGCTGGCACATTTGCGACCCCATACGTTTCAACGACGAGCTCAAGGTCACCATGCAGGCCCTTGGCTGGCGCAACAAGGGCCGTTTCCTTCCCCTCAGGGACGACATATCATCCGTGGCCTACTGGTACCAGACAGAGCCTCACAGCGCTTTTAAACAGAACCTTGACCCTAATCATCTGGAGGTTATTTGAATATGAAATTGGAAAAGAATTCGAAGTTTCTCATTATCGGCGATTCAATTGGCGATTTCGGCCGCGCCCGTCCGGTGGGCGAGGGTTTGCACGCCGGGCTCGGCACAGGATTCCCGCGCGTCCTTGACAGCATCTTAAGGATAAAGGGCCCGGAATACGGCATCAGGGTCATGAACGTCTGCACGAGCGGCGACACCTCCAAAGCGCTGCTCGAGCGCTGGCAGAGCGACGTCATCGACCTTAAGCCCGATTATCTCGCCATAGAGATAGGCATAAACGACGTCTGGCGGCATTTCGACGAACCTTACAGGAACGAGATATTCATCTCCGTCAAAGAGTACGCCGCGAACCTTCAGAAAATGGTCGACATTACGAAAGGCTTAAAAGGCCTTTATTTCATTTCGCCTTATCTTATGGAGACGAACAGGAAGGACGCTTTCCGCGCCATGATCGACAAGTACCACGACGCAATGAAGGCCGTGGCCGAAAAGAACGGCGCGACATTCGTTGATCTGCAGGCGGCTTTCGACAAATATTTCGAGCGCTTCCATCCGGTCTCGATGAGCTGGGATAGGGTGCATCCGGATCCCACCGGACACTTGCTCATAGCGCGTACGATCGCGCTGGCTATAGGCTTAATCAGCGAGTAGCCCGTAGAAGAGCGCGCCGGCGATGGTGCGCTTTATGAGAGTTTGGCGTTCTTCGGGAGGAAGCTCCTTCTTCTCCCTTGCGGCGATCATGGCCCTTTCCTTGGCCGTGGCCCTTTCGATCGCTTCTTTTCTCGCCTTGTCCTCGGCCTCGCCGCGCCTTTCGTTCGCGTAGGCGATCTCTTTGTAATAAACTTCCGGATGGACGGAGACGAAAGTCCTGAAAGGCTTGCTGCCGACGATCGCTTCTATGTTCATGGGCCGCTTTATGGGATATTTGAAGGGCAGCCACCAGGAGAAGTTGTATGAGCCGAAATCCGAGTTCACGGCGGAGGATTGCAGTCTGATTGCTTTGGTGTTTTTGCCGATCAGCGGTTTCCCGGAATCGTCCCTGGTGTTGAAGAAGATGTCAACGTTGACTTCGGGCCTGTCGAAGCAAATGGTCTGGGGAAGCTTGAAATCGCTCACGCATTTGCAGGCCTTGACCCTTACGCCGTCGCTGGAGAGGAGCGTAAAATAATCCGCGATGTTGGCGGGGATCTTGACCTCGTTCTGCACATCGAGGAAATTGTTCCTCAGCTGGAAGGTAAGCCTGAATCCGAAGCCGTTGGTCAGGATCTGCTTGTACTGCGCGGCCCATTTTTTCAAAAAGGCCGTGCGGTCTTTGGGCTTGGGATCCTCTTCGGCAAAGAGTTTCGCCATCTCCGCTTCCGCGAGTATCGGGTGCATGATGACGATGACTTCCTTCAGATAGTTGGTCATGTTGTAGTAGGCGCAGACGTCGTCGCGGTACTTTACTATCTGTTCGCGGGGGCTGAGTTTTGGCTGCGGTTCTTTTTCGACGATCTCATAGGACGTTTCCTCGAGGTCGTTGGTCTCTTCCGCTATTGAGAAAAACGGGATCAGAAGCAGGGAAAGAAAAAGAATCTTCCTCATTTATTCCTGCTCCTCGTCGGTGAACTGCATCATGCAGAGCTTATAGTACATGCCGGATTCGTCCTTGATCAGCTCGTCGTGCGATCCGACCTGCTGGATCTTGCCTTCCTTCATGACGATTATACGATCGGCGTGGCGGATGGTGGAGAGGCGGTGGGCGATGGCGATGACGGTTCTGTTTTCGACCAGGTTGTCGATGGCTTCCTGGACCAGGCGCTCGCTTTCCGTGTCAAGCGCGGAGGTCGCTTCGTCAAGGATAAGGATGGAGGGGTTCCTGAAGATGGCCCTGGCGATGGCCAGACGCTGGCGCTGGCCGCCCGACAGTCTTACGCCGTGCTCGCCGATGATGGTGTTGTAGCCGTCCGGCATCTCCATGATGAACTCGTGGGCGTTGGCGGCCATGGCCGCGGCCTCGACGTCCACCATGTCGTACTTTTTGAGACCGTAGGCGATGTTGCCGGCGATGGTGTTGTTGAAGAGGATGGTGTCCTGGCTTACCATGCCCATCTGGCCTCTGAGCGAGGAGAAGGAGAGGTTCCTGATGTCGACGCCGTCTATGGTGACGCTTCCTTGCGTACAGTCATAGAAGCGCGGGATAAGGTTGGCTATAGTGGTCTTGCCGGAACCGGAAGGACCGACCAAGGCTATCATTTCGCCTGGCCTTATCGCAATGTCGATGTCCTCGATGACGTTGCCTTCCGCTTCGTCGTAAGAGAAATAGACATGGTTCAAGCGGAGCTCTTTCTGCATGGGCGGAGCGTCGATGGGGGACTCGCACTCCCTTATTTCGGGAACGGTGTCCAAGACCTCGTAGATGCGGTTGAGGGCGGCTTTGGAACGCTGGATGACGTTGTTCAGTTTGCCGATGCTTCGGAAAGGCTTGATGGAAAGAAGCAGGATGGTCAGATACGCTATGATCGTGCCGAAAGTGGCCTCGCCGGTCATGACCGAGATCAGAAGGAGGCTGCCTACCACGACGAGGCACAAGATGCCGGCCAGCTCGGTCAGGGGGTTGACCATAACGTCGTTTCTGATGCCCGACATACGCTGCTCGTAGTATTTTCTAAGCTGCCTTCTGAAACGGCCGATCTCGTATTCCTCGGTGTTGAAAGCCCTGACGATCCTGATGCCGGTGATAGTCTCCTGAAGGATGGAAACGATGTCCGCGATCTTCTCCTGCGTTTTCTTAGATATCTTCCTGATCCTTTGTCCGATTATGATGATCGGCGCCATGATGATCGGCAGGAAGATGGCGGAGAAGATGGAGACTTTCCAGTTCAGGGCTAGAAGCATGCAGGCGATGAAAGGAAGGCTTGAGATCTCGGCCACCGAGTCGGCCAGGCGCGCCGAGAGCGTTGCCTGCACGACGTTGACGTCGTTGGTGATGCGGGAAATGAGGTCGCCCGTCCTGTTGACGTTGAAATATCTGATCGGCAGTTCCTGCAGCTTGCAGTACATCATGTCCATCAGTTTGCAGACCATGCTTTGGGAAACGCCCTCCATAATGAGGTGCAGCGAGACCGAGAAGAATACTCTCAGGAGTATCATCACGAAAATGAAGAGCAAGAGGGCGCGCGCCAGTTTCGTGGGATTGATCGCGTTCAGTTTGTCCGCGACTTCCTCAACCTTGGCCATCCAGGAAGCGGGCAGCACCTGGCGGGTGGAATCGGGGATCTTTATGAGGAAGCGTTCTTCTTCCTTTTCTTTTTCCTTAGTTTCGCCTTTCTCCAACTTCTCGTCGAGTTTCAGTTTGGCCGAGATGTAGTTGTTGGTCAGCGGTCTGGCCGACCAGTAGCGCGAGACCTTGCACATCCATTCCGGCACTTCTTCCCGGTCGTTTGCGGTCAAAGCGGGCAGGATGCGGTCGGCGAAGGGGGCGATCGTTCCGACGCTGGCGAACTGTGTGGCGTTCACGCCTATCATGCAGACAACACCCACCAGGAGCTGGAACTTGTAGCTCAGGGCTAGTTTCGCGAATCTAAGGAAAGGACTTTTCATTTCTCTTTTTCTGGTGCGCCAGGCGGGATTCGAACCCACAGCCTTCGGCTCCGGAGGCCGACGCTCTATCCAGTTGGGCTACTGGCGCTCAAATTATGCTGTGACGATTTTTGAAAGATCGGCGATCTTGGTCTGTATCGTGTCGGAAACGTTCTTCAATATGGCGAGCCTGTTGGAGGCCACCGCCTTGTCGTCGGCGTAGATCCTCACATTGGTGAAGAAAGCGTCCAGAGGGCCGGCCACTTTGTCAGCCAAAAGTTTCACGGCTTTGCCGAACTGGCAGTTCTCGAGGAGAGAATGGGCCTCGGGCTTCACGCTTTCCCAGGCGGACCAGAGTTCTTTCTCTTCTTTTTCCGTGAAGAGATTGGGATCGACTTCGGCCGCGGCTTTGCCCTTCTTTTCGTCTTTGGCGATGTTGACGCAGCGCGTCAGCATATTGCAAAGCGTCAGGAAGGCGGGATCCTTCTTCATTTCCTGAAGCTCTTTGGCTTTCCGGCTGGCGACGAGGATGTCGGGCCAGGGGGATCCGAAGACGGCCTGGATGATGTCGTAGCTGATGCCTTCCTCCTTCAAGACGGTCTCGAAACGGCCCATGAAGAGGGAAGAGATCTGTTTCTCCAATTTCGCTTCGTCAGAGTGAGGCGCGAACCAGCTTTCCGCGATCAGGCCAAGCTCGTTTTCCTGAATGGCGGCGGAGACGCCCATCTTTTCGGTGAACATGCTTACGATGTTTTTCTTGAAAGATTCGCTGTCGGCTTCGAGAAGCTCGAGGGCGATCTTTATGAGAGAGCTAAGCTTGAAGCTCAGACCGTGGGCTATTATGGTCTTCAATAGTCCGAAGGTCTGGCGGCGCAGCATGTAGGGGTCGGCGGAGCCGGTGGGGGCGAGGCCGACGGTCACGCAGCCTATTATCGTGTCGATCTTGTCGGCTATGGAGAGGATCGCTCCGGGAAGCGTCTCGGGAAGATCGTCGCCGGCGCTCCTGGGCTTGTACATCTCCTCGATGGCGAGGGCCTGCTCACGGCTCACCTTGTCTACGCGCTCGGCGTAGATCCTGCCCATGATGCCCTGCAGCTCAGGGAACTCGAAGACCATGGCGGTGGTGAGGTCGGATCTGGAGATGAGGGCGGCTTCGGAGGCGATCTCCGCGGCTTCTTCCTTACCTGTCATTTCTCCCAACTTCGTGGCGATGCAGGCCACTCTTTCCGTCTTGGAATAGTAAGTGCCGATGTCTTTTTGGAAGACCACGGTTTTCAGCCTTTCCCTGCGTTCCTTCAGCGTTACTTCCTTGTCCTCGTTGAAGAAGAAGCGGGCGTCGGACAACCTTGCCGAGATGACGCGTTCGTAGCCGGTCTTAATGAGCTCCTTTTCCTTGAGGTCGTTGTTGGTGACCGAGAGGAAAGCCGCTTCAAGACCGCCCTTGGCGTCGTAGCAGGGGAAGCTCTTCTGGTGTTTCTTCAGAGTTGTGATGAGAACTTCCGGAGGAAGCTCGAGATATTCCGGCGCGATGTCGCCCTTGACGCAGTTGGGGTATTCCGTCAAGTTGGCGCAGATGTCGATCAATTCTTCGTCGAGGCGCTCTTCAAGGCAGCCGAACTTCAGCAGCTGCTCTTTTATGATGTTCCTGCGTTCAGGAAAGGAGAGGATGACGAAGTGTTCTTTGAGCAGTTTTTCGTACTCCGAGAAGTCGGCCGTCTTCATAGTGAAGGGGCCGGGGGCGAGGAAGCGGTGGCCCTTGATCTCCCTTGAAGCCTCGAGACCGTCCAGGTCGCAATCTATTAGCTCATCCCCAAGCAGGCAGCAAAGCGAGCGGATGGGGCGGGCGAAGGTTGTGGGCTTGACGTCCCAGCGCATGGATTTCGGGGAACGCAGTCCCTTTATGAGTTCGGGGATCTTGTTCTTCAGAAGATCGGAGGCGGCGTTTCCGCCTTCTTTTACGCGGGCGAAAAGATATTCCTTGCCGTTCTCCTCGACGCGTCCGACGCTCTCGATGGGAAGACCCACCTTGCTGGCGAAGCTAAGCGCGGCCTTGGTCGGTTCGCCGTCTTTGAAGGAAACGGAAACGGGCGGGCCTTTCACGTCGCTTTCTTTTACGGCCTGTTTTTCAGCCACGGCTTCGCAGAAGAAGGCGAGCCTTCTGGGCGTCCAGGCGCAGACGACTTCTTTGTGTTCCAGCATGGCGGAAGTCAGGAAGGCTTCAAGAGCCTCTTTCATTTGGGAAGCGTAGCTGGGAAGGTAGGAAGCGGGGAGCTCTTCAGTCCCGATCTCTAAAAAGAATGGCAAGCTCATTTTTCCTCCTTGTCTATGCCTTTTACGACCCTGTAGCACTTGGCGCAGTTAAGAGCCATGTTCCTGATCTTGGCGATGAAGGCGGTCCTTTGCGTAACGCTGATGGCGCCTCTGGCGTCCAGCACGTTGAACCAATGCGAGCAGTTCATGAGCCACTCGTAGGCGGCGTAGGGGATCTTCGCCTCGAGAGTCTCCTGGCATTCCTGTTCAGCCTGAGTGAAGAAACGCCAGTGCCTGTCAAGCGTCGCGTGCGAGAAACTGTAGTCGGAGAGCTCATACTCGAACATCTTGCGCATGTCGCGGTAAGTGACGCCCTCCGTCCACTCGATGTCCATGACATGGTCTTTGCCTTGGACGAAGGCGGCGATGCGTTCCAGCCCGTAGGTCAGTTCCAGCGTCACGGGCTTCATCTCGAAGCCGGCCATCTGCTGGAAGTAGGTGAACTGCGAGATCTCGGTGCCGTCGCAAAGTATCTGCCAGCCAAGTCCCGTGGCGCCAAGCGTAGGGGATTCCCAGTCGTCCTCCTCGAAGCGGAGGTCGTGGATCCTCGGGTCGATGCCTATGGCCTCGAGGCTCTTCAAATAAACTTCCTGGGCGTTCACGGGCGAAGGCTTGATGATAGCCTGGAACTGATGGTGCTGGTAAAGTCTGTTGGGGTTGTCGCCGTAGCGGCCGTCGGTCGGACGGCGGGAAGGCTGAACGTAGGCGACCTTCCAGGGGTCGGGCCCCTGGACGCCGAAGAATGTGCAAGGGTGGAAAGTTCCGGCGCCAACCTCATGGTCGTAAGGTTGGACTATCACGCAGCCGTAATCGCTCCAATATTTCTGCAGACGGAAAATGATCTCCTGCAGAGTCGGAGCTTTTTCGAATTTAGTCATTTTTTTAGCCGTTTTGATTAACTTATAGATATTATCTATAAATTATAGCATAAACGGCCGCGCGCCTTTTTCAGGGCTTTCAGGAGACCACTTCCGGTTCCGGTCCGGATCCGACGCCCTTGGGATTCGGGCCGTATTCGTTATCGCCGGGATCGCTGTCTATAAGGTAGAAGATGATGAGAATGATGTGGCCTATGAAGGGAAGGAAGATCAGAAGCAGCCACCAGCCGGTGCGGCCCGTGTCGTGCAGCCTTCTCACAGCCACGGTGATGCCGGGGATTAAGAGCACTATCCACGCGATGAGGTTGACAATGGGGATCCAGGAGAGCACGATGGTGAGAAGCACGAAAAACCAGTACTCGCTGCGGCGGGCTCTGCCGTCGAGGACCCAATATTTGTCCCAAACGCTTTTGATAGCTTCGGTGAAAGTCATAATTATCTCCTTGGTTGCGGTTATTTACCAGGCCAATTATAGCAAAAGAAGGCCCTTCAGAGAATGATGAAAGGGAAACTATTTACTTTTTAATGGTTTTATCGTACAATAAAATAATGGGTATTATTATCGCCGGAATTATAAGGTTATGAAGTATTACGATTTCTTAGAAAAGTATAAAAAAGAAGAGTCAGCCTGGCCCTTCAATTTCGCCGTTGACGTCGTGGACGCCGAGGGAAAGGCGAACCCCGAAAAGGTCGCCATGATCTGGCTGGACGAGCACGGGAATGAGAAACGTCTGACCTACGCCGACTTCACGAGGGAATCCAACAAGGCCGCGAACGTTCTGCGTTCACTGGGAGTGCAGAGAGAGGACATCGTCGTTTTGATGATGACGAGAAGGGTCGAATGGTGGATCTGCGCCCTGGCGATAATGAAGCTCGGCGCCATAGTTATTCCGGTCTCCTCGAAACTGACGCCTTACGATATCCGCTACCGCAGCGGCATGACGCCTATCAAGGCCATCATCACGGAAGACGGACTGAAGGGCGTTTTCGACGAAGCCAGCGACGATCTGACTTACGTGCATCTCTTTTTGACCTACGACGGCGGAAACGAAAAGTGGAAAAACATGGGCGAGCTTTGCGATTCGGCTTCCGCGGAATTCAAAGATCCCGCCGACACCACCATCCTTTCCCCGATGATCATGTACTTCACCTCAGGAACTTCCGGACTTCCGAAAATGGTGAGGCACAATTATCTCTACGCCTGGGCGCACCTGGCCACCAGCGAGCTCTGGCACAGGGAGACTCCGGAGTCCTTGCAGTGGACCATCACCGACACCGGCTGGGGCAAGCTCTGCTGGGGCGCTTTCATCGCGCAGTGGATGGCGGGCTCCTGCATATTCGTCTACGAGTACAAGGGCCACTTCGACGGCAAGGATATCTTGAGAAACATCGAGAAATACCATATCACGAACTTCTGCGCGCCTCCCACGGTCTATCGTCTTCTGATCGCCGAGGACGTCAAGAAATACGACATCTCCTCCCTTAAGGTGACGACCGCCGCGGGCGAGGCTTTGAGCATTCCCGACGCCAACAAGTGGAAGGAGCTTTCCGGTCTCGACATCTACGAAGGCTACGGCCAGACTGAGAGCACGATCCTTTTAGGCAATCTGCCCGGCGAGCAGCACAAGATCGGCTCCCTCGGCAGATCCATTCCGGGTCTAGACGTCGACATCGTCGACGACGAAGGCAACCGCCTTGGCCCCGACAAGGAAGGCAATATCGCCGTCTGCATGGAAGGGAAGTGGCCTCCCGGACTTTTCCACGGGTATCTCAACGAGGAAGAGATGAACAAGGAAGTCTTCCATCACGGCTGGTACTATACCCGCGACCTCGGCATAAAGGACAAGGACGGCTTCATCTGGTTCGTCTCGCGCAGCGACGACGTTTTCAAGAGCTCCGGCTACAGGATCAGCCCGGCGGAAGTCGAGAAAGCCCTGCAGCAGCACGAGGCGGTGGCCGACAGCATCGTGATCGGCGTTCCGCACAAGATGAGGGGCTTCGTGGTCAAGGCTTTCGTGCAATTGAGGCCCGGCTTCGAACCTTCCTTCCTCCTTGGAAAAGACATTCAGAGCTTCGTCAGAAAGAATACCGCGCCGTACATGTACCCGAGGATAGTGGAGTTCGTCGACGATCTTCCCAAGACCACCAACGGCAAGAAGTGCCGCTGGAAAATGGTGGAGATAGAAAACAAAAAGAACAATGGATAAGTGCGTTCTGCATACCTGCTGCGGACCGTGCGCCAGCCATTGCTGCTACGTTCTGGCTGACGCCGGGAAAAAGCCTGTATTGTTTTATTCCAATTCCAACATCAGTCCTTTCGAGGAATTCGTCAGGCGCTGGGAGAACGTAAAAAAACTGGCCGGCATCCTGGGCGTGGAGGCGGTCTGCGACCACTGGGACCATGAGCTTTGGCTGGAAGCGGTGAAGGGCCACGAAACCGATCCCGAAGGAGGGGAGCGCTGCCGCCTCTGCTTTGCTTTCAATCTGAAAAGAGCGTATGAATTCGCTTCCGCCAGAGGATTGGAATTCACCACTTCCCTTACCGTCAGCCCTTACAAGAATTCCAAAACGCTCTTCGAAGTGGGGGAAACTTTTCCCAATTTTTTGAAGTTCGATTTCAAGAAAAAGGACGGATACAAGCACAGCGTGGAGTTGTCTAAAGAATACGGACTCTACCGTCAGAACTACTGCGGCTGCGAATTTTCCCTGTCGCAGAGGGAGAAGGAATGAATGAAGTGGCCGGAAAAGCTTAAGGCTCTTCCGATCTTCAGTCACCTTGATAAGGTGACGGAAACTTTGTCCGTTTCCAACGCGCTCCTCGAGGCCGCGCCCGGCGTGGGAAAAACCACGCTCGTTCCATTGGCTCTGCTGGACGCCCCCTTCGTTTCGAAAAAAATAATCATGCTGGAGCCGAGGAGGCTGGCCGCCAGAGCCGCCTGCTCAATCATGTCCAGTTATCTTGGTGAGGAGCCGGGAGGCACGGTCGGCTACCGCACGAAGCTTGACACGAAAGTTTCCGGATCAACCAGGATAGAGATAGTCACGGACGGCGTCTTCACCAGGATCATCCAGGACGACCCGGAACTCAAGGATTATTCCGTCGTCATTTTCGACGAGTTTCACGAACGCAGCCTGCAGAACGATCTTGGCTTTGTCTTGACCATGGAAGTTCAGGAAAATTTCAGGCCCGACCTCAGGCTGCTTCTGATGTCCGCCACGCCGGATCCCTCTTTTTTGGAGCGCTGCAACACTTTCAAAGCGCTCAGCGTCCCCGGGAAAATGTTCCCTGTTGAAATTGGGTATCTGCCGCCCAATTACGGCGAGAAGCTGGAAGCCGCCGCGTCCCGCGCCGTGAAACGTTTGCTTAACGAAGCGGAGGGCGACGTGCTTGTTTTTCTCCCCGGACTGGCGGAAATAGAAAATACCAGGAGAGCGTTGGGAATTATCGGGGGCGTCGAGATCCTGACGCTGCACGGGTCGCTGACAAAAGAAGAGCAGGACAGAGTGCTTTTCCCGGGAGAGGGGAGAAGAGTGATCCTATCCAGCGCCATAGCGGAGAGCAGCCTGACCGTTCCCAACGTGCGCTGTGTGGTCGACAGCGGTCTCAGCCGTTTTTCCGTTTACGATCCCGCTTCCGCGATCGACCGGTTGGAGACGCGTTCCTCGGACCTTGGAACGGTGACCCAGAGGACGGGCCGCGCCGGGCGGACGGCTCCCGGCCGCGTCATCAGGCTTTGGGAAAAAGGCACGGAGAATTCCCGCCCGCAGGCGGCGGAGCCCGAGATCGCGAGAGCCGACCTCAGTTCCGTCTGCCTTTCCCTGGCCGTCTGGGGCGAAAATAATTATGATCGCCTGAAGTGGCCGGTCTCCCCGAAAAAAGAAATGATGGATCAGGCCAGGGAACTGCTGATCTCCTTGGGGGCGCTTGATACTGACGGCAAAGCGACGGAGAAGGGGAAAAGGATGGAAGCGCTTCCGCTTCACCCGCGCCTTGCCAGCATGCTGCTGCGCGCTAAATTTGAGGGAGCGCTGAGGAAAGCCGCCAGGCTAGCGTCTTTATTAGAAAGCGGGGAGATGGTCAGGGGAGACTTGGAAGCGCTTTTGAAGGGAAAATTATCACAGACCGCCGAGCGTTCCTCTGAAAGGCTGATAAGGCTCATGAAGGCCGCCGGGGAAGACAGGAAAAACATACCGGCCGGCCGTCTCGTCTCCTGGGCGTTTCCCGATCGGATAGCGCAGAAAAGGGAAAGCGGGAGCTTTTTGCTGAGAAACGGCAAAGGCGGCGCTTTGACTTTCGAGGGCGGGCTCTCCAGATGCGAATACATCGCGGCCGCTTCGCTGGAAGGGAAGACTGGCAACGCGAAGATCCATTCCGCCGCCGAGCTGACATTATCTGAGATCACGGAGGACTTTGCTTCGTTTTTCTCAGTACAAGAAAAGATCATTTGGGAAGAGAAGCGAAAAAAAGCGCTGACCGTAAAAGAGACGAAACTCGGCGAGATCACCGTAAAGCGCGAGGAGAAGAAGGGGGGAAGCGAAGAGGAAAGCGCCCTTTTGCTCGCGAAACTCTTAGAGGAAGGGTTAAGGCCTTTGAAGTGGACCGACGCCGCCAGGTCTTTTATGGAAAGGGCGGAGTGCGCCCACGTAAAATTAGGTTCAGACTGGCCGTCATACAACATGGAACAGCTTGCAACGGATGCCAGGGACTGGTTTCTGCCGGCGCTTTCCGGACTCAATTCTTTCGATCAGGCGGCGGAAGCGGATCTTTTGACCGCCCTGAAAAGCAGGTTGGGCTCGAGAAGCCGGGAAATAGAAAAGCTTTTTCCCAAGACTTTGCCGCTGCCGTCCGGAAGGAGCGCCAAGATCGACTACAGCGACCCAGATAATCCCACGCTCTCCTCTTACCTGCAGGATTTCTACGGCATGGACTACAATCCTTCCATAGCCGGCGGAGCGGTCAAATTGAGAATAGAGCTTCTGAATCCGGCTGGACGCCCTGTCCAGGTCACCTCCGACCTGGCGAATTTTTGGAAGAATTCCTACCCCATGATAAGGAAGGAACTGAAGGGTCGCTACCCGAAGCACAACTGGCCAGAGGAGCCGGCGCTGGGGGACAAAAGGCTCAAATCTTCCAAAAAAGTGCTAAAATAGAAGTATGAGAAAAATTTATCTGTTTTCTTTCGCGCTCCTTTGCGCCGCGGCGTCCTTCGGATACAAATACGAACTGGCAATGCCGCTAAACGACGGCGTCTATATGGCCCTGGTGCACGTCGCCAGCGACACCAACGCCAGCGAGCGCGTCATCTGCAGCCGCTCCTTCCACGTGCCGGACTTCCCGGAAGCCGACCCGAATCCGGACTGGGGCTGCAAGGGCCTGACAACGGATGACCCACAGTACTTGAATTCCTCCCTGGCGGGGATGCAGGCCATCGTGGCAAGGGATCTGAGGGACGAGGGCAGTTATTATCTTTACGCCGTGAACGCCGAGACCAACGCGGTGGACACCTACGTTGTCGTGAACAGCTGGCCGGGAGTCGAGACCGGGGTATACGAAGGGACGCTGGAAGCCAACAGCATACAGCTTCTGGGCATCCTTCCCGGAAAAAAGAACCTGGGGATGCAGGTCGTGAACGCTTCCCAGAACAAGAATTATTACGTGAAGATGAAGTGCGTCATCGATCCCGACGACCTGGCCAAGGTCATACAGCCCAAGACCAACGCGGTCTACGCCTCCTTCGCTTTCAACGATGACGAGATCCGCTGGCAGGCCCTGACGTTCCTGAACAACATGAAGGTCTCCAAAAATCTCCGGCAGCTCTCCATCAAAGCCGGCGGTTACAAGGCTAAGGTCAACTGCAGGACCGGCGTGGTGAACCTCCAGGGGATAGCCAAGCAGTACCTCCAGGATTACAGCCGGGTGCGCTTTTTCCTCAACATCAACGGCTACAGCAACGTTGACGTTATCTGGTTCGACCACCAGAGGAAATACAATTGGAACAGGGAGTACAAGACCCACTACAAAGGCGCCCGCTGACCCTTGTTTGATTTTGAGGGGGATTATGCTATAATAACCCCTAACTAAAATTGATTTGTAAACTTAAAACCCAAACAGGAGTTTAGCTATGCCTTGTGGACGCAAGATGCGCAAATCCAAAATGAACAAGCATAAGCGCAAAAAACGCTTACGCAAGAACCGCCAGAAGAACAAATAAGGCCGGTTTTTGGTTCGCCTGCCTATAGGCTAGTATAGGATACTTGAAGCCGTGCTCAAAGCGCGGCTTCTTTTTTTACCTTATGCCTTACTGCTGCCCCGCTAAAGTCAACCTTTTTCTTTCTGTCGACGGGCTTCTGCCCGGCGGCTTCCACGCCATCTCGACCGTCATGCAGAGAATAGGGCTTTGCGACGAACTGGAAGCGAAGGTCCGCTCCGACGGGAAGCTCACCCTCGCGAGGGATATCCCGGCGACTGCCGATTCCGAGGACGACCTTGTCATGAAGAGCGCGAAACTTTTGAGGGATTATTCCGGAAAGAAGGAGCTGGGCGCCGATCTTCTCCTGAAAAAAAGGATCCCGACTGGCGCCGGCTTGGGCGGCGGTTCCAGCGACGCGGCCGGAACGCTGGTCTTCCTCAACGAGCTCTGGAAGCTTGAGCTGAGAAAGGAAGAGCTTTTTTCTTTGGCGCTTGCCCTAGGTTCGGACGTGCCTTTTTTCCTGGGCCCTCCGGCGGCGCTCTGCAAGGGAAGAGGGGAAGTCATAACGGAGCTTGCGCCGAGGGAGCTTTTCCTCGCGGTCGTGAAACCGAAGGAGAGTCTGCCGACCGCGGCGGTCTACCGCAAGTATGATGAAAGAGAAAGGGTATCCCTTTCTCCTAAGGCTTTTCTTAAAGCGTATGAAAGCGGAAGCTGGACTGACGTCGGCGCGGCTCTTGGCAACGCCCTGAAAGATCCCGCCGCGGAGCTGGAGCCCAAGGTCGGTCTCGTCGGAAAGATGATGGAAACTTACACGCCATACGTCTCCATGAGCGGCAGCGGCAGCGCTTTCTTCGGGCTTTTCAAAGATCTTGCGGCGGCCGCTGAGGCCGCTTCCAAAATTGGGAACGCGTATCCGGAATTTACGGTCTGCGCGGCCAAAACGCTCACATGAACATCTTAAGATGAAAAAATTCTTTCTGTTTATTCTGATCCTTATCGCGCTGGCTGCCGCCGGGCTCTACTTTGTTTTCCATAACCCGATGTACGTTCTGAAGAACGTGCCGGGACTTTCCATAGAGGAGATATCCCTTAACCTTTGGCCGCCCGGCGTCAAGGTGAAAAACGCCAGTTACACGAACGAGGCGTTTTTCCTTTCGGCCGACCACGCGGTCATAGGCGCGACCATACATTCCTTCAAGGGAATGAGGGAGAAAGACCCCCAGGCCTGCTTTATCGACGCCTACGTTTCCAACGCTGTCTTCGAGATCGCTGACAGCTCTAAGGAAGAAGAGGACTCTTCGCCCAGAAATTACGAGGAGCTTATAAGGACGCCTTTCCTTTTTAACGTCAGCTTTGACGGCGTGAAAGTCCGCCTGAACGAGCCTAAGATTACGCTCACATTGTCCGGAAGGCTTGCCAACGCCTACGAGGGAAGCCATTATTCGCTGACAGGCTCTGTTTTCACGGCCGTTTCCGAAACTTTGATGCCATCTGAAGGCGAGAACACAAAGCTTGTTTTGACCGGAGGATTGGACGGGAACATCGTGAAGTTGGAGTGCAAGGGAAAGAGCACGGGCGAGATATTGGACCTGGCCGGGATGGACCGCAGGACCGTCTATATGGACGAAGTGAAGTCGACCATGAATTTCAGCTCCCGCGTGGACTGGAGACTTTTGAGGAACGCCTATCCCAAGGATCTTCCCCTGGCGTTTACAAACATAAGCTCCAAGCTCGCCATGCGGATCAAAAACATGGAGGCTATGATGGGGAAGATCATAGTCACGAATTTAACCCTCAGGGCCGATCTCAAGACCGAAAATTTCCTGAACGAAAGGGCCAACTACACCTCCCAGGCCTCCTGGCTTTTCCACACCATAAAGGGCGGCTTCGACTGCTCCTGCAGCGCCATAGTCTTAACGAACCTGGCGCCGCACACGATAGAGTTCAGGGAATCGAAAGCGGTGACTTACCTGAAGAAGAACGGTCTTGTCTTAAGCAACCTTTACCTTTCCACCCTGCGCGGACAGTTCACCGGCCGCGCCGACATTTCCTCCAGGAAAGTCCAGGGTCAGGATTCCTATCTGCCGTACCTTGAGCTTGACCTCAAGAGCCAGGATATCGACATCGGCCTCTTCTGCGACCTTTTCGACCTGAAGCAGAACCGTATGGACGGAAGATTGAGCGGGGAGCTGCACACGGCGGTCTTCGGCAAATACGTTAAGGCGCTGAAAGGGAAACTGTACGCCAACGAACAGGGGACTTTCACCCTCGGGCAGGCCGAGACGTACCTGCAGGGCATGGAGGCGGGGTACGGGAAAGACGTCGCGAACATCCTTGCTTCCCGTTTGAAAAAATATCCTTACAAGACGGCCTCCGTGGAGCTCGCCTACGAGAACAAGGTGACGATAGTGACCTTCGACCTTGAGGGCGCCAACGACAACAGCCATATCAAGCTTCCCGTCCACCTCCATTCTTCCTGGATGGATCTGCTTGACCTGGCGAAGCAGTTCAAATAGGCTATGAAAAAAGTTTTTATTTCCATCATCATTCTGACCGCCCTCGTTCTCTTCGGCATAAAGCTCTATTACAGCGAACAGCTGAAGATCGCCTGGAACCGCCCTAAGTATCTCTACGACGGGCGCCACTACCTGACGGGGGACGAGAAGAGCGCCCTTATGCTGGTCAGGAACGAACTTTTGGTCGGAAGGGGAGACGAAGATTCCAACCGCTGGGAAAAGGCCGTGAGGGTCGTCCCGGGCGGCGGCATAGAGATGATAGGCGAGGACAGCCTCAGTTTCACGACTTCCAGGAAGGGGATCCGCAGCATGCTGAAACTGCGCCCGATGATGAAAGAGGAGGCCGCCAAAGACGAAGAAAAACCCATAGAAGGACAGGGAGACTGGGGCCTCTACCTGGAACGCCGGATCTATGACGGCGACGAGCTCAAAGGGCTGGAAAGGGATCTTCTCTTCGACGAGAGCGGAGCCCGCTTTATGAGCCGCGCACCTGTTCCCGAAAGTATGGATTCCCCCGGAAAAGAAGGGGACATTGCCTGCGACGACGATTACGTCTACGTCTATCACAACGGCCGCTGGCTCAGATCGAAACTCGAGAACTGGTAATGAAAAAGCGCCTCTAGGAGGCGCTTTTTTTCTTGTTGCCAGCATGACCTAAATTAGGTATAATGAATAATAATAAACATAAATCTTATAAAGGAGCATTTTATGCAAAATTATTATTCTCCCATCGTCATCGAGAACAACGGCAACGGCGAAAGGCAGTACGACATTTATTCGCGCCTTTTGATGGATCGTATTATCTTTTTGGGAAGCCCTATCACCGACGAAGTGGCCAACCTCATAGTGGCCCAGCTATTGTTTTTGAGTTCCCAGGACTCTGAAAAGGACATCAGCCTCTACATAAACTCCCCCGGCGGCAGCGTCACGGCAGGACTGGCCATTTACGATACCATGCGCTTCATTCCCTGCGGCATCAGGACTTACTGCATAGGCCAAGCGGCCAGCATGGGCGCCTTACTTCTGGCGGCCGGAGCCCCGGGCAAACGCTTCGCCCTGCCCAATTCCCGCGTCATGATCCACCAGGTCCTGGGCGGCTTCGAAGGCTCCGCCCCGGACGTCAGCGTCCAGGCCAAGGAGCTCTTCTATTTGAGGGACAAACTGAACGCCATTCTGGCCGACTGCTGCGGCAAGACGCCGGAACAGATCGGGCATGACACCGAGCGCGACAACTTCATGACGGCAGCCGAGGCGGTGGAATACGGCCTGGTCGACAGCGTGGTAGAGAAGGCAGGGGAGGAGAAATGAGTCCCCGCTACCCGAAGAAATCGGAACGCGACGTTCCTTTCTGCTCTTTTTGCGGCAGGGAGGCGACCAAGGAGAATCCTCTGGTCTCCGGGCTTTACGACGACAATGTCTTCATCTGCGGCTCCTGCGCCCGCTCCTGCACTTCCATAGTCAGCGAGAACGCGACTTTCGACGAGGAAGTGAAGCTTAGGACGCCCAGGGAGATTAAGGAATACCTGGACGAGTACGTCATAGGCCAGGACTCCGCCAAGAGGGCGATCTCGGTCGCGGTCTATACGCACTACCTTAGGCTCATGTCGCATCTGACCGACCTGGGCAAGCCGGAGATGATCAAATCGCTGAAGAACGCGCCCGCCAAAAAGGAAAGCGACGTGGAGCTCGACAAGAGCAACATGCTGATAATCGGCTCGACCGGCACGGGAAAGACGCTGCTTGCCAAAACGCTGGCCAGGATGATGAACGTTCCCTTCGCCATCACGGACGCCACGACGCTGACCCAGGCCGGCTACGTCGGCGAGGACGTCGAGAACGTCATCCTCCAGCTGCTCCAGAACGCCAATTTCAACGTCGCGAGAGCGGAGTGGGGCATAGTTTACATCGACGAGATCGACAAGATCAAAAAGACCGGCGACAACGTCTCCATCACGAGGGACGTCTCCGGCGAGGGCGTCCAGCAGGCGCTTCTCAAGATCATGGAAGGAACGGTCGCCAACGTGCCGCCCAAAGGCGGCAGGAAGCACCCTCTTGAGGAATATATCAAGGTCGACACCACGAACATTCTCTTCATCTGCGGCGGCGCTTTCAACGGGCTCGACAAGATCGTGGCCAGGCGCCTCGGCAAAGGGCAGGTCGGTTTCGACGGCGGAAAAAAGAGTTTGAAGGAAACGGACGAGCTGCTCTCGAAAGTAGACCAGGAGGATCTCATCGCCTACGGCATGATCCCGGAATTCATCGGCAGGCTCCCGGTCGTCACGCCGCTTAACGACCTGAAGAAAGAAGACCTCGTAAGGATCCTGACGGAACCGAAGAACGCCATCATCCGCCAGTACCAGTCGATCTTCGCCATGAGCGGCAAGACGCTGACTTTCGAAAAGGAGGCGCTGGAGTGGATAGCCCAGAAGGCCATAGAGAAGAAGACGGGCGCCAGAGGCCTCAGGGCCATCATCGAAAGATTCATGACGAATCTCATCTACACGCTCCCCGAAGCGGGCGATAAGACGGAGTTCGTCGTCAGACTGGAAGATTTGAAAAAAGGAACAGACATTTAAGATATGGAATTGAACAAAAACAAGAACAAAGAGAAATTAGAATTCCCCCTTACCATACCTATGATCCCTGTTAGGGACATGGTCGCCTGCCCGTATCTGGTCAGCCCGATACTGGTCGGACGCCCTTCCTCCATCAGGGCGCTGGAGGAAGCCCAGGACACGGGTAAACTGATCTTCATCGCCACGCAGAGGAAAGAGCAGACCGACGATCCCAAGCAGAAGGATCTTTACCAAATCGGAACGGTGGCCAGGATACTGCAGCTGCTCCGGCAGGACGAGACAGTAAGCGTCCTGGTGGAAGGCTTGGTCTGCGCCGACATAATGAAAACTTCCAGCAAGTTTTTCACCATGGCGACCGTCGGCGAGCATACGCTTACCAAGAACATGACGGGCTTGGAGTGCGGCGCCATGCGCCGGGCGGTCTTCAAGCTCTACTCCGAATACGTTTCCAAGCATCCCAGGCTTTCCGAGGAACTGATGCGTTCTCTGGGTTCCGAACCCGACGACGTCAAGTTCTTCTATCTGGTCGTGGGTAACCTCTTCATCAGAAACGACGAGAAGATGAAGCTTCTGGAATGCGGCGAACTGAAGGAAGGCTTCAGAAAGCTGCTCGAGATATTGTCGAGAGAGACGGAGCTTCTGGCTATGGAGCACAAGATCCTCGACGACGTCAAGCACCGCATCGACGACCAGCAGAAGTCTTACTTTTTGAACGAGCAGATCAAGGCGATCGAAAAAGAGCTCGGCAAGAGGAGCTACAGCGAGGCGGACGAATACGTCAGTCGTCTTGGGAAAATGAAATTCCCCAAGGACGTAGCCAAAGCTGTTGACAAAGAGCTGACGAAACTGGACCATATGGCGCCCTTCAGCCCGGAGAGCACGGTGGCCAGGAACTACCTCGACTGGATCTTCGACCTGCCCTGGGGCAAATACTCCCAGGACAAGACCGACCTTGCGGAAGCCAGAAGGATCCTCGACCGCACCCACTACGGGCTCAAGGAAGCCAAGGCGCGCGTCATGGAATTCCTCGCCGTCAAGGTCAAGAGGGAAAAGGAAAAGATCGAGTTCCAAAACGGCGAGGACAGCACGGTGCTCTGCCTGACAGGGCCTCCGGGCGTCGGCAAAACGACGCTGGCCAAATCGGTGGCGGAAGCCTTGGGCAGGAAATTCGTGCGCATATCTTTGGGCGGCGTTTCCGACGAATCCGAGATCAGGGGACACCGCAGGACTTACATCGGCTCCATGCCGGGCAGAATCGTGCAGGCTCTGAAAAAAGCCGGAACGATGAACCCTGTCATACTGCTCGACGAGATCGACAAGATGACTTCGAGCTACCACGGCGATCCGACCGCCGCGCTTCTGGAAGTGCTGGACCCCGAGCAGAACACCGCTTTCAACGACCACTTCCTGGAAGTCGACCTTGACCTTTCCAAAGTGATCTTCATCTGCACCGCCAACATCGAGGACGCCATCCATCCGACTCTTAAGGACCGCATGGAGAAGATCGCCCTGACAAGCTACACCGAAAGGGAGAAGCTCGAGATCGCCAAGAATTATCTGCTTGAGAAGCAGAGAAGGATCAACGGGCTTACGGAAGCGCCCAAGATCAGCGACGCGGCGATCCTGAAGATCATCCGCGACTACACCTGCGAGTCCGGCGTCAGGCAGCTTGACAGGATGCTTTCCCAGGCCATTCGCAAACTGGTCCTGGAAATGGTGACGAAAGGCGAGGAGAAAACGCCCGTTCTCGACGAGGCTTCCATTAGAAGGTTTCTGGGAACGCCCAAGGAATTCCCGGATCTCGAACTTCCGAAGCCTTTGCCCGGCGTGGCCGTAGGCTTAGCCTGGACGGAAGTGGGCGGCGCCATCCTTAAGATCGAGGCCCTGGCCATCAAAGGCAAAGGCGAGCTTATATTGACCGGCCAATTGGGCGACGTTATGCAGGAGTCCGCCAGGGCGGCCCTGACGTACGTCAGGAAGATCTTGTCCAAAAACGAGGAAGACGAAAAATTCTTTGTGCAGCACGACATTCACATCCACGTTCCGGAAGGCGCTATCCCCAAGGACGGACCTTCAGCCGGCATTACGCTGGCCAGCGCGGTCTACTCAGTAATAACCGGCGTTCCCCTGAAGGAGAAGCTTGCCATGACGGGCGAGATCACGCTTGGCGGTTCTGTGCTTCCCATAGGCGGCGTGAAGGAGAAATTCCTGGCGGCCCATAGGGCGGGCGTCAGGGAGATAATCCTTCCCAAGCGTTCCGAAGCGGAGCTGGACGACGTGCCGGCGGAAGTTCTGAAGGACCTGACCATCCACAAGGTAGAGACCATGGAGGAAGTCATCTCCATCGCTTTCCCGGAAGGCGCGAAACTGAAAAGGAAGAGCAAAGCGAAACCTAAAAGCAAAACGAAAGGCGCCAGAAAATGAGCATTGACAACATCGACATGAGCCGCGTGCCGAAGCACCTTGCCATCATCATGGACGGCAACGGCCGCTGGGCCAAGGAGCACTCGCTCGCGACCAGGCTCAAAGGCCACGAGGCCGGAGCCCAGACGGTGAGAAGAGCCCTGAAGGCCTGCGACGAACTGGGTATCCGCTATCTTACGCTTTACACGTTTTCCACCGAGAACTGGAAGCGCCCCAAAGCGGAAGTGGACGGGCTGATGGCGCTGCTCAGCCGTTTTCTGGACGCGCACAAGGACGAGCTTTTGGAAAAGGGCATAAGACTGAGAGCGATGGGGGAACGTTATCCTCTTCCCGAACCTCTCTTGGCGAAGCTGGACGGCGTTTGTGAAATGACCAAAGGAAACACGAAGCTCGATCTTATATTGGCCCTCAATTACGGTTCGCGCGCGGAGATCGCCTCGGCGGCCAGAAAGCTTGCTCAAAAAGTGAAAGCTGGAGAATTGTCGCCTGACGAGATAACCGAGGAGAAACTCGCGTCCGCGCTCTACCTGCCCGACGTTCCCGATCCGGAGCTGATGATCAGGACGGGAGGAGAGATGCGCCTTTCCAATTTCCTCCTGTGGCAGCTTTCCTACAGCGAACTTTACGTCACGCAGAAATACTGGCCCGACCTTGAAGTCGAGGATATAATCGCGGCCGTGGCCGCCTATCAGAAACGCGACAGGCGTTTTGGAGAAGTGAAAACATGCTGAAATACCGTATCACGAGCGCGCTGGCGTTTATCGCCGTTTTTTCCCTGGCCGTCTGGGGGCTCTACAAGCCTTACCTTTTCTATCTGCTGCCACTTTTGTCCTGTCTTCTGACGGTTGCGGCAGTTTTGGAAATGCTAAAGATGACGGGAACCAACGGACCTTACAAGGTATGGACCGTTATCGCTTCGCTTTTTATCCTGATAGGCGGTTATTTCTTCTTCCGCTACCCTACCCTTCAAAGGATCAAGGTCGTGCTGGGATTCGTGGCGCTGCTCGTTTTCACCGCGACATTCCTCATGCCGCTTGTCATAAATAGGATCGAGGGCGCGATCAAGTCCGTTTCAGCCACGTTTTTGACGCTTCTCTATATTCCGCTCCCAATCGCCATGCTTCTTGGCGTGGCGCTGATCGGATACACTTCCGCCAAGCTTGACGGCAGGTTTTTCCTTCCGTATTTCGTCGCCATCGTCAAGAGCGCCGACATCGGAGCCTACTGCCTTGGGACGCTTTTCGCCAAATCTCCCATGGGCAGCCACAAATTCGTGCCGGAGATCAGCCCCAAGAAAAGCATAGAAGGGCTGGTCGGCGGAGTTCTGCTCTCCCTTTCCGTCGGTATACTGGGCGCCTTGTATCTTCCGAACGTGTCGGACGCCATGCTGATACTGGGATCCAATATCAGCGGAAACGTTGAAGTGGGAAGGATAGTCGGAGCGGCGATAATCTCGCTTATCCTCTGCCTGCTTTCCATCGTGGGAGACCTGGTCGAATCGATCTGGAAACGCGACAGCGGGATCAAGGATTCCGGAAGCTACATCCCGGGCATGGGAGGAATACTCGACGTGGCGGACAGCCTGCTTCTGGCGGCGCCTTTCATGTACGCGATAATCCTGACCTTGAGTCGTTTTTAATTGCAATAAAAATCAAAGGAGATAGTTTATGTTGGTCTTAACAGGCGGAGCGGGCTTCATCGGAAGCTGCCTTTTGCAGAAACTCAACGAGAACGGAATATCCGACATCATCGTGGTTGACAACCTCGCCAGCACCGAGAAATGGAAAAACTTGGTCGGCAAGCGCTTTGAGATGTACCTGCAGAAGCAGGAATTCTTAATGCTCATGAGCCAGGGAAAATTGGAGAAGATCGACGCCATCATCCATCTGGGCGCCTGCAGCAGCACGACGGAAAAGAACGCCGATTATCTTATGGCTAACAATCTGAATTACACCAAGGCCCTGGCGGCCTGGTGCCTTAAGAACGGGAAGAAGATGTGGTACGCTTCGAGCGCCGCCACCTACGGCGACGGCTCCTTGGGCTACAGCGACGACGACGCTCTGACGCCGAAGCTCAGGCCTCTCAACATGTACGGCTACTCCAAGCAGCTCTTCGACGAATGGCTGATAAAGAACAAATGCCAGAACAAGCTGACGGGCTTCCGTTTCTTCAATGTCTTCGGCCCCAACGAATATCACAAAGATAGCATGCGCTCGATGATCCTGAAGGCCTTTCCCAGGGCCAGGGACGAGCACAAGATCTCCCTTTTCGCCTCCGACAGGCCGGACTACAAGGACGGTGAGCAGAAGCGCGATTTCGTCTATGTCAAGGACGTCGTGGAAGTGATCATGTATTTCTACAAACACCCCGAGATCGGCGGCATCTACAACATCGGGACCGGAAAAGCCCAGAGCTGGAACGACGTGGCGAAAGCGATGTTCAAGGCGCTCGGGACTGAAGGGACCATTGAGTACATCGAGATGCCGGACATCTTGAAGGGCAAATACCAGTACTTCACGGAAGCCGACCTTAAGAAACTGAGAGCCGCCGGCTGCAAGCACCAGTTTATGACGCTTGAGGAATCGGTCGGCGACTATTTGAAAAATTATCTGCTTGAGGAAAAATATCTGTGAGATGCGCCCTGTTGTTTTTCTGTCTGACTTTGGCCGCCCTTTTCGCCATTGCCGAAGGGACCGCCAAGGAGAAGCACGTCAATCCCGCCACCTATGACGATCTGGCGGACGGCGAACTGTACTGGGGCGACTGGGACGGCAGCATCATGGGCCGTGTCATCGATAAATACAGGAAGCCTATTCCTTTCGCCAAAGTGAAGGTCCATTCCAAAGACCTTGAGACGATCGCTGACAAAGACGGCTACTTCCAGATCGACGGCCTTCAGGTGGGCGGCCATTATTCGCTCATCATAAGCTCGCACGGCATGGAGCCCGGCGTGGCCCGCTGGATACCTATCCCGGTCGTGAAAGTGGCGAAGATCGGCGACTTCAGCATCGAAAGGGAGAAGGCCTGGACCAACTTCTGGGTCATCACGACCAACACGGTTGTAAAGACGGAAACGGACGCTTCCAGCAACAGCTATGAGAAAGTGGTGACGAATTTCATCAGCAACTACTACGACGTCGTGGAAGGCGAGACAAACGTTTACAACTATACGGAGTGGTACTTCCGCTTCCATCTGAATTATCTGGAGCGCAGGGTGCTGGAGAGCCTCGGCATCACCAACGTTCCGCTGGCAAGAAAAGAGCTTATCCGCCGCGGCATCGGGTTCGGATCCGACGGCAGGCCGACGGAACCGAAAGCGAAAGAAGAGGAAGAAGAAGTCAAGGAAGAAAAGGAAGTCAAGGAAGAAAAAACGGAATAAAGCATGACCAGCCCCCGCTTAGTAAGAAGACTGCCCCTGTTCTCATCGCTATTTTTGGCGGTGCTGATCGTGACTGTCGCCTTCTCGTATTCCTACCGCGACCACGCGCTCTTTACGGAATACGCGAGAATGACGGCCATAAGGGAAGGCAACACGCTTCTGTCGGGCTTTCATTCCTGGGTCGGCAGGGGGCGTTTCAGGGATATGTCGCTTGACGACTTCACGAACGCCACCATGTACGTCTGCCGCAATTCCTCCGCCAGCATCTATTCCTTCCTTATGCCGAACATGCAGGTCTTCAATGCCGGCATGAACGAGCTGCCTATGCATTACCTTGCCGAGCTGAAGGACAGGAGCGTTCCCACCAACGGGTTCAGGGCTTTCCATTTCACCAGCAGCGACGGAAGGTATGAACTTTTCTGCACGCCGGTCTTCACGTATTACCTCAATTCCTCCGCCAGAAGGAATCCCGGCGTCAACAGTTATGCCTCGCCTTCGGAGGAGAACGGCGACATTCTGAACCGCCGCAGGGCCGACATCCGATACTTCTGCCGCCTTCTGACCGGCAGTTCCTGCCATTTCGAACTTCTGAACATGAAGGGCGACGATCTTCCTTTGGCGATCATCGGCATACCTACGGAAACTTATTCCGCCTTCGTGAATCCGAGGAAGATCCACGGACTCGTCTTTTTGGCGATCTTCGCCGTCATAACCTTCTTTTTGATCTTCATCGTCAGCTTCACAAGGGAGAAGCGCAGCGTGGAGCGTTCGCTGCAGATCGCCGAGGAGCGTAACGCCGCCCTGCAGTCGGAAAAGATCTTCAACGACAGGCTAGTGACCATCGGACGCGCCGCGGCGGCCATTGCCCACGACCTTAGGAACCCCTTGAGCTCGATCAGGGGTTTCATCGAACTTTTCAAGAAGCACGCCGAGGAGACCAAGGACGAAGTCTACGAGAAGCATTCCGACGTGATGCTCAGGGAAATAGACCGCCTCAACAACCGCATAACCGGCATCCTTAATTTCGCCAAGCCCGACACGCTCAACTTAAGGCAGTGCCAGATCAAGGAATTCCTGGACCAGCTGGTCGCGATGGAGGATTCCGACGCTCAGTCGAGGGGCGTTGATCTTGTCATCGACCTCGGGACAGACCTTCCCGACGTCATGCTGGACGAGGCCGTCTTCATGCGCGCCGCTTTGAACCTCTGCGTCAACGCCTACGACGCCATGCCCTACGGCGGGGAACTGCGCATTCGTTGCAGGAGAAGCGGAGATTTCCTCTCCGTGGCGTTCCAGGATTCCGGTTCCGGCATCAAGCCGGATATAATGGAACACATTTTCGATCCCTTCATAACTTCCAAGGCGGAAGGCTCCGGCTTAGGCTTGGCCAGCGTTGAGAAAGCCGTCACGGAACACAAGGGAACCATTACCGCGCGCAACGCCGCGGGAGGAGGAGCGATCTTCGAGATACTGCTTCCCGGCGTAACGGATAAGAAGAAATGATAAAGACTCACGAAACATGGATACTGGTCGCCGACGACGACAGGGCGCACCGCGACATGCTGAGGGCGAACCTTGAGCATTACGGATATTCCGTTATGGAAGTGACGAACGGAAGCGAGGCGGTCCGCTGCGTGAAGACGCAGCATCCCGACCTTGTCCTGATGGACATGCGCATGCCTGAGATGGACGGACTTACGGCGGTTAGGGAAATAAGGAAAATTGACGAGCGCGTGCCGATACTGATCATGACGGCTTACGGGACGATCGAGAACGCCGTGCAGACCGTCAAGGCCGGCGCCTACGACTACATCCTGAAGCCGCTCGACATGAGCGTTCTCTTGAACACGATAAAGATAGGTCTTCAGAAACAGGCCGAACCGGAGAAGCAGTCGAAGCTTGCTTCCGACGATTATATCGCCGAGAGCCCGGTGATGAAAGATATTTTCGCGCTGGCTGAGAAAGTCGCCCGCAGCGAGGCGAGCGTGCTTTTGACCGGCGAGAGCGGGACCGGCAAGGAAGTTCTGGCGAATTTCATCCAGCAAAAAAGCGCCAGGAGCGACAAGCCTTTCGTAAAAGTGAACTGCGCCGCGCTGCACGACCAGCTTCTGGAGTCCGAACTTTTCGGACACGAGAAGGGCGCTTTCACCGGAGCGGTCGCCCAGAGGAAAGGCCGCTTCGAGCTGGCTGACACGGGCACGATCTTCCTGGACGAGATAGGGGACATGGCCTTGGAGACGCAGGCCAAGATCCTGAGAGCTTTGCAGCAGGGGACTTTCGAGCGCCTCGGCGGAACGCAGACTATAAAGGCGGACTGCCGCGTGATCGCAGCCACCAACAAGGACCTTGAGGCCGCGGTCGCCGCCGGAAGGTTCCGCGAGGACCTCTACTACCGCCTCTCCGTCGTGCCGATCCGCATCCCGCCTCTCAAGGAGAGAAGGGAGGACATTCCGGCGCTGGCGAACTATTTCATGAAAAAGCACTCCGAGAAGAACCGCAAGCAGATGAAACGGATCGCCCAGGAAGCGATGGACAAGCTCGTCGCCTATGACTGGCCCGGCAACGTCAGGGAACTTTCGAACTGCATCGAGAGGGCCGTCATACTGTCTTTGGGAGACGACATAACTTTGGAATCACTTCCGAACAGCATAAGACAGTCCGCCTCCGCGCCGGAAGGCGATCTCAACATCATGGAGCAGGCGGAGCGCAGCGCGATTCTGACCGCTCTGAGATCCTGCGGCGGCAACAAGAGCCTTGCCGCGGAGAAACTCGGCATCAACCGCAAAACGCTAGCGAGCAAAATGCAACGCTATAATATAAGTGAGGAATGAAAATGCTTAGAATCGTACTGACGCTCTTACTTTTGGTCTGCGCATTCAATTGCAAAGCCGCGACCAGCGCGGAAGTGAAGCATATAAAAGAGATCGCCACCAACGTAGTGGAAGTCTCGGAGCCGTCCCATTTCCCGCGCCTGGCCTTCGAACTCGGCAAGTATCCCTGCATGGAGAGCCTTGACGTCCTCAACTTGATGTGGGGCAAATGTCAGGAGGCGCCGACCCCTTACACCAGCAGCACCACCAGGGAAGACGTCTACGTCGCCAGGGCCTACATACTCTATTCCGTCGCAAGGATCGGCTCCACCTTCCCGCCGGGCGCCCAGATGCTGAAGGAGCATTCCGAGATCTCGCGCCCATTGGGCATGGCTTTCATCCAGGCCAAGAGCAACGCGCTCATAAGCTTTTTGAAGAAGGGCGTTCCCGCCCTCATAGGTTCCGTTAAGCCCGCTTCGAGCGACACGGAAATTTACCTGATGAAAAAATTCATCCCGGGCACGGAATTCATCATCAAGAACTGTCCGGATCTCGGAGGCGAGGGTATCCGCTTCGAAGACATGAGGAGAATGCTGGAAGCCATCTGCCTTCTGGAAATGTCCGGTTCCAAGGACGCCCTGCCGCTCCTGAACCAGATGCTCGGGACGAATGACTCCCGCTACTGGGAAAAGGCGGTCTTCAGGGCGGTGTACAACTTGGACATTACGGACGAGGATAAATTTGAGTTCTACAAAAGAGCATACGGCATGACCAAAAACAAAACGGTCGACAAGGCGCCCAAGAATCTGAAAGGCGAGCCGGAATTCAGCATCCGCGACATCTCCGGCGAAGCGCACCTCATCCTGCTCGTCTCCCGTCTTGACATCCCGATCAAGGAGAAGGGACAGCTCTACGAAAAATCTTTGGTCAGCAAATCCTTCACCGCCAAGGAAGCGGTCGTGGACGCCATGGTAAGGGAAGGCCTTTTCAAGAATCTCATGGCGGTCTTTTCCGGCCGCAACAAGGATATGAACCTGGCGCAGTTCGCCATCTACCGCCTCGGCTACGACGCCTCAGCCGGTTCCAAGGACATCCTTAAAAAGCTCGCCAAAGGCGAGAACAAAACTTTGGCCGACACGGCCAAGGAAGCGCTGCTCATAAAATGACGGAAAAGGAAAGAAAGGCGACTCTTGTCAAAGCTGTGAAGGCCGCTTATCCCAAAGCTGGCTGCTCCTTGAAGCACAGGAGCGTCTGGCAGCTTTTGTGCGCCACTATCCTTTCCGCCCAGTGCACCGATGAAAGAGTCAACCTCACGACTCCCTCCCTGTTCAAAGCATATCCTACGCCCAAAGCCCTGGGCGGCGCCCGCCAGGAAGACGTTGAAAAACTGATCCGCTCCTGCGGCTTTTACAAGAACAAGGCCAAAAACCTCATCGCCGCCTCGAAAATTATCTCGGAAAAATTTAAGGGGCGCGTGCCTAAGACCATGGAAGAGCTCACAGCGCTTCCAGGAGTGGCCAGGAAGACCGCCAACGTCGTTTTAGGGACGGGTTACGGCATCAATGACGGCATAGTGGTCGACACGCACGTCACGAGGCTCTCAAACCGTTTGGGGCTGACCAAAAACACGGAGCCGGAGAAAATAGAGAAAGACTTGATGCGCATAGTCCCGAGGGAAGAGTGGACTGATTTCAGCCACCAGCTTATTGCGCACGGCCGCGCGGTCTGCCAGGCCCGCGCTCCCAAGTGCGCCGAATGCCCGCTCTCCGGCCTCTGCCCTTCAACGCTTTTTAGAGCGCATATTTAACGGTGTTTGCAATTTGCCTGAAAAACAGGAGAAATTGCTTAAGCTGATATTGATCATTGTAAAGTCGGAATTCCATGTCGTACTAATCGAGTGATTCGACGCTCTCGCCTGGGCAGCCGGGAGAGAGTTTACACGATAAAGCACCCCAATTATACGGACTTTATCTTGGCTATTGACTAAGAAGATAATCTTTTATAAAATGAAACAACCTAAAATAACTGCGGAGTTGGTGTTATGCAAAAGAGATTATTTATAATAATGTTTGTTTTAGCGTTTTTGAACATCACCCGGTCGAAGGCTGGAAGCGATTCCTATTATCAAGATCCCGCACTTAGAACATACCTGTCGCAGGCTGTTTCCGACTTAGAGACAAAAGCTAAACATATTCAAGAACAATATGTTTCCATCACTTCCAGACTGGCAAAACTGGAATACGACCTCCCGGAAAAATTCCAATGTCTCTCCAACTTGTTCCAATTTTCCAATTCAAAGTTCGGCATAGACAACGATGCTCATCTCTTCTATGATTCGTACAAACTGAGCGATTTGGAAAAGTTTTATCTTTTTTCCGAAGGTGACGATCGTTATGTCCCGAATCCCGAGCCTTCCTCCTTTGCCACTTTGGCGCAACTAATAGCGGTCTCAAACCAAGTCGTGGCTCTCAATGCGTCCTTCACGGTTTTAAGCTCCAACTTGACCAGCCTTTCGAATGCCGTTAGTTCAATTACTTCATCCTTAACAAATTCCCAGGGATCTTTGGATAATCTTACCATTGCCTACAACAGACTTGACGAGATATGCGACAACTTAACATCCGCCGTGCAAGTAAATGATGACGGAAGTGTAGTAATAGCCAAATCGTCGCTTATTGACGGCAGAATAGAACCAACTTCGGGAGCAAACTGCTGGCAGCCTGCTATTGATGGCAATTGGGACAGGGCAGGCAATACGTTCCGTGTCTCACGCGATACCCAGCTTGAAAGCGTGACTTTATACTGCGATAATGTTGCCAGGATCATATCGACGCAAAATGTTTACATAACTTCTTGCGAAGTCAACTCTGGTGTCCCTCAAATAATTGAGTACGCTTCATCCTCAATAAACACCTCTAATTTTCCAAGAATCACCTACTCGTTTTCATCCTCTGTGCCAATTCTGGCAGATAGGGATTATTTGCTTTGCGTGAAAAGGACTGGCAACGCTCCGCTTTACGTGTATACTTGTTCGAACATAAGATATGGCGATTTCTATAAACCATATGGCGCTTCTGATGAGCCTAGGGGAGGCGGAGATACGCCGCGCAGCGGCTTGACGCCACAGCAGTGTTTTAGTGAATATTTGAGTTATTATTGGTCTTTAACTTATACTACGCAAGACATTTGGTCTATATTCAAATTCACAGATGATGAAAGTTTCACATTCAACGAAAGCGGGCTGACGGTGGAAAGCGGAAATATTACTGTAGGCGGCTCGGAAGTCGTCACAAGTTCAAACTTGAGCGCTAAGTTTGTTTCCATGCTTGCAGATTATCCCAATTTGCTTGATTCAGAAATTACTTGGAATATGTTTTGTGATGATCTTAAAGACATGCTTATAACAACTAACGGAGGAACAATTATAGGTCCTCTAAAAGTATCCAATTTAAAGATAAACGGAAGCGGAGACTGGGTAGTAGGAAGCACAAGCAATTCCTGCGATATCGTAATAGCTAATTCGACTGGAAAGATGATCGCTCCAAACGGCGATCTGACGCTTTTGGCGACAGAAGGCGGCAATATTCAGGCTCAATCATTTTTGCAGTTTCAAAACACGACGCAATGCGGAGTAGTTGAGATCCCGATAAATGCTTATACATCGTCGAATATCTCGTGTTCAGGCTTAACAAGCAATGGAATAATACTGTTAACTCCGCGGCAGGAAACTTCATCAGCCTATTGGGTGGAAATTAACGCAACTAACAGTTCATTTAGGGTAAACCGCCCATCCGAAGGCGACAATTCTGACAGCCTATTTTTCAACTATTTGATAATAAGAAAATGAATTGATGAAAGCATCCGCAAAATTAATAATTCTTTTTTCGTTATTATTCATTAATCACACGGGGGTTTTTGCTAATCCGCCCAAAAATCCACCCTATACAACCAATATTTGCATACGCTTAACACCGAACGATTCTTATTATGAGATCCTACTGAGGAAATTATATCTTCCCGAATACAGGGTGGATTGTCAAATAAGTAATGTTAATTGCGATTGGCTAGTTGTATCCAATTTGTCAACAAATGTTGAGGGAGATCTTTATGATGTTTATTCTGTATCCGTTCCAGAAGATCACAAGCATGATCCTGACGCGAGATATATCATTACGACCACGGAGACAGGAATAATAGGAGATAATGGAGATTACGGAGAATTTGATCCTCATCAAAACACACAATTTACAAATATTCCTGGAGACCGTACCGTTCACTGGATAATTCAATGGGATCTGGCGCCTGGCAATACGTTTGACGTAAATGATATTCCAACAATAAACGTTGGAATACCAGACAATGGCGCAAAACAATATATTCTTTATGGTGAAAGAGATAACGATGGTGTATCTCTCGTTGATATAGACTATTTGCGTTTCACACCGATAGAATCTTCTTGTCGTATTTATGCTTCTTTCCCAAGCCCAAGGGCTCAATGCGATATAAATGTTAATCTTATACAACTTAACGGAAACAACGAATACACAACGTTGGCTTCTTGCACAAAATCTGCCTCAAATAGCAGTTTCGAACCAATTCTTTCTTTTGATAATTTAGATTTGAATAAAACAGCTTTTATTGAAATTTGTTTTAATCATAACGCAAGTCAATTTAATGTAGATTATCAATTAATTGTTTTAAACTACAATAACATAGAGGAAACCAAAGATTGGTTGCTAGGTGGCACTGATGTTAGGCCACCAGGTACAGAGAAAACGGTTTTTATTTCTTTCAATAATGCTTGTAGTAATATTTGTGTTGAAGTACATTCTAAAATTGGATTTTCAATAAAATATTACGACAATAATTTGAATGAGAAAAACAGTGGCATAATACAAAAACTAAGTGATAATTCAGATTTAATTAAGCTTCGTCAGGAACTATCAAATTTAAATTTAGATGGAATAACTATTGCAAAAATCAATTTCTGTCAAATACCCGAGGAAAAATGCAAAATAAAACTAACTCGAATAAAACCAATTGTCTTAATCCATGGCATTGACGCATGTCCGCGAACACCTATTGGCACTTCTTTTTTTGGAAGTCTTATAAAAAACAATCACTATTGGGAATTGCGGCCTTATTGTTGCCATGATTTTTCTTGGGATTCGATGCTGAGCATAAAGAAGAGATATATAGGCAAACATGAATTGGAAAATTATATAATTTCAAGTCGTGAAGTTAATGGATTAAAAGCTACCGTTGTAGCTCATTCTGCCGGCTGTATTATGACATACTATGAGTGTCAGGAACATAACGACACATTCCTTAATAATGTTGATAATATTGTTTTTGCCGCGCCACCATTGCTTGGTTCTCATTTGGCTGATCATTTAATAGCTTTGGCACCTATAGAATATGCAATTAAACGTACCAGCCATGAAAACATGCAACTGATTGCAAGAGGAACTGAAGAAAATTGGGCAAGAGGACATTCCGATTTTTTATTTGATAATAGCAGAGTAACAGTTGTTATAGGATTAAAGAAATATGCCTCTGCCAGGGAACTTGCAACCTCTATGGTCGATTCAGTAGACAAATATCATTTTGTTCCAAAACACCAATCATTTTTGAAAGATATGGCAAATAGCGCTTATTTTAATGTGGATATTTGGTGGGACGTTATTGTGGATAGTGTTGAAAGTATAATGGAATTTGTTTCATCCAGGGCTTCCTATATTTATAATCCTTACCATAGTAGTGAACTAAATAAGCTTAATCGGTCAGACAGTGCCGTAGGCACATATGCAGCTTATCTAGACAACATTTCATGTTTTAGTGGAATAAATTCAAAATTTACAAATAAAATACATAGTCAAATACAACTATTTCCTGATAATAAAGAAGAATTTTTTCAGGCCATAAAAGACCGATTATCAATAATTGACGAGGAAGGCGATTAGAAATGAAAAAAAATATTATTGCTTTTGGTTTGTTATATGTCCTTTTTGCTTTTTTTGCTTGCGGTGAGCTTGTTTTAGATTTTGAGAGCGGAGAATATTACGACATTAGCGAAGAAGAAGCTAAGGCAAAAAAAGAAACGGAAGAAAGGAAACGACTAGAAGATGAAAATAATAAGGAATATCAAATCAGAAAAAGAAACTATAATCCTATGACTCTGCCTGAGGATGAAATGACTAAGGAAGAGTGGAAAGAGGAGGTTAAAAATAATCCGTGGCAGAAGTGGGTATTTAAAAAGGGGATTGTTACCAATGATTTTGTAAACACTTCATCAAACGTTGTTGTTATCACCTTTTTAGATTATGAGGGAGCGACTCAAAATGGCGTATCGGATATAAAGACAATTCGTGAAAAATACAAGCTTTGCTGCGTGCTCCATCCAGGCGACAAGTATGTGGAAACGCACGACGGCAAAAATGGTTTTCGATTTGCCAGATATTTACAGGTTCATAACTATTGCAAACAAGCGAAACTGTATTGCGGGCTGAAATATATGGATATCAGGGATTTCGATAGCGACGGAATCGGGAACTGGGAAGAAATTAAAGGTGTCAATTTAAAGTTAAAAATTAATAACAAGGCTAAGGAAAAATTGATATTTACAAACCCCGGAAATGTTGATAGCGACAATGACACAATCAAAGACGGCGATGAGGTTTATGGTAAGAACGGATTTATTACAGATCCAACCGATCCCGATACGGATGGTGATGGCATTCCTGATAATGAGGATAAGAATCCTCTTGTCTCTTGCATATCAAATAATCCGCAGAACATGCCGATTGAATGGGCTGAATATTGGAGCAAAGGAGATAGTGCTTTGTTGAAAAAGCTGATTCCTGTCAACGGTGATTGTGACAATGACGGCTTTACAAACGCCGAAGAAAAAATGATGGAAACAGATCCGACAGTGCCAAACAAAGAAAAGATGATAGTTTTTCCCAAACATTTAGTGCTTAATAATATAGGTGATGATCAATACGAGGGCGAGTTTAATGTACTCATAAACACCAATGTTATGACGGAAATAAGTTTAAACACGGGAAGTTGGTACGATACGACCAGAAAACATCCTGGGATAAAATATATTTCAAGCACACCTCTGCATAAAAATATATTCAAATGGAAAAGCTTGTACAGCGAGTCTGTCAGAGATAGCAAGTCATACTTTAAATTTGCAGTGGTGCAGCCTATGACCGTTCATAAATTCAAAATAATTTATAAGAAAGAGGGATGGTTTGAAGATTTAGACACTAGGATTATGTGCTATAATGCTGATAATAGTAGAGACAATTTTAACCTTATAAGTGAAATAAATTTAATATTTAAAACCGAATTTGAAAAATATTATCCGCCTGAAAAAACACCTGAAGTTCCCAAAATCATAAAACCTTCTCCTGATTTTTACTTTTTTTCAAATGAGCAAATTGCTTGCGAATGGACAGATACTAATGTCCATTATCCTTGGAGCACCTATTTTTTGGTTAGTTATATGCAAATAAATAATGTTTTTCTAGGTAAGAATTTTAAATATCAAGATAATTATAATGGTCGTTATAACCTTAGTGACAGATGGAATAATTTTGCTAGCTATAAAGATAATTCTGATGATGAATTTTTAGCTCTTGCTTTTGGAGTAAATATTAAACATGAACAAAAAATATGCTTGCTTGGAGAACACATTCCGGTGTTTCGAACTCGCAGGCTTACGGAAGATAGCAGTTTTGTGTTTAAGCCAGATACCATGAGAAATATACGCTTGCAAGCGAAGTACGGGAAAGAGAATTACCAAAAAAGGCTTATTGAGGAGAAGGTAGAATGAAAAAATATCTTTTTTGCGTTTTTTTGCTGTCAATAGCCTTGAATATATTTGGAGAAAACAAGGTTGCCGGCATAGAGATTCATAATAATTTTAAAAACATACCGCCACATTCTTCTTTGAATTATGATTTTTTCATTAAATGGAAGAATGTAGTTTTTCTACATATGTTCGGGAAGCTTATAATTCCAGTACCGTCTTCTATTAAGGTTTTCTTTCCTTTTTATTGCTCATATATGAAAAGCGGAAATAGTACCTGGGTAGTGTCTCTCATAGGAAACAAATTAAAAAAATACGATTATACGAATGTTTACTGGGATGGAAATATTTCTCCAAGTGTTGAGCTTTTTTTCGGATACATTAATTTAACGGGACATGTTACGTTTTCTCAAACGCAGATAGATCAAAACTTAGTAGGGGAAAAAATGGTAGCTACAATTGGACCTTTTTTTGAAGATACAATGTATTTCATGGAAGCAAATTTTGATCCTGCGTCAAATAAATCAAACGAAAGAAGCGTCAAACCTTCATTGTCGAGTTTTGGAAAAAAGTATCCTAATGCCAGTTTTGTAAATGATATGCCTACGGATGTTGTTGTTAGGGTAATTGCGCCGAATAATCCACATTATGATGAATATTGCAAATATTTGAAAGGCGCAGACACTCGCTCTGATCGCTCAGTTGTAATGACAAACTGGGATGAATACGCTACGGAAGTTAAGCTTAGGGCTGGAGAGACCTTGACACTGCCGGATACTAATAATGTTTTCCATATAGAAGCCGATATGAGCGGGGATGATGACGAAGATGGTTTGCCTAACGAGGAAGAGATCTTTTTGTATGGCACAAATCCATCCGATAGGGATACCGACGGAGACGGTTTGGAAGACGGAGTTGAGATTTCCAATCAAACTATTATTCTTAATATCACAGGAAATTTTAAAACTAATATAATCAATACAATTGCCAACTGGTATGATACGGACGGAGATGGCATATCTGACGGGGACGAGGTCTTGGGAAGGCATCCATATGTTTGCGATTCAGAAACGAATTATTATGTTACGGATCCCACGTCTCCTGATACCGATGAAGATGGATTGACCGATGATATAGATCCGCACCCTCTGGATCCATGCAACAATTCGAATGCTACACAGGTGAGTGAAGATTGGGTAAACTACTGGAGTGACATTGCTCAGCGAGCAGGATTGACGATTATTGGACTCGCTGACGCTAATTTTGACAGCGACGGTGACGGCATAGACAATTTAACAGAGATGAAAAACAAGACGAATCCAATATTTACAAATGGATTTAGAAAGGTTGTTTTTGAACCTTCGGAAATACATTTCTCTTTGGAAGAGGAAGAAATGTATACGAATGATTTTTTCTTGAGCGTCTTTTCATCTGATACGGTAACCGGCGCCGTCTATATCAGCGCTATAGACTGGAAACCGTTGCTGGACATGGAAGAGTTAAGCGTTTACTGGGAAGATTGTCCATTGGATCGGAATAACAATAAAATACGAACTTTCTCATCACGCTTTTACAAACGTTTTAAGTTTTCTTTTTTGTTGAATCACTCCGACATGAATAGCGCTGTTCGCAGTCAGGAGATAAGGGTTGTTGATACTTCTGGAATGTATGGTGAAACTTTGACTTTAGTTTGGGATGCGGAAGAAGGGTGCATAATAAACGAAGCCCCCACACAGCCAATTCTGCTTGAACCGATCAACGGGGTTGACATAGTTTTAGAATATCCGGATATAACGGAAACGCAGCGGGAATACGAGCAAGTTGATTTTGCTTGGCTTCCGTCTGCGGATCCTGAAAACGAGGCGGTTTCCTATCATTTCTATTTGTATGGCAGCGGCTTTGATTTAATCTATGATGAAGAGACAGATTGCACAAATATAAGTTTGTCTACAGAAATGGTTCATTTCGAACGCGGTTATTGTTACTGGCAAGTTGTCGCAAAAGATCCCCAAGAGAATGAAAGATCAAGCGACAGCGGAGTGTTTTTTATTTCTTCACCCGGAGACACGGACAACGACGGCGTTGATGATGATTATGAAATAAAAAGGGGATCAGATCCGTTCGATCCAAACGATTATCCTTTGACGATAGCATCTCCTGAAAATTTGGATGATGGGTTTGTGGGGCGAGAATATTTTTATCGTTTAAAAGCCGACGGGGGAAAGAGGAAGAAATACATTTGGCGGGCTTCTGATGAATCGACATTACCTCCCGGAGTTCATTTGGATCCAAACGGTGAAATCAGAGGGAAACCGACTGAAGAGGGCAATTATATTTTCAAAGTTTCTGTTTTCGACGGGAAGGACGTTTTCAGCAAGAGCTTGCGCATTACGGTTCTGCAGAAAAGAGAAGGATTGATATTAAGGCTAGGAAAGGGATTAATAAAGCAAAGGTGACAATATGAAAAACAACATTAATTTTGTTTACGCCATTTTGATGTTTGGCGCGCTGGCTTGTTTCGCGACTTTTACGAACGAAAAGGAAGCGCCGTGCGAACCTTTTTTTACAAGTCAGAAAGGCAACTTGATAACCGGTACGTATGATGGCAATGTCATTTTTGATGTGATGTGCGATGTGGATAAAAACATTCGCTCGTTTTACAATACGAGCGATATCTTGCAAAGTTCTCCATTGACACAAGTGCGGACGATAGCTTTTAACGATAGAGAAGAGCATGTGTTAAGGGTCAATCTGTATCTGAGCCAGGAAGCGGGAGTGATGCGCTCTAAGAGAGCGGAGGATGGAGAGGCCATACTTGGTCGAGTGGGTGAGCCGCTGATACACGGCGTTGCCGGTGTTTATGACATCAGGAGAGATTTTCTTCTTGAGTGGAGCGGGGGCGATTGGGAATGGTGCGATGACAAAATGGCAAGGGATGAAAACGGCAATCTGAAGGCAACTTTCAACATTACCATCACCAATTACTATTTCAACATCATTTTCCGCCCGAACTATTACAGGTCTGTTTTGAGCTATAAAAATTTCAAGCCGTGGCTGAGGAGGCCGAATTTGAAAAGCGTAAACGGGTGGTGTTCGTGGAAGGCGTACGGCGACAGGATAAAAATGGAAAACATAGAGCAGGCCGCGGCTTTTATAAAGGACAAATTCAGCCCATATGGCATGGATGTGATGCAGATCGACAACGGCTTTCAAAGAAAGTCGCCATCCATTGAAGGAGACGTGTCGCTCGCTGAAAGCTGGATGAGACCTAGCGCCTCTTTCCCGGAAGGGCCCGCTTCGATAGCCAAAAAGATATCTTCCTATGGATTGCGTCCAGGCATATGGATATCCCCAGGAATCGATAAATATGCTCCGAACGATTCGCCTAGGGAGCTCCGCTGCGTTTTGCCTAACGGTCGGAAAGCAAATTCTTATTGGATAAACACGATATTGGATATGTCGGATTATACGATCACAAATTGTTTTGTGCCGACTTTCCAAGCGTTCAAAGACGCAGGCTTCGAATATGTCAAAATAGACGGCTTAAGGCATGTTTTCTACGAAGGCTTGCTTCTGGCGTATGGTTATAACGAAGCGGTAAGACGCTTAAGAAATTTTTGCTTGGCGACAAGACTGGCGTTAGGGGACGATTTTTATATTTTGGGCTGCTGGGGAATCATGCCGGAAATTTCCGATTCGTTTGACGCCTGCAGAGTGGCCAGCGATTGCGGTGACACCTGGATAGATCACCACAGGCAGCTGTATTATTTCTCGGAAATGTTTCCTTTGAACAGAGTGCTTTTCGTGAATGATCCGGATCATATGGTTATGAGGGTCAGCGAAGAATGGGGGAGAGCCAAAGTGTCTACGGTTTCCTTGGGCGGAGGGACATATATGTTCAGCGACAAGCCTGAGGATCTCGACAAGGAAAGGATATACATCTTGCAAAGAGGATTGCCGTCTTTGGAAACTTATCCCGCCGAAAGCGGACAGATGCGCTTGGATCATATAACCAATTACGTATCTGAAAAGGACGTGTCCAGTGAAGAAGAAGCGATGAGGCTTGTTGGCGGCAATATTGAGCCTGGAGTTGACAGTCCGTTTTCGACGCTGTGGGCGGTGCATTTCGCGAAAGATTGGGGATGCTGGTGCGTGGTGACGAGAAATGCGCTGTGGTCTTTGGGTGAGAGCAATGTGGAGTTGGAGAAGTTAGGATTGGACAGGAAGAAGACCTATCTGGCTTACGATTTCTGGGAAAAGAAGTTTTTTGGAGAAGTCAAGGAAGGGATGCCGATGAAGGCGTTGAAATACGGAAGCTGCCAGGTGGTAAGTTTGAGGGAGAAGCGTGATGAACCGCAATTCGTTGCCTCAACTCGCCACGTCAGCATGGATGCCGTGAGCGTTAAGAATATTGAATGGAAAGATAAGGAACTTATTCTTACGCTTGACTGCGTTGAGAATACCAGCGAGACTTATTCCTTCTTCGTGCCTGAAGGGTACAAATTTGAGAAGGCTGAATGTGAAGGCGGGGAGGCTAAGGCCTCAGAGGTTGGCTCCGACGGATTGTTGGAAATTGAAGTCAGCGCAAAGAAGAAAGATGTTGATTTGCGCTTGAAATTCAATTGAAATTAATTTTCGAACATGTGCTCTACGGTATTGGCGTAGTATTCGACGATCTCGGGTTTCACTACGTTTATCGTGTCGCCTTTCCTTTTAAGGATGTTGCGCAGCCTCCAGGGCATGGCGAGGTGCGGCTTGGCCAGTTTCCAGATGTAGCCCGGGTTGGCGTTCTGGTCGACGCCGGGGATCATCTTGTAGCCGTTCTTGTAGGCGATGTTCTTTTCCCTTTCCATACGCTCATAGAGCTCGGTGAGCGTCAGCGACGTGTCTTTGCCGAAGGCGTGGCAGACTAAGGAGACGGGAGTAAGAACGGTCTCTTTCAGCATGGCTTTCCTCACACGCTCGCCGAGTTCGTCGAGGTGGCGGAGGTCTTCTAAGGTCACGTAGATCGGTTCGCCGAAGGAGAAGAGCACTTTGCCCCTGGCCTGGAGAAGGGCGTGAAGCCTGAAGGAGCTGATGTCTTTGGCGCGATAGCGCTTCGACATGCCTTCCTTTTCCTTGATCTTCTGAAGCTGCGGGAAGACTTCGTCCTCGGTCACGCGCTCGTAGGTGATGCCCATGGGCAGGATAGCCATCTGGCCGTCCTCGTTGATGGCTCTTTTGGCCATGCCGAAGATGCCGTGGGCCAGCTTTCCGACTTTGCCGTTGTAGGAGCGCCCGGCCTCGGGGTATATGAGGACCGTTTCGGATTTTTTGAAGATCTCTTCGGTCAGATAATCGTAGAAAGTCTTAAGGTAGATGATGTTCTCTTTTTTCCTGAGATTCTCTTCCTTTATGCGTTCGCGGTCAAGGCAGATGCCTTTGACTTTCGGCAGCATCTTCTTGAAGTAGCCGTGGAAAAGGTTCTTCCCCGCGACGGTGCAGGGGTAGTAGCCGAGAGCTTCCAAAAGGACGCAGTCGATTAAGAGATAATCGAGGTGGCTCTTGTGAGTAGCGCTGATGATGACGGGGACGCTTCTCGGGATAGTCTTGAAATTCTCTATGCCGCGCAGCATGATGTGTTTTATGCCGGTCTTGGCAATGGCAAGAATGACCCGCCTGATGTAATAAGAGTATTTCTTATCGTAATGGTGGCGGATCTCGTCCCTGAATTTAGCCTCTAGCTCTTCTCTGGAAAGATTTGATGTATCCACTTTTTAATTATTTATGTTGATTATTCTATATTCTACCAAAATGCCCCCCGGGATTGTAAGGGAAGAAACTTCACCGCGGCGAAAGTTGGAGCGATTTAAGGTATAATATAAATATAAGTTATGTCTTTTGTACATTTACATACCAGATCGGAATTTTCGCTTTTGGGCAGCGCCTTGCGTATCAAAGATATGATAAGGGCCGCTTCCGAATTTAAAATGCCTGCCCTGGCCCTGACGGACCACATGAACATGTCGGGCGCCGTCAGGTTCTACGACCTCTGCATGGAGAACGGAATACTTCCTGTTCTCGGCATAGAGGCCGAACTTGAGCCTTTTTGCGCAAAGGCCAAGGGAAGCGATGAACTGGACGGACAGGAAAGAAAAAGCTTCACATCCGTCATCCTGGCCAAAAACAATGCCGGATACTCCGCGCTCTGCTCTATTCTGAGCGACGCTTACGCTGAGTCGGGTGAGGGCGGCAAGCCTGTCATAAGAAAAGAGCAGCTGAAAGACGCGGGCGGGGATCTCATCTTCCTCACCGGAGGATCCGAGGGGGAAGTTTACGATTTGCTCGCGAAGGGCGCCGTGCTGGAGGCTACGGAAGTCTTGGGTGAATACGTGAGACTTTTCGGAAAGGGCAACGTCTACCTTGAGCTGCAGTACCACGGTCAGGAAGAGGAGATCGCTATCCTGAAGAGCCAAACGGATCTGGCCAAGACCGTAGGCATCCCTGTCGTCGCGACGAACGAGTGCAAATACCTGAGAAAAGAGGACGCCGGGATATTAGGTCTCCTTGAAGCGATAGATGAAGGAAAGACGGTCGACGATCCCAGGGAACTTACGCCCAAAAACAACCAGTATTATTTCCGCTCCCCGGATGAAATGCGCCGGATCTTCCAGAATCATCCGGAAGCCTGCGACAATACGCTCGCCATTGCCGACGTCTGCCACGTGGAGCTGAATCCCGAGAAGAGAACGGACCTGCCGAGATTTCCTCTCGAGAGCGGGGAATCATCCGACGAGGTTTTGGAAAAGGAAGCATACGCCGGCCTTGTGAAACTCTATCCCTGCGTTACCGATGGGAGCGACGAGGAAAGGGCCTCTAAAATAAAAGGCCGCTTCGAGTACGAACTTGACATCATCAAGAAACTGGGCTTTTCGGATTATTTCCTGATCGTTTCCGACTACGTGCGCTTCGCGAAAGAAAGGGGCATTCCGGTCGGGCCGGGCAGAGGCTCGGCGGTCGGCAGCGTCGTTTCCTACGCCTTGGGCATAACGGAGATCGATCCATTAGAATACGACCTCTATTTCGAGCGTTTCCTCAATCCCAGCCGCCGCAAGATGCCGGATATCGACATGGACTTCTGCGAAAGGAGAAGGGGAGAAGTCATCGACTACATCAGATCCCGCTTCGGCGTCGACCGCGTGGCCCAGGTCGCGACTTTCTCCACCCTGAGAGCCAGGGCGGCTCTGCAGGACTGCGCGCGCGTTCTCAAGACGCCCGCCGGGACGGTTGAGAAACTCGGCGTCGTCCTTGACCGCTTCGCCAAGGACAGCGGTCTGAAGTTCGGCCTCATCAGGGAAGCGAGGATGAAGTGCGAGGAAGTGAAGCGCATGATGAGGGATGGCGACAGCGGGCTTTTGGCCCTGCTTTACGCGGCCGAGAAGATCGAGGATCTTCCCAGGAACGTTTCCCTGCACGCCGCCGCGGTCGTGATCGCTCCGGAGCCTTTGAAGAAGAGGATCCCGCTCTTCGGAGGCGGCGGAGACACCAGGACGCAGTGCGACATGTACGCCGTGGAGCGCATGGGACTTCTGAAGATGGACGTCCTGGGACTTAGGACGCTGACGATAATGGAGGATATGCGAGTCCTCTGCGAAGAGTCGGGGGAAAGAATTGTCTGGAGCGAGATACCGCTTGACGACGCGCCGACTCTGGAGCTCATAGGACGGGGCGACACCATTGGCATTTTCCAGCTTGAGAGCGAGGGCATGAAGCGCGTCCTGAGAAGACTGAAGCCGAGGTCATTCAAGGACGTCATCGCCGTTCTGGCACTTTACCGCCCGGGCCCCATGCAGTACATCGATTCCTTTGTTGCGCGCCACAACGGGAAAGAGGAGATCTCCTACGCGCATCCGAAACTGGCCAAAGTTTTGAAAGAGACTTACGGCATCATGCTCTACCAGGAGCAGGTCATGCAGTCACTGCACCTGATCCTCGGCTACACGATGAGCAACGCTGACACTTTCAGGCAGATCATGTCGAAGAAGAAGATCGCTCAGATGGAGAAGGAGCGGGAAAAATTCATGCAGGCGGCCAGGATCAAGAAGATCGACGAAGCGGTGGCGGAGAGACTGTACGGCGACATCGCGAGCTTCGCGGGCTACGGCTTCAACAAGTCGCACGCCGCGGCCTACGCTCTGATCGCTTACAGGATGGCTTACATGAAGGCTCATTATCCCGCGCACTTCTGCGCCGCCCTTCTGAACGCGCACCTAGGAGATCATGAATTCACGGCCAGGACCATAAGGGAGATGGGCTCCATGGGCTTCAAGTTCGCGTCTCCCGACGTTAACGCTTCCTCCGTTTACAACAGCGCCGTGAAAGACGAAGCGGGGACTTGGACGATGTCGATAGGCCTGGTCGGCGTAAGGAACGTCGGCGAAAAGCTGGCGGAAGCGATCGTAAAAGAAAGGGCGCAGGGCAAATATACCTCCCTCGACAATTTCTGTCTGCGCATCGAAAGAAGATTGCTCCAGCCGGCGGCCGTCGAGAACATGATCAAAGCGGGCTGCTTCGATTTCACCAACATGTCCCGCTCCGAACTGACGCTTCTGGCCAACGATCTCCTGTCCAACTGGGAATCAAAGAACGAAAGCTCCCTCCAGCGTTCCTTCTTCTCTGTGAAGCAGGGAAAGGGCAAAGAGAGCGAATGGACTTTGGAAGAGAAGCTGCGCTATGAAAAGGAAGTCCTCGGCGTTTACGTTTCCGACCATCCTCTCAACGCCTGGAGCGGTCTCTTCAAGGAAAAAGCCACGCTCAGTTCCGAGCAGCTGAAAGAAACGGCTGAGAAAGAGCCCGGCAGGATCGTCGTCATGGGAGGCATCGTGAACAGCGTGAGGAAACGCTTCAATCGCAAGGGCGGCATTTACCTTGTGCTTGGCATGGAGGATCTCGGCGGACAGTACGAAGTCATGGTCTGGGACACCTTGGCGGAGGAAATGCTTAAGAAAGCGAAAGCGAACGAAGTCTGGTTCCTCAAAGGGTGCGTCAAAGCCGCCAGGGACGACAGGTCTCCTTCCGTCTGGGCTTCGGCTTTCAAGCGCTTCTCTCCCGACGGAACTTTATTGGATCAAAGCAATGCCTGAGATAAAAAAATACAAGTGCGCTCTTTGCAAAAAAGAGTACGTCAGGTCTTCCGTTAAAGAGGAAGATTATTTTCCCTTCTGTTCCGAGCGCTGCCGCCTTATGGACCTCGGCAGCTGGCTGAAAGAAGAGTACGTTACCAGCCGTCCTCTGAAAGAGGAGGAGCTAGTCGAGCTGGCTAACGCCGAGGGTGAAGAGAAAGAGGAATGAGCGCGCTGTTCGAACTCAATTCGCCCTACGCCCCCATGGGGGACCAGGTGAAAGCGATCGACGACCTTTCCGCCGGCGTGGAGCGCGGGCTCAGGTCGCAGACGCTGCTCGGCGTCACCGGTTCCGGAAAAACTTTCACCATGGCGAACATCATAGCGAGAGCCGGAAGGCCGACGCTTATTCTGGCGCCCAACAAAACTCTGGCGGCGCAGCTGTACGGCGAGATGATGCGCCTTTTCCCCAACAACGCCGTGGAGTATTTTGTTTCTTATTACGACTATTTCCAGCCGGAAGCCTACATTCCCGTCTCCGATACTTACATTGAGAAAAGCTGTGACCGCAACGATCTTCTGGACAGGCTGCGCCTTTCCGCGACGCGCTCGCTGCTGACGAGGAGGGACGTCATAGTCGTCGCTTCCGTCTCCTGCATCTACGGCCTTTCTAAGCCGGAGACGTACCTTGAGATGAGGTCGAGCATCGCCGTGGGCGACATAATAGACCAACACGCTTTTTTGAAGTCGCTAGTCGCCATGCAGTACCAGCGCAACGACGACGATTTCCACCGCGGGACTTTCCGCGTCAAGGGCGACGTCATCGACATCTTCCCGGCTTACGAGGACAAGGAATACCTCTCCATCTCGCTTTTCGGCGAGGAAGTGGAAGGCCTAAGGCTCTGCGACGAGCTGACGCGCCAGACGCTCCGTCATACGGACTCCTTCACGATCTATCCCGCCTCCCATTACGCCACGAGCGCCGAGATCATGCGCCAATCGATAATAGAGATCAAGGAAGACCTGGCGAAAAGGCTCGAGGAATTCAAGCGGGAGGGAAAACTTCTGGAAGCTCAGCGCCTCGAGCAGCGCGTCACGCACGACGTCGAGATGATGGAGGAAATGGGTTTCTGCTCCGGCATCGAGAACTATTCGCGCTACCTCGACCGCCGCAAGGAAGGGGAGATGCCCTACACGCTTCTGGACTACTTTCCGAAGGACTGGCTGATGCTGATAGACGAGAGCCACATCAGCATTCCGCAGCTGGGCGGCATGTCTAGGGGAGACGCGGCCAGGAAAGAGACGCTAGTGCGCTACGGCTTCAGGCTTCCGGCTGCCAAGGACAACCGGCCTCTGCGCTTTGAGGAGATCAAGCAGAAACTGAACCAGGTCATCTACGTTTCCGCCACTCCCGGGGAATATGAACTGGAACTTTCCAAAAAGGAAGCGGAGGAGAAGAATGTCTCCTTCCATGTTCCGGTCGAGCAGGTCATCCGCCCCACCGGTCTATTGGATCCTTTGCTTGAGGTGAGGCCCTCGAAGACGCAGGTCACGGACGTCATAGGCGAGATCAGAAAACGCGTGGAAGCGGGCGAGCGCACTCTCATCACGGTTTTGACGAAACGCATGGCGGAGGAGCTGACGGATTACCTCATCGGTGAGGACATCAAGGTCACGTATCTCCATTCCGACATCGACACGATGGAAAGAACGGAAGTGATCAACAGCCTAAGAAAAGGCGAAGTCGATGTGCTTGTCGGCATCAACCTGCTTAGGGAGGGCTTGGACCTTCCGGAAGTGACGCTCGTCGCCATCTTCGACGCCGACCAGGAAGGCTTCCTGCGCTCCACGCGCTCCCTTATCCAGACGATCGGGCGCGCGGCCAGGAACATCAAGGGAAGCGTGATACTTTACGCCGACACCATGACAGACGCCCTGAAAGCCGCGATAGATGAGACCGAACGCCGCCGCGCGATCCAGGAGGATTACAACGCCAAGAACGGCATCGTTCCCAGGACGGTCTGGAAAGAGATCGACGCGCCCTTGCGCGACATGGTAGAAGCCGACTACATCGATCCCGCCAAAGACGCGATCGAGAATATGCTTCGCGACAGAAGGAAAGCCGGCGGGGAAAAGGGAAAAAATTCGAAAAGGAAATTTTTGGCGCGGCGCGCCAGATCGAAAAAAATACTTGACAAAATAAAAGGCGAAACTGAAGGGGAGATATGCTGAACGCCAAGGACATTGAACCGATAGGCAGATCAGATCACGAAGAGAGAATAAAAAAGGCCGCCGGGCTTCTAAGGGAGAACGGCTTCGCCGGCCTCGTCACGGCCGGTCCTACGAATCTATTCTATTTCTGCGGAGCGAAGGGCGGCTACAGCGACCGGCTTTACGGCCTGGTCATCAAAAGCGACGGAACGTATTTCTACGTCTGCCCTTCCTTCGAGGAAAGAAGGATGCGCGAAATTTACGGTGAGGACGCGGAAGTTTTGCCCTGGCAGGAAGACCAGAACCCCTGCGCCATGATCGCGGAAAAACTTTCAGCCCTTGAAGGAAAGATAGGTTTGGAAGACACCATGCCGCTCTGGTATTTCAGCGAGTTTGAAAAAGTATCCAAGCAGGGCGTCGCCGACGCCGGGATGATCGTGAGGCTCTGCCGGGCTGTGAAGAGCGAAAAAGAGATCAAGATAATGCAAAAAGCCAACGCCATAATAGGCGAGGCGGTGAAAGCTGCTTTTGCCAAAGCAAAAGAAGGCATGACGAACATCGAAATGTCCGAGCTCGTTTCCCAGGAATGTCAGGCTCGCGGCTGCAAAGGCGGAGGCTTCGTGCTTTTCGGGGAAGCGGCCTCTTATCCCCACGGAACGAAATATCCGCAGAAACTGAAAGAGGGCGATCTTATGCTCTGCGACGCCGGCTGCCAAATAGAAGGCTACACCAGCGACATCACGAGAAGCGTGGTCTTCGGAACGCCCAGCCCCAGGCAAAGGGAAGTCTACAAAGTTTTGAAAGAAGCCCAGGAAGCGGCGAGAGCCGCCGCCAAAGTTGGAAACCCTCTGGAGGCCCCGGACCTGGCGGCCAGGGAAGTTTTGGGGAAAGCCGGCTTCGGATATGATTACGAGACCTTCACCCACCGCCTGGGCCACGGCATCGGATTGAACGGGCACGAATGGCCCTACCTTTGCCGGGGAAACAAAATGCCCCTTCAGGAAAACATGACTTTCAGCGACGAACCCGGGATCTACATTCCGGGTGAGATCGGCATGCGTCTTGAGGACTGCATGTTTGTTACGAAAGAGGGCGGAAATTTTCTCGCACCTCAGCAGAAGAGCCTGGAGGAATGCTGATGATAGACAGCCACGCGCATATTCAGTTCGAGGTTTTCGACGAGGACAGGGAGGCTATGCTGAAGAGGGCCTGGGACCGCGGCCTTTCCAAGATCATCGTCATAGGCGGTGAGGAGAAGAGGAACGACCAGGCGCTTGCCATGGCGAAAAGCAACGAGAGATTGAGAGCCGTGATCGGCATTCATCCCCTGAACGCCGGGGAATACAGTCCCGCTGCCGAAGAAAGGATAAAACTTCTCCTTAAGGAAAAGGAAGCGGTGGCGATCGGCGAGATCGGCCTCGATTACCACAACAACGTTCATCCGAAGGAAGTGCAGTGGGCGACCTTCACGTCCCAGCTTGAACTGGCGAAAGTTTTAAATAAGCCGATCGTGATACACTCTCGGGACGCCAAGGACGACACTTTAGCGATCCTGAAAGAGCATCCCGGACTCAGGGGGCAGGTGCACTGCTTCTCCTACGACGCCGAGAGCGCTGAGCGTTTTTTGGAACTCGGCTACCACGTCTCTTTCTGCGGGCCTATCACTTTCAAGAACGGGCAGCTGCAGAGGAGCGCATCTCTTGTCGTGCCGCTGGATAGGCTTCTGGTGGAGACGGACTGCCCGTACATGGCTCCGGAACCGAACCGCGGGAAACGCAACGAACCCTCTTACGTCGTGGAGATAGCGCTTGCTCACGCCAAGCTCAGAAACCTTACGTATAAGGAAATTGACGAGGCCGTTACGGCAAATGCCGAAAGGCTCTTTATGTTATAATCAGAAAAATGGCTGACAATATCTTTAAAAAACCTTTCATGCGTTTCAAGGTCATACCAAAGCTGGCCTACTGGCTGACCTTGATCAACATGAAGACCTGCCGCTTCAAGTTCCACAACGAGGAGAACTACAAGCTTTACCTTGACAGGGAAAACAAAGGTGAGAACATCATCTTCGGATCCTGGCACGGCAGGGGGATGCTTTTGCCCGCCATCTACCGTTTCCATTTCGGCTACGACAAGCTTTCGATGATGGTTTCCCAGAGCAAGGACGGCGACATCCTCGCCTCGTACTTCAATCTTCTCAACGTGGAGTGCGTGAGAGGCTCGGCCCACAAGGGCGGAGTCAGCGCCCTCAAAAACCTTTTGAAAATTACCCGTTCCGGAAAAGACACCGCCATGGCCCTGGACGGCTCCAGGGGGCCGAGGCAGAGGATCGAACCGGGAATGGTGCTTATTTCCCAGCGCACGGGGATCCCTATCATTCCGCTCGGCGTTTCCGCCAAATTCAGCTACAGGGCTTCCTCCTGGGACCGCTGCATGATAATCTTTCCCTTTGCCACCGTGCATATAGTTTTCGGCACGCCCTTCATTGTTCCCAAGGACGCTGAAGATCTCAGCCCGTACTGTGAGAAGCTTCAGAACATTATGGACGAAATAACTATCCAGGGCGACGAACTTGCCGGCATGAAGCCGGACGGCAAAGGCGAAATCAGAAATTAGGAGAATACGATGACTACCCGCGACGGCGTAAAATTATCCGGTACGATCATAGTGCTGCTCATAGTGGGCGTCTTGATCTTTTTAGGCTTAAAGAACCGCGAGAAGCCGGTTCCCTACGAACCGCCCCGCCCGCGGACGAGCGTTACGGAGAGAAAAGTTAGAACGCCGCGGCGCAAACCGAAAGTCGAGATCGTGCAGGACGCCGCTTCGACGAACGCCGCCGCCGAGGAGACTATCTCAATGCGCCAGCTGAGGCACGAGAGAGCCGTCATGTTCGTCCCTGACGGCGATCCTATTCCCGGCTTCGACACGAAAGGGCTTGTGGACGACACGCTGGCGGCTTTCCGCGGCAACGCTCCCACCGAGAAAAAGCTGGAACTGATGAACCAGATCGCGGTCATAGGCGACAAGATGGTCATGCCGGCGGTCCTGGCCGCGCTTGACGACAAGGACGAGGAAGTTAGGACGCTGGCCGTCGAGGCTATGAAGGCGATAGACGATCCCTCGGTCGTGGAAGGCGTCGAGAAAGCCTTGAAAGATCCCGATCCCGACCTCAGGGAGGAGGCTCTTGAATGCATCGCGACTCTGACTCCGGAAGCGAGTTTGAACGACATCATCATGCAGGCCCTGAACGATCCCAACGAGGACGTCAGGGAGAACGCTCTCGACATGCTTACGATGCTGGTCGACGACTGCATGATGCCTTCCCTCGACTACGCGCTCAAGCAGGGCGACGCCGACACCCAGGAGACCTCCCTTACGCTGCTCGAGCAGCTGCACGAGGAGGGAAGCCACAACGCCCTGCAGCCCATAATCGAGCAGGGTCTTCTCAGCCAGTACAATGAGGTCCGCCAGATGGCCGTTTCGATCCTGCAGGAACAGACCGGCCAGAATCTCACCACTTACGAGCAGTGGGCCAAGTGGTATGAAGAAAACCGAAAGTGAGAACAAAAAGCTGCTTCGTTTCCAAAAGCTTCTCGCGAGGGAAACGGAACTCCTGAACACTTTCGAGCTGGTGGCCGGAGTTGACGAAGCCGGAAGAGGTCCTTTGTGCGGGCCGGTGGTCTGCGCGGCCGCCATGCACGGGAAAGATTTTCCGAGCGCCGAGGAATTTCCCTGGCTTGCTGAGATCTTCGATTCCAAGCAGCTGACGGAAAGCAAAAGGGAATATGTTTTCGAACGCCTCATGAGCGATGAGAGTCCTTTTACGATCTCCATTGCCATGGCGGACGCCGAAGAAATTGATGAGACGAACATTCTGAGAGCCACCCACAGGGCCATGAAGAGCGCGGTCCTGGGACTGAAAAAGGCTCCCGGATTCGTCCTGGTGGACGGGACGAGCATACCTGATCTTGGGATCCCCCAGGAGAAGGTCATAAAAGGGGACAGTCTGTGTTTAGCTGTCGCGGCGGCTTCGATCGCCGCGAAGGTAACCAGGGACCATATCATGCTGGAGCTGGATGAAAAATACCCGGGATATGATCTCGCAAAGAACAAAGGCTATGGGACTGCCTTCCATCTTAAAGCACTACAAAAACTTGGTCGCTCGCCAATTCACCGCAAAACTTTCTACGTCGAAGGCCTCGACGAAGACCGAGGCGCAAAGAAGGGGAAAGCTGGGGGAGGATCTGACCGCAAAGGAACTCAAAAAAAGAGGCTTCCGGATAATCTCTCGCAATTATCGCTTTTCGAGGAGTGAGATCGACCTTGTCGCCGCAAAGGACGATGTTGTCCTTTTCGTTGAGGTCAAGACCAGGAACAAAAACGTTTTCTTTCCCGTCAGGGCGCTTTCCTTTCCCCAGGAAAAGCGGATAATCAAAGCCTCAAAAGCTTTCCTTTTTGAGAACGGTCTGCAAAAGCGAAGAGTCGGCTACGTTTATTCCCTTATTCTGATCGACGAATCAGGGGTACCGGAGATCCATCTGAGACCTTTCCGGGTGAGGAAAATTTGCTATAATCATACGTATGAAGATTATACTTTCCAATGACGACGGCATCTATTCCGAGGGGCTCCTCACATTAGCCGAAACTTTAGCAAGCGAAAATGAAGTGACGATAATCGCTCCCGAGAGGGAGCGCAGCGCCATCAGCCACGCCATCACTTTAAGAGAACCGATAATCCTGAAGAAAAAGGACCTGCTTCCGAACGTTAAGGCTTATGCCGCGTCGGGCACTCCCGCGGACTGCATGAAGATCGCCCTGCTTTCCTTCTGCGACCAGCCTGACTGCGTAGCGATCGGCTTGAATCCCGGTTCCAACCTTTCTACCGACATCATCTATTCCGGGACTGTCGCGGCCGCCAGCGAAGCGAACATGCTGAACGTTCCGGCCTTCGCTTTCTCCATGGACGATTCCAAGGACGGGAAATTCCATTTCGAAACGGGAGCCAAGGCTGCCAAGGACATGCTCTCCAGGATCGATCTCAAATCCGCGCCCAAAGGCGTTATCCTGAACGTCAACATTCCCAACGTTCCTTGCGAGGAGATCAAGGGCTATAAGTTGACCACGCTGGGAAAGACGAAATTCCACGAGCGCTACCTGCACAGGACCGACCCCGGAGGCAACGATTACTTCTGGATCAGCGGCGTGCTTCTGCCGGATGACGACGATCCCAAGTCCGATTATCTGACCATCAAGCAGAATTTCATTTCCATCACTCCTTTGAACAGCAACTTTACTTCCGCACCCAATACCGAAGAAGTGAAAGCTTGGCTGAAAGACCTGTTAACGGAATAAGAAAATGAAACTCCGCCTCGCTTTTACAATGATCGTCGCAGCCGCAGTTCTCACTGCCTGCTTCGACTATCGTGAAAGCTGGGTCTATGACAAAGAGGGGAACGCTACCGTCCACATCGTCTGCGCGCTCAGCTCCGACTTCCTCAAGAAAAATCCCGGCCTCACTTTGGAGGAGGAGCGCCTTCTGCTCGTGCCTTTCTGGGCCAGCAACAATTTCCCCGCCAACGTCACGCTTTTAAGATCGGCCCTCGTCAGCAGCAATTCGCATCTTGCGCTCGACATCAAGTTCAAAGGCGCGATAAGCGACCTTGCCCAGCTGCCTTTTTTCCGCCACCGGACCATCAACGCTTCGGCAAAGAGCAGTGAGCTGACTATCTTCCAGCGTTTCGACTTAGGACAGAGCGCTGCCAACCTGCCCTGCGACGGCACGGTGGAATTTTCCCAGACTTTCCCAAGCAACATCACGAGCGCCAACGCCGCTTTCAGCGGCCGGACCATAAAAACGAAGATCAAGCTCTCGGAATTCCAAAGTTCGAGGCAGCTTCTTCTGAGCGCCACCTGCGTCTATCCTGAGCGCTGGCCCTGGAAGGAAACGCTCTACGTAGCCTTGTGCTTCCTCGCGTTCTTCCTCTTCGCCAAATACGCCCGCAACAGAAGGCGCCTCGCCCCGAGAGACCCCGCGCCGATCCCCGGCGACGTCCATAACATTCCGGACCTTATGGCGAGAGCAGCTTCGCTCTTCACCAATCTTCCGGCCGTCAGGGACGCGACGGAAAGGGGAAGCGGGGAACTGAGTTTCCACTGGCTCAGGGCCAACGCCAACAGAGTTTCGCATTACCTGATCGGAAAGGGGCTCCGCACGCACGACAAGGTCGCGCTTCTAGTTCCCAACGGACGCTGGCGCCACATCGCGGCTCTGGGAGTCTCCGGCGCCGGCGGCGTCATAATTTTCCTTGACACCGAGGAAAAGCCCGAGAAGCTCGCCGAGACGATAAGAAGGCTTGGAATAGGCTTCCTCATCGTTTCCGAAGCCTTCCAGTCCGAGGCCAGCGAGATGCTGCTCCTCAGCCTGCCTCTCGAATGCGTCCTGTGGCTCAGGGGCGACCTGGAGAAAAATATTCTTCCGGACTACCTGCTCGAGCAGCCGACCTCTTCGCCGCTCAAGGCTCTGAACAGGGAAGACCCGGCGCTTCTCATTCCCGGCGAGAGGGACGTCATCCTAACCCACGGCCAGATACTCTCCCAAGCTTTTGCGCTTTCCCAGACGATGCTCCCGGACGCCAGGGACGTGCTCTTTTCGACCTTCCCGCCTTCCAGCATAGAGTCTATTTCCTTCACGCTCTTCATGCCGCTCGTGACCGCCTCCTGCGTCGTCAACGCGGAGAGCCGCGATCCGGAACAATGCTTCGAGGCGCTGAGGAGGGAAGGCATCACGATTCTGCTTACCGACAGAAGCTTTGCCAGAGCCATGGCCTCGCGTTTCAGAAAGCTCATTCTTGAGGAAGGCGGACTCCGAAAAGTTAAGATAGCGAAACTCATGAAGCGCCTGAATCTCCCCAACGTCAGGCTCCTTTCCGGACTCAAGGAAAAGACCGGCATCAAGATCAAGCGCATTTACATTCTCGACGACGTCAAGGAGAAGACGTATTACTTCTTCGCTCCCATGTACGGGGCCCAGATCATGACCGGCTATGCCAGGAAGGAGACCGCCGGCATAGTTCTCCTATCCAGCGCCCTCAGGAACGCCTGCGGAGCCCAGGGAGCCCCGCTTCCCGATATCCAGGTGAAAGTACTAGGCGAAGACGGAAAGGCCCTCAAAAAAGGCGAGGAGGGACGTCTGGCCTTCCGCGGACCCTTCGTTATCAAGAGCTTCTACAAAAAAGACCAAAACGACGACGCCATCTTTAGGAACGGCTGGTACGTGACAGATACCATCGCCAGGGAAAACAAAGACGGCACCGTCACGATCATAAAGTGAGGAACAAGATGTCAGAAACATACACCGCCGCGATAATCATAATAGGGGACGAGATCCTCTCAGGCCGCACCCAGGACATAAACGCGAACTTCATCGCCGCCAGGCTTCACCAGCGCGGCATTCACCTAAAACGCGTCATAACCATCCCCGATGAGATGGACACCATCGTGGGTACCGTCAACGAATACAGAAAAACGTACGACGTAGTCTTCTCCTGCGGCGGCATCGGCGCTACTCCGGACGACCTCACCAGGGAAGCCATGGCCATAGCCTTCGGCACCGAACTTGAAAGAAACAAGGAAGCCGAAGCCATGCTCAACGGCTACTATGGAGAAAGAATAAACGATCTGAGGCTCATGATGGCCGACCTCCCCAAAGGCTGTCGCCTCATCCTTAACGAACTTTCCGGCGCCCCCGGATTCGTTCTGGAAAACGTCTACGTCTTCCCTGGCGTCCCGAAACTGATGCGCAAGATGTTCGACGTGATCGAACCCGAACTCCCCTCTGGCAGCATCGTGACTCTTGAATATCTTTCTCCCATAGGCGAGACGCTTTTCGCCGACCTGATGGAAGCCGCGCAAAACAAATACCCCGACGTCAAGATCGGCTCCTATCCGGAGCTTGACGAAGCGACCAACAAATGGCGCTGCAAACTGACCTTCACTTCCAGCTCCGAAGAAGCCATCGCCCCCTGCCGGGACCAACTCCTCTCCGCCATAAACGATAGAGCGAAAAAGCAGTGACGAAGCAAAGGGCGGCGTATGCCCCTAAGCGAACTCACGGAGGACGCTAATCAAGGCCATGCACGCGTAGTCCGTGAGCGAGGGGCATGCGACGACTTTGCGACGTTACTGTTCCAATACCAATATCGGGATCTCGGCGGGGATGCCGAGACGAGTCGGAAAGCCGTTCCAGAGCGAGGCTCCGTTGGTGACGAAGACGGCTGTGCCGTCCTCGTTGTAATAGAGTCCCGAGACTGCGCCGCAGTTGAAGCGCTCGACGATCTTGTGCAGGCCCCAGACCATGCCGCCGTGGGTGTGTCCGGAAACGAGAAGCGCTACGCCGCGCTCCTTAGCTTCAGGTCGGAAGGTGGGCTTGTGTCCCATAAGAATGACGCATTGGCCTTCCGTTCCCTCGAGGGCTTTTCTCATGTTGGGGCTTGTTTCATCGAAGTGGTTGGCGGCGGGGTCGGGTACGCCAGCCACGAAAAGGCCGTTTATTATTTCTTTGTTCTCGTTTTCCAAAAAGGGAATGTTCAGCGTTTCAAGGTAGGCTTTCCAGGGAGTCCAGCCGTTGTAGTATTCATGGTTGCCGGGAACGGCGAAAACGCCCAGGGGGGCCTTGAGTTCCTTTAGGGGCTCCAGTTCTTTTCCAATCTCCTCGACTTCGCCGTCGGCGAAATCGCCGGGGATGAGGATGAGATCTGGTTTGGCGGCCAGGGTGAGGTCAACGATCTTTTTGACCGTCTTCTTTTTCGTGATCCTGTCGGCGTGAATGTCGGCGATGACGGCGGCTCTCAAGCCCTTCGCTTCTTTGGGAATATTGGGGATGCTGACTTTGTATTCTTTCACATACGGGGCTTTGAGGGCATTATAAAGCCCCAGGAGTCCGATAGAGAGGGCGATCGCGGTCAGCAAGGCATTGATGCCGTTCATTGGAAAACGGGCCCCAAAAAGGAAACAGGGGAGATATATTAGATCTTTTATGAGAAGCAGGAAAAAGAGAATGTAGACGGAGATGTAGAGGACGCCTGAAACGGCTGTGACGATGCCAGGGACTTTCGGGGCGAAGAACTGCGGGCCGCCGATGAGGTGTATGATCTGAAACTTCATGGCCGCCGCTATGACAATAATTATGAGCGGGATCTTGACGGCCCAGCCTGAGGGCATGGGGAAGATCGCTCTTATGATGATGTAGAGGGCGGCCAGCCCGGAAAAAATATTGACAGGAAACATAATTCTATTTTAGCTTATTTTTGGGAACGATCACTCGACGCAGTCGTCGTGCTCCTGGACGAATTCGAGCTCGAAGTCCATGGTGTCGAGTTTTTCCAAGGTCTTCAAATATTCGTCGAAGGAGAGGCGGTCTTTAAGTTCGGGATAATCTTTGGAGTTGAAGGTCGGGAAGTACTGGCACATGAGGCTTAATCCGAAGGGGACTTTGCCTGTGTCGTCGGCGAACTCTTCTTTGAGTTTGTCCATGACTGCCAGGGAATTTTCGACTGCGTTGGGCAGAACGAGATGGCGGACGATCATGCCTTTTGTCATGTATCCGTCTTCGTCGAAGGCAAAGCCTTTCGTTTGGCGCCACATTTCTTTCAGGGCCAGGATGTTTTTTTCGGGGTAGTCTTCGGCGTAGGAGTATTTTTTCGCGAGCGCGTTGTCCTGGTACTTCGCGTCGGGAAGGTAGATGTCGACAACGCCGTCCAGGGCTTTGAGTACCTCTATGGACTCATAGCCTCCGCAGTTGTAGAGCAAGGGAAGCGTGAGACCGTTTTCCCGGGCGATGAGGAGGGCTTTCAGAGCGGGCAGGATCTGGGGAGTGGGAGTGACGAAGTTGATGTTTTTGGCGCCTCTCTGCTGGAGTTTCAGCATTTCCTCGGCCAGCTCTTCAACGGTCATGAACCTGCCGTTGCCTTTGTGGCTGAAGGCGAAGTTCTGGCAGTAGACGCAGCGCAGGTTGCAGCCGGAAAAAAAGATCGTGCCGGAGCCTTTGGCAGGGACGCCTTCTTTGAGGCCGGTGCCGGAAAGCGGAGGCTCTTCTCCAAAGTGAAGGTTGCAGCAGAAGACTTTCAGTTTGTCGTCAAGACAGCATACGCCAACTTCACCCTCCTTCCTTTTCGCCTTGCATTCCCTTGGACAGAGCAGGCAGGGGGAGGAGAGCTCCTCGATCTTTTCGATCGCTTCTTTCAGGCGGTCAAGGACGGTCATTATAGGCGAACTGCTTTCTTTCGATCCAGTCGGAGCCTTTCGGAGTCAGAAGGAGCACGTCGATGGGGCCGCCCACGTTCTTGGAGCGCATCTGGAAGCGCTGCATGCTGGCGGTGATGTCGACGGCGGTCTCGCAGAAGTCGATGGCGTCGATAAGCGGCATGACGTCCCAGCCGATGGCGTAGTTGGGAAGCTCGGTCATAGTCGGCTTGCCTTCCTTGTCGGCCTGGCCGCTCGGTATGAGAGCCCTGGACTGCAGAAGGCGCGACATGATGTCGCCTTGGCCTCCCCAGGAAGTGCCGTAGGTGATGTCGCCGGTCCTTTCGTTGGTGTTGAGGCGCTGTATGATGTTGTGCGAGACCTGGCAGTGATAGACATGCGGAACGGAGACGCCGTTCTCAAGGGCGTAGCCGGCCACATGGAAACTTGTGTTGGCCTTGGGATAGCGGGAGCTCATGAAGCGCATGAAGTTGCTCACGACGTCCATTATGCCGTCGCCCTGGTTGTTGGCTTCCTCTTCGAAGAGGCGGATGGCGTGGCTTACGGGTTTGCCGTCAAGGATGGTGTCGCCGAAGGCGCTGATGCCGACGCCCTGGTTTTCCAGGAAGAAAAGTTTGTCGCAGTTGTCGGAGACGACGATTTCCACTTCAGGCATATCTCCGCTTTTGCCTCTGGCGATCTGGCGGCTGTCGGCAGCCATGACGATCCCTTCCGGGACATAGGTCGTAATAACGAATGACATATTTTTAGCTGAGTTTCAAGGTTATTCTGGTTCTCAAGGCCTGCAGCTTCAGCCAGCGCATGATGGGGCTGCCGGTGTGGGATTCGGATTTGAGGTCTCTCAACATCAGTTCCGGAACGATGGCGCGGAAGTCCTTGCCTTCGTAGAGAACGCTGTAGATGGCCGAGGTGAGCGGCATGCTGATGTTGTATCTCTCGGCGAGCTTGTGCACGCACTCCGCGTTGCGATACCCTTCCACTACGCCGGCGGAAGCTTTGAGAGCTTCCTCAACGCTCATGCCTTTCACGAGGTTCATGCCGAAGGTGTAGTTGCGGCCCATGTTGCAGGTCGTCATAAGGTCGCCGATGCCGGCCAAACCGATGAAGGATTCGACCTGGGCGCCCATGGCGACGCCGAAACGCATCATCTCGACCAGGCCTCTCGTCACGAGGGCGGACTTGGTGTTCGTGCCGAACTCCATGCCGTCCACGGCGCCGGCCGCGATGGCGATGATGTTCTTCAGAGTTCCGCAGAGCTCGACGCCTATGATGTCGCTGTTGGTGTAGACTCTCAGGTGCTCGTTGGAGAAGATCTGCTGGACGAAGGAAGCGAGCTGAGGGATCTTGCTGGCGACCGTTACGGCGGCGGGCATTTTCCTAGCGACCTGAGCGGCGTGGCTCGGGCCGGAGAGGCAGGAGACGTGCTTGCACTTCGTCTCTTCCTCGATGATTTCGCTCATCCTCTTCAGGTAGATGCCGTCCGTCTCGATGCCTTTGGCGACCGTGACGATGGGGTACGGCTCTTTCATCGCTTCGCCGAGCTGGCGCGAGACGCTGCGCATGAATTGAGAAGGGGAAGCCATGACAAGGAGTTTGGCGTCCTTTACGGCCTCTTCAAGGCTGTTGGTGAACTCCAGTTCTTCCGGCAGGGGAATGCCAGGCAGGAACTTGTAGTTCATGCGTTCCTTTTTCATTTCGCTGGTGTACTCCGGGAAAGCGCCCCAGAGCATGACGCGGTAGCCGTTCTCCAAAAGGGTGAGCGCGATGGCTGTTCCCCAGGCGCCGTCTCCGATGACGGAGATCTTCATGCCTTTCTGCGGTTTGGTGTAGTCGATCATAGTTTTAATTATTTTTTGTTGAGTAGGTGACGCAGCAGTCCTGCGCTTCCCACAAGGTAACGCTTTCAAGTTTTATGCCAACTCCCATTTTAGCGACGGGAGATTCGAGTTCGTCGTAGATCCACTTCGCGACCGCTTCGCAGGTCGCGTTTCCTTTGAAGGCGGGGATGTCGTTAAGATCGGCGTGGTCGAGCTTGGAAAGAACAAGGTCGTTTGTCAGCTTTTTCAGTTCCTCAAAGTCCACGACCATGGCGCACTCGTCGAGCGATGCGGAAGAGACGCAGACGACGAGCTTCCAGTTGTGGCCGTGCAGGGGCTCCAAACATCCGTTCTTGAATCTGACGGCGTGGGCTGCGCTGAAAGTTGATTTGACCTTAAGCTGATACATGGTTATTTTTTCGCGGCGAAAAGGTTCAGCTTTCCGCCCGCCAGAATCGTTTCGATATCTTTTTCGGTGAGAGTGTGGGAGAGGGTTATTTCTTTCCCATCATCAGTCGAGGCTTTTATGGGTTCTCCAACTTTGAGCTTAGATCTGACATCCTTTATGGAGATCTTTTCGCATCCTCTCAGTTTCTCAAGCTCCTCCTCGCTTACGGTGAGCGGCAGGATGCCGAAGTTTATGAGATTGGCGGAATGTATCCTTTCGAAGGAAAGAGCGATGACAACTTTGACGCCGAGGTACATCGGGCAGATGGCCGCGTGCTCCCTTGAACTGCCCTGGCCGTAGGAAAGCCCGGCCAGGATTATCCCGTGGTGGCCGGCGTTCTTAACTTTCAGGGCTCTCTCATAGAAAGATTCCTTGCCTTCCTCGTTGAAGCAGTTGAAGACGTATTTGGCGTATTCGCTGATGTTGGACCTGAACTTCATGAAGGCGCCGGCCGGCATGATGTGGTCGGTCGTGATCTTGTCGCCGAGCTTGATCAGGATGTCGCCCTCGATGTTTTCCGGCAGGGGAGCGTTCTTGGGCGGTTCGCCGATAGTAGAGGCTCTTCTAATTTCCGGCCTTCTTCTGGGAGGCGGAACGACGAGCCAGTCGTCATGGTCGTAGCTTTCCGGTTCCTCGATCTGGGGGTACTTGATGACGTCTTGCTTTCTCGGGTCGACGATCTCGCCGCAGATGGCTGCCATCACGGCGGTCTCGGGGCTCGCCAAGAAGACCAGATCGTTCGGCGTTCCGGTGCGGCCTGAGAAATTGCGGTTGAAGGTCCTGACGCTGACGATGCCCTCGGCGGGGGAGCAGCCTTGGCCGATGCAGGGGCCGCAGGCCGATTCAAGTATCCTCGCGCCGGCCGTCAGAAAAGTCGAGAGCGAGCCGTCGCGGTCGATCATCTGCATGACCTGCCTGCTTCCGGGTGCGATCAGGAAGCTGACGTCGGGGTGCACCCTCCGGCCTCTCAACATGCTGGCGGCGATGGTAAGGTCTCTGTAAGAGCTGTTGGTGCAGGAGCCGATGATGACTTGTCCGACTTTCGTTCCCTCCACTTCGGAAATGCTCTTCACGTTGTCAGGGGAAGGGGACATGGCGACGAGAGGCTCGAGCTTCGCGAGGTCGATCTCTATGATCTTGTCATAAGACGCGTCTTCGTCGGAAATAAGCTCCGTGAAATCGTTGGCGCGGCCCTGGGCCGTGAGGAATTCTTTCGTCCTTTCGTCGGAGGGGAAGACGCTCGTCGTGACGCCGAGCTCAGCGCCCATGTTGGTGATCGTCGCCCTCTGCGGTACGCTAAGCGTTCTGACGCCCGGACCGAAATACTCAACGACGCAGCCGACGTTGCCTTTGGTCGTAAGGATGGAGAGAAGCTTCAAAATAACGTCTTTGGCGGCTACCCATTCGGGCAGGGAGTTCGTGAGCTTTACGCCGATGACCTTCGGCCACTTAACGGTGAAGGGTTCGCCTCCCATGGCGAGAGCGACGTCTAGGCCGCCCGCGCCGATGGCGAGCATGCCAAGTCCTCCGCCCGTCGGAGTGTGGGAATCGGAGCCAAGGAGCGTTTTCCCGGGTTTGCCGAAGCGCTCGAGGTGCACCTGGTGGCAGATGCCGTTTCCGGGCAGAGAGCATTTTATGCCGAACCTTCCGGCGACCGACCTCAGGTAGAGGTGGTCGTTCATGTTGTTCGGGCCCATCTGCGCCGTGTTGTGGTCGATATATGAGAGCGAGAGCTCCGTTTCGACTTTCTCTTTGCCCAGCGCCTCGAACTCGAGGTAGGCCATGGTGCCCGTGGCGTCCTGGGTAAGCGTCTGGTCGATCTTTATGCCGACGGAGGCCCCGGCTTTCTTTTCGCCGAAGACAAGGTGGTTGGAAAGTATTTTTTCGGTAACGTTCATAAGTCAAAATAATGAAGCTAATTAATCTTTTTATTATAGCAATTTTCACCTCCGATCCGCACCGGTGCGCAAGGGCGGCAAAGAGGCGGGAGCGGGGTTTGGAATTTGGGCCGATTACTGGTATAATAAATAAATATGTTAAGTTATCTCTTCAGCAATGATAAAGTCCGCCTGAAGTGGAGCGACGTCGTCATCGCCTTGCTTTTCTTTGTTTTCGGACTTTTCATTTTCACCCAGATGTACCGCATCCAGGTCGATATGTTCTGGCATTTGCGGTCCATGACCATTGTCGTATTCGACAAAGGCAGGCTTTTCAAGCCTTCCTACGACGCCATGACAAGGATAGCGTCGTATTTTCTGGGTCTCTGCTCTAGGGACGGTTTCGGGCTAGGATACGTTTGTTTCCTCTCCCTGATGCTGGCTTTCAAGTACGTCGTTCTGCGAGGTATAACGATCGATTATTTCTCACGCCTGGGTAAGCCGGAGCGCGCGGAGCTTTTCTTTTTGCGCGCCGCTGTCGTCCTGCTCTGCCTGGGCGGACATATGATAGCTTTCCCGCAGATGATCTCCGGATACTGGCAGGCGGACGTTCTGAGAATGAACGTCTGGCACAATCCGACTACGGTGGCCGTCATGCCTTTCGGGATACTGCTTTTTTATTTCGGGCTCCTGACGCTTAAGGTCAGGACCTTGAAAAACTATCTTTTGCTGGCGGCCATAGTCGTTTTGAACTTCTTTTCCAAGCCCAGCTACATCCTTGCCTGGATACCGACGATCTTTCTGACGCTGACTTTCATGAAGACGGACGAGGAAGGTAATTTCGTCTTCAACTTCAATTTCAAGCGTTTGCTCATAGCTTTCGCCATGGTCGTTCCCCTCATAGTCGGGCTGCTCCTTATGAAAACGACCTCGAAAAGCTTAAGGGAACAAATTCTCTTCTCCATTCCGTTCGCGATACAGAGCCATCTGCTCCACATCGATTTCGACCGCAACATCAATCTGATACTGGAGCGCCTTTCCGGAATGAGCTTCACCGCCATGAAAGGCTCCTGGCAGACTTTTTGGTACTTTGTGCTCTACAAACCCCTGACGCTGGTTTGCGGGCTGGCTTTCCCGGCCGCCGTTTTCTGCGCTTCCAAAAAGAAAAAGGACGGGCTTCTCGTTTTCGCCTGGCTTTCCTTGTTCGTTTCCTTCGCCATTGCCTATTCTTTGAGCCAGGACGGGGCTCACAGGACGCATCTGAACTTCACCTGGCAGATACCCGTTGTCGTATCCACGCTCTTTTTGGCCTCGCTTTTGAATTTCTTCTCGGATGAGGACCATTTCCCCAAAATGACCTGGCCGGCGGCTTTGACTGTCGGTTTGTTCCTTTTGCACGCCTACAGCGGCCTGCTTTACCTGCAGCGTCTCATTTTCACCTGGAGCTGGAGGTAGGGCATGAAGAAAACGCTGGTATTTTTACTTCTGGTCGCGGCGGTTTACGTTGGCTACGTTTTCACTTACAGGCCCAATCTGCTTTCCAACGGCTGCTTCGCGAGGGGACAGGCGTTCTGGCAGTTCGCCAAGACAAGCGACGCCAAACTGATCGTTCCCGAAGACGAAAGCGAGCCGCCCTACCTTGCGATAGCGCCGGGCGGGGAGATCTGCCAGTTCTTCCTTTCCGGTCTGGTCCCGGGCCAGATCTGCGAAGCAAGCTTTGAAGCGCGCGCCAAAAATCCCGACGGGAGGTTGACTTTCAGGATCGACAATCACACTCACGCCATATTATCCGTGACCAACACCGCGTGGCAGACCGTGAAATTCCGCTTCCCGATCTTCGAATACGCCGACAAACGTTCCTTCAGATTGGTGGCCGGCAAGAAATCAGGCGTCGACGTCCGCGACCTGGCCTTGAGGCGCACCCTTCCTCTGGCTAAATACGAATTGTACGCCGTAAAGGGAGAACTCGTCACGAATCTGGTCGTGAACGGCGATTTCGCCAAGGGAACAAACGGCTGGACCAGCGTGGATGAAGGCGATTTCCGCCCCTTCGACAAACGCGGCGTGCCGACTTTGATGTTCGACCAGACCAGCAACGTTCTCCTAACGGCTTACCAGAAAGTTCAGTTAAAGAAAGGCGTTCCGTACATCGTAAGCGTCGATACGCTGATGGATGACAACCGCCCGGCGGCAAGGATAGCCAACGTTCGCTGCACCTACAAAGACACGCGTCCCCGCAACGTGGAGCTGAAGTTCAACAGCGCCACCAGAGGAGCCTGGGTGAAAGGCTCAACAAAGATCACGCCTCTGGAAGACTGCGAAATGACCATCAACCTAAGGTGTGAGCACAGCAGAGGGAAAAAGCCCGGAAAAGTCTATTTCCACGGCGTCAAAGTTTATCCAGCGGAAAATTGATAATATGTCCGACCTCTATGCCATAATCCCGGCCTATGAGCCGCTTCCTTCTCTCCCTGAACTGATAAGGGAGATCCTTAAGATCAAGCTCTTGAAGGGCGTCGTCGTGGTCGACGACGGTTCCGTGAAAGAGGGGACCGACAAGACCTTTTCGGAAATAGAAAGCATAGAGGGCTGCCGCCTTTTGCGCCATCCCAAGAACAAAGGCAAAGGCGCTTCCATGAAGACCGCTTTCAAATATCTTTTGGAAAAGGAAGGCGGGGACATGATCGGCGCGGTGACCGTGGACGCGGACGGCCAGCATCTTCCCGTCGACATTGAAAAAGTTCTGTCGTCCTTCCTGGAACACCGTGAGGACTACGTCCTGGGCGTCAGGGATTTTTCCACTCTGGAAGTGAAGATACCCTGGAGATCGCGCTTCGGAAACAATATGACGGAAAAGGTCTTCAAGTTTTTCACCGGAACGCCCCTGAAAGACACCCAGACGGGCTTGAGGGTCTATCCCAGGGATTTCATGCGGGAAGCCTTGAACATCAAGCCCGACCGCTATGAATTCGAGCTGGAGGCTCTGCTGCGCTACTACCGCTGCGGCATGGGCATAATCCGTCAGGTTCCCATCACCACCGTTTACGAAGAGAACAACCCGAGCTCCCACTTCAATCCCATAAAAGACTCCATCAGGATCTACGCCATCTTTTTGAAGTTCATAGGCGCTTCCGTCATAAGCAGCATAATCGACTTCATTATCTTCTCGATCATGATTCTCTGCCTTGGCCAGGACAGGACGGTATGGGGACTAAGTTCCATTCTATGGAGCCTACTGACAGCCAGGATCATCAGCTGCACTGTGAATTTCATCCTTGACAAGGAGGCGGTCTTCGGTTCAAAAGGACACTGGTTCAGGCAGTCTCTGCTCTTCTTCCTTCTGGCCATTTTCCTCTTTACGGCCTCCTACTTCGGAATAAGCGGGCTCAAGCATCTCGGCATCCATCCCATTATCGCCAAGATCCTGGTGGAAGGCACGCTCTTCTTCCTGAGCTTCGCTTTCCAAAATTCCGTAATTTTCCGCTCAAAGGGCGTTTTTGGTAAAATATCGAACAAATCTTAAGAAAAGAAATAACTTTAACTCCACACCGCTATGACAAAAAAAGCTTTGGTCTCCGGCATCACCGGCCAGGACGGATCGTATCTTGCCGAGCTACTGCTCAGCAAAGGCTACGAAGTTTACGGCATCATCCGCCGCTCTTCATCCTTCAATACTAAGCGTATTGAGCACATCTATCACGATCCCAAACTCAAATTGGAATACGGCGACCTCACCGACGCCACGCGCTTGAGAGAACTTGTTCTTGACATCAAACCGGACGAGGTCTACAACCTGGGCGCCCAGAGCCATGTGAGAGTTTCTTTCGACGAGCCCGTCTACACCGTGGATACAGTGGCCATGGGCTGCCTTAACCTTCTGGAAGCCATCCGCCGCCTTGACAACAAGCCCCGCTTCTACCAGGCTTCCTCTAGCGAGATGTACGGCCTGGTCCAGGAGACCCCCCAGAAGGAGACCACGCCCTTCCATCCCAGGAGCCCTTATTCCTGCGCCAAAGTCTTCGCTTTCTGGCAGACCGTGAACTACAGGGAATCCTACGACATCTTCGGCTGCAACGGCATTCTTTTCAACCACGAGTCACCCAGAAGAGGCGAGACCTTCGTCACGAGGAAGATCACCAGAGCCGCCGGCCGCATCAAAAT